>Ga0335078_10002699_pt1 | contig 26743 bp, 22 predicted proteins | sample Lox_Sample_32_FD_206711 | JGI IMG/M metagenome (GOLD analysis project Ga0335078, IMG submission 206711) | Soil microbial communities from Loxahatchee National Wildlife Refuge, Florida, United States - Lox_Sample_3.2 | ecosystem: Environmental > Terrestrial > Soil > Wetlands | place: USA... | reverse complement strand
ACGTCGCCGAAAATGCGAGCGAGCTGCAGACGAAATACGGCAATGTCGCGAGCGCCTCGATCGGCGCCGTGCAACGACAGCTTCTCGTGCTCGAGACGCAAGGGGCCGAGAAGTTCTTCGGCGAGCCGGCGCTCGATCTCAAGGATTTCATCGGCCAGGACGAGAAGGGCCGTGGTTACGTCAACATCCTGGCCGCCGACAGGCTGATGCGCTCGCCGCGGCTCTATGCGACCTTCCTCTTATGGATGCTGACCGAGCTTTTCGCGCATCTGCCGGAGGTCGGCGACCAGCCGGCGCCGAAGCTCGTCTTCTTCTTCGACGAAGCGCATCTTCTCTTCACGGACGCGCCGAAGAACCTCTTGACCGCGATCGAGCAAGTCGTGCGGCTCGTTCGCTCCAAGGGCGTCGGCGTCTATTTCGTCACGCAAAGCCCGCTCGACGTGCCGGACACGGTGCTGGGCCAGCTCGGAAATCGTATTCAGCACGCGCTTCGGGCCTTCACGCCGCGCGACCAGAAAGCGGTGCGCACGGCCGCCGAGACCTTCCGCCAGAACAAGGACTTCGACACGGCCACAGCCATCACCGAGCTCGCCGTCGGCGAGGCGCTCGTCTCGATGCTCGACACGAAGGGCGCGCCGCGAGTCGTTGAGCGGGCGTTCATCGCGCCGCCCGCGTCGCGCGTCGGCCCGATCACGCCGCAGGAGCGCCAGGCCTGCATCGAGGGCGGTCCGCTCTATGGGCTCTACGATACGCCAATCGACCGCGAGTCCGCCTTCGAGGTGCTGCAGAAGCGCGCCGGAGCGCGGATGGAGAGCGCGGGCGCGGGGCCGGCCAAGGCGCCGGACGCCGAGAGCGCGCCGCCTATCGAGGCCTCGGCGGACGGCGGGGTCTGGGGAAGCGTCAAGGGCGCGCTCGGGGGGCTCTTCACGCGCCCGAGCCCGAAGCGCCTGTCACCCGCCGAGAAAGCCGCCAGCGCCGCGCTGCAATCCGCCGCGAAGAGCTTCGGCACGAAGATCAGCCGCGAGATCCTCCGCAATATTTTCGGGGGGATGTCGCGATAGGGCGTCTCCTATCCGGCTCGCGGAGCCTTCGGGGCGCTGAGACACTCGAGCAGCAAATTGAAGCACGCTTCGTAGGCGCCGGGACACTCGCTCTCTCGCGGCCCGGCGACGTTGAGGGATTTCGCTTCGCGAAATCGCGCGAAATAGGCGAAAATTTCCTGCACCGCCTCTTGTCCCGAATAAACAATGGTTTGCAGCGGTTTGTGAAGCCTCAAGGCGCATTTCGCAGCGAATTCGCTTCCGGGTGAAAACGAATTCGCATGCGAAATCAGAATCAAGGTCGCGTCGCTGTCGCGAACGTTCCACTCCGTGCGCTGCGCAGGGTCTCGCTCCGTCGTTTCCCTCAAGCCGGGATACTTCGCCACCAGTCCGGGAGGTTTGGGAAAATCCTCGGCCCATCCCCCTTTTGGACACCATCCCTCATAGGGGCGGCCCGCCGCGATGGCGGCGTCGAGGGCGGCGCGATCGACCCCGCTCTGTCCGCCGGAGCGGATGTGAAAGCGGAAATTACGGTTCATCCGCACCAATCCTATGCTCGACGAAGGCTTCCGAGCTTTTTAGCGATAAAGCCAGGCGTTGCGCTCCAGCATCCCCCGTCCGCCGAGCAGCGACATGACGACGTCGCGCGCCTGCGCCATCGGGAAGCCGGCATGGGCGAAGCGCCCCTGGCGGCGCGAAGCCGTCTGCACCTTGGTCGCGCGCGAAATCCGCGCACGCTCGTAGCGCGCGAGGGCTGTCGCCGGCGACGCGCCGTCCGCGAAGGCGCGCCCCAGGGCCTCCGCGTCCTCGATCGCTTGCGCCGCGCCCTGCGCGAGAAAGGGAACCATCGGATGCGCCGCGTCGCCAAGGAGCGTCACGGCGCCACGACCCCAGGAGCGAAGCGCCGGGCGGCCCCAGAGCGGCCAGCGCCGCCAGCTGTCGCAGGACGCGACCAACTCGCGCAGCGGGCTAGCGCAGCGCTCGAAATCTGCGGCGTCGAGCAGGCTCGCGCCGCGCTGCGTCGGCTCGGTCGCGGGCGGCTCGACGTCGCCGTCCTCGATGATGACGACGGCGTTGACGATCTCGCCGCCTCGCAGCGGATAATGCACGACATGCGCGTCGCGCCCGAGCCAGAGATTGACGGCTTTTTCGCGCAGGGCTTTTGGCGCCGCCTCGGCCGGCAGGAGCGCGCGCCAGGCCATGTTGCCTGAATAGAAGGGCGCGTCGCGCTCATCCCGAAAGAGCATGGCGCGCACCGAGGAGCGCACGCCGTCGGCGCCCACCAGCCCTGCGGCCTCCATGTCCTCAGGACCCGCCGCTCCATGCACGCGCAGAAAGACTTTTTCGTCCTCCTCCTCGAAATCGCCGACGCGGGCGTCGGTGCGGATCGCGATTGTTTCGCTGTCCTGCGCCGCTTCGAGCAGGAGATTTTGCAGATCGGCGCGATGGAAAAGGCGGAAGGGCGCGCCGAAACGCTCCGTCGCGCCGAGCAGCGGCACGCGCGACAGTTCAGTTCCGTCGCTCGCGCGGCGCACGACGATTGCCTCCGGCCGAAGCCCGGCTTCATCCAGCGCCGGGGTCAGCCCAAGGTCTTGGAGAATGCGGCCGGCGTTGGGCGCGATTTGCAGCCCCGCGCCAACCTCTTCGATCACGGGGGCCTTTTCCAGCAGCGCGACGCGCTTTCCGGCCCGCGCCAGACAGAGCGCCGCAGTCAGCCCGCCGATTCCGGCGCCGGCGACGACGAGCGGCAAGTCCCAAGCGGAACGGCTCACGAGGCCGCGGCGACGGGATCGGCCGGTTCATAGACGCATTCGGCCGGATCGGCGGCGCCGTGAAGCGACGCGTCATAGACGAAAAGCGTCGAGCAATAAGGGCAGACGGCCTCGCTCGCGGCGCCCATGTCGAGGAAGACATGCGGATGGTCGAAAGGCGGCAGCGCCCCGATGCACATGAATTCCCTGGCTCCGACGCGGATGCGCGGGACGCCCGGCTGATTGTGGAAATGCGGCGTGACGTGTTCTGACATGGGAACCGATCCGTTAAGCGGACGCGCCGCGGCGGGCGCTGATTGCGCCTCGGTATAGAGCGCGCGGCGAAAAAGTGGAAGTCCGGCTTTTTGGAAAGGGCGTGCTCTAAACCTTTAGAATCGATCACGTTTCCTGTGCTCGGGCGGTTCCGCCTGAACGCGGCGTGATCGGAAGCGCCGCGCGGTCGAGGGATAGGAGCAAGAAAAGGGCGCCGCCCCAACGGGACGGCGCCGCATTTCGCAAGCTTGCCCGCAGCGGGGGCTTCCCCCCCACCGGGCGCTTTAGAAAATCTTGGTGAACAGGAAGTAGAGCGCCCCGGCGAGGATCATCGCGCAAGGGAGGGTCAGCACCCAGGCCATCGCAATGCTCTTCACCGTGGACATTTGTATGCCCGACCCGTTCGCCGCCATCGTGCCGGCCACGCCCGAGGAGAGGACATGGGTGGTCGAGACGGGCAGGCCGAATGTGTCGGCGATCCCGATTGTCGTCATCGCGACGAGCTCGGCCGCGGCGCCCTGGCCGTAGGTCAGGTGCTCCTTGCCGATCTTCTCGCCGACCGTCACGACGATGCGCTTCCAGCCGATCATCGTGCCGAGGCCGAGCGCGACGGCGACCGCGATCTTCACCCAGGTCGGGATGAATTTCGTCGCCTGATCGATCTCTTTTTTATAATCGGCGAGGATCTTCTTCTCGCCGTCGGTGAGCTCCGAGGCTTCGTCCTTGGAGAGGAAGCGCAAGGCCTCCGAGGCGAGGTAGATGTCGTTCCTCGTGTTGCCGACCGCCGCGAAGGGGATTTTCGAGATCGAGCCATAATGTTCGATCTGGTCCGAAATATCCTCCATGAGCTTGGCGAGCGCGACATAGGTTCCTTCCGACGGCTTGAAGCCGGCGTCGCCATGATAGGTGATGTAGTTCGAGACGGCCGGCCGCGGATTGCCGAGCATCCGATGCCCGGCCTCCTTCGATTGGACGACCTTGATCGCCGCCGCCGAGGCCTTCGTGAAATCGGCGATATGACTTGCCGGCAGCGAGCGGTTCAGCGCATAGGCCGTCGGCACTGTGCCGATCAGGATCAGCATGATGAGGCCCATGCCCTTCTGCCCGTCGTTTGAGCCATGCGCGAAGGAGACGCCCGTGCAGGTCAGGACGAGCAGGCCGCGAATCCACCAGGGCGGCGGCGTCTGACCCTTCGGCTCGGAATAGAGCGCCGGATTGCGAATCACGAACTTCATAAGAAGAAGCAGCGCCCCCGCGCAGACGAAGCCGACGATGGGCGAGATCAAGAGCGCTTCGCCGACCTCGGTCGCCTTGTGCCAATCGACGCCGGACGTTCCGTCGCGGCCGTGAAGAAGCGCGTTGGTGATGCCGACGCCGATGATCGAGCCGATCAGCGTATGCGAGCTGGAGGCCGGCAGACCGAGCCACCAGGTGCCGAGGTTCCAGACGATTGCCGCGATCAGCAAGGCGAAGACCATAGCGAAGCCGGCCGCGGAGCCGACCTGCAGGATCAATTCGACCGGCAGCAACGAGACGATGCTGAAAGCGACCGCGCCGGTCGAGAACAGCACGCCCAGGAAATTGAAGAAGCCGGACCAGATGACCGCGAAATTGGCCGGCAGCGAATGTGTGTAGATGACCGTCGCGACCGCATTGGCGGTGTCGTGAAATCCGTTCACGAATTCGAAGCCGAGCGCTATCAGGAGCGCGACGCCGAGCAGCACGAAAGGCAGATAGGTCACGACGGGCGCGCCCGTCTCCTGAACGTCGCGCCAGATGCTGTAGGCCGTGAAGCCTAGTCCGAGCGCCAGGATCGCGAGAAACAAGAGTATGCTTTGAATGCTCGTCTCTTGGTCGAGCTTGGGTTTTGGATTGTTCGGGCCGACCTTGAGATCGATATCGGCGCCGGAAGTGACGGACGTCATTTTTTATTCCCCGTTAACGACGGGGCTAATTCAAGCGGAAGACAAATACGTAGACATCACAAACATATGACAGTGCTGATTCGTAGAAACTGATAAAGGATCAGGTGGTTGAGACGACTGCCGCTCAGCCTTCGGCTCGGACGCCGAGGAAGAGAACGGCCGCGCGATCCAGATTTGTACTGCTGGAAAGATACTATAGCGCCCGTCCACGAGGCCCCCAGTCGCTCGCTCGGCCATCTTGCTTCTATGATCCAGATCGTGACGTCCGTCGCATCGCGCGCCGAGACGGTGATCGGGCAGGCTTGCAGCTCAAACTTCAAACGGCTTGGAGCCAATCCAACCCGGGAAGTCCGTTTCGCCGCTCCCGGCGAAACGCCAAAAAGGAAGCCTTCGCGACGGATGCGGGAACTTTTTCCGGGGCGCGCGGTTCCACAATCGCGAGCGATCTTTGAAGCGATCTAGGCAGGAAGGGCTGTGAGGCTTGCGATGGATAATGAAATCGCCTTTACGGGACAGTTTGAGGTAAAAACCTTGCTGAGCATGCGGCCGGGCGGATGGTATATTGGCTACGCTTGCCGAAATTGTGGGCGTCATTTCGCGATGATGGACGATCCGACGAATGGCGGTCACCTTCGCTTTGCAGGAAACGCCAATTTTCGCGCGGCGTGCCCGAACTGCGGCGCCGCCAATGACTATGCTGTCGCAGACCTGGTCTTGTTCGAGGCTGCGCAAGGCGGCTCGGTCTCTACGGCGTGAGTCTTTTGAGCAAGACGCGAAGAGCGCGCTGCGGACGCTGCCGCCAAAGCTTCAATTGCGCCGCCGCCTCGCTCACCGGCGATCGATCTCGCTCAGCATCTCTTCGGCGAGGATGGTGGGCGCGACAGGGATTGAACCTGTGACCCCTTCGATGTCAACGAAGTGCTCTCCCGCTGAGCTACGCGCCCTTTCGCGCGCCGCTCGGGATACGGCGCGTCGCAGCGGTATAGTCGCTTGACCCTTGCGGCGCAAGCGTCCCTGAAACCCGGCGATGGATCGGTTCAAACGGTTTGATTTACCGCCGGCGGCGGCCTCGACCCTTGGCGAGGCGCCCTTGTCGAGGTTGCGGCGCTATTAGAGCGAATTCTTATCGCTCGAACGATTCCGTTCGAGCGGAAAAGCGCGCTAGTCGCGGCTCGGAAGCTGGGTCCGGATCGCGTCGACGATTTGTTCGATTTTGGCGTGCGCTTCGTTCGCACGCAGATGCGCGCCTCTCGCGTCCGCTTCGGCCAGGCGGAGGCGGTCCTCGGTCTGAGACAGTTCCTCGGATTTCTTCGCGAGCTGACGCCGGGTGATCTCGAGATCGGAACGAGTGCGCGCGAGCGCGGCGGACAATTCCTGCACCGCGGTTTCGGCGTCTCGTTGCGCCGCTTCGGCGCGCTCGGCTCTCGCCTCTGCGGCCTCCAGCTGGTTGACGATCGAGTTGGCGAGGTCCTGCGCGCGCGCGACGGCGTGCGCAGACTGCTCTTCGAGCTCTCTGATGGCCGCCGCGGCTTCCGACACCATCTCCAGGGCGACCGCAGCCTTGTCGTTCGACGCTCCGGAGTCGCGCTCGCGGGCCTGGTCGTTGGCCGCTTCAACGCCGATGTCGTCTCTGGGAACGATCTTTCTGGCCAGCTGGCTGACATCGATCGAATTCATCACACACTCCAACGGCTGCGCTTATCTCGCCATTCTTTAGCAATTCGTTAACAATGGGGCGGAATTAGGACGGCCAGGTCGAAAACTCAGCGCAACAGACCGATCGCCGCGTCCCAAAGCTGATCGAAATGCGAGATCAGCCGATCGGGCGCAAAGGTCGCGACCGGCGGGTCGCTGTAGCCGAAGTCGACCGCGACGACCGGCGCCCCCGCGCTGCGGGCCGCCGCGACGTCCGTCTTCGAATCCCCGACCATCACCGCGCGCGCGGGGTCGCCCTCGGCGCGCTCGATGGTCGAGAGGAGCGCGCGCCCGTCCGGCTTCATATGGGTGAAGGTCTCGCGCCCGCAGATCGCGCGGAAGCGGTCGGCGACGCCGAGCCGCTCGAGGAGGATCTGCGCCAGGCGTTCGGTCTTATTGGTGCAGACCGCCAGCCGAAAACCCGCGTCGCGAAAGAGGTCGAGCGACCGCTCCGCGCCGGGAAAGAGCCGCGTTTCGTCGGCGATATGCGCCTCGTAAAGCTTGAGAAAATCCGCCAGCAGCGCTGGGGCGCGAGTCGCCTCGAGTGGGGCTCCGGCGGCGGCGAAACCCCTTTCGAGCAGTCGCATTGCGCCGGCGCCGACGAAGGGGCGCGCCGTCTCGATCTTCTGCATGGGAAGATTTTCCCGAAGAAGTAACGTATTGAGCGTCGTGACGAGATCGGGCGCGGTGTCGGCCAGCGTGCCGTCGAGGTCGAAGACAATGGTCGGAGCGGTCATGGCGTGGCCTAACCTTGCTCGTGACCGCGCGCAAGGGAGGCGTCGGCTGCGCCTTTCCGCCAGCCGGGGGTCTAGAAAGCCCGAGGTCGAACGCGCTCTGCATCTTATTGATCGAGCGCGCCCTTTTCCAAAAAACCGGCTCGCGCTTGTGGAGGACATGCCCTAAAAGGACGCGCGGCGATCAGGGCGCAAAGGCGCCGGGTCGTTTACGGGCGTCATTAAACTGGGGCTAGATGCGGCGTCATGAGCGACATCGAAACGCAACGGCGGAAGATCGACGCCTATCTGCTCGAGACCCTGAGCGCAGAGCTCGACGCGCTCAACCGCTATCCGATCGACCGGTACAGCAAATGGGCCTATGTGCGCGCGCTCGAGTTCTGCTGGACGAGCTCGCGGGCGTTGCGCCATCTTCGCGAAGGCGTGGACCGCCTGCGCGGCGTTACGCGCGCTGAGCCGCCAAACGATCTCGGAGGTGAGATTCGCGAGCCGACCCAGGGACCGCGCCTCCTGATCGACATGACGCCGACTGTGCGCTCGGGGGCCAAGACGGGCATTCAGCGCGTGGTGCGGGAGATCGCGCGGCATTGCGCGCTCGCGGGCCTCGGCACGCCGATCACCATTCAGAAGGACGGACGCTTCCAGCGCCGCTATCCTGTCGCCGGTCTTCCTGAGGAGATCGAGCCCGAACCGGGCGACATCTTGCTGCTCCTCGACGCCGCCTGGAACGAGGCGGCGCTCTATCCGGCAGCCATGCGCCGCGTGAAAGAGAGGGGTGGAACCAATGTCGTCGCAATCTACGACATTTTGCCGCTCCTGCACCCGCCGCTGTTCAACCTTCAGGTCGGGGCCGACTTCGCGCGCTGGTTCGACGAGATCGTGCGCAATGCCGACGCGGCGATCGCGATCTCGCGCGCGACGGCGGAAAGCGTCGTCGATTATCTCGCCGCCAAGCCAGGCGGAAAGCCGCTGCCGGTCGGCTGGTGGGGTCTCGGCGCAGATTTCGCCAAAGCGGCAAGCGGCGCACCCAGTGCGAAGGCGCGTCGCATCACCGAAGGGCCGCCCTATTTCTTGAGCGTCGGCACGCTCGAGCCGCGCAAGGCCTATCCGACGGCGCTCGCGGCGTTTGAGCAAATCTGGGCCAAAGGAGCGGAGATAGGCTACACGATCGTCGGCCGCCCTGGCTGGAACACGACGGCGCTGCAAGAGCGCCTGCGCGGACACCCCGAAGCCGGGCGCCGGCTGAACTGGCTCGACCAGGCGAGCGACGCCGATCTCCACCTGCTCTATGCGCGGGCGCGGGGAACGGTGAACGCCTCCGTCGCCGAGGGGTTCGGTCTGCCGGTTGTCGAAGCGGCGATGCAGGGCGTGCCGGTGATCGCAAGCGACATTGCGATCTTCCGCGAGGTCGGCGGGAGCGGCGCCCGCTATTTTGAGCTGCTCGATCCGGAGAGCCTCGCCGCCGCCATCGAGGCGACGCTGGCAGAGCCCCGCCGCGCGCCGCGGATCGAAACCATCGGCTGGCGCCAGTCGGCCGAGGAAATGGTTCGGGTGATACGCGACGGCGACTTTCCACTGCGCGGCGCGTGACGCGCGCCTCCTCCGTAATGAACCACACGCTCCCTCGCTCGAGCCAAGGAACCGGCAGCACATGAATTTCTCTCAGCGCTTCACTTTCCTCTTCTCCTCGCCGATCTTCGACGCCGATGATCTCGAGGGCATGCGCGTCAAGGAGATCATCGCATGCATCGAGCGAATGGGCTTCCAGGTCGTCAAGGCCAGGCGCCTCGAGGACGCCGAGCTCGCCGTCCAGACGGACGCCGCGATCGGCTGCATGGTTGTCGACTGGGGCAAGAAAGGTTTGGAGGGGAAGGCCGCCTCACTCATCAATCTGATGCGCTCGCGCGGTCTCGACATGCCGATCGTGATTCTGGTGCGCCGCAAGCGCTTCGAGGACATTCCTGTCGAAGTGCTCGACTTCATCGACGGCTATGTGTTCCTCGCCGAGGAGACGCCCGAGTTCATCGCCAAGAATCTCGTGAGCCGCCTGAAGCAATATGCCGACACGCTCAAGACGCCCTTCTTCGGCGCGCTCGTGGACTATGCCGAGGAAGGCAACCAGCTCTGGACCTGCCCGGGCCATAATGGCGGAATCTTTTACAGCCGCAGTCCGATCGGCCGCATCTTCATGGAGCATCTCGGCGAGGCGATCTTTCGCGACGACCTCGACAATTCGATCCTAGAGCTCGGCGATCTTCTCACACACGAAGGTCCCGCTCTCGCCGCGCAAAAATCGGCGGCGGCGATCTTCGGCGCGGAGAAGACTTACTTCGTGCTGAACGGCACCTCCTCGTCGAACAAGATCGTCCTTTGCAATCTCGTCGCCGAGGATGACATCGTCCTTTTCGATCGCAACAACCACAAGGCCGCGCATCACGGCGCGCTGCTGCTCGGCGGCGGCGTTCCGATCTTCCTGCCTGCGGATCGCAACGCCTTTGGGCTCATCGGCCCGACGCGCTTCTTCGACTTCGACGAGACGGCCTTGCGTGAGCGCATCCGCGACAACCCGCTCGTTAAGGACAAGGAAGCCTGGAAAAAAGAGCGGCCCATTCGCGCGGCGGTGATCGAGCAGTGCACTTACGACGGCACGATCTACGACGCTCAGACGATCGTCGAGCGGATCGGGCATTTATGCGATTATATTCTCTTCGACGAGGCCTGGGCCGGCTTCATGAAGTTCCATCCGATCTATGAGCGCCGCTTTGCGATGGGGCTTAAGAATCTGGGACCTCAGTCGCCCGGGATCGTCGCGACTCAATCGACCCATAAGCAACTTGCGAGCTTCTCGCAGGCCTCGCAAATCCATGTGCGCGACCGCCACCTTACGGGGCAGCGCCGTCGCGTCGAACATAAGCGCTTCAACGAGGGCTTCATGCAGCACGCCTCGACGTCGCCCTTCTATCCTCTATTCGCGTCGCTCGACGTCGGCGCGCAGATGATGAAGGGCCGCAGCGGCGAGGTTCTGTGGGACGACACGATTCGGCTGGGCGTCGAACTGCGCAAGAAGCTTCGGGCCATTCGCCGCGAGTTCGAGGAAAAGGAGCGCGATCCCAGCAGGCGCTGGTTCTTTGACCCCTTTGTTCCGGATCGCGTCTCCATTCCCGACGCCGCACGGGAGGGCGGGGTCCATGAAGTCGCCTGGGAGAGCGTTCCCACCGATCAGCTGGCGCGTCATCCGCGATTTTGGGAGCTTTCTCCCGGCGCGGCGTGGCACGGCTTCGTCAATGTCGAGAAAGGCTTCGCCATCACCGATCCGGCGAAGCTCACCTTGCTCACGCCCGGTTTCAGCCGCAAGACCGGCGCCTATGAGGAGCACGGCGTTCCGGCGCCGATCGTCGCGCAATATCTGCGCGAGAACCGAGTCGTGCCGGAGAAGAACGATCTGAATTCCCTGCTGTTTCTGCTGACGCCCGGCGTCGAATCGAGCAAGGCGGGCACGCTCGTTTCGGCGCTCGTCGCCTTCAAACGGCTGCACGACGACAATGTTCTGCTCGACGAGGCCACGCCTGAGTTCGTCGCTAAGCGGCCGCTGCGCTACAAGGGCAAGCGTCTTCGCGATCTGTGCGCCGAGATGCACGTCTTCTTTCGCGAGGCGAATATCAGCGCGCTGCAGAAGGCGCAGTTTCGGGCAGAGCATCTGCCCGAGATGGTCATGACGCCGCGCGCCGCCTCGCGCTATCTCGTGAGAAACGACGTCGATTATGTGCCGATCGACGAAATCGAAGGCCGCATCGCGACGACGCTTTTCGTGATCTATCCGCCGGGCATTGCGACAGTCGTTCCGGGTGAGCGCCTTTGCGAGAGGGCGCGGCCGATGATCGATTATCTCAAGTCCTTCGAGCGCGCCGCCAATCTGTTTCCGGGCTTCGAAGCGGAAATCCAAGGTCTTTATCGCGAGATCGACGCGGATGGCCGCATCCGCTTCTATACCTATGTGGTGCGTGAGGAGGCCTAGGGCTCATGAGCCTCGACGCACAGCCTTCAGCCTGGGATAGCTCGCGCGGTGTGCAAGTGCGCGCCTCGCGCGAAACCGACGTGCCGGCGATGCTCGCCATCTATCTCCATCACATTCGGCACGGGGTCGACCCTTCGCAGCAGAACGACATCGAGCAGCCAGACGCGGAGGACATCAAGCGGCGGCGCAAGAACATGCTGAAGCATAAGCTGCCGCATCTCATCGCCGATCTCGACGGAACGGTGGTCGGCTACGCCTATGCGGTGCCCTTTCGCAAGCGGCCGGCCTATCGCCATGTCGTGAAGCACTCGATTTATGTGCATCACGCGCATCTGCACACAGGGATCGGCCGGCGACTGATGCAGGGAATCATCGACGCCTGCGCGGCCGCGGGCTATCGGCAGATGATCGGCTATATCGATGCGGAGAACTGCGCCTCGATCCGGCTGCACGAGAGTTTCGGATTCCGCCAGGTCGGTTACCTGCCGCAGGTCGCTTACAAATTCGGCAAATGGACGGACTCGATGATGATGCAGCGCTCGCTCGGGCCCGGCGCCACGACGCCGCCGGGCGTGTGGGGGTAGGAGACTACTTGAGAGGCTCGCAAAGGAGGGCGACCCTTACGTGACCCAGCCGACATGCTTCGCCGACAGGGCCGGCGCAAAACAAGGATTGATCGCCGACAACTCACAATGGGCTGTGGTTCTCTGGCTTGTTGCACGCCACAAATTTCCCTTTTTCATTGAGACGGGAGGAAATGAATGATCGGCGCTGACAGTTTCAGCAGCTCATACTCCGAAGCGCGCGAAAAATTCTTGGAAGCCGTCGCCGCCGTTGGCGGCAGCCCGGAAAGTTTCAAGCATCCGGGATCGGGTCCCGGCGGCGAGGAGCTCGCCACGGACGCCGCCTGGTTTGGTCCTTCCGACGCATCCCGGGTGCTCGTTTTGATTTCGGGCGTCCACGGCGTTGAGGGCTATTGCGGTTCAGGCGCTCAGGTGGACTGGTTGCGTCGGGAGGAATTCAAGGCTCTTCCAACCGACACGAGCGTTCTCATGATTCACGCAGTCAATCCTTACGGATTCGCGTGGACGCGGCGGACGAATGAAGACAACGTCGATCTTAATCGCAACTGGGTCGATTTCTCAAAACCGCTTCCGCAAAATCCCGGTTACCTCGAGCTCGCGGAAAGTCTCTGTCCCACGGAATGGTCGTCCGAGGCGCAGGAGCGTTCCACCCGCGAACTGGACGAGTGGCAAGCGTCGCGCGGAGCGCAGGGGTGGAGCGACTTTCGACAGGCCGTGACGCAGGGCCAATACACCCATCCGCTGGGACTTTTTTTCGGCGGCGACGGTCCTTCCTGGTCGAGGCGAACACAGACAGCGATCTATCAAAAATACTTCGCTCGAGCGAAACGCGTGGGCGTCATCGATTATCACACCGGTCTGGGGCCTTACGGTTACGCGGAGCGGCTGACGCTCTTTCCGCCCGAGGACCCCAGGTTCAAGCGCGCCGCGACATGGTTCGGCGCTGCGGTCACGTCGACGAAAAGCGGAACTTCCGCCTCGAAGGACATCAGCGGCGACAACATCACCGGCTCAGCCGCGCAGCTTCCTCACGCCGAGTTCACAGGGATCGGCTTTGAAGTCGGAACGGCGCCGACGCCGCAGGTCCTGCAAGCGCTGCGCGCCGACGCCTGGCTCCATGCCTACGGCGACCCGCAGTCCGAGCTTGGGCGGCAGATCAAAGCGCAGATGCGCGCCGCTTTTTATTGCGAGACAGACTATTGGAAAGGCATGGTCGCGGGGCAATCGCTGATCGCCTGCCGACAAGCGCTCGCAGGGCTATCTCTTCAAGCCGACGTTTAAACCTTCTTTCAGGCCTTTACGCCGCGTCATCGATCGAGGCCTTTTCGTCAAGAACTAGCGGGTCTTGCAGGGCGAGATTGGCCGCAATCGGCGGCAAGCCCAGCACGGCGCGAATCTTCTGGAGCATCGCCAAGGTTCGCGGCTCCATTTCCTCGAGAGAGCCGGCGACGAATTCGACGGCGCCGAGCGCATCCTGCCGCGCTTGCGGCGTCTCCAGCAGCAGCGGCAGCGCCTCAAGCGCACCCTCGGGCGCAAATTCGACGATCGTTGACTGCTCCGCAATGATCTGAGCGCGCTTTGCCTGGCCAAGGCTCGCGAAGGGCTTGTCGTGCGAGAGCATATGGGCGGATCGCTCCAGACGATCGCGTCGCACTGAGCCGCGCGCCCCGCTGAGCATCAGCATCATGCGGATGACGGCCTCGCTGAACCCGCCGCGGTCAACATGATGCAGCGCCGCCTCGACCTTGGGCAGATAGCGTAACTCCTCGGGCCGCAATTGCGCGCGGCGATAGTCGTAGTCGCGTCCGACCCAATGCATCAATGGCGAACCGTAGATCGAAAGGAAGGTCGTCTCGATCATCGCGTCGCGCAGATCGCGCCACAGATCGAAGGCCTGCATTACGCCTTCCGCCCACAGACGCTCGGCGAGCAGGAAAGGATTGTCGCTCGCGGCGACGAGGCGCTGGGCGCGGGCGCTCTCGGCCGCGACCGGAACGAGGGCCATAAGCGGGTTGGCCGGACCGAAGACCCGGCGCTGCGCGCGCGCCGGATGCATGGCGCGAAACGCCTGCGCCGCCTCGGGCGTCACTAAGGATTGCACGAGTGGCCGCATCATCAGGTCATAGGTGTTGGATAGGGTCTCGGAGAGGCGCGCCACCGCCGCGAAATCCTGCTCCTCGCCGCGGTCGTCGTCGACGGAAAGAATGTCGGAGACCTTGCGCTCCTCGAAGCTCACGCGGAAATGCGCGTGAACGCCTTCGCCGATCTGCTCCTCGATCGTCATCTCGTAGAGACCCGGGGCCAGCGCCTCGATGGTCTTCATCGTCGAGGTGACCTCGGCGTGCTCCTTTTTGGCGATCGACGAGGAGACAAAAATTCCGAGATGCCCGACCTTGTCATGCACCATGTAGATGATGCGTTGCCCGCGCACGCGGATCTCATGCTCGTTGAGATAGGTGTCGGCGATCCAGTTCAACGCCTGCTGCGGCGGCGTGATGTTGTCGCCCCGGCTCGCGAAGAGGATGATGGGCGAACGTATGGTCTTGAAGTCGAGCGTGCGTCCGGGCTCCATCTGCGCCGCGCCGCGAGACAATTTGTTGCCGATGAAGAGCTGCTCGACGATCCAGCGGATCTCGGCCTCGTTCATGTAATGGAAGCCGCCCCACCAACGCTCGAAATCGAGGAAGCGCTCGCGACCATCCTCGGGGTCGACGAAAAGGTCGTAATATTTTCCGAAGAAGTTGCGTCCTGGATTGAGCATCTCAAAATTGGCCACGAGCCAGGCGCCGTCGAAGACGCCGTGACCCAGGTCGGAGAGTAGCAGCGCAGGCGTCGCGCCGCCGAAGAGTCCACCGTTGTAGCGCATCGGATTTTCGCCCAGCCGTCCAGACCACGTGGCGAGCGGCGCGCCATTGATAACGAGCGGACCGGTGATGTCGGGATTGGCGGCGGCGAGAGCCATGGTCGCCCAGCCTCCCTGACAATTGCCGACGACGATTGGCTTTGGCGACTGCGGATGGCGGCGGGCGATCTCACGCACGAATTCGGCCTCGGCCTGCATCACGTCGGCGAGCCTCTGTCCTGGTTCAGGTTGCGGACGGAAGATGACGAAATAGACGGGATGACCGTCGTGCAGGGCGACGCCGACCTGGCTGTCCGATTTGAAGCCGCCGATTCCGGCGCCGTGGCCCGCGCGCGGATCGATGATCATGTAAGGGCGCTTCCAGTCGAACACCTGCACGCCTTCCGACGGCAGGATCCTCAGCAATACGTAATTGACCGGGCGGGCCAGCTCGCGGCCGTCGACGACGACCTCCGAAGCATAAACGAGCACGGGCGGCGTGCCTTCGGCCTCGTGCTCTTTATCGTTTTCGGCGCGCTGCCTTAGCGCGTCGAGCGTCAGCACGCTGCGTTGCGCCGCGTCTAAACTATAGACGAAGGCGTCCTCGAGCAGCCGGCGCTTTGCGCCGTCCGTCTGGGTCGAGCGAACCTCGTCTCCCGCCTTGGTCCATAATTGATGCAGGCGCTCGCCGTGCTCGCGGCCAATCTTCTTGAAGTGGCGGCCCAAGGCAAGCATCACGCGGCGACTTTGCAGCCCGAGCGCGGCCTGGTTTTCCGAGAACCGGGCCGCGGCGGCGTGAGGACTGAAAGAAGGCTCCATGGTCCCTCTCCTTTCAACTCAGGCGGCGGCGTTAATTTGGTTGAGGCCGGCCGTCTTGATGGCGTGCTGGGCGATCGTCGCTTCCTCATTGGAGCCGAGGATGAAAACCGGGATTTTCGCTTGCTTGGCGGAAATGCGCATGTCGTTTCGCGCGTTGGCTGCCGGATCGAGCGTCAGCCCCAGCCAGCCCATCCCGCTTAGCGCCTCGGCGCGGACCCGCGGGGAATGTTCGCCAATCCCCCCGGTAAAGACGAGCGCGTCCAGCCCGCCGAGCGTCGCCGCCAGAGCGCCGATCTCCATGCGGATGCGATGCGCGAAATAGGCGATGGCGTCGCGAGCATGAGGTTTATCGCTCGCCTCCAGCGCGCGCATGTCCTGCGAGACGCCCGAAAGGCCTTTCAATCCGGAACGCTCATAGAGCAGGTCGCGCAGCGCCTCAGGCGACATTTTCTCGCGGTCGAGCAAGTAGAGAAGCACGCCCGGATCGATCTGTCCGCATCGCGTGCCCATTGGCAGGCCTTCGAGCGCCGAGAATCCCATGGTCGAGGCGACGGATCGTCCGTCCTTCATCGCGCAGAGCGACGCGCCATTGCCGAGATGCGCGGTGATCACCCGGCCGCAGGACAGCACGGGCTCAATGTCGCGCAAGCGAAGCGCAATATATTCGTAGGAAAGCCCGTGAAAGCCGAAACGCCGCATGCCGCGGTCGTAATAGTCGCGCGGCAGCGCATAGGCCTCGTTCACGAAACTGTGGCCGCGATGAAAAGCGGTGTCGAAGCAAGCCACCTGTGGGGCGGAAGCAAACACCGCGCGCGCCGCCTCGATGCCGGCCACATTATGCGGCTGGTGCAGCGGCGCGAGCGGCTCCAGTTCGCGCAGCTCTTGCAATACGCGGTCGTCGACAATCGTCGGCGCGGCGTAGTTCACGCCGCCATGGACGACCCGGTGGCCGACTGCGTTTATTACGATCTCCGGGAAAGAGGCTTTGAGCCATTCCAGAATCTGCTGGACGCCAGCCGCGTGATTTTCTCCGTCCACCGGGTCTTCGACCGATCCGCCGCCGACGGTCGCAGCCTCGAAGGTGGGCGCAGCGCCGAGCCCCTGGACCTGGCCCTCGGCCAAGAGGCGCGGCCAAGGCGTCGCCGCCGCAAAGAGCGCGAATTTGATCGAGGAGGATCCAGCGTTCAGTGTCAGGACGTGATCGGCCATGCCTCACTCCGCCGCTTGCGGAAGCGGCTCGGGGCTCCCGCGAGCCTTTCGGGTTTTACGCCAATATTGATAGAGCTGCGCTAGCGCGCTAGAGCCCAATCGCGCGCGGTCGTCGTCGGCGCGGCTCGTCAGCATGATCGGGGCCTTGGCGCCCAGCACGATGCCCGCCGCCTTGGCATGGGCGACGAAGGTCAGCTCCTTGGCAAGCATGTTGCCCGCCTCGAGATTGGGCGCGATCAAGATGTCGGCGCGGCCCGCGACGAGCGAAGAGATCCCCTTGGTATGCGCGGCGCCGATGTCGACGGCGTTGTCCATCGCTAACGGTCCATCGACGATGCCCCCGCTGATTTGGCCGCGGTCGGCCATCTTCGATAGGATCGCCGCATCGAGCGTCGACGGGATCGCCGGATTGACCGTCTCAACCGCCGAGAGCACGCCGACTTTTGGCGTCTCGACGCCGCAGCCGCGCGCGAGATCGATCGCGTTCTGAACGATGTCGACCTTGGTCGTCAGATCGGGCGCAATGTTCACCGCTGCGTCAGACACGAAGAGAAGGCGATCGAGCGCGGGCGCGTCCATGACGAAGGCATGGCTGATGCGCCGCGTTCCCCGAAGCCCCCCGTCCTTCTTGAGCACCGCGGCGAGCAACGCGTCCGAATGGACATTGCCCTTCATGAGGGCCTGGGCTTCGCCGCGCACAACGAGCTCGACAGCGCGCACGCAGGCTTCATGCGCGTCGCCGGCCTCGACGATCCTGTAAGCGGAGAGATCGAGGCCCAGCGCGTCAGCGGCCCTTTGGATCCCCGTTCGCGCGCCGACGAGGATCGGCGCGATCAGTCCGTGTTCCGCGGAAAGCACGGCTCCGCCTAAGGAATTCTGATCGTCGGGGCAGATGACAGCGGTCGCGAGCGGGGGCAGGCCCGAGGCGCGCTGGATCAGTCGATCGAAGTTTTCGTGACGACCAAGTAGCAGCGGCGGCAGCTCCTCCGAAGGTGTCTCGACCGACTCCAAGGGTGCGGCGACCTCCGCGACGCCCTCGCAGGCCATCGAGCCGTCGGACTTCGTGACGCGAACGTCGAAGAGCGCCACCGGCCGCTCGCGCTTCTCGGTGCAATGCACCTCAATCGCGAGCCAATCGCCGCACCGGACGCGCGCGCCGAAACGGAAGTTTTGGGAGAGATAGAGCGTTCCGGCGCCCGGGAGAAGATTGCCAAGCACCGCCGAGACGAGAGAGCCGACCCAAAGCGAGGGTGCGATGGCGTGGCGGCTTTCGAGGCTGTCGTGGGATGGGAGCATGAGCGGGTTTAGATTTCCGGAGGCGTGCGCGAACAGCACCAAATCCTCGGCGCGACAAATGCGCTCGATCTTCGCGGCGGCACCGACCTCGAGCTCATCATAAGTCGTGTTACGGTGCAGTTTGGTCGCCATCGCCGCTGTGCTCCCGCCCCGAATTTAATCCCCGAATGTGGCGTCAGGCTCTCGCATAGATGACGGAAGTCCTGACGCGGCGGGCGACGCCCCCATCGATCGAGCCCTCGTCCGCGGAGACAACCGCTCGCGCATTCATCCTGAATGGATCGGCTGGGTGGTTCATGCTTTTCCCGAAGGAAGGGGCCTGGCGCTGCCGACGCTTTATCCCAAGCCAACATAAGGCAATCTATCGCATGCAGCATGACGTTGATGTGAAGCAAGCCCTCGAGCGACGCCTGGCCGCAAGCGACTGCGTCGCTCAATCAATATTATTGAGAGGGTAAACGCGTTTGACAGCGGGTTCGAAAACGAATTCCCCGAATGCATTTAAGAGGAAGGAGCTCGCCATAGGCGGGCGTGGTCACAGTCAAAACGCCCGCGGCGCGCCCCCTTCCGCGATGGGAAGAAAACGCGCCGCGCTGCAAACCTTATCCGCGATGCTTACTTCGGCTTCGCGGGCGCCGCCGCGCCGGCGCCGGCGCCGCCCTTCTGCGCCTCGAGCTTCTTGCGCTCTTCCTCGGCCTTCTTCATGAGCTCTTCTTGCAGCTTGCGCTGACGCTCTTCGGCGACCTTCGGGTCGATTCCGGGGCCGTCGAAGGCCTTGCCGAAGCCGACGAGAGGCAGGTTGAAGATGAATTCTGCGCCATTGATCGTCTTGACCGAGACGGCGAGCTTCTCGCCCTTCTTCATCGAATCGACGAAAGTCTGTTTCACATGCAGGCCGCCATAGGCGCCCTGAGGCGTGCAGAGCTCATAGGCCCCGCCTTCGGGGGCCCCCTTGTCAACGGCGATCCGGAAGCCCGGCCGCAGCGCGACGCCCATCGGCGCCAGCACCTGGATGGCCTTGTCGGGTCCGCCCGGATCGGTCACGAGGATCGAGAGCACCGGATTCTCCGCGCGATCCCCAAACAGCCGAGTCGTTTGACAAATCTGCTTCTGGGTCTGCGGCTCGTTGAAGCAGACCTTGTTCCACTCCGGATCCACGGCGACGAATTCCTGCACGACCGGGGCGGGCGGAGCCGCGGGCTGGGCCCCGGCGCCGGGTTGCGCGGGCTGGGCTTGCTGAGCCGTGGCCGCGCCGGCCGTCAGAAGCGCCGCGAACGCGACGCAGGAACGCAGAATGTTCAAGGACATGGGAATTCCTTTCAGTGCCTTTTAGAGCGCCTTCTAGATTGTTGGGGCTGCTTTCCTCACGCACGGGGGGTCCCGTCGACGCCACGGAGGGCGCCCCATGTTTCGCCTTTGCGCGCTCTGCAAAGGGCGACGACCCCGCCATTCCGGAAAGCGAAGGCGTTGCGGCGCATGGGACGTCCCGCCCCCGCCTCGACGTCGGGAGCGTGACCGCGCCGAGGTCATACATGGTCGGCGAGGCAAATTCCAGCGCTGGGGACCCGAGAATCGTAAAAAGCTGGGCCCTGCCGTTTTTTTCTCGCAGAGCGGGTCTATCCTGTGCCCATGCAAGAATTTCCGATTCGCCGCTTTCTCCGCTGGGGGCGGTGGCCTGAAGGGCTTCGCGCCGGCCTCTGCCTGGCGCTTCTCTTCGTTTTAGCGTCGGCCGCCCGCGCCGGCGTGGAGGAGCCGACGCATGGCGTGGCCATGCACGGCGCGCCGGCTCTTCCCGCCGATTTCGATCACTTTCCCTATGCGGATCCAAAAGCGAAGAAGGGAGGGCGCCTCAGGATCGGCCTGCCTGGCACGTTCGACAGCCTCAATCCCTTCAATCTGAAGGCGGGCTCGACGGCGCAGGGCCTCTCCGGCAACGTCTTCCAGACCTTGATGATGCGCTCGCAGGACGAGGCATTCACCTTCTACCCGCTGATCGTCAAATCGCTGGAGCTCGATCCCGATCGCACGCGTCTCGTCTTCCATCTCGATCCGCGCGCGCGCTTCTCGGACGGGAAGATGCTTACCTCCGCGGACGTGCTGTTTACCTTCAATCTCCTGAAGGCCAAGGGGCGGCCGCAGCAGCGCATCGCTTATGGGCTCGTGAAATCGATCGACGCGCCCGACGACCACACTGTGCGTTACGACCTTGCCGGCGCGAAGGATCGGGAATTGCCGCTGATCCTCGCGCTGATGCCGGTGCTGCCGAAACATGCGACCGACGTCGAGCATTTTCAGGACGCGACGCTCGCCCCGCCCATCGGCTCGGGGCCTTACAAAGTCGCCGAAGTGAAGCCCGGCTCGCGGCTCGTGCTAAAACGCGACGAAGATTATTGGGGCGCGGACCTCCCGAGCCAGCGCGGCTTCTATAATTTCGACGAGATCGACATCGATTATTTTCGCGACGGCAATGCGCTCTTCGAGGCTTTCAAGGCCGGTCTCGTCGACTATCGCGACGAAACGAGCCCGACCCGCTGGGCGGAAGGCTATGATTTTCCCGCGGCGCGGGACGGCAGGATCGTCAAGGATCCGCTCCACAACGAAAACCCCAAGGGGATGGAGGGCTTCGCCTTCAATCTGCGCCGCGACGTCTTCAAGGACATTCGCCTGCGCGAGGCCTTGGGGATGATGTTCGATTTCGAATGGATCAACGCCAACCTTTACAACGGTCTTTATAGCCGCACGAAGAGCTTCTTCGACCAGTCCGAGCTCGCCTCGACCGGCCGTCCCGCGAGCGACGCGGAGCGCGCGCTGCTCGCGCCTTTCCCGAACGCCGTGCGCGCCGACATCATGGAGGGCGCCTGGCGCCCCCCGGTGAATGACGGCTCAGGGCGCGACCGCGAGATGGCGAGACGCGCGCTCGCGCTTCTGGCGCAGGCCGGCTATCGGCTCGAGGGCGAAACGCTCAAGAAGAACGGCGTTCCAGTGACCTTCGAGATCATGGTCAAGGACCGCGCCGACGAGCGGCTCGCGTTGAATTACGCGGCTTCGCTCAAGCGTATCGGCGTCGAGGCGAGCGTCCGCGTCGTCGACGAGGTCCAATATCAAGGGCGGCGCCAAAAATTCGATTTCGACATGATGGTCGGCCAGTGGATCGCCTCCGCCTCCCCCGGCAATGAGCAACGCATGCGTTGGGGCTCAGCCTCCGCCAATCAGGAATCGAGCTACAATCTTGCGGGCGCCGCCACGCCCGCGCTCGATGCGCTGATCGACGCGATTCTTTCGGCGAAGACCCGCGAGGACTTCGTCACGGCGGTGCGCGCTTACGACCGGGTTTTATTGTCGGGCTTCTACATCGTGCCGTTCTTTCATGCCGCCGACCAATGGGTCGCGCATGAAGCGGCCTTGAAGCGGCCGGAGCGCGTGCCCCGCTACGGCGCTCCGATTTTCCCGCCGACGCTCGACACATGGTGGCGCGAGAAGTGACGCTTCCGGTCGGGAAATCGCTTGGTCGCCAAAAACGATTTGCGCTCCGGCGCTTTCGATCTAAGAAGATTCGTCATTGTCAAGAAGGCGTCGCCATGGCCAGATCGAACCGTTGGAGCGAATTCTGACCGCAAAGGTTTGTCCACTTTTGCGTCAATCCGCTCGAGGCGGTCTTCCTGCGAAGGCGGCGGGATTGACGCCTCGAGGGATTGCATGAGGTTCAAGGCGTGCCGGACGCCGAACCGGCGAAGCGAGGATTAGCGATGAACTGGCTTGCCTTCCTCTTCGCGCTCCTGATCGGCGGCTCTCCGGCGCTCGCGCGCGAGGCCGTGAGCTGGGCGCCGCTCGAGCGCGGGCTGGAGATCGCGCGGCCGGGCGGCAAAGGGGTCGAGCGGATGGACCTCAAGGCCGCCATGAAGGCCCTGAAGGTTCCGTCCTTGAGCATCGCGCTGATCGACGGCGGGCGCGTCGCTTACACGCGCGCTTGGGGCGAGGCGACGCCGCAGACGCTCTACCAGGCCGCCTCGCTCTCGAAGATCGTCGCGGCGGTCACCGCGTTGCGCGTCGCCGAGCTCGGGGCCTTGGATCTCGATCGCAGCGTCAACGACGATGAATTCATCTGGCGCGCGCCGGAGAACGATTTGACCGCAGGCCATCCGGTCACACTGCGCAATCTGCTGAGCATGACAGGCGGCGTGAACGTCCCAGGCTACTCGGGCTATGAGCCCGGCGCGGCCATCCCGACGCTCCCGCAGATCCTGAGTGGGGCGCCGCCGGCCAATTCGCCCGCGGTCGAGGTCGTGCAGCGCCCCGACACCGCTTACGCCTATTCGAGCGGCGGCTACGAGATCGTGCAGGCCCTCGTCGAGACCAAGCTGAGAAAGCCTTTCGCCCAGGCGGCCTATGATTTCGTCTTCCGCCCGATCGGCATGAACGACAGTAGCTTTGCGCAGCCGCCGAACGAGGCGATGAAGACGCGCCTCGCTCAAGGCCACGACGTCGACGGGCGCAAATTTCCCGGCGGCTGGCGGATCATGCCGGAGCTAGCGGCCGCCGGGCTTTGGTCGACGCCGAGCGACATGGCGCGGCTCATTCTCGAGATTAGCCGCGCGGCGCATGGCGAGCGGTCGCTCATGCTCGGCGCCCGCGCCGCGGGAGAAATGCTGACGCCGCAAAATCATGGCCCTTATGGCCTGGGCTTGAGGATTGCGGGAGCAGGCGAGGTCTTCGCGGTGGAGAAGCGCGGGCAAAACCCCGGCTACCAGTCCTATCTGCTGTTTTTTCCGCAGACGGGGCAGGGGATCGTCGCGATGACCAATTCCGACAACGGCTCGACGCTGATCGCCGCGCTCATCCGCCGCGCCGCCCAGGTCCATGGCTGGGCCGCCGTGGGCGAGCTCGGGGACTGATTTAAGGCGCCTCGCCCGGATCAGGCGGCCGAGGCCGCCGCGAGGCTTTCGAAAAGCCCGAGCCCGTCGACGCCGCCCACTAGCGGATCGATGAGATTTTCCGGATGCGGCATCAGCCCGAGCACGTTGCGCGCGGGCGAATAAATGCCGGCGATGTCGTTGCGCGAACCGTTGGGATTGGCCTCGCCGCCGACGCGGCCGTCCAAATCGCAGTAGCGGAAGGCCACGAGCCCTTCGCCTTCGAGACGTTCGATCTCGGCGTCGGCGGCCTCGTAATTGCCCTCGCCATGGGCGATTGCGACCTTAATCGTCTGGCCCTGTTTGTAACGGCCCGTGAAGGCGGTGTCGGCGCGCTCGACCTTGAGATGCTGCATCCTGCACACGAAGCGAAGATTGGCGTTGCGCATCAGCACGCCCGGAAGCAGCCCGCTCTCGCAAAGAATCTGGAAGCCGTTGCAGACGCCGAGCACGAGCCCGCCGCGCTTCGCATGGGCGCGGATCGCATCCATGATCGCGCTGCGCCCGGCGATTGCGCCGCAGCGCAGATAGTCGCCATAGCTGAAGCCGCCCGGCAGCACGACGAGGTCCGTGTCGTCCGGGAGCTGATGGTCGTCATGCCAGAGCATGGCGGGCGCGCGGCCCGTGGCGGCCTTCAGCGCGCGCGCCATGTCGCCCTCGCGATTGGAGCCGGGAAAGACGAGGACGGCGCAGTTCATGATTTTGAGCCCGTCAGATGTCGATCGAGTAGTTTTCGATGACCGTATTGGCGAGGAGCTTCTGGCAGGCCGCTTCGAGGCTCGCGCGCGCCTCGGCCGAATCGCCGGCGGAAAGCTCCACGTCAAAAACCTTGCCCTGCCGCACGCTCGCGACGCCCTTGACGCCAAGCGAGCCGAGCGCCCCCTCGATGGCCTTTCCTTGGGGATCGAGGACTCCGGGCTTCAAGGTGACGACGACGCGGGCTTTCATCGGCTCCATTCCGCTGATGTCAGGGGGTGGAGCAGCGTTAGCGGGCCGGGGACGAAAGCGCAAGGATCGAGGCGGGGTCTTCCCGCGCCAAGGCCTCTAGAGAGACTTACATCACATGGCGACGAGCATGGCGAACGGTCGGACTTTGTCGGAGATCGCTGCGCGCGACAGCCTGAGCGGCGGCCGGCCATGGTCCTTGACAAAGCCCAAGCCGTCTCGCCGGATGCTCCGCCAAGAGATCTAAGGCTCAGTGCAAGTTTACGAGTTCGCGTTGCGGGCTATGCCCAGCTTTGGGCGTAATTTCCGTGGAAAATCTATTCTGGCTCTCGCCAGGAAAGCCTGCGATGCGCATATGTATATGTACCGATTCGGAGGAAAGCTATGGCTACGCCAAGCACATCTTCGGAAGCTACGATTCAAGGAAATATCTTCGACGACGCCTGCGCGCAGCCGCAGCGTCGGCCGATTCCCGAGCGCGTGCGTTCTCGCCTCGAAGCCATTCTTGCGGAGATGCGGGGCGAGCATAGAATGGGTTGGGATTCTTCTCTACAGCTGCTCTACCAAAAGATCTTTCCCGACATGACTCATTTCCTGCCCGACGAAGAGGGCGCGCGCTATCGCGCCGACTTTGAAAAGGAATGGAAGCGGCTCGAAGCCCCGTGAAATCCAAGGCCAAATTTCCCGATGACCCGATCCCTCGCCGGCAAGACTCTTTTCATTACCGGCGCCTCCCGCGGCGTCGGATTGGCGATCGGCCTGCGCGCGGCGCGCGACGGCGCCAATGTGACGATCGCGGCGAAAAGCGTCGAGGCGCATCCCAAGCTTCCCGGCACAATCTACACCGCGGCGCAGGAGATTGAAGCGGCGGGCGGAAAGGCGCTGGCGCAGCCCTGCGACATTCGGTTCGAGGAGCAGATCGCGACGGCGGTCGCGGCGACGGTCGAGCGCTTCGGCGGAATCGACATTCTCGTCAACAACGCGAGCGCCATCGATCTGCGCGGGATCGAGGCGCTCGACATGAAACGCTATGATTTAATGCAGCAGGTCAACGCGCGCGGCTCCTATCTCTGCGCCAAGCTCGCTCTGCCGTATCTGAAGAAAGCCGCCAATCCGCACATTCTGACGCTATCGCCGCCGCTCGATCTGAACCCTAAGTGGTTCTCGCCCAATCTCGCCTATGCGACCGCCAAATACGGCATGAGTCTCGTGACGCTGGGCCTCGCCCGCGCGCTCGCGCGCGACGGCGTCGCCGTCAATTCGCTGTGGCCCGAGACGGCGATCGCCACGGCGGCGGTCGGAAATCTTTTGGGGGGCGAGGCGACGCTGCGCCGTTCGCGAAAGGCGGAGATCGTCGCCGACGCGGCGCACGCCGTTCTGACGCGCCCCGCCAGGGAGTGCAGCGGCTATTTCTTCATCGACAGCCTCGTCCTCGGCGAGGAGGGCGTGACGGATTTCTCCGCTTACGCAGTCGACCCGAGCGTCGACGCGCTGCTCGATTTCTTCCTCGAAAAGCCCTTTACGAAAGGCGTCAGCCCGAGCGGCTTCCATCCCACGGGGTCAGGCTCTCAGGCCAGCGCCGAAACGCCGAGGTAAAGCGTGTAGAGGCCCAAGGCGGCGACAAGCGCGCCCGAAACATAAGGCGCGACGCGCGCAAAAGTCTCGAAGCCCGTCCATCGCGTCGAGACATGGCGCATGCTCAGCGCCGCGGCGACGCCGACCAGCACCATCGTCAGGGCCAGGCCGACGCTGAAGCAGAGCACCAGCGCGGCGCCGAGCGCGATCTTGCCGAGTTGCAAGCACAGCAGCAACACGGTGATCGCGGCGGGGCAGGGGATGAGCCCTCCCGTCAGGCCAAAGAGCGCGATCTCGCCCGTCGTCGCCTTGCGACCGGCGAAGCGCCGGTTGATATCCAGCGCATGCTCGCGCTCATGGGCGTCGGCGACGGCTTCGGGATCGACGAGCAGCAGATCCTCTTTGAACCGTGCGTCCTTGGCCGCTGCGGCCCGCCGAAGCGGCCGCTCGTGACGCGGATGGCCGAAATTGCGGTGATGATGCCCCTGATGGGCGTGGGCGTGCGGATGGGGGTGATCATGATCACGCTCGTGAGCGTGGGCGTGATCGTGGCCTTCGTGGTCGTGATGCTCGTGGTCATGATGCTCGTGATTGTGGCGCGCAACGGCGTGTAGCGTCTGGGCGCGATGATCTCGCGCGTTCCTCCAGGCCATCCAGCTGGCGACGCCGAGGATCAGCAGACCCGAGACGATCTGCAGATAGGGCTCGGCGCCCTCGGCCGTCCATTGCGACCCCAAGTAGAGGCCGCCGAGCGCGATGATCCAGACAATCGCGGTATGAGAAAGGGTGGCGGCGAGGCCGAGCAGAATGGCTTGCGCCACGGTGCCGCGAACGGCGATGATGAAGGCCGCCATCATCGTTTTGGAGTGACCGGGCTCGAGACCATGCAACGCGCCGAGGAGGATCGCGCTCGGGGCAAAGAGCCACGCGTTCTCGGCTCCGGCATTGAGGAATTGCGCCAGATTGGTCATTTGGGCTTGCGCCTCTTCCTTCGCTTGACCCGCCGATCCACGGCGACGCTATCGGTGCTCGAAGCCATTCCCTTTTTTTCGGCCCGAAGCCCGCCATCCTTAGCCCCTCGGGCGAGGAGAGAGCAAGCCAAACGGCGACCGGCGGCGCGTGCGCGATGG
>Ga0335078_10002698_pt1 | contig 26744 bp, 27 predicted proteins | sample Lox_Sample_32_FD_206711 | JGI IMG/M metagenome (GOLD analysis project Ga0335078, IMG submission 206711) | Soil microbial communities from Loxahatchee National Wildlife Refuge, Florida, United States - Lox_Sample_3.2 | ecosystem: Environmental > Terrestrial > Soil > Wetlands | place: USA... | reverse complement strand
AGCCACGATGAGAACACCTATCTGGTTGCTCCCAGCGGTGTGACGCTGGAAGGCGCCGGCCTTGAGGACCTGGGTGAGGAACCGAAGACGCACGCGCACATATTCGGCTTGAGCGCCGCCGTTTATCGCATCAAGCTGAGCGGCGCGGCAGAAACGCCGGCTGCCGCCGCCCCGGCTGACGATTCTTCCGGCGGCGGGGATTCCGGCGGGTCGCGCATCGAGGTCATCCTGCCGCACGTGAACGGCAAGGCGACCATGATTGTAGGCCTGGCTTTGGCGATTCTGGCGCTTGGCTTTGTGCTTCTTTACCGCGCGCCGGCGCCCGCCGCCAAGGAGAGCAATGAACGCGGTCGCGGTTGATGGCGTCTGGAAGTTTTACGGCGACTACCCCGCGTTGCGCGACATCCAGCTGGAAGCGGCGGGCGGAGCTTGCCTGGCGCTAATCGGGCGCAACGGGGCCGGCAAGACCACGCTGCTGCGCATCCTCGCGGGTTTTTCGCGGCCGGGGCGCGGCCAGGTGCGGATTTGCGGCACCGCGCCGCGCGACACCGCTACCCGCCGGCGCATTGGTTTCATCGGGCACGGCATTTCGGTTTACGACGAGCTCTCGGCGGTGGAGAACCTGACCCTTTTCGCCCGGCTCTACGGTCTGCCCGAGCCCCGCAAGGCGGCTGGGGAGTGGCTGGAGCGCACCGGCCTGGAGCGCGTCGCCGGCGGTTTGGTGCGCGAGTTCTCCCGCGGCATGCGCCAGCGCCTAGCGGTGGCGCGCGCCTTTCTCCACGCTCCCTCCGTGTTGCTCCTTGACGAGCCGTTCACCGCGCTCGACGATCGCGCCATCGCCCTGTTGCAGCGCCTGCTTCGTGAAGCGCTCGCTGAGGGCAAGACCATTGTCATGTCCACCCACCAGTTGCGCGAGGCTCTCGAGTTGGCCACCCACGTCGCGCTGCTCAACCGCGGGAAGGTGGCATTTTCCGGCGAGCGCACGCCGCAAATGGCCGCCGATTCCGGCTTCCTTTACGCACGCTACGGCGAGGGTTGATGGATTTCCTCCGCCAGGTGTCGGTCATCGCCGCCAAGGATCTGCGCGCCGAGCTGCGCACCAAAGAAGCCCTCAACGGCTCGCTCGCCTTCGCCCTCGTGATCCTGCTGCTGTTTGCCTTTGCCTTCGACCCCACCGGCGACACCACGCGCGAGATCTCCGGCGGCCTGCTGTGGATTGTCTTCGCCTTCGCCGGCACGCTGATCCTCAATCGCAGCTTCGCCCGCGAGCTCCCCAACGACTGCCTGGACGCGCTGATCGCCGCGCCGGTCTCCGGCGCCGCGCTATTCCTGGGCAAAGCCATCGCCAATTACCTTTTGCTGCTGGCCGTCGAGTCGGTCTCTCTCCCCGTGTTCGGCATCTTTTACAACATGCGCTGGACGGCGCAGCTGCCGGAGCTGATCCTGGTGCTGCTGCTGGGGACCTGGGCCCTCACCGTGATCGGCACCATGACCAGCGCGCTCACCGTCAACATCCGTCTGCGCGAAGTGATGCTGCCCATGCTCACTTATCCCGTGCTGGTCCCCGCGCTCATGGGCGCCATGCAGTTGACCATGGCGCTAATTGCCGGCACACCGATCAACGCGGAAAACGTGATGTGGCTCAAGATGCTGATTGGCTTCGATTTGATTTACACCGCAGTATCATTGGTGCTGGTGGAAACGGTTCTGGTAGGCTGAGGGATTGTCGTGTGATGCGCGACAGACGATCGGTTTCGGTGGTGGTCACGCGTGATGGGCTGTTGCACTATGGCAGACCACAGAAAGCGATGGTCCGTCCTGCCTGACTAGCGAGGAAGAGGCGGCTATGAACGAAAAATCCGGTTGGGGGAACAACGTTCTTTACCTTTTGGGCGTTGCGGCTATTGTCATCCTGATACGCGACATCAATGTCATCGCCCGGCTGCCGAACGAGGCGCAACAAGGCGCGATTTTCAAAATCATCTTCTTCCACGTTCCGGTTGCCTTCGTCGCCATGACCGCAGCCGCCGTGGCGCTGGTGGCCAGCGTGCTTTTCCTCATCACGCGCAATTTCCGCTATGACGCGCTGGCGGTTGCCGTGACCGAAGTGGGCCTCGCTTTTCTGGCCGCCAATCTGGTCACCGGATCCATTTGGGGCCACGTCATCTGGGGCGAATGGTGGGCCTGGGACGCGCGGCTGACATCGGCGCTGGTATGTTGGATTCTGTACGCGGCTTACCTGATGTTGCGGCGCGCCGTTGAGGAGCCTACGCAGCGCGCCACCTTTGCCGCGGTCTGGTCCATTTTTTCTTTCATCGATGTGCCGATTGTCATTTTCTCCATCAAGTGGTGGCGCACCCAGCACCCGCAGCCGGTTTTCTGGGGCGGCGGCAGTTTTCCGCGCGATTGGCTGGTGATCTGGCTCTGGAATATACTTGCCATGATGCTACTGGGCGCCGTGATGACCGTGGTTCGCCTGCGGCAGGAAAACGACCAACGCGAGCTCGATTCGCTGCGCCGCACAGCGCACGCTATGTGAGGAGCCCATGCACTTTTCGTCCGTCCCCATCCTCTTTGCGCAAATGACGACTCCGGACGATATTGTCCGCGAGGCCGCACGCTTGCAGCGCAACTACGAGTTTCTCAGTTACGGCCTCACCGTCGCCTGGGTCATCCTGGTGATTTACGTGTTGATGATGGTGAGCCGCGAGCGCAAGTTGAAACGCGAGATCGCCCATCTCAAGGCCATGCTCGCCGACCGCCAGAAGTCATGAGCCGGCAGCAGCCGGCGGGTGGTGTGACCTTCGCCACCGTCCGCGACCTATCGCGTGGGTTGGCAGGGGCTGAGGAAAGCACTTCCTACGGCACGCCTGCGTTCAAGGTGGGTGGTGAACTGTTCGTGCGGCTCCATCAGGACCGCAGATCGCTGGTGGTGCGTACCAGTTTTGAAGAGCGCGAAGAGATGATGACGGCCGATCCCGCCACCTTTTACATCACCGATCATTACCTCAACTACCCGTTGGTGCTGGTGAGCATGGCGCGGGTTCATCCCGATGCCCTGCGGGACCTGCTCCGGCGGGCCTGGCGCTTGGCCTCGACGGAGAAACGCCGCAAATCCGGCTCCCGCCAGAGTGCTCGCGCCCGCAAGCCGCGCCCCGAGTAGGGTGTGTTTTCGGATCATCCATGTAAATGGATGAAAACATTAGCCTTGAATTCGGTTGCCCAGTGGGCTGGCGGTGAATCATGCCGGCCTTTCTTCGCGCCGTGCCCCTGGTTCTGAACAGGTCAGCTGCCGGGGAGCGGCGATTCGGGCCGGCAGATCACCGCTGCTCCTTAAGGTGCTCGTAAGCCACGGCTGCAACTCGACTTTCGCGGGCATGGCCCTTCTGAGCCGTTAACCAAAATCAACTTGACCCCCGAGATGTATTCCACCATCCTGAAGGTGGGTCAGGTAGACGCGGTATTAGGAATTCCCCCGAGTTGGGATCATTGGCTCGTCTCGGTTTCAGGGGAATCGCGTCATGGCGCCCTCGACCCATGGTTTGCGCAAAAAACTCGCTCCGTCGGCGGACGCACGTAATTCAGGTCAGAGGGGACCGCGTCCGCCGTTCCTATTTTGAGTCTTGCGCCGCGCTTCCCACCATCCCCCCCGGCCGCCCAATTCTCACTGCGTCTTCTCCGCCGACACCTTCACGACATGGCTGTGATAGCGGCTGTAGCTGAAGTAAATCGCCAGCCCGATCGCCAGCCAGATAACCAGCCGGTACCAGGTGAGCGAATCGAGCGAGACCATCATCGATAAACACACCAGCACGGCGAGGATTGGCACCAGGGGCACCAGCGGTGTACGGTAGGGCCGCGGTAAAGCGGGATGCGTCCGCCTCATGACGATCACCGAGATCGAGACGATGACGAACGCCAGCAGGGTGCCGATGCTGGTCATGTTTCCCAGGTTCGAAATCGGCGTGAAGCCGGAGAAGAGACTCACGAACACCATGAAGATCAGGTTGCAGCGCCATGGGGTCCGCCACTTCGGATGCGTATCGGAAAAGACGGCTGGCAGCAGGCCGTCGCGCGACATTGAGTAAAATACCCGCGACTGCCCGAGCAGCATGACCAGGATCACCGAACTGAATCCAGCGACGATGCCGACGTTGATGGCGATTTGCAGCCACGTGTACGGGAACAGTGAAATCACCGTCTGCACGGGAGCCGCATCGCCTTTGAAAGTGCGGTAGGAAACCATGCCGGTGAGCACGTGGGCGAACAACACGTATAGGACGGTGCAGATCACCAGCGAGCCGATGATGCCGATGGGCATGTCGCGCTTGGGTTTCTTCGCCTCCTGCGCAGCCGTCGAGACCGCGTCGAAGCCGATGTAGGCGAAGAAAATCACTGCCGCCGCCCGCATCACACCGCTGATCCCGAACTCGCCGAACTTGCCGGTATTGGGCGGAATGAAGGGCGTGTAGTTCTGCGGCTTGATATAAGAAAAGCCGATCGCGATCACGATGATCACGATGGTGACCTTGATGCCCACGATCACCGCGTTCACCCGGGCGGATTCCGAAATGCCGATCATCAGCAGGATGGAAATGGCGAAGATGACGAAAATGGCCGGGAGGTTGATCAGCCCGGGCGGCATATCCCACGGGCAATGGATCAGATTGGAAGGCAGGTGGATATTGAAGCGTTCCAGCAGCCGGACCACGTAAGCCGACCAACTCACGGAAACCGTGGCCGCGCCTACCGCGTATTCGAGCACCAGGTCCCAGCCGATGATCCACGCCAGCAACTCGCCCATGGTGGCGTAGGCATACGTGTAAGCGCTGCCGGCGATGGGGATCATGGTCGCGAACTCGCTGTAGCACATTCCGGCGAATGCGCAGCCGACGGCGGCCACCACGAAAGAAAGCACCACCGCGGGCCCGGCATTGTCGGCAGCCACGATGCCGGTGAGCGAAAACAGTCCCGCGCCGATGATGGCGCCGATTCCCAAGGCCACCAGGTTCACCGGACCCAGCGAGCGCTTCAAATGGTGGGTGGTATCTTCGGATTCGGCCAGAATTACGTCTACCGGCTTCGTGCGAAACAGGCTCATAGGTTCGTTTCCTTTGCCAAAAAGGCTGAGTATACAGTGCCGTGCGGTCCCGGCGCTACTGGGCGGGGCGTCCGGCGATCGCCTCGCCGGCGATTACCCGCCATTCCTCGATGCGTTGCCGCAAATCCGCGGCGGCCGCTTTTTCCGGCAGCAGACCGGCGATTACCGCAACCGCGTCAGCGCCGGCCCGGAGGACCGCCCCGGCGTTTTCCCGCGTAATGCCGCCGATTGCCACCAGCGGTCTCGACGCCAGAGCACGGCAGCGTTGCAACTCCTCGAGTCCGACGACCGGGTCAGGATTCGGCTTGGAAGAGGTGCGGAAAATGGGGCCGAGCGCGAGGTAATCCACAGGCTCGGCGGCGGCGTCGCACACCTGCGCCGCGTTGTGAGTGGAACAGCCGATCATCGGCGCGTCGCCCACGAGCGCACGTGCATCGCGCGGGGCCAAATCGTCCTGCCCCACGTGCAGCCCCGCCGCCAGCAGTTTGGCGATGTCGGCGCGGTCGTTGACGATCAAGGTGGCATTCGTCTCGCTGCACAGCGAGGCTACCTGGCGCGCAGCTGCGTAGACCGCCGGCCCCCAGAACTCCTTGTGCCGGATCTGCAGCACGCGCGCGCCGCCCTCCAGCATGGCCGCCGCCGCTTCCACCAGTCCCAGCCCGCGCCGTTCCAGCACTGCGGTATCGAGAATCGGGTAGAGCCGCGGCAGTGTCTTCAAAATGAAAACCGTTTGCGCATTATACCAGTCGGTTGGATCGGCGACCCTACTCCGCTGCGGCCAGAACCTCGGCAGGTGGCGGCATGCCGCGGCGGGCGAAACGAATCACTCCGTCCGCGCCAATCAGATAAACCGTCCGCTTCACGATGATGCCGTTGGCATTGTAAAGCGACGCCACTTTACGGCCTGCGTCCACCAACAGTGGAAATGGCAGCTTATACTGCCGGCGAAAACTGGCGTGGCTGTTCGCGCTTTGCGGATTGACGCCAAAGACCTCGACACCACGGGCGAGGGCGGCTTCCCAGGAATCGCGCAACTGGCAGAGTTGGCGCGTACAGCCCGGCGTGTCGTCCCCTGGGTAGAAGACCAGCACGACGTTCTTGCCGCGCAGCGCGGTTAGCCGCACTTCATTGCCTGTGTCGTCCGGCAGTGTAAAATCCGGAGCCTGCGCACCCACCGGAAGGGGATCGGAGAAAAGTCGCTGGAACATAGTGGCCAGGATGTCAGTTTAGCGAAATCATCGGAAGCGCGCAGCCATCGGTACGGAGTTGCTTTGGCGGCGCCGGCAGCCGTGCCGTTGCGTCCGGCTTCGTCTCGACATTTTCTTTGGCGGGCGCGGACAACGCCGCGAAAACCTCATCCGCTCCTGCTCAGTTTCCACAGAATCTGCCGGAGCATGCCCAACGTTACCGGGGCGTCGCGCGCGGCGATGTTCCAGCGGCGGATCATGCGGCGCAGCTTCTCTTCGGTGGATCGGGCGGTCAGCGGATTCACGTAGCCGCTGGCGCGCAGGGCATCGCACCATAGCGCGGTGATCTGTTCATTTTCGGCCGCGGAAGCCGGCGTGACGCGTTCGGGACGCGCCGCCGCGGCCTTGGGGTCGCGCGCCAGCTCATAGAGGCACAGGGCCACCGCCTGGCCGAGGTTCATCGATAGATTACGATCCGCGGTGGGGATGCGCATCAGCCAATGGCAGTGGCTGAGGTCTTCGTTGGAGAGGCCGAACTTCTCCGAACCGAAGAGCAGCGCCACGGGCGAAGCGGGCAGGCGCCGCAGGATGAGGCGCGCGCCATACTCGAGGCGGCGCAGCGGGTGGTGCAACTCGCGGTGTCCGACCGAGGTGGTGCCGACCACCAGCGTGGCGTCGGCCACCGCATCGGCTACGCTCGAAAACTCTTCCGCCCGCGCGAGCAGCGGCGCCGCGCCGACGGCGGAGCGCGCTTCGCGGAAAGCCACGTCGTACGGGTTCACCACACGCAGCTTGGCGAACCCGAAGTTTGCCATCGCGCGCGCGGCCGCCCCGATGTTCAGCGGGTTCCGCGTGGCCACCAGCACTACGCGGAGATGGTCTTTCCACGGGGTCAAGGGTCTCTTGATGGTACCGCCTCGCCAGGCCTTTGTGGCGCTCCCGCCAGCGGCTTCAATCCGCCCGGAGCGCCGTCGTGCAGTCCACGCGCGTGGCGCGCCGCATCGGAATCAGAATCGCCAGCGGCGCGAGGAGCAGAATCGCCGTGCACGCTGCGGCGAGTGTCAGCGGGTCGCGCGGCTCGACCTGAAACAGCAGCGACTCCATGAAACGCCCGAGCGCGAGGCTCGCTGTCACGCCGCCGCACAATCCGATCGCCACCGGAAGCATACCCTGCCGCAACACCAGGCGCGCGACTTCGCCCGGGGTCGCTCCGATCGCCAGCCGGATCCCGATCTCGCGCGTGCGCGACGCGACCAGATTCGCCAGTACGCCATACACGCCCAGCATCCCGAGTAGCAGTGACAACCCCGCAAAGCACTCCAGCAGGACCGTGTTGAACTTCCTTTGCGAAGACCACTCGCCGACCCAATAATCCACAGCCCTGGCCTCAGGCGGCGGGAGCAGGGGGTCCGCCGCGGCGGCCGCGTTTCGTATGCCGGCCGCAAGCACCTGCGCCGTCATCGTTGACTGAACCACCAGTGTCGCGTGATCCAGCGCCAGGTTCGGCCAGAAGATCGTCGGCCGGGTCCCGCCTTCCACGCCCAACGCGCGGTAACCGGAAACCACGCCCACGATTTCAGAGAAGTTCTTTTCGTCCCGGCCCAGCCGCCGCCCGATCGGGTTTTCGCCGGGGAAGAACCTCTGTACGAATGCGTGATCGACAATTACGACGTGCGCCTCACCCGACGCCACCATATCCGCCTCCGTGAACCAACGGCCGGACTCGAGCCGCAGCCCGATCATGCGCAAATACCCGGGACTCGTTTGGGCCACATCCGCCATTGGTTGTTTCGCGGCGGGCAGTTTCGGACGGCCTTCGACGGAGAAGTTGGCGAAGCCCGCGCCGTGCAGCGGCGCCTGATCCACCACACCGGCGCCCGAAACCCCCGGGATCGCCCGCGTGCGCTCGAGCAGGTTGCGGAAGAACCGCGCCCGCGCACCGCCGTTGGAATACCGGTCCGCAGGAAGCTCTATGTCGGCGTAAGTCAGCCGCCCCGTATCAAAGCCGAAGCCAACCGCCAATATGGCCCGAAAGCTGCGAATCATCAGGCCCGCTCCCACCAGGAGCACGAGCGCCAACGCCACTTCTACCGCGATCAGCGCCTGGGAGCTGCGCAGGCGCGTCGCAGTCGCGCCCCAAGAGCCCCCTGACCGGAGTGCGGTATTCAAATTGGCCCGCGACGCCGACATCGCCGGCGCAAGACCGAACAACACCGCGGTGACGACGCCCGCGAGCGCGGCAAACAGGAATACGCGTCCATCAATCGAAATCAGTTCCGGCCGCTGCAAGCCTTCGGGATGAAGCCGCAGCAACAACCGTACAGCCCACTTAGCCACCAGCAGCCCGGCGCCGGCGCCGGCGAGCGAGACCAGCAGCGATTCGCTCACCAGTTGCGACACAATTCTCCCACGCGTCGCGCCAAGAGCCAGGCGCACGCCGATTTCGCGGGCCCGCCCCGACGCCCGCACCAGCGTCAGATTGGCCAGGTTCGCGCACGCAATCAGGAGCAGGAATCCGACGGCAGCCATTAACACGTAAAGGGCGCGGTGTACCTTGGGATCGGCATCCTCTACCGAGAACGGGAACACGCTCGCGCTCACGCCCGCGTCGAATTCGTCCGATTGCGCCAGGCGGGCTGCAATCCCGCTCATCTCCGCGCGCGCCCGCTCGAGCGAGACGCCCGGCTTCAGCCGCGCCGCCACGTCCAGTACCCGGTCGGCGGGGTTGGTTCCGTGATCCATGGTGAGCGACAGCGGCGCCCACAGGTCCGGTTTGATCTGATCGAAACCTTCCCAGGTGGAAGGCACGTGAAACTCGGGCGGCATTACGCCTATGACCGTATAGACGCCGTCCGCAAGTGCGACCGCCTTGCCGATCGCGCTCTGCTCGCGGTGGAAACGCCGCTCGAAGTACTTGTCGCTGAGCACCACGACGCGGCTTCGGTCACGCTCGTCGCCGGCCGTGAACAGCCGGCCCAGCGCCGCCTGCGCGCCCAGCATGGGAAACAACCCTGCGTTGGCGAATCCAACCGACAGTTTGCCCGGCCCCGCGCCGCCATTCGCCGTCACGTCGCTGGCGCGAAACGCCGCCATTTCCGAAAACACGGTGGTCTGGCGCTGCCAGGCGGCATAGTTGCGATATGCTACGGGCATGCGCGGACCGAACGGCGGCGGCATGTTGGGGAATCGCTCCCATACGAAAACCAGTCGGTCCGCGTCGGGATACGGCAGCGCGCGCAGGATCACTGCATCGAGCACGCTGAAAATCGCCGCGTTGGCGCCGATGCCGAGCGCCAACACACCCATGCAGAGAAGCGCAAAACCGGGTGCGCGCCGCAGCGTCCAGAACGCGTAACGAAAATCGCGAAGGATCGCCAGCATGGCCGCCGATCCGCATTGTCTCACCGGGCGATGAACCTTATCAACCCCTGTCTTTTCTGTCATCACGATTTGACAACCCCCCTCCAAAATCGCTAACCTAAATCTTTGCGGCTTATCGATCTCTGGAGAAGTGTGTCAATGAGTACCGAGTTCCCCTCGAAGAACGGCATTGCCCGCCGCTGGCACGTAATCGACGGCCAGGGCGTGGTCTTGGGCAAGCTGGCAACCAAGGCGGCCATGCTCCTGATGGGCAAGACGAAGCCGTCCTATACGCCGTTCCTGGATACGGGCGATCACGTGATCGTCATCAATGCGGCGAAAGTCCGCCTCAGCGGCGCGAAAGAGGACAGCAAAGTGTACCGCCATTTCACCGGCTACCCGGGCGGTTTGGTGGAGAAAAGCTTCAAGCGGGTGCGGGCCGAGAAGCCGGTTCGCATTGTGGAAGACGCCGTCTTCGGTATGCTTCCCAAGACCAAGCTCGGCAAGCAGATGTACCGGAAATTGCAAGTCTACGCGGGTGACCGGCATCCGCACGCAGCGCAGAAGCCGGTTGCGCTGACGGTAAAATAGCGGAAGGCAGGATTTAGTGGCAGCAAGCATGGTGCAGTATTTGGGTACGGGCCGCCGCAAGAGTTCGGTGGCCAGGGTGTTTTTACGGCCCGGCAAGGGCGAAATCCAGGTGAACGGGCGCGCGTTCGAGAGCTATTTCCCGACCGAAAGCACACGCGCGCTGGTGCGGCAGCCGCTGGCAGCTACGGAGACCGCCGACAAGTTCGACCTGCTGATTCTCGCCGATGGCGGCGGTGTCGCGGGACAAGCAGGTGCGGCCCGCCTGGGTGTTGCCCGGGCTCTGGTGGAGTTCAACGCGGAATTGCGGTCGAAGTTGAAGAAGCTCGGTTACCTCACGCGCGACCCGCGCGCCCATGAGCGGAAGAAGTACGGTCAAAAGGGCGCCCGCAAGCGGTTCCAGTTCTCCAAACGATAGTTTTTCGTGGCCAGGCCGGCGCGTGCCGGCTTGAGCCTGTTGTTATAGCCATCAGCCTTCGGTTGTCCGGCCCGCAAATCTCGCTTTGGAACGCGGGTGGAAACGGAAGGTTGCCAAGGGGATGTTTTCCCCGCTGTGCAGTGAAGAGGAGGCATTTTGCCCGCAATTTCCATGAAAGAATTGCTCGAAGCTGGCGTTCACTTCGGGCACCAGACCAAGCGCTGGAATCCGAAGATGAAAGAATACATCTTCGGCGAACGCAACGGCATTTACATCATCGACCTGCAGAAGACCTTGAAGATGTTCAAGGACGCCGCCCGGTTCGTCCAGGAAATGGCCGCTCAGGGGAAGAACGTGCTCTTCGTGGGCACCAAGCGGCAGGCGCAGGAGGCGATCGCCGAAGAGGCCGCCCGCTGCCAGATGTTCTTCGTCAACCAGCGCTGGCTGGGCGGCCTGCTCACCAACATGGCCACGGTGCAGAAGTCGATCAAGCGGCTCAAGGAACTGGACGCCATGGCATCGCCCGAAGGCGGCGGATACGCCGGACGTCCCAAGAAGGAAGCCATCCGCCTCGAGCGGGAGCGCAAACACCTGGAACAGAATCTCTCGGGCATCAAGGACATGCCAGGTCTGCCCGACGTGGTCTTCGTGATCGATTCGAACAAGGAAGCGATCGCGGTCAAGGAGGCGCAGCGGCTCGGGATTCCGGTGGTGGCGATCGTCGATACCAACTGCGACCCCGATGAAGTGGATTGGGTGATCCCCGGCAACGACGATGCCTTGCGCGCCATCCGGCTGTTCGCCAGCAAGATCGCCGACGCCGTAGTGGAGGGCCGGCAACTCGCCAGTGAACACGATTTCGCTGCGGCGCCGAAGCCTGCTTCCGAGGAAGCGCCGGCCGAAGAGAGCATGCTCGAGTACACCGAATACGTGGACCCCAAGTATGCCGAGAAGATCATGGCGGAAAGCTTGAGCATGGCCGAAGAGCCCGCCCCAGCCTCGCCGCGCAAAGGACCGGCATCGGAAACCGCGGAGCCGGCGGCTGAGCCGGTGGTCACGGAAAGCGGACTTTAATATCAGCGGACCGGGCAATCCGGTCCTGCATTCTAATGGGAAACGGAAGAGAAGCGATTATGGCGGAAATTACCGCGGCACTGGTCAAAGACCTGCGCGAACGAACCGGCGCGGGCATGATGGAGTGCAAGAAGGCCCTTCAGGAAGCCAACGGCGACATTGGAGAGGCGGAAGTGATCCTGCGCAAGCGCGGCATTTCCTCGGCTGGCAAGAAAGCGGGCCGCGTCACCAAGCAGGGCCTCATCGGCAGCTACATTCACGCCGGCGGCCAGTTGGGCGTGATGGTGGAAGTGAACTGCGAGTCCGACTTCGTCGCCCGCACCGACGTTTTCAAGGAACTGGTTCACGACGTGGCCATGCACATCGCCGCGGCGGACCCCCGCTACCTGCGCCGCGAGGACGTGCCCGCGGCCGTGCTCGATAAGGAGAAGGAAATCGCCCGCGACCGCGCGGTTATGGAAGGCAAGCCGGAGAAGATTCTCGACCGTATCGTCGAGGGCCGGCTCGCCAAGTTCTACGAAGAGGTGTGCCTGGTGGACCAGCCCTTCGTCAAGGAAGCCACGCTGACAATCGATCAGCTCGTCAAGACGAAGATTGCCAAGCTGGGAGAGAACATCAGCATCAGCCGCTTCATTCGCTTCAAGGTGGGAGATGTGGCGGCGGCCGAAGCCGCGGGCGATAACCCGGTGCCCGAACCGGTTGCCCAGTAAATGCCCGCCTACAAGCGGATCCTGCTGAAGCTGAGCGGTGAGGTGCTGGCCGGCGGCGCCCAGTTCGGGATCGATGCCGATCGTGTCCAAGGCCTGGCCCAGGAAATCGCCGGCGTGGCGGGAGCCGGCGTCCAGACCGGCGTAGTGGTGGGCGGCGGCAATATTTTCCGTGGGGTTTCGGGCGCTGCCCGCAAAATGGACCGCGTTACTGCCGATCACATGGGCATGCTCGCCACCGTGATCAACGCGCTGGCGCTTTCCGACGCGCTCGAGCAGGTCGGCATCGCCACCCGGGTGATGACCGCTATTGAAATGCGGACGCTCGCCGAGCCGTACATTCGCCGCCGCGCCATCCGCCACCTGGAAAAGGGCCGCGTCGCCATCTTTGCCGCCGGCACCGCCAACCCTTACTTTTCCACCGACACGGCCGCCACCCTGCGCGCACTGGAGATTAAGGCCGAAGTGATTGTCAAGGCCACGCGCGTCGATGGCGTTTACGACCGCGATCCCTTGCAGTTTCCCGGCGCGGTCCGCTACACGGAGATCTCCTATCTGGACGTGCTGGCGAAGAACCTCGGCGTGATGGATTCGACCGCCGTCGCCATGTGCCGGGACAACAAGCTGCCCATCATTGTTTTCAATCTGAATACAACCGGCAATATAATGCGAGTAGCCATGGGCGAACCCGTCGGCACCGTGATTCACGAGACGGTTTCCGGAGATACTCTATGAAGACTGAACAGCCAACCGCACCACCCGCGACCCAGTTCAATACCGTCAAGGAGGTCGAGGCCAACCTCAAAGCGCGCATGGATAAGGCCGTCAGCGACCTGCAGCACGAGATGGCCAGCATCCGCACCGGCCGCGCTTCCCTGGGCATTCTCGATCATATCCGCGTGGACTACTATGGCACTCCCACGCCGATCAATCAGCTCGCCAACCTGCACGTCCCCGAGCCCAGCCTCATCACCATCCAGCCATGGGACGTCTCTCAAATCGGCCCCATCGAACGAGCCATCCGCGTTTCCGACCTCGGCCTGAACCCGGCCAACGATGGCAAGATCATCCGCCTGCCCATACCCCCGCTCACCGAAGAGCGCCGCAAAGAGCTGGTGAAGCGGCTGCATGCAACCGCGGAGCACCATCGCGTCTCGGTCCGGAACATTCGCCGCGATGGCAACGAGGCCGTCAAAAAGCTGCTGAAGGACAAGAAGATCACCGAGGACGACGAAAAGCGCACCCTCGACGAAATTCAGAAGCTCACCGACGGATACATGGCCAAGGTGGACCAGGCCGCCAGGATCAAAGAAAAAGAGATCCTCGAGATCAAGTAGATCTTGGCTCCAGCGCCGTACAGCGCTCTAATACTTGACCGAGTAGCCGCTCTCGACACAAGAGCTGTTCGCCCAGTGGCCCACCATGACGTCTTCATCACTCAGCCCGCCGCCGGCGGTTTGGTACGCTCCCGGCACATCGATTTGTGTGAAGGTGCCATTCGAGTTGCGAAGAAACCCGTGCTCATTGTTCGACGTGTCCCAGAAATGGCCCGATATCTCACCCAGATCGTTAATCCCGTTGATCACCGTTCCTGCCACCAGTCCCGCGCTACAGGGGGCCGCGGCCGGAACCGTCGAGGCTCCCGGCACATCGATGACGGCGATACCACCTTCGGCGTTTCGAATGAACCCGTGGTAGACGCCGGCGCTATCCGAGTAAAGCCCGACTGTGGTGCCGGCGTCGTTCATCGCCGTGCATTCGCTGTCGGTCGAGCCGTTCACCGCGAAGGTGCTGATCACACCGCTGTCGCTGCTGACGAAGGAACTGGTCGCCGTATACGGCGGGGGGAATATAAACCCGCAGAAGCCGTGTTTGCTATTGATCCCGATGACCGACGTCGAGGTGTACTGCGGCTGATTCGGCAAGTTATAGGTCGTGAACGTCCCGTTCGTGTAAAAGAAGCCCGAGTACGTAGTCGCTGCGGCGTCATAGAACTGCCCCACGATGGTCCCGGTGCCATCGATCGAATAGGCCGCCGTAAACCCCGGCGTTGCCGTGTCCAAAGGATCGATCAACGTGGCCACGGTGCCGCCTGAAGGCAGCATGAACCCCCTCGTGTCGCCCGCGGAGTCCGTGTAGTAACCGGAGATCGTCCCATTGTTGTTAATGTCCTCCACGCCGAGCACCACCGCGCCAGGCACGGAGAACTTAGTGAATCGAAGTTTGCCGCTCCTGGTATCCTGCGCCAATCCCTCCGATGCGGCGAACGCGAACAAAAGCGCCACCGAAAACGCGGGAACAATCGTAGTTTTCATCGACAGCACAATATCCCTCCGAAAAACCGTGAATTCCCCTCGAGGTCGGATTCCCAGATCCGCTCCCACGTGATTTTATATGAAGTGTCTGCCCGCGTCCATGTAAATCACAGGGAATCGGTTATAAAAGTACTGGCACTTTCGCCGCTGACCCGGCCCGGCCAATGCGGTTGCCCAGCCTTTCTTCACCAGCCGACCACGGCGGCGCTGACCGGCGTGTCACCAACCGGAACCATGGTGAACAGGGATGCGCTCTTATAGCGCAGCACGCGGTCGGAAGACGATGCGCTTAAGCGGTCAAGGCGAATCACCGCCATGTCGCCGGACAGTTCATTGAGCACCAGAGCGTACTGGTTGTCCGGCGTGATCAGGATTGCCCCCGGTCCCGCTCCCACTTCCACCACCGCCGACAGGTTCTGGTTCGCCAGGTCGAGAACGGTAACGCTGTTGGTTTCCGGGTTGGATACCAGCAGGAATGGCGGAGTCTCGGCGACCGCCATGGCGCCGGGTGCGCGGCCTGCGAGCACGGTCTGCCAAACCTCGGTATTGTAAGGAAAGACGATTGCCACGGCGTCCATCCCGGTTCCGTCCAGAAACACCTGGCCGCCGTCAGGCGTGATCGCGTACCGGCGCGGCTCGAAAGGCACCGGCAGCCGCACCATGACTTTGCCGCTCGCCACTTCGAAGAATGAAATGCTGCGCCCGGCCGCGTCAGCCGCCAGAAGCAGCTTTCCATCCGTGCGGAAGCGGACAAACTCGGGCGCGGCGTCCCAGGCGATCGTCCGCTCCACCCGCGCCGGGTCCAGCGCGGCCAGAACGATCGTCTGGTTTTCGCGGCAGGCCACCGCCGCACGGCCGTCAACGCTCAGGTCAAAGCCGTCGGGGGGCGCGTTCAGGCGAATCCGGCGGGTCGCTTTGAGCGAGTCGAATGGCACTTCAACCAGCGCCGGTGGATCACGGTAGAGAATCCACAACGACCGCCATCCCGGCGCCAGCCGCATCTCCACCGCGGCATTGCCCGCACGCAGCCGGCGGCTGACCGCGAGGGTGGCGGCATCCAGTTCGTACAGCGTCCCGTTCGATGGCGCGAGCGCGTAGGCCATCGGCCGTCGCGGGCCGGCCAGCACGGAAACCGGCGCCGCATCGAGCGCAATCTGCTTGCGCACGCGGAAGCGGCTCAGGTCCACAACGGCCACGTTGCGCCCCTGCCGGTTGGCCACGAAGCAGTATCCCGGAAACGCGGTCGCCTTCCGCCTGCCGCACGCGATAACCCCGGACGAGGCCATCAAGAAGCCGCGGCGCGAAATCATCCCAGTCCCGCTTCGCGCAGAAAGCGCGCTGCCTCCTCCGGCGGCGTCGGGTTGACATAGAAACCCGTGCCCCATTCGAATCCGGCCACCTTGGTCAGTTTGGGAATGATCTCGATGTGCCAGTGATAGTAAGCGAGCGGCGCCTCCTGAATCGGCGCACTGTGCACCACAAAGTTGTACGCCGGACGCTCGAGCACCTTGTCGATTTTACGCATCGTGGAACGCAGCACCCAGGCCAGGTTCTGCAGTAGCGCCGCGTCGGAGTGTTCGTAATGGGAGGCGTGCTGCTTGGGCAGGATCCAGGTTTCGAAAGGAAAGCGCGGCGCGTAGGGGGCCAACACCGTGAACCGGTCCGTCTCCGAAATCAGCCGCGTACCGAGCGAGCTCTCTTCGCGGATGATGTCGCAGAAGATGCAGCGCTCCTTCGCTTCGTGAAACTCGCGCGACGCGTCGACTTCCTCCTTCACCACCTTGGGAATCACCGGCAATGCGATCAGTTGCGAGTGCGGGTGTTCGAGCGAGGCGCCCGCGGCCTCGCCATAATTCCGGAAGAGGATGATGTAGCGGAACCGCTGGTCGCGCTTCAGATCGTTCACCCGGTCTTTGAAGGCGTTGAGCACTTCGGCGATCTGATGTTCCGGCATGTCGGTGAGAGTGGCCGTGTGGTCCGGCGTCTCGATGATCACTTCGTTGGCGCCGATGCCGCTCATCTTGTCGTACATGCCTTCGCCCTGCCGGTTCAGTTCGCCTTCCACCACCAGCACCGGGAACTTATTCGGCACCACGCGCACGCGCCAGCCCGGCTGGTCGCGCCCGCCGCCGTTACGATAGGCGAGCACTTCGGGCGGCGTTTTGTTCTCGTGCCCGGAATCGAACGGGCACACCGTCTGTTGTGCCGGCGGCACCGGTTGGCGAATGAAATCGCTGGGACGCTTGGCGCGGTCGGTGGCGATGATCACCCAGCGGCCAATGATCGGGTCTTTCCGCAACTCAGGCACGCGAGGGTGTTCCTTTAGCTAGGGCCATTCGGCAGACTCCTGATTATATGACAGGTACGTGAAAGGCGTCGCGCATCCAAACAAGCTGTGGAGGGTCCTCCAGCATCACGCTGACAATATCGAATCGCGTTCCGCCCTCGTCTACCTGCGCCCGGCGCCCGTACTCGCGCGCCGCGATGGCAATGCGGCGCTGCTTCTCCTCGTCGACGGCTGCATCGGGCGGACCGAAGTCTCCGCGCGATCGCGTCTTCACCTCGACGAATGCCAGCACGCCGCCGTCCCAGGCTACCAGATCGATCTCTCCGGCGCCAGAGCGCGCGGTGTAGTTGCGCGCCACCACCGTGCAACCGCGCCGGCGCAAATACCGGTACGCCAGGTCTTCACCCAAACGGCCATGGTCGCCGGCGATTCTGCCGCGGCGCAGCAGGTCCGCTGCGCGATAGAGCCATCCGATCACTTGACCACTTCGAATTCAAACTCCATCGCCTTCCCTCGCACCACATAGCACAAATAGTGTTCCCAAAAACGCCGGTAGCGCGGGAAGCGGTTGACCAGGTATTCGAATCCGAGCCACCTCCACAAGGCGAGTAGCTTGACCCGCACCGAAATCTCACGAAATCGCGCCGCGGTGTAGTAGCCGAAGCCGCCGTGATTTTCGCCGAAATAGCGGAAGCTGAAACTGTTGAGATGACTTTTGTGGGTGGGGTCGCAGAACGAGCTGAAATCGGTATAATGCGGCGTCTCGATGCGCACCGTCCCGCCCCGGCGCACCAGGCGGTGAAACTCCTCCATCGTGCGCATCACGTCGGCGACGTGCTCGATCACGTGAATCGCGGTAACTCGGTCGAAAGCGCCGGCCGCGAACGGGTAGGGGAACCGGTCCAGATCGACGATGACGTCGGCGCGGCTAGCGGGATTGCGGTCAATCCCGATCGTCCCCGGCTGCTTGTGGATCCCGCAGCCGACGTCGAGAATCCTCAGCGGTGTGGAGACCTGCCGCGGGGAAGCGAAGGCATTCCCCACCCCGGGCGCGCCAGCCAGCCCTGGCTCGCCGCCAGACAGGCGCGGAGCCTGCTTCAGCTTTTCCGTTCCGATTCCGCCGCTGCCGTCAGGCACTCTTCCAGTGTCTCAAGAGCGAAGGCGCATTGCTCGCGGGTGACCACCAGGGGCGGGCACAGGCGGATGCTGTTATCGCCCGCGCCCAGCACCAACAGGCCCCGCTGAAACGCCATTTGAATCACGCGATCTCGCTGTTCCGGCGCCTTCTCCCGCGTGGCTGGATCGCGCACCAACTCGACGCCGATCATCAGCCCGAGCCCGCGCACCTCGCCCACCTGGGCGAACCGTCGCGGCCATTCGCGCATGCGGTCCATCAGGTACGCGCCCATCAGCGCGGCGTTGGCAATCAGCTCTTCTTCGAGCAGCGCGATGGTGGCGAGCGCCGCAACACAGGCCAGCGGGTTGGCGCCGAAGGTCGAGGCGTGCGCTCCGGGCGGCCAGGTCATCAGGTCGGCGCGGGCTACCGTAGCCCCCAGCGGCACGCCGCTGGCGATGCCTTTGGCGACCGCCAGAATGTCGGGCACGGCATCGAAGTGATCCCCCGCCCACATTCTGCCCGTGCGTCCCATTCCACTTTGCACTTCGTCGAAGATCAGCAGGATTCCGTTTTGGCGGGCGATCCGCGTCAACTCGTCGAAGAACTTCCGCGGCGGCACGACGTAGCCGCCTTCGCCCTGCACCGGTTCCAGCACAATCGCCGCGGTTTCTTCCGCTGGCGCGACGGTTTTCAGAATCGTGTTCTCGATGAACCCCGCGCACTCCACCGCGCAATTCTCCGGCCTTTGGCCGAAGGGACAACGGTAGCAGTTGGGATACGGCGCGTGGACCACGCCCGGAATCAACGGACCGAATCCTGCCCGTTGCACCGCTTTGCGCGCGGTGAGCGCCAGGGCGCCCATGGTGCGGCCGTGGAAGCTGCCGTAAAACGCGATGATCTTGTCGCGCCCGGTCGCCCAGCGCGCCAGTTTGATGGAACCTTCGATGGCCTCCGCGCCTGAATTGCAGAAGGAAACGCGCCGCGCCACTTCGCCCGGAGCGATCCCCGCCAGCTTTTCCGCCAGCGCCACCATTTCTTCGTAATAGAAATCCGTGCCCGACATGTGGATCAGCCGGGCGGCCTGTTCTTGAATGGCTCTGACAACCCGCGGATGGCAGTGACCTGTGGCTACCACCGCGATGCCCGCGTTGAAATCCAGGAAACGATTGCCGTCGACATCCTGCACCATCGCGCCTTCTCCGTACTCCGCCACAAACGGATACGAACGCGTGTAGGAGGGCGACACCACCTGACGGTCGCGCTCCACCACGGCACGAGCACGGGGCCCGGGCAGCGGGCCGTTGATGACGGGAAGGTCCGTACGCACTCGATCCAAAGTATTGCCCATAATAATCCCCTGTTTCGCTTGTCTGGGTTGGTGAAATTACGCGGCTCGGGAACGAACCGCGCGCTGGGGGGCGGGCAATGCGCTAGTCGGAACCGAAAAGTCCCGGCCGCGAAATGGAAGGCGTGCAGCCCATTCATATATTGTAGCTCGCTGGGTCCAGGTAAGCGGTTCTGCGGCTTCCGCGCAGATCGGATACCCTGAAGAACATGGGCCGGCCGCTGTCTCGGGATCTTTCGTATGCCCTTCGTACCCTGCGGCACAGCCCATTGTTCACCCTGGCCGCGGCCGCCACTCTCGCTCTCGGCATCGGCGCAAGCACAGCCATTTTCAGCGTCACCAATGCGGTGCTGCTGCGCCCGCTGCCGTATCGCAATCCCGAGCGCCTGGTGCTGGCGTGCAGCGACCTGCGCCGCCGTAATGTAAAGGATTTTCCTTTTTCTGACGCCGATTTTCTGGATCTGCGCCGGAATGCCGCCTTCGCCTTCGAAGACTTCGCCGCGGTGGTCACCGGGCGCGGGCAGTTGCCGGGCGCCGACGGGACCCCGGAACAGGCCAGTTTTGCCGCGGTCTCGCCGAACTTCTTCCGCATGATGGGGGCGCGCATCGCCTTCGGCCGCGATTTTGAGGAGTCTGACGGCACTCCGGAGCCGGTTGTTCAGAATTCGAACGCGGACAATCCGCCGGACGCTGCGCCGCCGCCGGAGCGTTTGCCCATCCATGCCATTCTCGGCTTCGAATATTTTCAACGCCGCTTCGGCGGCAATCCCGCGATTCTCGGCAAGCCTCTGCCGACCGGCGGCGCCGGGCCGGCGCCGATCGTGGTTGGCGTGCTGGCCCCCGGCTTCGAGTTGCTGTTTCCCCCGGAATCGGCCATCGAGCGTCTCCCCGACGTCTGGTCCGCCGCGCGGATCCCTTACGACACGGCTCATCGCAACAACGTGCAGTGGCGCGTGATCGGCCGGTTGCGAGCCGGCTCGACCATCCAGGCCGGCCAGGCGGAAGCGGAGGACGTCGCACGCGAAATTCGCCGCATCGACCCGATCGCGAAAACGGCCGGCATGTATTTCCGCATCGTGCCGATGAAGCAGCACCTCGTGGCCGAGGTCCGGCCGGCCATCCTGGCGCTGATGGGCGCGGTGATATTTCTCCTGTTGATCGCTTGCGCCAATGTCGCGAATCTGATGCTGGTGCGGGCTTCGCTGCGCGGGCGCGACCTGGCGGTGCGCACGGCGCTGGGCGCCGGCCGCTGGGATCTGGTTCGGCAGATGCTGGCGGAGGCGCTGGTGGTCGCCGGTCTCGGCACACTGGCCGGCATCGCCCTGGCATGGTATGGCATCCAGCAACTGCTGGCGATTGTGCCCGCCGGCCTGCCGCGCGTCGCCGGCATCCGGATCGATCCGGCGGTGTTGGGATTCTCCATTCTCGCCGGTCTGGCAGCGGTGGTGCTGTTCGGGCTGGCGCCGGCGATGCGCGCGGCGCGTCCTGACGTGATGACCGTGCTGCGCGCCAGCGGGCGCGCCGCTGGCCTGGGTGGCGGCGCTGTATTGCGCAACGGCGTCGTCATTCTGGAGGTGGCGCTCTGCTTCGTATTGCTGATCGGTTCCGGCTTGATGTTCCGCAGCTTTCTCGCGATCCAGCGCGTCAACCCCGGTTTCGATGCCGGCAATCTGCTGGTCTTTCGCTTGATTGGGCCGCGCGGCGCCACCCCGGACGCGCGCGCAGCTTTCCAGCACAGCATTCACGACCACCTGGCGTCTTTGCCTGGCGTCAGGGCCGCCGCTGCCGCAGAGCCGTTCCCGTTGACCGGCGGGTTCGCCCCCATCCGCTGGGGCACGGCGGAAGCGGTGAACGATGCGAGCAGGTTCCAGGCCGCCGATCTCGAAATCGTCACCCCCGGCTATTTTGAAACCATGCACACACCTTTGATCGAGGGCCGCACCTTTGCCGATGACGACAACGCCCCGGACCGTGTGCTGCTGATCGTCGATCAAAGCTTGGCAGCCAAAGCCTTCGGCACCGAATCCGCTGTGGGTAAACGCATTCTATTCCGCGTCCGCACGGCGCAGGCCGAATGGGGAGAGATCATTGGCGTGGTAGCCCACCAACTGGATGTTTCGCTGGCCAGGCCGGGCCGGGAACAGATCTATGTGACGGATGGTTTTCTGTCTCACGGGGTCGCGGACTGGTGGGCGGTGCGCACCACAGGCAATCCCGCCGGCTACGCGAGTCGCCTTCGCGCCGAACTTCGCAAAGCGGCGCCCGCCGGACTGGTCAGCGAGATGCAGCCGGCGGAGACTTTGGTGACCAGGGCCCAGGAAGGGACACGTTTCTCCCTGGTTCTCATCGGCGTGTTCGCCGCGATCGCCTTGGCCCTCACCGCGGTGGGCCTTTACGGGGTGCTCGCCACGGCAGTACGCCAGCGAACTGCCGAAATCGGTGTCCGCATGGCGGTCGGCGCCGCGCCCGGAGCCATCCTCAAACTGGTGGTCGGTCACGGGCTCCGTTTGAGCCTGGCGGGCATCGGGGCGGGCATCATCGCGGCCACGGCTCTCACTCGGCTGATGACCACCATGCTGGTAGGAGTCGAACCCACCGACCCGATCACTTACGCAGCCATGGTCGTGTTGTTCCTGGTGATTGTAACTCTCGCCAGTTTATTCCCCGCCGTGCGCGCCGCCGCCCTGGCTCCCGCCATCGCTCTGCGCGAAGAATAGCGCCGGCGCCGCGCCCCAGTCAGACAGCCGCGCGGCGATCGTCAAATCGCCGCGCGCTGCAACGCTGCCGGACCAGGCCCATCGGCTCGTGGAGGGATCAACGAGCGTGACCGCTGCTGTGCCCACCACCACCGTGATAGGCCCCGCCGGCGTGGTAGCCGCCACCAGCATGGTTGGCGCCTCCGCCGCGGTAAGCACGTCCGTAGCTTCCGTAGCCGCGTCCGTAACTATAGCCGCGTCCGTAACTGTAGCCGCGTCCGTGACCATAGCCGCCATACCATCCCCATCCACCGTACAAATACGGGTAAACGTAAGGATACGCCGGACAGCCGTAATATGGGTCGCAATACGCGTACGGGCTGTAGGCATACGGGTAGGCCGGCGCGTAGACAGGCCCGCCGATTCCTATCCCGAATCGAACTGCGGCGCTGGCCGGTGCAGCCAGCAAGAGGCAACCCAGCACGAGTGTCGGAATTCCAAGCTTCCTCAACATCGCTTTCTACCTCCTTCCTCCCTAATTGGTTAGACGCATTCATCCGGGAGAAGATTCCCCTCCGTCACAGACTGCAAGATGGGGACTTAGCCGGATTGCTGTATCTTCGACCACCAATTTCCGCCCGCTGGCGCCCCGCCGCATCGGGCTCATAATCCCGGCTGTGGCGGCTTTACCGGCCGCCACGGAAGCACCCCTTTGCGGCGCAGGTGGCGGCGAAAGACCTTGTCGGCCGAAGTGACATAGAGCGTTTGCATGTCCGCGCCGCCGAAGACCACACCCGACGGATCGGCGGCCGAAGGGTTGCGGATAATGGCCGTTACGCGGCCCGGCTGATCGCACACCTGGATTCCCACCTGGGTGGCGAAATAGGCGTAGCCCTCGGTGTCAAATGCAAGGCCTGCGGCGCCGCTGCGCGCAGGGCCTTTCTCCTCGGCATCCGGCATCTCGAGGCGGTAAAACGGTTCGCCGCGGACGAGCGAGCCATCGGCCGCCACTTGAAACGACCAGCTGAACCGGCTCCCCTCATCGGCCACGATCGCCAGCGAGTGATCGGGGAACAGGCGGATGCCGCCCGGCATCTCGAGGTTGCCGTCCTGGTTGCCGTCGAACACCACCCGCGCCCTTGCGCCCGCCTCGGCCAACCACACTCTGTGTGCGGAAGCATCGGTGAAATAGACCGCGCCCCTGAGCGTGACCGCAAGGTCGTTGGGCTCCATGCCGGCGGCCAGCACGCTGACCTTTCCATCGGGTGAATACGCCGCCACGCGCTTGCGCCCGTGCTCGGCGGCGTAGAGGCTGCCATCGGCGCCGAACACCAGCGCGGTCGCGCCGCCCGTGTCTCGCTTGAAGATCTCCGGTTTGCCGTTGGGGCCGACGCGATAAATTCGCGATGCACCCGCATCGCAGAAATACACTGTGCCGCCGGGACCCACGGCGGTGCCTCCGGTGATTTGGTAACCGTCGCCGACGGCTTCCCAATCGTTGCCGGGATCGAGGATTTCGGTGACGAAGCGCCGATCGGCCTTTCGTGGTGGGGCGGCCGCGGCGGGCGCGGGATAATCGCGCCAGAGCCAGCGCAGCGCGTCGGGCAGCACCGCGGCGCCATGCTTGGAATTGTGCGCCTCGGTACCGACTTCGAAGTTCACGTCGTAGCCGGCGAACTCGAGCGCGCGCGCCATCGCCTGGTTGCCGAGATACCAGGAACCGGCGTAAATGTTGAGATCGTTGTAGCCATCCTGCAAAAACACCCGCAGCGGGCGGTTCTCCGACTTGCGTATCAGGTTGGGATAGATGTCGCCTCCGCGCAGGTTGGTGTAGCTGCCGATGAAGCTGAGCACGCGCCGAAACGCATCGGGCCTCTCCCAGGCGGCGGTGAAAGCAGCAATGCCGCCGGAACTCGCTCCGGCAATGGCGCGATCGTTGGGGTCGGCGGAAAGCCTGTATTGCCTGCCCACCTCGGGCAGAATCTCGTCCAGCAGGAAGCGGGCGTATCGCGGCCCGAGCGCATCGTATTCATAGCTGCGGTTGTAGCGATTCTGCTGCAGATCCGATGGCGCAACCAGGACGCCCGGATCGATGAAAACGGCGATCGTCACCGGCATAGCGCCCTGGGCGATCAGGTTGTCGAACACCACCGGAACGCGCCAGGAGCCGGTTTCGCTCTGGAATCCTCTGCCGTCCTGAAACACCATCAAGCAGGCCGGCTTGGCGCTGTCATACTGCGCCGGAACGTAGACCCAATAGTCGCGTGTGGTGCCGGGATAGACGTGCGAACTCGACCACGTGGAGTGAACGACTTTCCCCTCTGGGACGCCTGGACGGCGCTGGGAATCGGGGCCTAGCGCGTACTCATCGGCCCGGGCCAGAGCGGCAGAGAGCAGAAACAGGGCGGCAAGGGTTATCTTCATCGGGTAATACCCCTGCCATCGTACCCCATGCGGACGGCTCGTCACCGGACTGCGCCCGGGTGACCCGGTTATCGTAACGAAACGCGCAATTCCAGGCGGCCCAATTCGATAGATGAGGTGACTGCGCCCATCCCGCCGTTCCGCTCGCTCCCGCCAATCCCGTCGCCCGCGCGGTACCGTCAACCTTGGTAAGCACATACGTACTACACGGTGCGCGGAACCCCAATTTACCTTGGTTAGCTTGTGGCCGCTGGACCCTCCCGATAATCTTGAGCCCGAGGAGCAAATCTGATGTCTCTACTGACTTCGTTTTGGAAAGATGACCAAGGGCAAGACCTCATCGAATACACCTTGCTCATGGCTTTCGTCGCGCTGAGTTCGGCGGCGCTTTTCATCGGTACCGGCGGCAGCATTCAAGGCATCTGGAGCACAACCAATTCCCAACTGGCCGCCGCCAACGCATCGGCGTCCTAAATGGGTGCTTGACGGGCGGGGCTCGCTCCCCGCTGCCAGGCGTGCAAAGTAGCTTGAGGAGGTAGCCATGAGTCTTGAAATGTGGGCAGTGCCACTGGCGTTTACGTGTATGGTAATAATGTTTGCGTACGTCGCGAACGAAGTTGTGAGACTTGTTCACGACTGGCGGACGAAGTGCAAGACCTTGCACCGGCTGTCGGCAATCAGTATCCAATTGGCGGGTGCAGACGAATTGCCTGCATACGGCCGGCCAGTCAGCGACTACCTGTGGTCGTACGTATTCGGCCCGGAAGACTCGACCTCTCTCGCCGGCGTTAGCAGCGCACGTGCGTCCGGCGAACTGCTTCCCGACAGCGGCCCGGTCCCTGGTGTCAGCGAGGACAGCTCGATCAGCGTGCCGGCAATGGGCTGCGCGCTTGCCGAAGCGGAACCGGAGCAAAGCACAGTGGCAATTCGAAGCTTGGCTGATCTCGGCCTGAACCCTGCAGCGGACCGGCACGCAGCAGTTTGCCCCACTTCATGCCGCACACAGTGGGTATGGGGCAACGCGAAGGGCTCGCCGCAGCGGCGGACCGCCGCGCCTCGAACCAGCCGGAGGTCGGCGGCCACTTTCGAGCCCGCACGCACTGGGCGGAAATCGAAGACACCGGCGGCCGGCCGCTGGAACGCCGTTTGGGCGAGTGCGCGCTCACAGGCTCCTTTCGCCGATGAGAGCCCAGCCAATAAACGCCAGGAAGCGATCGCCAAGCGACGTTCACTGAGCGAACACCGCACCAGGCAATCTGAGTTCACGATGGCCGCTAGCCGGGAGCAGGGCCACTCCCATAGCTGTCGCGTGCGGTGAGCGGGATCGCGCGGCATTCGCGTTGATGCTGCGAATTCGTTGGGTTGCCCCCCACCTCTAGCGGCTATTCGTTGCGAAGAGCCTGCAGCGGATCCAGTCCTGCGGCACGCCGCGCCGGTAGGTAGCTGGCCAGCGCGCTTACCACCAGCAACACCACGGGAACAAGAGCGTATACCGCCCCTGCAGATACGCCAAGTCCGGGAAAGTCGGCTGCGAATAGAGTCGCCGCCGCTGCTGTGAGCCCTCCGCCGGCCGTGATCCCAACGCTATACAGAATCAGCCCGCGTCGCTCAACCAGCCACACCACATCGCGGCGCCTGGCGCCCACGGCGAAGCGAATGCCGAACTCCTTGATCCGCCGGTTCACTGTGTAGGCGACGAGCCCGTAAAGCCCGCTGGTGGCGAGCGCCAGACCGATGAACGCCATCGTCCCCACCATTTCAAAGAACTGGAGCCACGTGTTTGTCACCCGGCTTGCATAAAGCGTCGCTACCGGTCGCAGGTTGAACACCGGCACATTGCCGTCGATCGATCGAACCACGTCGCGTAAAGGCCGCGCGAGTTCGGCGGGATTACCCACCGCTTGCACCACCAGCGTCATCCTGGGGCGCGGGTTTTGCTCATAGGGCAGATACACATAAGGGGCCGGCGCTTCGTAAACTGCCAGGTAATGGCCGGTTGTTGCCACCCCGACAACTTGGGCGGCAGGCCCATCCGCGCTTCCCAGCCGGATACGCTTCCCGACCGCATCCTGGCCGGGCCAGAAGGTCCTGGCGAACTGCTGGTTGACGATCGCGACCCGGCCAG
>Ga0335078_10002697_pt1 | contig 26745 bp, 23 predicted proteins | sample Lox_Sample_32_FD_206711 | JGI IMG/M metagenome (GOLD analysis project Ga0335078, IMG submission 206711) | Soil microbial communities from Loxahatchee National Wildlife Refuge, Florida, United States - Lox_Sample_3.2 | ecosystem: Environmental > Terrestrial > Soil > Wetlands | place: USA... | reverse complement strand
GCATCGAGAGTGGTGAAATCCAATGAAATCGCCGGACTGAATCCAGTAATGATGTCCGCGGCGGCGTGAGCGACGGCAGTCGGCGACGATGTGGTGCGCAACGTAAACCGGGGAGAGTCAAACGCCGAATTGCCGCCCGGGCCTTGGAGCTGAATTTGAGCAAACGGGAAGTAAATTGCAGCCTTGCTGGCTTCGGTAAGCGAGCTGTTTCTCGCATCTTTGGTGATTCCAACGATGTGAAAGACAGGCGAAGTTTCACCTTTATTCAGGTCGATGAGCAGCGTTTGGCCGATAGGATTTGAATTCGGGAAAAAAGTGCGCGCCATTGTCTGGTTGACGACGGCGACAGTGGGAGCGCTTGCGTTGTCGTGACTGTCGAAGGCGCGCCCGGCGAGGATCGGTGAGCGCAGCGTATCGAAAAAATCCGCCGAGACGAAATTCATATTTGCCGCGGAATCGTTTTTCGGACGGCTGCCGTCCTGCAGCAGAAAATTCTCAGTCCAGTTCCCAGGCCCGAAGGGCGTGAGGACAGAGTCGGCAGCAGACGTGACGCCGGGAAGAGTCTTGAGGCGGTCGAGAATCTGCTGGTACATCTGACTGCGGGCTTCGGGCTGTAATTTCGCGTTGTGGAAGCTGGTTGAGATCACCAGGACGTTGGAACGGTCAAAGCCAGCGTCGATAGTGACCAGATTCCGAAAACTGCGAAGGAACAGTCCGGCGACGATTACGAGGACGAGCGAAAGGGCAACCTGCGAGGCGACGATCCATTTCCCCGCGCGAAAGTGCTTCGCATTTCGCGCTGCGTCTGCTTGTTCGCCTTTCATGGCGGACATGAGCGAGACGCGCGTGGCGCGCACCGACGGAAGTACGCCGAAGATCAATCCGGTGAGCACAGCGACTGCGGCCGTGAAGCCCAACACGCGAAGATCGAGTGTCAGGTCGAGAAAAACCAGACTCGAGCCGGGGGAGATGAGTCGCCTGAGTATTTCGCTGCCCCAACGGCCGATTAAGGCCCCGACGAACGCGCCTGCGAACGAAAGCAAGATGCTTTCAGTGAAAAGTTGGCGGAACAGCCTGGAGCGCGAAGCGCCCATGGCAAGCCGTACGGAAATTTCTTTACGCCGGCCGGCGGCGCGCGAAATCATCAGGCTGGCAATATTCGCGCAAGCGATAAGTAAAATCAGGCTGACGATCAGCATCAACATCTTGAGTGGTTGAAAATATTGTCTGCGTAGTCCGGACACACCCGTGTTTCCGGGGAGCGTGCCGAAGGTTCCCTTCAGAAACCTGTTCTGGTGCTCCATCGTCCAGTTTTGCGGCATTGCCGCGGAGAGGATCTGCGGTGAAATTGCCGCCAGACGCGCGTCGATTTGTTTCGTCGTAAGTCCGGGCTTCGCACGACCCATTATGCGCAGCCACCACCAATTGCGGTGATTAATGGCGTTCATCGTGCCGTCCATGATCGCTTCCGAGCAGACAGGCAGCGCGACGTCGAAGTTTGAGCCGACATCGAGACCGAAAAATCCGGCAGGGGCGACGCCGACAATGGGAAAAGGATGGTTGTTGAGGGTGATGACGCTCCCGAGCGCTGACGACGCTCCGCCGTAATGCGCCTGCCAGAATCCGTAGCCGAGCACAGCGACGCCGGGGCAGTCGCGAAAATCATCATCCTGGTTGATGAGGCGGCCCGCCGCGGGACTAATTTCCAGCGCATCGAAAGCGCCGCCGCTTACGTAGAGCGACGGAATGTTGTGCGTCAAGCCGCCCTGAGAGAGGTCGAATGCCACCGGTGACCAGGCAAAGACCCGTGAAAAAACGTTCTGTTGATCCCGGATTTGCTCCCACAGCGGATTGGTGGAACTCCAGGCGGTGACCGTGGGATTGGCGGGCGAGCTCATGCCGATGATCAAAAGCTGCTGAGGATCTTTCACCGGCAGCATTTTCAGCATGACGGTGTCAATGAGGCTGAAGATGGCGGTGTTGGCGCCGATGCCGAGGGCCAGCGTGAGAATGGCGACGGCGGTGAAGCCGGGAGTCTTGCGCAGGACGCGAAGGCCGTAGCGGACGTCCTGGGCGAGATCCGCAAGCCAGCGCCAGCCCCACATGTCGCGCGTAGTCTCCTTCACGAGAGTGACATTGCCGAAGTCGGAGCGGGCGCGGTTGTCGCGGTCGGCCATGGAGAGGTGCGACTGGATTTCCTCGTCGAGATCGGATTCGCGTTGTTTGCGGCGCCAAAAGAAGCTCATGCCTCACCTTCTTTCTTCGCGGTGGGATTCAAGATGCCGGCGATGGCTTCGGACAATTGCGCCCAGCGAGAGCGTTCATGGAGGAGCTGCTTGCGGCCGGTTTTCGTGAGGGAATACACGCGAGTGCGCTGATTATTCTCGGAAACTTTCCATTCCGCCGAGATCCACTTCTTGCGTTCGAGGCGGTGCAGGGCCGGATAGAGCGAGCCGGTGTCCACCTTCAAGATTTCGCCGGAGTTGGTGCGGATGGACTGGCTGAGGCCGTAGCCGTGGCGCGGGCCCCACTGGAGCGTTTGAAGAATGAGCATGTCCAGTGTTCCCTGCAAAAGCTCGATGCGGTTCTGGTAGCGGTCTGCCATAGGTGTAGAGCTCCTACCCCCTGGGATATAGGACGTCTACAGCCTGAAAATGTCACCAAGTATTTTTGGGGAAAATAGGGGGGAGGAAAGACAAAGGCAACAAAAGGGCGACACCGGGATCCCTCGTCCGACGCAGCGGACTCGGGATGACACTTCAGTGGTTGGGAGCAACGAACGCGGCGTGGTGGGACAGCAGATTCCTCACGCCGCACGCTCCGCGTGCGGGTTCGGAATGACAGCGTGAAGTTAGAAAGCGCGCGCATCGGGCGGGTCACAGACCCGCCCGTACAAAGACGCGAGTAGCACAGGGATGAGTCGAGGCGAAAACGCAGAGGCAGGAATGCCTGGGCGACTGGGGAATTAGCGTTCGCCCCACTTGAGTTTGCTGCGGAGGATTTCGTAGTAGGTCTTGCGTTCGGGGCGGACAAGGCGAAGCGCGGTCGGCGTTTTGACGATGACGACGGAATCGCCGCGCGCGAGTTCGCGGCCGACTTGGCCGTCGAGAGTAAGAAAGACCGGCTCTTCGCCGGCGCGGAAAGTGATTTCGATGCGCGAAGTATCGGGAATCGCGAGCGGGCGATTGGTGAGCGTGTGTGAGCAGATCGGCGTGACGATGAAGGCAGGAACCTTCGGATGGACGATGGGTCCGCCGGCAGCCATGGAATAGGCGGTGGAACCGGTGGGCGTGGAAATGATCAGGCCGTCCGCTTTGAAGAGGCAAACGAATTCCGTGTTGACGAAAAGATTCAGGTCAATGATGCGCGCGAGGGCGCCTTTGTTGAGAACGGCATCATTCAGCGCGCGGTGGCGTTCGACGACGGCGCCTCCGCGGACGATTTGCGCTTCGAGGAGCGTGCGCTCGCTGACGCGGCTGCGATTATCGAGGACCTCTTCGAGAATCGGGTACAAATCGGTGACGGTGACGCTGGTGAGAAAGCCGAGGCCGCCGAGGTTCACCGGCAGAATTGGGACGGCGTGATCGCCCAGGGAGCGCGCGGCGGCGAGCAGGGTGCCGTCGCCTCCGAGGACGATCATCAAATCAACAGAAGTAGCAATGGCTTCGCGCGTGCGCTGACGGGCGGAGGAGGCGAGACACGCGGCGGTTTCCTCGTCATAGAAAACGGAAAGGCCGCGCGATTCGAGCCACGAGATGAGTTTCGGGACGACGGCGGCGACGTCCTCTTGGCGGGGGCGCGAAACGATGCCAATGGTTTTGTACATGGGCAAGGGCATTGTAACCCACGCAGTAGGGTTTTTTCAGGCGTGGGCGTAGATGAAAAATTCCTGATTGCCTTCCGCGCCGGGAAGGCGGCTGGCGCGCACTCCTTCGATGCGCAAGCCGGCGGCGATGGCTGCGACGCGGACGCGCTCGATGGCTCGATCGTGAAGTAAAGGGTCGCGGACAATCCCCCCTTTGCCGATGTCGCCGCGATCGAGCTCAAATTGCGGTTTCACGAGAATCAGAAATTCGGCGGCGGGCGCTGCGGCGGCGACGGCGGCGCCGAGGACTTTTGCTGTCGCGATAAAAGCAAGATCGAGCGTGACGAGGTTCGGTTCGGTGCTGACGCCGGCGGGCGCAGCGGCGGTGATATGTTCGCGTGTAAGCTCACGGGCGTTGGCGCGAATGCGGGTGACGCGAGGATCCTGCTGAAGATTCCAGGCCATTTGATCGGGCGTGACGTCCACCGCGAAAATGTGAGCAGCGCCATGTTGAAGAAGGCAGTCGGTGAAGCCGCCGGTGGAAGAGCCGACGTCGAGGCAGATTTTTCCAGCGGGATTCACGGAGAAATCCGCGAGCGCGCCTTCGAGTTTGAAGCCACCGCGGCTGGCGTAACGCGGCTTGGTGCCGGTGATTTCGATTGCGGCGTCCGTAGAAATGCGCTCGCCGGGTTTTTCGTGGCGCTGGCCGTTGACGCGAACCTCGCCAGCGAGAAGGAGCGCCTGCGCCTTTTGACGAGATTCGGCGAGGCCGCGTTCGACGAGGAGGAGATCGAGGCGCTGTTTGGGCGGCTTCGCGGGCATGTGGGATGAGAGTAACAAAGATTGGGAAGAACACCTGAAACAAAGACACCACTGGGATCCCTCGCCCGCGGCGGCGGACCCGGGATGACACTTCTGTGTTGTGGGGGCGCACAACGCGGAGTAGATCGCGCCGCACTCCGAAGCTTATGCGCGGCGTAGGACAAGGAACTCGGCGAGTTCGCGGAGGCGCGTGGCGCGGTCGGCGTAGCAATCGAGTTCGCGCAGGGCGCGGGTGGCGAGCTCTTTTGCGAATTCGTGAGACTTCGGCAAACCGAAGAGAGCGGGGTAGGTGGCCTTTTGCTGGGCTTCGTCTTTGCCAGCGGTTTTGCCGAGCGCGGCGGAGGATTCTTCGACATCGAGAATGTCGTCAACGACCTGAAAAGCCCAGCCGATGTTGTCGCCGAAACGGCGCACGCGCTCGACGTCTTCGGGCTTCGCGCCGCCGCAGATCGATCCGGCGACGACGGACGCGCGAATGAGCGCGGCGGTTTTCGAGCGGTGAATGTAGGAAAGAGTTTCGGCGTTGACGGGCTTGCGTTCCGCTTCGATGTCAGCGACTTGCCCGCCGACCATGCCGTTGACGGTGCCTGCGGCCTGAGAAATTTCGCGGATGACACGAACGCGGCTTTCAGCGCCGGTAGGAATCTTGGAGAGCGTCTCGAATGCGAGGGTGAGCAGCGCATCGCCTGCCAAGATGGCGGTAGCTTCGTTGAATTTTTTGTGGAGCGTGGGCTTGCCGCGGCGAAGGTCGTCGTTGTCGAGCGCGGGAAGATCGTCATGAATCAGCGAGTAAGTGTGGATGAACTCGATGGCGCAACCGGCTTCAATGGCGGCGTTCGGCTCATGCGATGAATCGCCGTGCGCAAAAATTCCAGACGCTTCCATGCACAACATCGGGCGGATACGCTTGCCGCCGGCAAAGACGCTGTAACGCATGGCCTGATGGATGGAAGGCGGCTGCGTTTCCGCGGAGGGAAGCAGGCGTTCGAGCGCGGCCTCGATGAGGCGCTGGTCGTGCTCGAAAAATGACGGATAGTTCATCGCGGCGGGCGGGCCAAACGAATTGGCGGTCGCGGCAACAACCAGTCAGCTTTCCTCTTCGGATTCGGGCTCAAACGGTTCCGCCGCAAGTTCGCCGCCGGCTTTCTTCATGAGGATTTCGATACGGCCTTCGGCTTGTTCGAGCTGCTTCTGGCAATCGCGGGACAGTAGAACGCCTTCTTCAAAAAGCTTCATGGCCTCGCTGAGTGAGAGATTCGTATTCTCGAGGCGGCGGACGATTTCTTCGAGGCGCGCGAGGGAGCGTTCAAATTCCGGCTTCTTTGGCGGCTCGGGTTTCTTGACGGGGCTGGGGTTCAATTGGGATTACCTTTGGCAATCTACGTCCGGCACTGCTGCAGCATTCTAGAGCACGGCGAGCCGTGGAGACAATGGCCTTGTGATGCCAACGCGATTGGCGCGGCATGCGTCAGTGGCTTGTGGGCACGAGCCGCAGCGTTTGAACGACAGACTGATGCACGGCGGAGTCCGTGAACGGAACGGCAGGCGTGTGGCCGTTGAACCAGAAAGGGAATTGATCGCGGTAATGCGTGCTGCCGGTTTCGCCGGATTCGCCGCTGGTGATGACCATCAGCGAATGATCCCAGTCGTAGAGATCGGCGACCATGCGCATAGAAGGCCCGTGCTCAAACGAAATGGCCTTGATGCAGTTGGGGCCGCCGTCAGAGCCCACTGGGCCGATGTTCAGCAGGCTCGCGAGCACAGCATTTTGCGCCAAGGGATGCGGCATGAAGACAACGTCACGGTTGCCCCACTTCCATTGGGATGGATCGGCGCTGTGCAGAGCGGTTGTGAGTTGAGCCACGATTTCATCCGCGGCGGCGACAAGAGCTTCGTCGTAAGTGTGATAGTCCGGCGGTAGCCAAAGCGCGGGGCGTTCGCGCAGAACGCGATCTACGAAAACTTCGTTGCGCGAATAATTCGGGGCGGAGTTGCCCAGGTAGGGGAGGAACAAACTGCGTTGAAACAAGACGGCGGCGCCGGCAGCAAATGTCGGCATGACGGAATCGGCGGTCATGCGGCCGTCCCAATCTGCGAGCTGAGTGAGGAGGTGCGCCGTGCGGTCGTCCTTTGGTTTTACGATTTTCGCGGCGCTGACGAGCGCCTTTGCGAAGGTGAAATCGTATTCGTCGAGTATGTCATTTTGAATGACGGAAAAATCGGCGGGCTGGAATTTCTTGTCCGGCTCGCTGAGCAAGTTGTAGATGCGATCCACACGCCAGGGCGTGGACCACGAGGCGGTGAGGTAATAGGGATACGCCGGGCCGACGACGGCGGCGTTTGCGGTGGCGATGATGCCGCCGGGCGGATCGAGCACTTGCGGCAACTGGTCGAAGGGAATGTATCCATTCCATTCGTAGTCGCCGGAATCACCAGGGAGCGGCGCGGCTCCGCATGGAACATTTGCGGGGAGTGGCGAATCCGGCGGAGGCCAGGCGCCGCATTTGCGAATTGGAATGCGCGCGGCGACGAGGAATCCGATATGGCCGTCTACGTCAGCGTAGACGATATTCTGGCCGGGGCCGGCGGCGTCGCGGAGGCTTTCGCGAAACTCCTGCCAATTGTGCGCGAACTGAATGCCGAAGTAGCTGTGTGAAAGGCTGCCGGGTTCGGTGGCCGTCCATCGAAGGGCATACTGCATACCATTTTGTTCCGTGACGATCGGGCCGTGACGCGTGACGATGACGTCGAGTGTTTCCGGAGGCCGACCTTTGACGTTGATGACTTCTCTACGAATTTCCGCGGACGTCCAATTTCCATTGACCCGATATTGGTGTGGATCCGCCTCGCTGAATGTTTCAGCGTAGAGATCCTGAACATCGGCGCCGTTGTTGGTGAATCCCCATGCGATGCGGTCATTGTGCCCGATGACGACGCCGGGCACGCCGGGAAGAGTGAAGCCTTCCGCGTTCCAGCCGGGCATGGTGAGTTGAACGATGTACCAAATGGAAGGCGTGGAAAGAGAGAGATGTGGATCGTTCGCGAGGAGAGGTTTGCCGGGAGCCGTATGTGAGCCGCTCACGACCCAATTGTTGCTGCCGAGCGCGACGCGAAGCGAGTCGTCGAAATCGGCAAGGGTGCTCTGCACCAGCGACCAGAGCCGAGAGGATTGATCGGTCGCTAGGGGTGCGGATGGAGTCTGCAAGGAAGTCTGCGTAGGAAAAACCTGCGATCTCGATTCGCCAGCTGATTTTGGCGCGGGAGCGGAGATTTTCGTCGAAAGTCTTGGAGCGGGCGCGGCGCCGACGATGAAATGGTCGTAAGGCGAGGTCTGGTCGTAGAGATATGCGGCGCGTTCTTTGCCGAGGCGCGCGCTGGTTGCCAGGCGATCGAGATCGCCGCGCCAACTGCTGGTGAGCGTTTGATACATGTAGCCGACGATGAGCAGGGTATCCGCGGGGCGCCAAGGTTGCGGCGAATATCGGAGGAGGTGAAATTCCATGGGCAGAGCGTGATCTTCGCTGATGAAGCGATTGACGCCGCGGGCGAAGGCTTCGAGATCGGTACGCTCGTCGGGGGGCAGAAGGCTGACTTCGCGATCCGCGGCTTCGGCGAGGCCCAGCGTGCGGAAACTCCGGTCGGAGGACAGCGCGGCGGGGCCGACGATTTCGGCTACGCGGCCTGAAGCGACGCGGCGAAGCAAGTCCATCTGCCAGAGGCGGTCCTGCGCCATGACGTAGCCCTGCGCCAAAGCGAGGGCTTCACGCGATTGCGCCCGGATGTGCGGGATGCCGAAGCTGTCGCGCGCGACGGTGACTTCATTTTTGAGTTCGGCGATGGCATGCGTGCCGGATTCCTGCGGCAAGGCGCGATGGATCATGAACCACGCGGTGGCCGGGACAGCGATGATTAGCAGGACGATGGCGAAAAAAATGTAAGCGACAATTTTCCAAAATCGCATTCAGTGAGCTCCGAGGGTGGGATGAGTGTAGTGCGGTGGCAGGGGAGAGGCAAGGAAGGAGGGAGGAAGGAAGAGGGGAGGACGAGAGTGAACGACTGTAGAAGCAGATTCCTCACGGAACACGCTACGCCTGTGGGTTCGGAATGACAGCGCAAAAAAAAAGGAAAGACGCGCAGGGGCAAAAGCAACACCGGGATCCCTCGTCCGCCGCAGCTGATTCGGGATGACACTTTAGTTTTTGGGAGCGACAAACGCGATAGGGAACTCGCACGCCCAAAGAAAGAGGGTGCCATGCTTATCGGCAGGCAGGCGGCGCTCGAAGGCTCGCCAAGCGCCCTAGGAGAGAAAAGACAACACCGGGATCCTAGGTCCCGTTTAGATTCATCAGGACTCAGGATGACATAGTTGTCTATGGGCGCGACCAGCTTTCCAGTATTGGGGTGGACACAGGAGGCTGTTAGAATCGCGCTGTGATTCTCATACGCCTGCTCGGCGCGCTGGCGCTGATTTGCGTAAATGCGTTTTTCGCGGCGACGGAATTTTCACTGGTCGCCGTGCGGCTTTCGCGAGTGCGCGAACTGGTGAAGCGCGGCAACGCGAACGCGCGCATTGTGCAGTCGCTGGTGGCACAGCTAGAGCGAGTCGTCTCCGGCGTGCAGGTAGGAATCACGCTCACCACGATTGGCCTGGGCTTTCTGGGTGAGGTGACTCTGGCGAACGTTTTCCGCCCACTGCTGTGGTGGATTCCCGGAAATCATTCCACGCTAATTGCGAATGCGATCGCGCTGGCGGTTGCATACGCGCTGCTGACCGGATTTTTGGTCGTGATCGGCGAGCTGGTACCGAAAGGCATCAGTTTGAGCCACGCCGAGCGGATTGCGCTGCTCGTGGCGCGGCCGTTTCAGTGGTATCTGCGCGTGTTTCGTCCGGCCATCACACTGCTGGACGGAATGTCGCGCAGTGTGCTGCGGGCGCTGGGAGTTTCACCTAGGCTGAGCCACACGGCGGTACATTCCACCGAAGAGCTGCAGATCATTATTCAGCAGGCGCGCGAGCGCGGCCTGTTGCGCGCGGACGAGGAACGCTATGTCCAGAGCGCGCTGGAGCTGGGCCAGCTTGAAGTGCGCGAAATCATGGTGTCGCGGCCGGACATTCACGCGCTGCCGGTGGAAGCGTCGCTGGACGAGACCATTCAATTTTTTGCGCGCACGCAACGCTCGCGGATTCCGGTGTATCAGGGTTCACTCGACCACACACTGGGCTACGTGCACATCAAGGATCTTTTCGGAGTTCTGATTGAGCGGCAGAGGCGGGCGGCGCAAGGGCGTCCAGCGACTCCGTTTGAACTGCGAAGGCTGGTGCGGGAATTGCTGGTGGCGCCGGAAGGCAAACTCGCGAGTGAATTGCTCAGTGAATTTCGTGCGCGCAGCGCTGCGATGGCGCTGGTGGTGGATGAATTCGGAAGCATTCTTGGGTTGGTGACGCTGGAAGATATTGTTGAGCAGATCGTCGGCGAAATTCACGATGAGTTTGACCTTGCGGAGCCGCCGCTGAAGCTGGCGGACGGCGGCATGGTGTTTGACGCGTCACTGAACGTGCGCGATCTGGAAGTGCAATACGACATTGTGCTGCCGGATGATCCGGCATACGCAACGCTGGGTGGATTTGCGCTGGCGAAATTGGGATTCATACCGAAGGGCGGCGAATCGTTCGATTTCGAAGGCTACCGCTTCACCGTTTACGAGATGGATCGAAGGCGAATTGCGCGGCTGGAGGTGAGAAAATTGCCGGCAATTGAAGTGCAGGTGGAAAGCAAGCCGGACGCAAAGCCGCGGCAGAGCCGCGCGAAACCGGCCGCGCGCGGTGAGAAACGTTGAGTTCACGTGATGTGTTCAAGCGCATCGCGCGGATGGCGCGCCGCGCGCTGGTTCGCGTGGCCATTGCGATCCCGGCCGTCTGGCTGATCCTTACGATGGTCTTTCTGCTGGTGCACATCGTGCCGGGCGATCCCGTGCAGCAAATGCTGGGAGAAGACGCGCGCGCCGAGGATTTGAACAATCTGCGGCACGTGCTGGGATTGGATCAGCCTCTGCATTTGCAGTACGAGCACTATCTGGCGGGGCTTGCGCGCGGGAATTGGGGAAAGTCATTTCACTTTGGCTCGCCAGTATTGTCTCTCGTGTTGCAGCGATATCCCGCGACGCTTGAGCTGGCGATCACGGCGATGATTGTGTGCGCATTGATTGCGATTCCGGCGGGAGTGACAGCGGCGCGCAGGCGCGGGCGGACGGCGGATAAGGCGATTGGAGTGCTGACGCTTCTGGGGCTTTCGGTGCCGAATTTTGCGCTCGGCCCCGTTCTGATTTTAATTTTCTCCGTCGAAATTGGATGGCTGCCGGTGTCCGGGCGCGGAGGAATATCGCATCTCGTGTTGCCCGCCGCAACTCTGGGCGCAGCGCTGGCCGCGATTCTGACTCGAATGGTGCGCGGTTCGATGATCGAGGAGCTTTCAAGCGATTACGTGCGCACGGCGCGCGCGAAGGGGCTTTCCGAGCGGCGAGTGTTGTACCGGCACGCGTTTCCGAATGCGCTGGTGCCGATCATTACGATCCTCGGGTTGCAATTCGGCGCGCTGCTGGCGGGGACGATCGTAACGGAATCCATTTTTGCGTGGCCGGGAATCGGGCGGCTGACGGTGCAGGCGATTCAGACGCGCGATTACCCGCTGCTGCAGGGCTGCATTCTGGTGATCGCGCTTTCGTATGTGCTGGTGAATTTGCTGACGGACGTGATTTATTCCGTTGCGGATCCGAGGATACGCGCGTCATGACGAACGCAAGCAGACGGGGCGCATCGTGGTCGGAATTTCTGCGTCACAGCGGAACGGCGCGCGTGGGGTTTGTTTTGACGGTGCTGCTGATCGCGCTGGCGCTGTTTGCTCCGTGGATTGCGCCGCACGGGCCCGCCGCCCAAGACCTTCCGGTGAGACTGGAAGGAACGAGCACCGCGCACTGGATGGGAACGGACGAGCTGGGGAGAGACGTTTTTGCGCGGGTGCTGTACGGCGCGCGGATTTCGCTGACGGTTGGCATTTCCGTGGTGACGGGAGCTGGATTGCTGGGACTTCTCATCGGAGCAATCGCGGGGTTTGTCGGGGGATGGACGGATCGCATCCTCAATGGAGTGTTGCTGAACGCGTTTCTCTCATTTCCCGGGGTGTTGCTGGCGATTGCGTTCGCGGCGTTTTTGGGGCCGGGGCTGGATAAGGTGGTGCTGGCGCTGGTTATCACGGGATGGGCGGGCTACGCGCGGCTGGCGCGCGCGCAGGTGCTGAAGGTGAAGGAGATGGATTACGTCACGGCGGCGCGATCCATCGGCAGCCCGGGGCCGCGGATTCTGCTGCGGCACGTGCTGCCGAACGCGATTCAACCCCTTCTCATTCAGGCCACGATTGGAATGGCGGGCGCGATCCTCGCGGAATCCACACTGAGTTTTCTTGGGTTGGGCGTGGTCGCCCCCGCGCCGAGCTGGGGGGCGATGTTGAACGACGCCAGCGAATATCTTTTCAGCGCGCCGCACATGGTGATCTTTCCGGCGCTGGCCATCATGAGCGCAGTTCTGGCGTTTAATTTGTTAGGGGATGCTCTGCGCGATTGGCTGGATCCGCGAACGAGGGCGGAACTGGTGCGGGTGGAATTGACGAGGTAGGCATCGCACCCAACTGTTGACTAGGAAAGTTTCAGGAGAACTTCCGCGCCGCGGGTGGCGCCGAGTGTGCGCGCCGCGTCACCTTTATTGCAGGCAATTTCGATGTAGCCGCTCGAACCGAGGACAGCGACCGGCTCATTAGCGGCGCCTTGCGCGAAAGTCTCCACGAATTGCTTCACGGGTTTTCCAGCCACCGTCATTTGGATCGCGCCGGGATTGCGCATTGGTTCCGGCAAATCTTCCAGCGTGAAATTCGTCATGAGATTTCCGAAGCGATCCACTCGCAGGATGGCGCCCTTCAGTCCACCTGTCTGCGCCTTAGGCTTCGGCACGGCGAACTGGGCATAGTCGGAAATGGTTTCGCCGAAGGATTCGAGTTGCCAGTTCTTGGTGAGCCATGCGGCGACGGGAGCAAAGATGTCGCGTCCGTGGAAAGTGGGGCTTATCGGCCGCTGAAAGTAGTGCTCGGCTGTGACGCGGCGCACGATTGCGTCAGTTTCCCGCGCATAAATCACGCTCATCACGCCGTTATCGGGGCCGACAAAATATTGATTATTGGCAGCGACGATGATGGGCTTGCGAGGAGTGCCGACGCCGGGATCAACCACGACAACATGCACGGTGCGGCCGGGAAAATAGCGATAGGCGGAGCCGATGCTCAGCGCGCCGTCAAGCACGTCATACGGCAGGACGCTGTGATTGATGTCCACAATCTGGGCATCGGGCTGAATTTTCAGGATTACGCCCTTGAGGACGCCGACGAGATGGTCGTTCGTGCCGTAATCGGTCGTCAGCGTGATGATGGGGCTGGACACTCAGCTGGCCTCCGGGGCGATTCTTCGGCCGTGAGGGCAAAGTACCGGAGGGTTAGGGTGATGTCAAGATAACTCAGAGGCCGCGTAACGCAGAAGAAATGGGGGCGCGCGCAGCACGGATGGCGGGCGGCGTTCCACCGACCAAACCCATCAGCAGGGCAAAGATGATGCCGGCGATCAAGATCGGCGGCGTGATGCGGAATGCAAAAGCGAGCGCAGAAAAGGTTTGGAAGTTCATGGTGTTGGTGGTAAAGCCGTTCAGCGGCAGCGCGCAGAGACAGCCGACGATTCCTCCGATTCCCGCGATCACCAGGGCTTCAATCATGAATGAAACTACGATGCTGCCCGCGCCGAAGCCCAGCGCGCGCATGGTGGCGACTTCCTTGGAGCGCTCCGATACCGCTGAATACATGGTGTTCAGCGCGGCGAGAACAGCGCCGATGGCCATCACGAAGGCGATGGCCGCGCCGAGAGTTTCGATCAATTGCGTCATGCTTTCGGATTGCTTGGCGTAATAGTCAATTTCGCGGTCGACCGAAAGCGTGAGGCGCGGGTCGGAGGTGAGTGCGTCCTTCAGCGACTGAAATGAATCCGGCGAGGGCATGCGAACGGTGACGGATTGGAAGACGTTCACCGGGCGCTGGTAAATTTGATCGAGGATGATGCCGTCGCACCAGACTTCGGAATCAAAGGCGCTGCCACCGGAGTCGAAAACGCCGACGACTTTCCACGCTCCGCCGTTGAACTTTACGGTGGCGCCGAGATCCAGGCCTGCGTAGGATTTCTGCGCATTTTTCCCGACGAGCAGTTCGTTGAGTCCCGGATGCAACGCGGTTCCTTCGATGATATGGACGTTAGGGCGGACGAGCAGAGCTTTAGAGGAAACTCCGCGTACCTGCACATTTGCGTCCGTCCCGGTGGATTTGAGCGGGAAGGGAGCGATGACGACGACTTCGGGGCTGACGAGCGGGCCGTGATCGTCGCGCGCAACGCCCGGCTCACCTTCGATGATGTGCACCTGATCGAGCATTACCGCACCCACCATTTCCGTGTTGGAACCGGCGCGCATAATCAGCGCGTTTTGCGGCGAACCGGAATCAACGAGAGTACGCTTGAATCCCTGCGCCATAGACAGCATGGCGATGAAGACGCCGACGGTGCCAGCGATGCCGACCACGGCGACGATGGAGGACGTCCAGCGAACGCGGACGCTGCGCAGATTGTAAACGAGCGGAATTGCCAAGAAAGCCTCCCGGGCTAGACTTTGCGCAACGCGTCCACAACGCGCAATCGGCTGGCGTTCAGCGCCGGCAAAAATCCGGCAATTGCGCCGATCGCAAGAGCCAATACAATGCCGATTCCCGCCTGATCCATCGGAAGATTGAAATACGGCAGCATGCTCGGAACGGGGCTGCCGAACATCGTCAACGCCTTCGCGAGGGTGAGGCCGATTAGACCGCCGATGAGCGCGACGGAGAGCGATTCGGCGAGAACATAGAAAAGAACGAAGCGGCTGGAATAGCCGAGCGCTTTTAGGATGGCAAGTTCCGGAGTGCGTTCACGCACGGCGATGGCCATGGTGTTGCCCGTCACCAGCAGGAGCGTGAAGAACACAATCGCACCGATGCAGATCATCAGAAATTCAATGTTACCAATTTGCTTCGCGAAGCCTTCGGCGAATGATTTCTCGGTGTCGGTTTTTGTTTCGTAGCTCGAATTGGCAAAGGAGTCGTCGATGGACTTGGTGACGCGCGTGGCGTCGTCGGCGCTGTTCAAACGCACCACATACCAGCCGACGGTGTTTTTCCCGAAGGCCGCGGCGGGATTTTCGTTCAAGTTGTCATACTGAAACCAGAATTGCGTGGTGTCATCGGCTTTGCGCGCCCCTGTGTAGATGCCGTCCAGATTGAATTGCCAGTTGCCGGAATAGATGCCGCCAATGATCGGAATGCGATCGCCGAGCTTCCAGCCGAATCGCCTGGCCGTGCCTTCGCCGACGACGGCACCCTGGCGGTCTTGGAGGAAGGCTTTCCATTGATCCTCTGGCACGAGGAATTCCGGATAGACCTGCCGCCACGTATTCGTGTCTATCGCAAATTGAGGAAAGAAATTTTTCGGATCCTGATAGGTGCCGCCGAACCACGTGGCATGCGTAACTTCCTTGATGCCCGGAATGTTGGCCAGGCGGATTTGGTAGGAGCTGGGCAGCGGCTGGATAAACGTGACGCGGTTCATGACAATCAGCCGGTCGGCGCCGGCGATTTCAACGCCCTGATTGAATGCACCCCGAATGATGACGAGCAGACCGAACAGCGCCATGGCCACCGCGAAGGAGCCGATGGTGAGCGCCGTGCGGAATTTTTTCCGCGTTAGGCTGATGCGGAGCAGGCGAAGATATTTCACGCGCGAGCTCCTGCGGATTGCGCTTCGACGAGTACGCCCTTATCTAGGTGAAGGACGGTGTGTGCGCGTTCCGCGGCGAGCGGATCGTGCGTCACGAGCAGGACGGTCTTCTTGTGCTCCTGCGCGAGCTGTTGGATCAGCGACAGGACTTCGTCGGCGCTCTTGCGGTCCAGGTCGCCCGTGGGCTCGTCGCAAAGCAGAAAGGTCGGGTCCGTGACGACCGCGCGGGCGATGGCTACGCGCTGTTCCTGTCCGCCGGAAAGCTGCCGGGGGAAGTGGTGCATGCGGTCGGCGAGGCCAACGAGCGACAAAGCAGCTTCGACGTGCTTGCGGCGCTCGGATCGGCTGAGGCGCGTCAGGAGCAGCGGCAGTTCGACGTTCTGAAACGCGGTGAGTACAGGAAGCAGATTGAACATTTGAAACACGAAGCCGACGTGGCGCGCGCGCCAGGACGTCAACCTGCCGGACGACATATTCGTGATTTCGTCGCCCGCCACGCGAATCGTCCCGTGCGTGGGCACATCCAGGCCGCCCATCAAATTCAGCAAAGTTGTTTTGCCGGAGCCGCTGGGCCCCATAAACGCGACGAAGTCGCCGGCGTCCACATCGAGATTGAGCCCTTCAAGTACGTGAATTTCTTCGCTGCCGCGGCGGTACGTCTTGCCGAGGTTGCGAACTGAAATCAGACTGTCTGTGCCGCCGCCGTCTACGCGAACCATATCGGGTTCCTCACTGTTGCTCTTTGCGTTCGACTTTTTCGCCGTCCTGCAGGTTATCGGGGCCCTTTACGACGACCAAATCTCCCGGCGCGATGCCGGAAAGGACTTCAACGTCGCTTCCGCGCGTGGATCCGGTGCGGACGGCGCGGCGCTCGAGCGTGCCGTCGTGATAGACAAACAAAGCACTCTGAGCGCCGGTGGTGTGCAGGGCCGCCTGCGGCACGAGTGCGACGGGCGCGGCCGCGCCCTTTTCCTTTCTTGCTGGATCTCCCAAGAACGCAACTTTGATCCCCATGTCCGGAAGGATTCGCGGATCCAGATGCTCAAACGTCGCGCGAACCTTCACCGTTCCCTTATCCCGATCGGCTGTGGGAATGATGGTGCGCACATAAGCCGGGATTTGCCAGTCCGGATAAGCGTCCAGCGTGGCCATCACTCGCATGTGTGGTTTCACACGCGCGATGAAATTTTCATTCACGTCCACTTCAATTTCGAGCGAGCTCATATCCACTACGGTGGCGATACCTGTGCGCGTGAAGCCGCCGCCGGCCGAGATGGGAGAAATCATTTCGCCGGGCTGCGCGTCCTTGGAAACGACGATGCCGTCAAACGGCGATCGAATCTGGCAATTATCAATGTTTTGTTGATCGATGCCGATCTTGGCGTTCGCGGCGTCCACCTGCACCTTCGCGGAATTGATTTGCGCTTTCAGGCGGTCCACCAAAGTTTGCGCCGCGTCGAGCGCCTGCGGCGTCATCACGCCCTGGTCCGCCAAACCTTTCGTACGCGCCAAATCGCGCTGCGCGTTCCCAAGCTGAAATTGCAGGTCGGGAATCAGCGCGACGGTAGCGTCGCGGTCGGCCTTGGTCGAGGCCATGGAGACGCGATAATCAGAATCGTCGAGCTGAGCGAGAATCTGGCCCTGCTTCACGACCGTGCCTTCGTCCACAAAGACGGTGACGATCTTGCCGGTGATTTTTGCGGCGACGGAGGCGCGATTGCGCGGCGTTACATAGCCGGACGCGTTCAGTAGCGTGGCTGCGCCGTTCGCGGGTGGCGCGGCCGCGGAGGCGAGCACAACCTCCGGTCGGCGGTTGCGCAGAACAGATCCCGCACCGAGGGCGGCTGCGATAATCAGCGCCAGCAGCAGACCAATCCCAAGCCATTTGGCAAAGGGTTTCCCGCCGCGCTTGTGATCGTCAATGCGCAGCGCGGAGAGACCAGGAGTGGGCGTTTTGGAATTCATGTCTGCCATAAACGGCGTGCCGGTTGGTGCGACGCGCTCACTTGCGGGTTTGTAACCGACTATCTTCGCACACTGCGGCGCTGCTTTCGCGCGTCCTCGGGTTGCCTTAAAGATATCACATGCGCCGAGTGCGGCCAATTGGTGCGCCGGTTGAGGCGTTTGAGCCATAGCTTTGCCATTTATAAGTGCTGGCGCGGCAAATCGTCACGCTGCTTTCGGCGAATAGCGAGAGAACACCGGCCAGCGGCAATCGGTTGGTGCAAACGCACGCGGTTGCGGCGCGTCCTTGCCGTTCTTTTCGCCGCAAGCTATTCTGTGTGCTGGGAATATCCCGCACGAGCGATGCGCCGCGTCTATTTCGATAACAATGCCACTACGTCCGTCGAACCCGATGTTGTGACGGGGATGCTGCCGTATTTTTCCGGGGATTACGGCAACGCAGCCTCGATCCATTCCTTCGGACAGGCGACGCGGGCGGCGGTCGAGCGTGCCAGGGACTCCGTCGCGGGGCTGATGGGCGCAAAGGCGTCCGAGGTGGCGTTCACGAGCTGTGGGACGGAATCGGACAATCTGGCGATATTTGGAATTGCGGGCGCGGCAGACGGAAAAGCGAAGCACGTAATCACCACGCAGATCGAGCACAGCGCAGCGCTGAATCCATGCCAGGCGCTGGCCTTGCGGGGGGTCGAAGTGACTTTTTTGCCGGTGAACAGCGCGGGTGTGGTGGATGCGGCGGACGTGCGGCGCGCGCTGCGGCCGGACACGGTGCTGATCACCGTGATGCACGCGAACAACGAAATCGGCACGGTTCAGCCGATTGAAGAAATTGGGCGAATTGCGGCCGAAGCGGATGTGTGGTTTCACACGGATGCCGTGCAGACGGCAGGCAAGGTTCCGCTGGATGTGAACGCGCTCGGCGTGGATTTGCTGTCAGTTTCCGCCCACAAATTTTACGGGCCGAAGGGAGTCGGCGCGCTGTACGTGCGCTCGGGGACGAAGCTGGAACCGTTGCTGTTCGGCGGAAGCCACGAACGCGACCGGCGTCCGGGGACGGAAAACGTGCCGGGCATCGTGGGAATAGGACGCGCGGCGGAAATTGCGAAGCAGAAATTGGCCGAGGATGCCGCGCGCGTCGGCGCGCTGCGGGATCGATTTGAAAAAGGAATTGTAGCGAACGTGCCGGATGTAAAGGTGAATGGCGCAGGTGCGCCGCGCGTATTCAACACGGCGAACATCACGTTTCCGGGCGTGGCGAGCGAATCGCTGCTGATCGCGCTGGACATGAAGGGCCTCGCGTGTTCGAGCGGGTCAGCGTGTTCGTCAGGTGCGGTGCGGCCGTCGCACGTGCTGACGGCGATTGGACTAGATGCCGCCGATGCGCGCGCGAGTCTGCGATTCAGCCTGGGGCGGCACACAACGGATGCGGACGTGCATTACGCGCTGGAATTAATTCCGGGCGAGGTTGCGCGGCTGCGGGCGCTTTCGCCGGAATCGAAAAAATTGGCGACGGTGAAGTGAGCAAAAAGGAAGTGAGTTGGTGGAAGTGGTTGCTGGCTGGAGCGGTGTGTTTCTGCATCGCCGTCTTGGCCGGGCCGGTTGCTAACCGACATGGGTATTTATCTTGGCCAACTCTAGCGATTCCTCTCATCTTGTTTCCAGCTTCGATGGCGTGCTGGGCAATTGCGTTCGTGCGGCTGGTAAAATGGGTGCGGGTAAGCTTTAGCGGGCCTCAAAAGTGAAATGAGGTTGGAGACGGTGCATCGCGGGGACACTTCGACAGGACCGTTGACGGCGGTTGCGTCTTTGACTGCAGTAGCGATGAGTGGCGGCGTGGATAGCTCAACTGTGGCCGCGATTCTGCGGAAGAACGGCGACGCAATCGTGGGACTCACGATGCAGCTGTGGAATCAGCGGCGCTTGCCGGAGCTCGATGGACAGGGCCACGGCGGGCATCGCTGCTGCGGAATTGACGACGTGTACGATGCGAAGCGCGTGGCCGAGCATCTGGGATTTCCGCACTACGTGGTGAATTTCGAGCAGCGATTTGAAGACACGGTGGTTCGGCCGTTCGTGGAGGAGTATTTGGAAGGCCGCACGCCGATTCCGTGCACGCTGTGCAACAATCACGTGAAATTTGACGATTTAATTGCCACGGCGCGCGACGTCGGCGCGGAGCGCCTGGCGACCGGGCATTACGCGCGGATTCGGCGGAATGACGCGACCGGCCGCTACGAATTACTGCGGGCGGCGGACGAATCGAAGGATCAATCCTATTTTCTTTTTGGCTTGCGGCAGGAGCAGATGGCGCGCACGAGCTTTCCGCTGGGCGAGCTGACCAAGGAAGAAGTCCGCGAAATCGCGCACGGCGCGCAGTTGCCGGTGGCGGCGAAGCCGGAGAGCCAGGAAATTTGTTTTGTGCCGACGGGGAATTACGTGCGGTTCATTGAATCGTACCTCAGCGAGCAGGGAAGCGCGCTGCCGGCGGAATCCGGCGAAGTGGTGACGACGAGCGGTGAAGTGATCGGCCGGCATGACGGCGTGCACAAATTTACAGTCGGTCAGCGAAAGGGGCTGGGAGTCGCTGCAGGGCGGCCGCTTTACGTTGTGGCGCTGGACCGCGAAAATTCGCGCGTGGTGGTGGGCGAAGGCGAAGAATTGCTTTCTTCGGTTTGCGAAGTGCGCGACGTGAATTGGATCAGCGTCGCGAAACTGGAATCGCCGGCGCGCGCGCACGTGAAAATCCGCAACAAGCACACGCCGGCGCCGGCGACCGTCGAGCCGATGAGCGATGCTCATTGCGCGCGTGTGAACTTCGATGAGCCGCAGCGCGCGATCACACCCGGACAGGGCGCGGTGTTCTATGTGGATGACGTAGTGCTTGGTGGCGGCTGGATCGTCTGAAGCGCAGTCCCAGAAAACGAAATCCCAGACAACAGAATCCTAGATGAAAAGTCCGTCGTCCGGGCCATCCGGAGGAGCCGAGGCCGGCCCCGGTCCCGCGGGTTCGCGATGCCGCCGGAATCCGCGCAACACTTCCAGTCCGCTTTGAATTCCTCGGATCACCGCCGTGGCCTGCGTGATAGGGCCCATCAGCGTGCGGCGGAACGATGAGCCGGCGTCTTCGATCGTCTCCAGCGCGCCCGTCAAAATTCGATCCGTGCGGATCAGCTGAATGCGCATGCGGTCCATCGCTTCGGTCAGTACGCGATCCACTTTTTGCGCTTGGCTGCGCGCGATGTGCACCACTTCCGAAGCGTCCGTGACGATGCCGATGATGCGCGGCTGCGTTTCGTCCACCAGGCTTTCAATGCGCGAAACGATGGGAGTGATGCGTCCGTGCAAATCGGTCACGATCCGCATCACTTCGTCGTGCGATTTCTTGGTGTGGAAATAAATTGCGGCGAGGATCGCCGTCTGAAGCGCAAAGGCAATCGCGATGATGACGACGAAATAGGCTGGCCAGGTCGGCATGAGATGGTTCTTTTAGGCTTTTGCCTTCTCGCGCTGATAGGCCTCGCGCCCGGCTTCCACCGCGGCGGAAATGGATTCGCGCTGATTTTTTGCGAGATCCTTGCTGCGCTCGAGCAGATCTTCCGCGCGTTCGCGCAGTTCGCGGGCCTTGCGCTGGGCGTAGGCCTTGCCTTCGTCGGCCTTGTCGGCAAGATATTCGCGGGTTTCTTCGCCGGACTTGGGCGCGAAAAGAATCCCCAGCAGCGCGCCGACTCCCAGGCCGATCATGAAATAGCTGACTTTGCCACCGATGTTGTCCGCCATAAATCGCCTCCTTTCTGACCGTAGCACACGAGGCGCTTGAGTGCAATCAGGGGAGGGCTGTAGCGGCCGTAAGCCGGTCTGCGAGTAACAACACGACGAAAGGCGGCCACTTTGGGGCGTGGAACAGCCAAAGCCTTTTTCAGAAGAGATGCGTGCGGGTTTCAGATCGATGCGCTGGATGAAAAGATGGGACGGGGTATGAGACGCGAGGGCGATCGATCTCTTGCGCCGCCAAATTTAGAATTCGGAGCACGGTATGGAGACCGCTGAAACGACCGGACGCGAGCTCAAGAGCCTGACAGTTGCTTGGGATTGAGGGCGAAGTCGAGAAGATCGCCGCAATCACCCAGGTTCCGGTAGCGCATGTAGATGACAACTTCGGCGAGTTGAGGTTTTTCGCTGGCTGATTGAGCGGGAGGATTTGGGTCTACGAGGCGCACGAAGAAGCTGAATTTGGTTTTGAGATTGCCGACCGCGATACGGAGGACGTAAGCTCCTGTGGGAGCATCAAGCCTGAGCTGACCGGCAGGGTCGCTGACGGCCTCATACGTTGCGCCGTTGAATGCATCTTGGAGCGTAAAACGGATTCCCTCGCGGGCGAGAAACTTCCCATCGTTGTCCTGAAAACTTGGAAGGGTTCCATCCGGGTAAGAATAAAGTAGTGCGATTATCGGGCCTTTCACGATCTGGTTGCGCTGGGCACCCCCGAAAAGTCCAAACTCCGGGACCAGATTCAAGTCGTGGATGGCGTTGGCGTTCGCGGCGACCTTAAAACAGAGAGAGTTCTGCAGGCCCCACAGATCAAGCTCGGCGAGGACTAGCCCGAGGGGCAAGTTCCTCAGATTGATCGTCCCGTCCGCACTAGGCGTCCCGGAGAACAACGTATCGCGTCCAGCTGTGATAGTTACATGTGCGCTCAGCAACGATCGGCCGTCAACCTGCACATGGAGAACAGCGTTGGGCGATACGTCACTGGTTAGGCCACAGGAGATCACGCACGAGTTCGCGCGCGGCACAAATACCAGAAGAAGGGCTGCTAAGGTGACGGCGTGGAGGCGCATAGGCTCGCGCTGCAAGGATAGCACCGGTTCAGGCGACCGTCGAAAATTTGCAATGGGCTGACTGGATGACAACGCGTGGTGCGGTGCACCGTATAAGGACGCTACACAGACAGGAATGTCTGTGCTACTTAAGATCGCGGAAATAGTCGAGGAGCTTGGCGGCTTGCGAGCGGGTGATGACGCGGGCGAGTTCTTCGACGCTGGCTTCGCGGACTTTTGCCAGGCTGCCGAAGCGCTTCAGCAATTTTTGCGCGGTACGTTCGCCGATGCCGGGAATATCCACCAGCTCGGTGCGAATGGTGCGCGCCGAGCGGCGCTGGCGATGGAAACTGACGGCGAAGCGGTGCGTTTCGTCGCGGATTTGCTGGATCAGATGAAGAATCGGCGAATGGCGCTCGAGAACGACGGGTTCGTCTTCCTGTCCTAAGACATAAATGATTTCTTCGCGTTTGGCGATGCTGGCGAGCGGCTGATTGATGATTTCGAGTTTCTCGAGAGCCTGCGCCGCGGCGTGAAGCTGACCGATGCCGCCATCAATCAGGATTAATTCCGGTAGCGGCTTTTTTTCTTCCTGCAGGCGGCGATAGCGGCGCTCGACGACTTCACGCATGCTGGCGAAATCGTCCACGCCTTGCACGGTTTTGACGATGAATTTTCGGTATTCGCCCTTGCGCATGCGGCCTTCCTGCCAAACGACCATGGAGGCGACAGTGTCCGAGCCCTGGATCTGCGAAATGTCAAAACTTTCGATGCGCTTGGGCGTTTCAGGAAGATTCAGCGCGGATTGCAGCGCTTCGGCGACGGCTTTCGAGGAAGGTTTTAGGACGCGGAAGCGCGCGTCAAAGGAATGCTTGGCGTTGCGCTCGACGAGTTCCAGAAATGCGTGCTTGGGGCCGCGCTGGGGAGACATGATTTCCACGCGATGCCCAGCTCGAGTGGTGAGAGATTCTTCGAGCAATTCGCGATCTTCAAAATCCATGGGGACGTGGATCATGCGCGGCAGATAATTCGCGTCGAGATAGAGCTGCTTCAAGAGCGAGGGCAGAAATTCCGCGGGGTCGAATTCGTCAAGTTCTTCCCAATAGAAATCGCGGCGATCCACGACGCGCCCGCCGCGAATGTGGAAGAGGTTTGCGGCCACCTGCGGAGGCTCGGCGTACCAGGCGAGCACGTCGGTGTCATCGCCCTGCACGGCGGCGATTTTCTGGCGCTCGTCAATTTCTTCCACCACGCGCAGCAGGTCGCGATAAGCGCCGGCTTCTTCGTAGCGTTCTTCGGTGGACGCACGTTCCATGCGATCGCGAAGGCTGGCGGTGAGTTCGGAGCGCCTGCCTTCGAGGAACACTCGGACGTCGCGCGCGGCCTCGGCGTAGCGCTCGTCGGTGGTGAGTCCGGGCACGCACGGGCCGAGGCAGCGGTGAATGTAATACTGCAAGCACGGCCGCGCGTGTGCACGCGTGAGGTCCACGGTGCAGGAGGGAACCTTGAAGCTGCGGTGAATAAAATGGACGATGCGATGCGCGAGGCTGTGCGGGAAATAGGGACCGAAATAAATGGAGCCATCTTTTTTCAGGCGGCGAGTGACATAAACACGCGGATATTTTTCAAACGCGGTGTAGCGAATGTAGGGATAGGTTTTATCGTCGCGAAGCAGCACGTTGAATTTCGGCTTGTGCTGCTTGATCAAATTGTTTTCGAGCGCGAGCGCTTCGCGTTCGTTGTCCAGGACGATGGTGTCCACGTCCATCACTTCGCGGACGAGCGAGCCAGTCTTGGCGTCGAGAATCTTGTTCTCGAGGAAATAGGATTTCACGCGCGAGCGGAGCGAGCGGGCCTTGCCGACGTAAAGGATCGTACCGGCGGCGTCTTTGAATAGATAAACGCCCGGCGCGGAAGGGAGGTCTGCGACTTTTTGGTCAAGGTCCATCGGGTTGCGTGCAGCTCCGGAGCGCCGAAAATCGGAGTAGAATTAGCGCTGGCGTGAAACCAACCCCATGATAACAAAGCGAATCTTATTGTGCAGAATGGGCCTTGCGGTTCGCTGGAATTGAAGATTGGACGTAGTTTTTCGCGCCACTGAATGATAGACGCACGGATGTACAAACGATTTATTTGGCTAGCGAGCGCTGCTGCGGCAGCGTCGGTGGCGGCAATGATTTTTTCGGCGCCGACATTTGGGCAGGGGTCGCAGAACAATACTCCGCCGCCTCCTCCGCCGGCTTCGGCGTCCACAACTTCGACTTCTTCTTCCTCAGCGGACACGCCGCAGAAGAAACCGATCTACGACGCCGATTCAAAGCCAGCGGTTCCGCCGGGACCATCGTCGGCCAGTTCGCAAGGAGAATCTTCGTCAAAGAAACCGATCTACACGGACGATTCGATGCCGCCGATTCCTCCGCCGGAAACGCTCGGAACGACGAGTGCGCAACCGGATGGCGCGCAGCCGAGTTTCAATCCGCTCGTCGCGCAGAAAGACGTGGATGTTGGGACGTTTTATTTGAAGCGAGGCGATGTGGACGCGGCGATTGACCGGTACACGGAAGCGACGCGCACCTATCCGACTTACGCGCAGCCTTGGCTGCTGCTGGGCCAGGCGTACGAGAAAAAGGGCGATCTGGACAGCACCATCAAGGCCTACCAAAAATATCTACAGCTTTATCCCCACGCGCCCACGCGCGCAAAATTGGAATCGCACATCGCGGAACTGCAAACGAAGTTGCAGCGCGAAACGCAGAAGCCCGCCGGAAAATAATCCTATTCAGGACGGAGATGTTCGAGGAAATTATGTGCGCGCGCGTAGTGTTTGAAGCGGCGCTCTTCCGCGCGAAACGCGGCGCTGTGCGCCTGCAATCCGCAGGCGGCGAAGCGAATCGGATGCCGAACATGCAGCATTTCGTGGTACAGCACGTATTCGACGACGTACAGGGGAATTTCCGCGCGATCCAGTCGGCGGTTCATGACGATTTGATCGAGACCGGGATCGAAACACCCGAGCTGCGCGCTCCAGGTTCGGCGGCTCCAGCCAAGTCGCGGGCGGTGCAAACGTCCCGCGAAGTATTCGCGGTTCAAGCGGGAAAATATCGGCGCGAGGTTGTGCTGCGCGCCCTTCGGTCCGCCGGTGATGCGGCGGCCGCGGCGCATACGCGTGGTCATCAGTCGGCGATGCGTGCCGCGCGCTACAGAATAGCGGCGATAGACTTCCTGCAATTCGCGGGGCGGGCGCTGGCGGTAAAGGCGCGCCAGTAGAATCGCGGCGGCGGCTTCCATCACGACGAGCGGCGCGCCGGAAAGAATATCGGAAAGACGAACGAAGGCGGAATCTTCGCGCAGTCGAATGGTGTGGACCAGATTCGAGTATGGATAAAATTCGACGATGAAGCGCGGGGGCCGGCCATGGCATCCGAGCCGCGTATACATGCGATGAAAAATCTGCGCGCCCCCAGGGACGGATTCACTGGAAGTCATCCTACGCGCAGGATTGCGTTGTCTCTGCGTCACTGTTTTCTCCGCACGGGAGGAGCGATATCCTTCTGCGCTTTTTCAGCATCCGCCAGGGCATCCTGCGTGGCTTCGACGGCGTCGTCCAGCGTTTCCTTGTAGGTATCGAGTTCCGGACCGTTTTTCTGGAGATCCTGCAGGTAGGTTAGAAAATCTTTGCCCTTTGCGACCAGGGCCTTGAGCGCCGGGCGGATGTCCTGCTGTTTGTCGCGCGCGATGTCGATGAGGTCCGCGGCGTCGTCGATGCATCCGCTGTAACCGTTGATGACGGCGTTGATTTGCTCAACGCGGCGGCGATCGGTGGTGGGGTGCGCAAGGGTGTACTTCAGTTTCGCGATGCGGTCATCGGCAAACATCACAAAGAGCGCGATGCGATTGTTGGGGGTGTACGCTTCGCGAATTTTGTCCGCTTCGGCGTCCGTCAAATAGTCCTTCTTATCCTGCGCGGCGAGGCGCGAGGGAGCGACAGTCGCGATACCGACAGCGAGGATCGCCAAAGCAATCGCCGACATGAATGCACGCATGTTCGATTCCTCCTACAACCCGCCACCAGGCCCGCGCGGGAACAACATGTGGATCAATTCATTATGGATGCGGCCCAATTCGTCGCGGATGTCTTGAAAGGCAGGGCGAGCGCCGAAGGGAACCAGGACAGCGGCGCGGTCGAGTTTCCAGAGCGCCTTATCCAGATGTATTTCGAGTTCCTTGAAACCATCGGGCTTGCGTTCAGCATTCACGCCGCGAGCCTTCAGCGCGTCAAAGACGGTGCGCACTTCGTTCCGGTAATCGGTGAGAGTGGTGAACGCGGCCTGAAATTCATTTGCGTTGGCCTGACGCACAAATTCGGAAACCTGCCAATCGCCATAATTGCCGAGCGCGCGGGCTTTGCGGACGGGATCGGTTTCGTGTTCGTATTTTTCCTTATATTCAGCA
>Ga0335078_10002696_pt1 | contig 26747 bp, 23 predicted proteins | sample Lox_Sample_32_FD_206711 | JGI IMG/M metagenome (GOLD analysis project Ga0335078, IMG submission 206711) | Soil microbial communities from Loxahatchee National Wildlife Refuge, Florida, United States - Lox_Sample_3.2 | ecosystem: Environmental > Terrestrial > Soil > Wetlands | place: USA... | reverse complement strand
CGAGGTGCGGGAGCTGTACGCGCAGGATCGCCGCCTGCAGCTCGTCGAGGCGCGAGTTGTAGCCGACCTGCTCGAACGTGACCTTGTCCCGCGAACCGTGGAAGCGGAGCATGCGCACCTTCTCGGCGATCTCGTCGTCGGAGGTGACGATCGCGCCACCGTCACCGAAGCAGCCGAGGTTCTTGGACGGGAAGAACGAGAACGTCGCCGCGGTCCCTAACGACCCGGCCCGTCCGCCCGTGCTTGTCGTCCCCGCCGCCTGGGCGGCGTCCTCGAGGACCGGCACACCGAGGGCCTCGATCTCCTGGACCGAGGCGAGGTTTCCGAACAGATCGACCGCCAGGACCACCTTGGTCCGCGGGGTGAGCGCGGCTTTCACGGTTTCGGCGGTGATGCAGAAGGTGTCGAGGTCGATGTCGCAGAACACCGGCCGGGCGCCGGTCGGCGGGATCGCCTCGGCGCTCGAGTAGAACGTGAACGACGGCACTACGACGTCGTCGCCCGGGCCTACTCCCATCGCCCGCAGCGCAATCGTCAGCGCGTCGGTGCCGTTGGCCACCCCGATCGCGTGGCGGGCACCGCAGTATGTGGCGAACTCCTGCTCGAAGGCGGTGACCTCGGGCCCGAGGATGTAGCGCTCGCTGTCGAGAACGCGGGCAATCGCAGCGTCGATCTGTGGTCGCAGCGCCGCGAATGGCGAGCTGGTATCGAACAGCGGTACCGGCAAGGTCGGCCGTAGGCTAGAGCAAGCGTTGCCGGACAAGGGCGTCCCGCTGGGGCTTGGTGACGCCGCGCAACCAGTCCGTGCTCTGTTATTCCATACGGCCGTTTCCATACGGCTCTGGTCGTCCACTGGGCGCTGTCATCCAGGAGTTCTGCGCGACCGCGGAAGGGCAGCCAGAAACTCGCCGGTCTCGGCAAGCGATGCTGGGGTCCCGATTTCGAAAAACCGCTCGGTGGCTTCGAAGCCGAAGAGCTCGCCCTGCGCCGCCAGCTCGTGGTAAAGGTCGGAGAGGTCCTCGACCGTGGGGGGGAGCAAATCGAGCGCCTGTGGACTGAGTCCTCCCAGCCCGAAGTCGATCCAGCTCATCTCCGGCCCAGGGGCCCTCTTGTCGTAGCGTACGACCCGGGTCCCGTCGAAGTAGACGTTGGACACATCCCACTGGCCTTCGTTTCGCAGCACCGTCATCAGCGCCGGAAGCCCACTGTCTGCCCATTTGCGTACCACCGATTGGTAATCGAGCCGCAGATACGTGTCCCCGTACAGGACGAGGAACCGATCACCCAGGGCCGGTGCTGCTTTGCGGACAGCACCAAGAGTTCCGATCGGGCTTGGCCCGTCATAGCTGTAGGTGAGGTCGATGCCAAACTGCGACGGCCCGATCCGCTGCTCGATGAGCTCGCCGAGATAACCCACGCAGAGCACGACCCGAGCCGCGCCATGACTGGCGAGCAACCGCAGCTGATGGATCAGGAATGGTTCGCCGGCGACGTCGAGCAGCGGCTTGGGGGTGTCACGGACTGTCTCGCCAAGCCGCGTCCCAAGGCCGCCCGCGAGCAGGCAGATCGGTGGGAGCCCGTCGTTCATCGGTGGCGTGCGGAGGAAGCCGCCGACGCCGTCATCAGACACCCACCCCGGCTCTCATCTCGGAGTAGTCCGGTGAGGATGCGTACGCCGCCTCGATCTGCGCCCAGACGTAGTGGGCGTCATGCAGATCGCCTAGCAGCCGCGCGCCGGACCCGAGCGCAGCCGCAAAGTGCTCCCATTCCGCTGCCCACGACAAATCGTCGGCCCCGTAGCTCCGCTCCTCGAGCTCCGGCGGGCCCATCTCCGGACTCATGCGGTAGATGCGTAGGGTCTGTGGGCCGTATGAGCGCACGAGACCATCAACCTGGAGTTTGGCGGTGGTGCAGTAGACCTCAACCGAAAATAGGTTCTTCCACTCGGTCCACGTGACGTGCAGGCTCGCCCATGGCGCGGTGCGGCCGTGCGGCTCCCCAAGCAACAAGGCTGCGTTGTCTTCCACCGGCGTGTTCCAGAATTGGGTGCGAAGCAATGCCGAGTGCAGCGGCAGGGGCCCGGCGAGCCAATGGGTGAGGTCGAGTAGATGCATGCCCTGGTCGATCAACTCGCCGCCTCCGGATCGCTGCGGCTGCGCCCGCCATTCCTCCTCGTACCCGAGCCGGCCGCCGTGGCCGTACCGCCCGCGCAGATGCATCAGCGGTCCGTGAACGCCGGAGTGGACCTCGCCGGCTAAGTCGCGCAGCGCGGGATGAAAGCGATGGTTGAAGCCGACCTTGACCCGCCGCCCCGCCTGCTCTGCGGCCCGCAGCAGCGACTCGACCTGACCGGTCCCCAACGCGGCCGGCTTCTCCACCAGAACGTGGCTTCCGGCCTCCAGCGCGCGCTGCGTCAGCGGCGCGAGCTGATCGTGCGTTGTTGCCACAACGACGACTTCCGCACCGAGTTCCAACAGCTCGTCGAGATCGGAGCAAGCGCGCCCGCCGTGCGCTCCCGCCAGCTCATCGGCCCGGGCCGAGACCGGATCGGTGGCGCCGATGAGACGGTCGTCAGGACCTAAGACCTGAGCGCGCTTCCGCCCGATGAGCCCGCATCCGGCGACCGCCACGGTGAGTCCGGCCCGATCAGATGCGCTACCGACGGGGACGCTCACGCGTACTCGCTGGACGAGGCTCCCACGAACTCGAAATCGAAGGGGAGCTCGGTGGCGCCTGCGGCAGCCATCGCCTGACGGGTGTCGGCCGGGTTGCGGGCGTACACGAGCAAGAACCCTCCTCCGCCGGCGCCCACCAGCTTGCCGCCGATGACGCCACTGCGCCGCGCGAGCGTGTAGAGCTCGTCGATGCGGCTCGTCGCCATTCCCGGGGATCGCTCGCGCTTGTTGAGCCAGTGCTCGTGCATGAGTTCCGCATACGCGAACAGGTCACCGGCAACGAGCAGGTCGCGGCTTTGGAGTCCGATCTCCTTCGTCCGGTGCATGTTCTGGAGCATCTGGTCATCCCCGGTCTTCGTCCGGGTGTCCTGGTCGGAAAGCACAGCTGAGGCATCCCGCGCCTCGCCCGTGTAGAAGAGCAGCAGCTGATCGCGCAGGGCTCGCAGCGTCTGGGACGAGAGCTCCAGGGGCTCGACGGTCACCGTACCGTCCTGGTTGAACGTGTATGCGCAGATACCGCCGTGCGCGGCCACGTACGGGTCTTGCTTGCCGCACGGCTCGTGCAGGATGTCAATTTCGATCTCGGCTGCCGATTCGGCCAGCGCGGACTGGGTGATCGAGGTCCGGCGGGCGTGCGCCAGCCCCTTGATCAGGGCGACCGTGAACGCGCCCGAGGATCCCATGCCCGTCCCGGACGGCACGTCGGCCACCGATGCGATCTCCACCGGGTTGCCGCGCCAATGCCGCGCGAGCGTCTCGCGGAGGATCGGATGCTGGATCTCGGCAATGTCCTGGACGTCCTCGGTCTCCGAGTACTTCATGCGGTAGCGACGCTGGAAGACCGTGTGCATGAGCATGTAGATGTACTTGTCGATCGCGCCGGCGACGAGGAAACCACCGTGATCGCGGTAGTAGGACGGCAGATCGGTCCCCCCGCCCCCGAGCGAGATGCGCAATGGGGCGCGGCTGAAGATGACGCTCATGCCGCTCCCGCCCCAGAGGCGATCGCACTCTCCCAGGCATATGGATTCGCGTCAAACCATTCCAGAGTACGCACGATCGATTCGCGGATCGTGAGCGTCGGGGCCCAGCCCAGCGCGCTGATGCTCGAGCAGTCGAGATGTATCAGCGGGCTGTCGCCAGCCCATCCCCGCCGGCCTCCGGCGTACTCGATTTCCGGCGAGACGCCCATGTGCTCGCTAATCAGCGCCACCGAGTCATCCACGACGACCGTCTCGTCGCGGCCTAGGTTGTAGACGCCGACCTCTCCAGGCCGGGACTCGTGCGCCTGCGCCGCGGTCAAGATCCCATTGATGCAATCGTCGACATATAGGTACGACTTCTCTTGGCGTCCGTCGCCGAGCACGCGGAGCCGGTGGGGGTCGCGCTTAAGCGAGCAGTAGAAGTCGTACACATGCCCATGTGTGTAGCGCTCACCCAGGATCGACACGAACCGAAGCACCACGCCGGTGAACCCAAAGCCGTGGGCATAGGCGCCGATCATGCCCTCTCCGGCGAGCTTGGACGCGCCGTAAAGCGATGTCTGCATCGGGAACGGCGCGTCCTCCGGAGTCGGGAACACCTCGGGCTCGCCGTACACAGAGCCGGTCGACGAGAAGGCGATTCGCGTTACGTCCTCTGCCCGCATCGCCTCGAGCACAGTCGCGGTGGCGATTGTGTTCTGTTCGAGATCCTGGCGCGGTCGACCGAGGCCATGACGGACGTCAGCATTGGCCTGAAGGTGGAACACCCAGTCGCAGCCCTTGAACGCACGCCGCAGAAGCCTTTCATCGAGCACGTCGCCTTCGTGCAGCGTGACCCCCGGGTCCTCCGACAGTTGGGCGACGAACTCGCGCCGACCGGTCCGGAAATCGTCGACGATCACCACCTCGGCGCCGTTCGACCGCAGGCGGTCGGCGAGCGTGGAGCCGATGAACCCGGCCCCGCCGGTAATGCAAACACGATCCATTCGTTACAGAGAGAAACCGGCGGCGAGCGCGTCGCGGCGGAACATCTGCACGGTCTCCAGCGAGTACTGGTCGAGATCCTTGCCGAGCAGGTCGAGCTTCTTGAGCAGATCGTGAGTGACGGTGATGATGTGACATCCCACTTGATCGGCCTGAACGACGTTGAGGATCTCCCGGGGAGAGGCCCAGATCAGCTCGGATCGGGGCGCCGCCACCATGATGTCCACGGCGCGGGCCATCATGGGCACCGGGTCGATTCCAGCATCTGCGATCCGTCCCGCAAACACCGAGATGTACGACGGGGCACCGTCCTTGACCGCTTCCGTGAGCAGTTCCACCTGAGCGCTCGTGAACACAGCCGTGACGTTGACCTTCACGCCGCTTTCGGACAGCTCGCGGACCAGTGGCGCCATCGACTCGCCACCGGTCGTCGAGACCGGGATCTTCACGTAGACGTTGTTCCCCCACATGGCGATCATGAGGGCTTGGCGACGCATCTCGTCCGCGTCGTCGGCGAACACCTCGAACGAGATCGGGTGCTTGGTGATCCGCTCGAGGAGGCGCTTGGCGAACTCCTCATAGTCCGTCAGACCCGCCTTCCACATCAGCGTCGGGTTGGTGGTGAATCCGGCAATCCGCTTGTCGGCCGCGAGGGCCAAGATCGCGTCAAGGTCGGCGCCATCGGCGAAGATCTTGACGTTGAGATCGTTTATCACCGGTGTCAATCTACTCCCTTCGTGGCCAGGATAATGCCCGCCGCGGCCGTCAGATCGCTGGCGACGGCGTCTGAATGAAGTCCTGCGGTTCGCTTGTGTGCGCTGTCGGGATGCTCCACGAGGATGGTCCGGCAGCCGGCCGAGCGTCCGGCCCGCACGTCCCCGTCGGTGTCGCCGACCATCCATGAGCGCCCGAGGTCGATACCCAGTTCGCATGCCGCGGCGAGCAGCATCCCTGGGGCGGGCTTGCGGCAGCCACAATCCACGGCCAGCTCGGGAACCACGCCCTCGGGATGGTGGAGACAGAGGCGGAAATCGTCGAAATGCACACCTTCCGCCGCGAGCAGCTCGACGACTCTCGCCTGGATCGCGTGCAGTTCGGCGAGCGCCAACACGCCCTTCGCGGCGCTCGGCTGATTAGAGACGCCCACGAGGCGCCAGCCGGCGCCGGAAAGGCGGTGTAAGGCGGCCGCTGCGCCCCCGATCAGGCGGACGTCGCCCACGCGCAACGGCGATTCGGGCCGACCGCTCACAAGGTCGGGAACAAGCTCGTTGATGACACCGTCGCGGTCGACGAAGACGGCGGCGGAGCCGCTGCCGGACGGCGCTCCGCGTTGATCCAGCGACGATCCGGCCTTACCCGGGGAGTCGCGTGAAGAACTGCTCATCGATTCGCCTCAGCTTCGCCAGGTCTGGATCGCTGCGTAGGCGTTCCCGGAAGCCCTCGTCTCTCCACGGATCCCATTGGGCACTGATGAGGCGGCCGGTGATGCCCGACGCGTCCGGCCCGAGCAGGAACGCCACCAGCGCTGCCGCCTCGGAGGCCGGGAATCCGCCCTCGCGTAGCTGCTGCTGTGTGCGCTCGTAATACCCGGCCCCCGCGGCCGCGGGTCCGGCCGCGAGCGTACCCTCGTGCATCCGTGTGGCGACGAACCCCGGCGCGACACTGTTGATCTCAACCGTGCCCTCGGAGGCGATGTTCTCAGTGAGCCGGACAACGGCCGCCTTCGATGCGGCGTAGCCGTCGAAGCGTGCCAGTGGCCCGGTACCGCCACCCCCGGAGAAGGTCACCGCCCGTCCGGATGCCGCGCGCAATCGGGGTAGGCAGTGATGCAGGGCCAAGGCGGTGCCCACTAGGTTTATCGCGATGGTGGCGGCGAATTCATCCATCGGCACTTCGTCCAGCGGGCCGACCGGTCCGAGCACGCCTGCGGCCGTCACAAGACCGTCGAGCGCGCCCCCAGTGTCGAGCCTGGCCATCGCCTGAGGCCAAGCGGCGGCGTTCGAGACGTCCATGCGCAGCTGCTCGTGTCCCACGCCTTCTAGCTCTGTCAGCGCGGCATCGAGCGTGTCGGCGCTGCGACCCGCGATCGTGACTCGGGCTCCTGCGCCGGCCAAATGTCGCGCGACCGCTTGTCCTAGACCCCTCGAGCCACCCGTGACGAAAATTCGCTTGCCGATCAATGCCGAGGTCATGAAGTGAAGAATGCCTGATCGGCGGCCCGCAGCGGCGTCCGCAAGCCAGCGTGGTCGCTTGCTAGTGTCCCGCCGGGTGTCGACTCCTCTCACGCGGCGGCTGCGCCCCCTTCCCGCCGCGCGCTACGTCCATCCCAAGGCGCTCGCGGCCCCAGCCGAGGCGGGTGAGCACGACCACAACCTCGATGTCGCCGACGAGAGCTCGCCCAACTACCTGCGCTGGATCGCCGACTTGATCGAACCCCACCTCGGTCGTCGCGTGCTGGAGCTGGGAGCCGGGATCGGGTCGATCACGCAGCTGTACTCGGCCGGACACGACGTCCTGGCGATCGACCTGTCGGATCAGTGCGTGGCAGCTCTCCGGCAGCGATTCGCAGGCTCGCCCAATGTCAGCGTCAGGCAGCAGGACCTGCGAAAGCTCGAGGCTGCAGGCGAGCGGTTCGACTCGGTCCTGATGGTGAACGTCCTCGAGCACATCCAGGATGACGCCGGCGTGCTCTCGACCTTGCCGACCGTCCTCGAGCCCGGCGGAACGATCGTGATCTACGTACCAGCGCTCAATGCCCTCTACGGGCGGTGGGACCACAATGTTGGCCACTACCGGCGTTACTCGAAGTGGCGCATGCGGGAGGTCGCGCACGAGGCCGGCCTCCACGTGCTGGAGCTGCGCTACGTCAACGCGCTCGCCATTCCTGCGTGGGTGGCGTTCTCCCGCACGGACGTTGATCGGACCCAGAGCGCCAGCCTCTCTATCTGGGACCGCACCGGCGTGCCCGTCAGCCGCGCACTCGAGCAACGTATCCCGATACCGATCGGCCTCAACGTGCTGGCAGTGCTCGGCGCGCCGCGCTGACCGGCACACTCACGTACGCCGGTACGTGAAGCCGCCGCAGATGTTGGCGTGCACCGTGGGGATCATCGTCGGGAACCACGAGTTGTGCTCGCGCCTGAACCGTGCGTCCAGCTCGTTGACGATCTCCGGAACGGTGTTGACATGCTCGCTCTGGATGCACCAGTCAAAGCTCATCCCGTAGCGCTTCTCGAATACGCGCTGTGTCGTCAACCTCCGCCCCAGCTTGTACACCCACCCGCCCTCGCAGGGCAAGACGACGGAGAGGACCGCGCCGGGACGCATGACGCGCACGAGCTCCTCCAGGGCCGCCGGCAGGTTGGGGAGATGCTCCAGGACGTGGATCGCCAGGACGCGGTCGAACTCCGCCGGACCGAAGTCCAGGCCTTTCTCCACGTCACCGGCGACAGCCGTGATGTAGGGGTAGCGCTGGGCGATCTGCGCCGCCATGTCGGGACGAAGCTCCATAGCAACGTAGTCTTGGGCCGTGCCGTCCTCGAACTCGAGGTGCTCGCCGAGACCGGCCCCGATGTCTAACGTTCGCAGGCCAGGAGCGAAGGACCGCGCAGCATACCTGTGGTTGAACCTCTGGATCCAACCGAACCGCGCTGTGTAGACCTCCGAGTAAAAGAACTTCATGTAGTCATCACGGATCGCCACTTGCTCGGGCGTCAGAGCCGGCAACTGCTTCGGCCACGTGGTCATCTGAGACGACCTCATCCGCGGCCGACCGAGAGGTCCTTGAGCATGCTTCGGATCGACGACCGGAGTGCGCCGGCCGATCCTGTGCTCGGCTCCCATCCCAGCGCCCGGATGCGATCGGTGTTGAGACGCACGACCGGTACATCCCCCTTCCAGCCGCGGGACTGGTCGCCGTAGCGGACGTCTGTCCTACTCGGGTCGAGATTCAGCTCCTCCAGGGCGATGCCGACGATCTCGCGCACCGTGACGTAGTCGCCCGTGGCGACGTTGAACGTCACGAAGGGCTCCTTCAGATCGGCGTCCATCACGGTCAGGACCGCAGACACGACGTCCGCCACCAGCACGTACGACTTGGACTGGGTCCCATCGCCGAGGACGGTCAGAGTGGTCGGATCCTCACGGAGACGCCGGATGAAGTCGAAGCCGACGCCGTGGGTCTGGCGCCGACCGACCACGTTGCCAAAACGGAATGCCCGGCCTTGCATGCCGAACATGTACGAGTACGCGCTGATCATCGCCTCGCCGGACAACTTGCTGGCCCCGTATGTTGAGACCGGCATCAGCGGACCATGATTCTCGTGGGCCTCGAGCTCACCGAGATCGCCGTACACGCCGCTGCCCGCGGCGTACGCGATGCGGCTGACTCCGCTCTGGCGCATCGCCTCCACCACATGGTGGGTAATCAGCGTCCCCTGGTGAAAGTCGATCGCCGGATCCGTCATGGCGGCCTGAATGTCGGGGTTGGAGGCCAGATGAATGACGAGATCGTGGCCCTCCATCGCGTCGCGCAGCATTGGGAGGTCGTTGGCATCGCCGCGGACGACCGAGACACGAGGGTCGTCCTGGTGGTCGGAGAAGTGCCACTCCTGGCCGGACGTGAAGTTGTCGTAGAGCGTCAGCGCCTTGGTCTCCGGATCCGCGAGAAGCGCATCGGAGAAATGACTACCGATGAACCCGGCGCCACCGACGATGATGATCCGCGAGCGAGTGTGCGTCACGTTCCCTGAAGTGTCGGCGCCGGCCGTTTGACGAAAATTCCGTGGCCGTTGAGATTGTGGAGGAGCAGCCTGTCCTCGAGGCCGCGTTGCTCGTTGACGAACTCAGTCACACCCGGTGTCGCCGGGCACCCGTAGTCGTCGAACACAACGATCCCGCCCTCGGAAAGCCGAGGCCACGCCCATTTGAAGACATGTTTGGCGGACTCATAGACGTCCACGTCGATATGAACGAGCCGGAAGGCCTGGGCCTCAACCTGATCGGCCGTCTCGTCGGGGAAAATCCCCTGGAGCAACGATACGTTGGTCAGCTGCATGTCACGGACAAGAGTTTCGACGATCTGTCGTGAGGTGTCGTCGTGCTTTCCGTCGTGGTAGTAGATGTCTTTGGGCCCGGTCTTGACGACACCCTCCCACGTATCACACAGGTAGACACGATCTGTCACGCCGAGCGACGCGGCCCGCCAGGCCATTAAGGCGCCGCTTCCACCGCGCCAGACTCCCACCTCGAGGATCGCGCCGGGGACGTTGACAATTTCGCCAAGCAACCCCCAGAGCTCGTAGCATCGCCACACATCGACGAGCGTGTTTCGCCTGACCATGCGATAGACGCGTTGGAACGTGCTGTCGGACTGCCATGGCGCATAGGTCGAGACAGGGTATGCCATCGCGTGCACGCCGGACCGGACCGCCTCGGGCCGGACCAGCGGGAGCGCCAAGCCCTTGGCCAGCGAGAATCCGCCGCGACGGAGCAGACCTCCGTAGTAGCGGGCATAGAACGTGGACTTGCTTGACATCTAGTAGGGCTCCAGAGGTTTGCGGCGGCTCGTAGCGACCACCGCGCCGTTCAGCAATAGCACGAACAGGAACAGCTGGGCGCCGGCTATCGCGCTCGCCAACCCGGTCACGGCGATGTGATCTTGGACGAAGTTAGCCGATGTGAGGACGAGGCCGTTGTTCAGATAGGCCACCGCCAGCGGTACGCACAATCCGACCCCGGTCAGCACCAGCAGGAATGCGATACCCACGGTTCGGGTGTAGGGGAACATCCCAAGCCATCGTCGCCGTCGTCGACCGGTGTAGTCGAAGAGCACCTGAGCGACGCAGCCGAGGAAGAACGCCTGGAGCCCAACGACGAACACCGCGAGCCCGAAGAACTGCGCGTTCAGTGAGAGCGTGACCGCACCAATCTTGATATCACCGAAGGTCACCGGCACGGTCAGTAACAGGCCGAGGGCCGCAAGTAACAGGCCCGGCTTGAGCATGAAGAAGTCCGAGCCATAAATGAACATCGCGCGCAGGTTGATCCAGGCCGCCTTCCAAGGCGAGAACCATCCCGCCCGTCGGTGATGGCTCACACGCCCTTCCCGATCCTTGAGGAAGCTCACCGGCACCTCGGCCGTACGCAGCTGCATCTGCACAGACTTCAGCACCATCTCGGAGGCGTATTCCCACGACTCCGACTGTAGGTCCATCCGGACGAGCGCGTCTCGGGTGATTCCCCGCATGCCGCAATGTATGTCGGAGAACTCGCTCGAGAACAGCCGGTTGAGGATCCAGGTCGTCACCGGGGTGCCGAAGTGCTGGTGCAGCCACGGCATCGCCCCGGGTTCGATCTTTCCCCGAAATCTCGAGCCCATGACGAACTCGTAGCCTTCATCGAACTTCTGCATGAAGGGGGCGAGCTCGCGAAAGTCGTACGTGCAGTCCGCGTCGCCCATAATCACGAAACGACCGCGAATCTGTGGGATCCCGTCAAGATAGGCCCGTCCGAGCCCGCGCTTGGGAACGCGCAACACCCGGGCTCCAGCGTTGCGCGCAATTTGCGGCGTGGCGTCCGATGACGAGTCGACGATCACGATCTCTCCTCGTATCCCGGCGCTCGCCATGCCCTCGCGGCACCACACGACGAAATCCTGGATCGTCAGGGCCTCGTCGAGGGCCGGGATCACGATCGAGAGTTCGGGGTCGCTCACGTCGTCGTCAGGAATTAGGAGCTCCTGATCCTCCGACAGTACGTTGGCAGCGGTCACTGGGCGGAGGATCTCGTGATTGGACGCGCTGTGGCTGCTCATGAGTCTCAGAATGCCCGCAACAGCCCGTCTCGTTCGCACGGCATGTTCGGTCGGCCTCGCGACAATGTTCGCATGCGGCGGCTCCGGCTGCCGCCTAGCTCAAGGGCTGAACGCGATGTTGCTCAGGAGGACTTCCTGGGCGGAGGTTGGCTTGCCGTCGATCAGTAGAAGAACTCGGTTGAGGCCCCAGTCAAGTGAGACGGGCAAGCGAACTCTCCTGCGGGTCAGCCGGACGATCGCCAGACGCCCCTGGGACGACACGGCGATTGAGACGCGCGACAGCGGCGGCGCGCCAGGCCCCGGGGAGACGGTGACGTAGATCGCGGTGCGGCGGTCATCCGGTGAGAGCACGCTCATAGCCAACGGGACGGCGCCCAACCAAGCGCTGGCATGGTCCTCGCTGAACCCGAAACTCCCGCTCGTGGGAGTCACTGGCAACGGGCCATCGTCCATGCGGGCGATCTGAGGCTTTCCGCCGATCATGGTCGCGACCGTGGCGAACGGCGCGGTCATATCTTCGAGCATGTTGAACGTGCCCGGGTGTTCGACTCCCAAGAGGTTCGAGTACCCGGTGAAGCTGATCCCAATGCCGATGGCGGCGCCGATGAGGCTCAGGATCACACCGACTACGGCCCAGATCCGCCGAACGGCCGTCCTCGGACGCGCTCGTGCGAGAAGGATCGCCCATACGACAAACGCGGGGATCAAGAGGAGCGAGACAAAGTCGACCTCGTACCGCTCGGTGGTTCCGAACACCGCCCAGGACACGAACGTCACGATCCCGAGGCCCAAGAGCGTAAGCCCGGTCGCGGCCAGCAGCGGTAGACGCTCGCCGCTCCGCCGCTGCAGCCACATAAAGGGGATGCCTAAGAGCAGCAGCGTAATCGGCATCGTCGTAAAGACACCCCCCGTCGGCTCTGCGTACGTCAACTGGGGACTTCCTTGGTATCCGCTCGGAAGCGCAAACGGATCGTTCGCCGCTGTCTGCAGGAACACGTGAGGAAACGTCAGCGCGAAGTGCGCCGGGAGCAGCAGATACGTGAATATCCCCGGCGGAACCCAGGAGAGCTTGTAGAAGGGCGCGTTCATCTGATCGATGCCCGCAATTTCGTACCGCTCGCCGAAGTTCGTGAATCCCCCGAAGCGCACGTGGTTGTACCAGGCAAGCAGGAGTCCACACAGGACGAATGGGCCCAGCGCGTAAATCAGGAGCTTGAGCGTCTCGCGGTTAGGACGGACCCGATAGCTGCCGGCCCGACGCTTGGCCTCCCACATGGCCGCCGCCACGGCGACCGCGCCGCCGACAGCCAAGGTCGGCCGGCCGCCAATGGCCAGACCGAGGCATAGGCTGCCGACGATCATGCGCCACCGCCTTAGCTCGGGACCGAGCACGGCGGTGACCATCAGCCACAGCCCGGCCATCTCGAAGCAGTACCCAGAGGCGATCGCCACCTCGTACTGAATCGGTCGACGCAGGAGGAACGGCAGCGTGTTCGTCAGCGCCAAGCCAACTGCGGACACCGGCAGGACCCATCGTGGGGCACTCGGCACAAGGCGCGTCAGGAGCGCACGCAACAGCAGAACCGAGCAGACCAGGCCGACCCATGCATACAGGGCCACCGCGAAGCTCTCAGACATCACTCGCCCGGTGATCCGGAAGGGAGCGAACAGCGTCAGGACCGGCGTCGGTCCCCACTGAGAGTAGAAGTGCCCGTGATACAGGACCAGGTCGTGGTAGGCGCTGTTGTACGGCGCATTTTGCGCAGGGTTGTACGGGTCGGCGAGGTGCAGCAACCCCGCCGGCACCGGGATCGGCAGGTACGCGTGGCCGTGCAAGAACGCGGTGGTGAGCAGGTTGTAGATGTCCTGCGAGGACGAGGGAAAGCTGAACGGGACCGTGCTTGCCGCCGTCCACATGTAGAACGCCAGGGCGAGCACGAGCACGCTCACGAGCGCCACGTCGTAGCCGCTGACGACCATCCCCCAGCGTCGCGGCGCCTGTGCTTTAGGCCGGTCGGCGGCCTCCGCCGTGGCCGGCGCAGCACCTGAGACGAACACTGCTCGGCGCGCGAATCTCATTCAGTCGATCACCACCAACACGACGCCGAAGGCTAGCTGGGGACCTGTCGAACCGGGCTAAGCGCGCCGGCCAGCGGCGGTTGGTTGCTCATCTAATCGATCGCGGGATGAAAGATCCGCGAGCGGAAGACCACGAAGTTCGTCAGCGTCAGAATCGCCACCACCGGCAAGTACACGAGTTCCGGGTCGACATCGAGGGCGCGCGGCACGGTTGCGGTCACGGCGGCGGTGATCCCGTACTGAATGCCAGCCATTGCCAGGTAGCGAACGAGCTGGTGAAGCAGCGGTAGCGCGAACGCTGACGAGGGCTTCCAGACAAACAGGCGCTGCAGCGTGAAGTGGGTGGCCATCGCCACGGCAAAGCCGACCGCAAGCGCGGCCTCGAAGCCAAGCCCGACTACCTCGGCGAGGAATGTCGTAGTTCCTACGTACACGAGCGCAACGAACCCGCCAGTCAGCGCGAATCGGAATCCCTGGCGGCCGAGCTCCGCCCGCGTCCCCCGAACGTCAGCTTGTGTCGTCAAAGCCATAGCGCGACTGCACCATCGCGTGGGTGTCGTCTGGCGCCAGGTCCTTCCGGGCGCTCCGCGGCTCCTCCGCCGTGCCGTTCTCGCCGCCGACGCCGTAGCTCGACTCCACGATGTACTTCGGGCGCTGGCGCGTTTCGTCGTAGATCCTGCCCACGTACTCCCCCATGACGCCGAGCGACAGCAGTTGGATCCCGCTGAAGAAGGCTACGACGATCACGACGGTCGGGTTGCCGATCGGAAACGCGACGCCCGCGATCTTCAGCGCCAGATACACAACCGCAACCAGAAATGCAAGGCCCGAGAAGACGATGCCCGCGATCGAGATCAGCTGCAGCGGATAACGCGAGAAGCCCACCACGCCGTTCAGTCCGATCAGAAGCGATCCCATCGTCTGGTTGTATTTGCTCGTACCGCCGGCGCGAGGGGAGCGGTCGTACAGGATGCTCGTCTGTCGGAAGCCGACGAAGCCGACTAGTCCGCGCAGAAAGCCGTGTCCCTCCTTCAACGCAGTGACGTTGTTAAGTACCCGCCGGCTCATCAGCCGGAAGTCGCCTGTGTTTGGAGGAATTTCGACCTCGGCGATCCTGTTGATTACCTTGTAGCCCACCCACGCCACGATCCGCTTGGGTAGCGTCTCGCCGGCCCGTGTCCTGCGTTGGGCATAGACGACGTCGAACCCCTCCTCCCAGCGCTGAATCATCGCCGGAATCAGCTCGGGCGGATCCTGGAGATCGCAGTCGATCACGACCGCCGCGTCCCCGCTGGCCGCTTCCATTCCGGCCAAGGTCGCCATCGGCTGCCCGAAGCGCCGAGAGAACCTGAGCATCTTCACCCTCGGGTCGCGGCGTCGCAGTTCGAGAATCAGCTCCTCGGTGCGGTCAGGGCTGGGATCGACGCAGAAGATCAGCTCCCAGTCGACCGACAGCGGCTCGAACACATGCGCGATCCGCTCGTAGACGGCATCGATGTTCGCCTCCTCGCGGTAGGCGGGGATGATCACGCTGACGGTCTTCATCACGATCTTCGCCAGGCTACGACGAACGAGCGGATCCCGAACGGAAGCCGCACGCCGGCGCGCACCATCCGATCCTCCAACCGCCACGTGACCTCGCCGAGGCGCGAGTCGTGAGTCCTGGCGATGTCCTGCGTGACCCGAGCCTCGAGAGCCTCGCCACGCAGGCCATCGTACCGTCGCCGGTTGCGTTGCTTAACCACCCAGAACGGCAGATACAGCAGAGAGGCCAGATGACGATCCTCGCGCGGCTCAAGGCCCGCGCTGCGACACTTCTCGGCGAGCTCACCTCGCGCGTAACGCCGCTCGTGCCCGAGGAAGCGATCGTAATAGTCATATGTTCCGGGGCCTGCCGGGACTACGATGGCGGCCGGCCGGCCGGGCTTGAGCACACGGGCGATCTCGCGCAGGGCTTGCCGATCGTCGGGCACGTGTTCGAGTAGGTTCGCACTCACGACGGCGTCGAGGCTCTGATCTTCGAGGGGCAGCTGGCACACATCCGCCTGGAGGAGCCTGGCCATGGGAACCGCGGCATGGGCCTTGCGAAGACCCGCGGCGATCATATCGACCCCGATCAGAACTCCGTCTGGGTTAGCCCGATGCAGATCCTCGAGCAAGAACCCAGTGGAGCAGCCGAGATCAGCGACCGTGGCCCCAGCGGCGAGCGGCCCGATGCCGTCGGTGATCGCCTGCCGCGTCCAGCGGTCGAGGAAGTGTGTTCGGGATGCTTCGGCATGAACGGCCTCGAGTTCCTCAGACCAGTTGACCGATGCGTCATCGCCCGCGTAGGAGACGAACGGCTCGTCCGCACCGTCTCGCACCCCGTTCAAGTGCTTGCGCGACGCCATGCGGACAGAGTAGATAACTGAGTAGCATCGCGCGCTTGATCGCCGCGGAGCATTCTCAGAGCGCCCCCTGCCGGATTTGCGGGGCTGCCACCCGGTGGGTCGGCCCCGTGCACGGCAACTACAGCCGGCGCGACTACCAGCTGCGGCGGTGTGACGTCTGCCACTTCGCCTTCATCGCCGATCCTTGGACGGACTTCGATCGCATCTATGACGACCGTTACTACGACGGCCGGGGTGCCGACCCCATGGTCGACTACCGGTTCGAGCTGTCCGACCCTGAGCGGACGATCCGCCGTTACGAGTGGCACGGGGTGACGCAGCTGGTTGACCGCTTGGTCGGTGGACTCGACGGCGTACGCTGGCTCGATTTCGGGTGTGGCAACGGCGGGCTGGTCCGTTACGCGCTGGACCACACGGGAGCACAGGTTTGTGGGTTCGAGGAGGGTTCGATCGCGGCGTCCGCCCGCCAACGCGGCATTCCGATCCTCTGCGGCGACGCGCTGGACGAGCTGGCGACGCCATTCGACCTCGTGACCGCGATCGAGGTGATCGAGCACACGCTCGACCCGCTCGCGGAACTCCGGAAGGTACGTCGCCTCTTGCGACCGGGCGGTCTGCTGTTCCTGACTACGGGGAACGCGGCCCCGTTCGCGTCCGACCTCCAGAAGTGGTCGTACATCGTGCCCGAGATACACGTATCGTTCTTCGAGCCGGTCACGCTCTCACGCGCGTTCGTGGAATCGGGATTTCAGCCCGGGCGGGTCCCAGCCGCCGACGGGTTCGACGAGATCCTCAAGTTCAAGGTGCTGAAGAATCTGCGGCTGCGACGGCGGAGCCGATTGACCGATCTCATCCCGGCGCGCCCGGTCGCGGCACTGGCCGACCGGCGGGTGCACCTACGCGAACATCCGGTCGGCTGGGCAGCCTGAGCCGCCGAACGTCGTAGTCAACCATCCGGCGGACCAGCTGCTCGAAGGTCAGCGTCGGCTCCCAGCCGAGCACCTGACGCGCGAGATTTGGGTCGCCAACCGGGGGCGTCGCCTCAGGCACACGCTGGAGCGAGCGGTCGATGCGGATGTAGTCCCGGGCATTCAACCCGACGTGCGCGAAGGCGACCTCCGCGAACTCGGCCACCGTGTGTCCGACGCCGCTGGCGATGACGTAGTCCGCGGGGCGATCCTGCTGGAGCATCAGCCAGGCTCCCCGGACGACGTCGCCTGCGAATGACCAGTCGCGGATTGCGGATAGGTCACCGAGCACGAGCTCGTCCTCCAGCTCGGCTTTGATCGCCGCCGCTGCCCGAGTGATCCTACGCGTAACGAACATCTCCGGCCGGCGCTCCGACTCGTGGTTGTAGAGAATCCCCGAGCAGGCAAAGATGCCGTCGTGGCTGCGAAGCTGGCCGACCAGCTGGTGGGCGGCAAGCTTTGCCGTCGCATACGGCGTCTCGGGCCAGCACGCGGTGTCCTCGTGCTGTGGGCTCTCGGGCGCGGCCCCGAAGATCGCGCTTGACGCTGCGACAAACACGCGGGTCTGCCCACTGTGGGTCCGGACTGCATCGAGTATCGCGGCCGTCGCTCCGGCGATCGCGAGCACAGTGCGTTCGGGATCCTCCCAGGAGTCGGGTATGAACGACGGCGCGGCGAGGTGATAGAGCTCGTCGGGACGGATCGACGCCACGGCCGCGGCAAGTCCGTTCGAGTCAAGCAGGTCGCCGCGAATCAGCTCTATCCGATCGCGCAAGTGGTCAGACGCGCCAAGGCGGTCTTCGTCTGCGGCCCGGTTCACGCCCGTCACCTGGTAGCCGCGCTCGAGCAGCAGCTCGGTCAGGAAGGATCCATCCTGACCGCTGATGCCGGTGACGAGCGCTCGGCGCCCCTCAGTCGAGACTGCCACGCCTAGGGCAAACGGCTTGAGGGAAGAGGCTCCGCGAAGGTCCGCGCGACCTCGGCGCTCGCCGCGCGGTCGCGGTGGCTGAGCAGCCGGTAGTCGGCGTCAACCATGAGTCTGATCAACTGCTCGAAGCTCGTGGTGAGGGTCCACCCGAGGTCTCGCTTCGCTTTGGATGCGTCGCCGATGAGATGATCTACCTCGGCGGGGCGCTTCAATGACTCGTCGATCACCACGTGATCGTCGACGTCGACGCCGGCCTGGTCGAATGCAATCTCGAGGCAATCCCTCACCGACTTAGCCACGCCGGTGGCGACAACGTAGTCCGCCGGCACTTCCTGCTGGAGCATCATCCACATCGCCTCGACATAGTCCTTGGCGTAGCCCCAATCCCGCTCCGCGTCGAGATTGCCCAGGTGCAGCTTCTCGGCCAGACCCAGCCTGATCGCTGCGGCGTGCCAGGTGATCTTACGAGTGACGAATTCGAGCCCGCGGCGCGGGCTCTCGTGGTTGAACAAGATCCCACTGCTCGCGTGCAAGTTGTAGGACTCGCGATAGTTGACCGTGATGAAGTGGCCATAGACCTTCGCAACCCCGTAGGGTGAGCGCGGATAAAACGGTGTGAGTTCGTTCTGCGGTACTTGGCGTACCTTCCCGAACATCTCGCTCGAGGAGGCCTGGTAAAAGCGGGCCTCCGGGCAGGCCTCGCGCATCGCCTCGAGCATGCGCGTGACGCCCACACCGGTGAACTCGGCCGTCAGCGTCGGCTGGATCCAGGAAACGGCGACGAACGACATCGCCGCCAGGTTGTAGATCTCGTTCGGTCGCGCCGCCCGTAGCGAATCGACCAGCGATCGCTGGTCGAGCAGGTCGGCTTGATGCAGGGTGACTTGATCCCGGAGATGCTCCAGGCGCTCGAACCGCTCGGTAGACGAGCGCCGCACCAGCCCATGAACCTCGTAGCCCTTCTCGAGCAGTAGCTCCGCCAGATACGAACCATCCTGGCCGGTTATTCCAGTGATCAGCGCGGAGCGGCGGCCCGACATGCGGTCGGAGGCTACACGCTGAGATGGAAACCGGCTCAATAGCCGAATCCTGCGCTGAGAAGCGTCAGGAGGGGCGCGCGGCGATCGATTCCCAATGTCCAGCGCGCTCAGCAAGATCGGGGTGCGAGACGAGCCCATGCCATACGACCGCTTGGAACGACTCGACTAAGGGCGTCCGCAAGTCCGGCGGCGGATCGATCAGGATTGCTACATCCGCGAGCTGTGCCAGCGTGCCGCCGGGCGACCCGACCACGCCATAGATCGAGCATCCGAGCTCTCGGCCACGCTCGAGCGCGCTCACGACGTTGACCGATACCCCGTGCTCACGTGACCCACCGCCGACCGAGAAGACGAGAAGCGCATCGCGTTCGGACAGTCGCGAGACCTCGAGCCAAGCGTCGAACGAAGTATCCCAGCCGTCGTCATTGATCCGTGCCGTGAGCTCGGAGACGTTGTCAGTAGGCGAGTAGGTTTCGATCCCGCAGAGCTTCCGGAAGTCGTTGACTGCGTGCGACGCGTGTCCCGCTCCGCCTCCGACTCCGAGGATGAACAACCGGCCACCGCGCTCGCGCAGCTCTGCCAGGCCGCGTGCCATGGCATCGACCCGGTCAGGATCGACTGCGGCCGCCAGCGACGCGGCAGCCGCGAAGTACCTCTCGGCGTGCCCAGAACCCGACACGAGCGCGCAGCTTAGCTATAGCTGGCCGCGAGCGGGCCGTTGAAGCTCGACATTGAAGTCCATTGAGCGGCGACCGCGCGAGCAGCCGACCCAGAAGATATGGCTTTGGAGCCGACGACATAATGGCGACGTCGATGGCGGTGCAGGAACCTATCCCGGGGGCGATTCGCATCACCACCGATGCCGGGATGATGTGGTACCCGGAGGGGTGCGAGGTCCTCACGCCGGCGCTGGCAGCTGCCGGCAGCTGGGAACCGGGCCTGCTGGCGCGCCTCCAGAGATACGTTCGGCCCGGGATGACGGCGCTCGTCGCCGGTGCCCACGTCGGCTACTTCGTTAGACATCTGTCAAACCTGGCGGGCGCCGGTGGTCAGGTTGTCGCGGTAGAGCCGGCTCCGGACAACTTCCGTTTGTTATGGGCGAACGTGGCGGATGCGGCCAACGTAAGGATCATCCACGCCGCCGGTTGGGCGTCCACCGGGACGCTCGAGCTCAGCCTCTCGCCGTCCAACACCGGTGATCACCGAGCCGTGGGCGGTGGTGACGAGTCGCGGGTTCGCGTGCGCGTGCCGGCGCTCGCGCTGGACGACGTGTTTGCCGACGCCGAGCGGCTCGATGTCGCGATACTGGACGCGCAGGCAAGCGAGCCTCAACTTCTTGAAGGTCTGCACGAGACACTGAGGCGCTTCCTTCCACGGCTATTCGTCGAGCTCTGGCCAGCCGGGTTGCGCGAAGCGGGTCACGACCCAGCACGGATGATCCAGATGCTGACTGACCTCGGCTACCGCCTGAAGCTGCTTGAGGGGGGCACACCTGATCTGATCGCCGCCGCCGAGGCATGCCCCGGCGGCTATGCCACCATTGAGGCGCGCGGCCGAAACCGGCGGCGCAAACCGTTGCCACAGCGGTACGTCTCATACGGAGACAGGCGAGAGGAAGCTCTCGTCGCTGCCTTGGCCGACCCAGCAGTGACAGGCGCTATGCGCGACGCCGGATCGCTGCCAGAGACCTATGGGACCGGCCTTGACGAGCGCATAGTCGAGCTTCCGTGGGCCTGCTCGCAGCTAACACCCGGCGGCTGGCTGGACGCCGGCTCGACATTCAATTCCCGGCCCGCCCTTGCGGCCGCGCTTCGTGAGGTCGATCGGCTGACCGTGGTCACGACGGCCCCGGAGCCCCAGTCCTTCACGAGCATGGGAGTGTCGTACGTCTACACCGACCTGCGTGAGCTGCCGTTTCGCGACGACTGGTTCGACGGCGTGGCGTGCATCTCAACCCTTGAACACGTCGGGATGGATGACCGGATCTATGGAGACCCGCGACCTTCGGCACTCGATCCCGACGCAGAGGCCGCGGCGGCGATGCGCGAACTGCGTCGTGTGCTGCGCCCCGGAGGGCGGCTCCTGCTCAGCCTGCCGTTTGGAAGGGCAGAGAACTTCGGTTGGTTTCGCCAGTTCGACGGTCGAATGTTGGCCGAGCTCGTCGGCGATCAGGTCACGATCGCGGTTTTTCGCTATTCCGAGGCCGGATGGCAGCGCAGCACTATCCGCGAGGCAGCGGACGCAACGTACCGCGATGCCGGGCGTGAACCACACCCCAACGATGGCGCTATCGCCGCGCGCGCTGTGGCCTGCGTGCGGTGCGAGTGCTAAGGCCCTCGTGGGCATCGCGCCCGCGCGACCGTCCTCAGCGAACCTCGGCGGCGAACGGACAGCGTCCCGCGGCGACGCGCATCTCCGCCAGTAGTGGACCGACCCCGACTGATGACGCCGCGAGGCGCGGCCGTCCTCAGCGGACCTCGCCGGCGAACGGACACTGTCCAGCGGCGACTCTCATCTCCGCAAGTTGAACACCGATCCCGACCGGTGCCGCGGCATAGGGCCCGCTCGCGGTGCTCGACGGCACCGGGTTGTACGTGAGGCCGAACTGAGCGATACGAGCCGGCGCGGTCCCGGTTGCGCGGACGCAAACAAACAGCTGGTTCCCCCGCAGCCGCCAGCGTACGCCGGGCTGTTTCGGCGTCACCCGAGTCGGGACCGATTCGACAATGCGGAGTCCCACATACGCGGGTACCGATCCTGGCCCGGCGACGATGAGTCGGAGCGGCACCGTGTTCGACAGCCATGCTTCCCCTGCGGGGTCTGCCCGCTCCTCAGGGGCCACCAGACCAGCGTCGGGCGTTACATCCAGCGGCTGAACCCGCTTCTCGAGGGCGACGCCGTAGAGACGGGCGACAACCTGTCGATCCGTCTCGATCCCGGGGAGCCGGGTGAGGACGTACCGGTAGAAAGGATTGAATTGGCCCGCGTTCAAGGGACCGACGCCGAAGTACGCGATCGCGTTGAAGTTACTCACGTCGCCAGGGATGCTCGCGTGGCCATTCGAGCGCTCCGCGGCCAGCTCGTATGCGAACGGGTAGGCGGGAGAGGCTGTCCACTGATTGGCGTCATAGCCTTCGACCTCGACGGTGGCGGGGGCGGGGAGGAACCCGAGGACTACACGATCGCGGGACTCGAGGAACACTCCGGCGCCCGAGACCCGGTGTCGCATATCACGTTCGTTCGTGAATGCCGGCACAAGCCACAGCAGCACGACGATGACAGCTAATGCTCGCGTGAGTGGTCGCTTCGACATCCACATCACACCGAGGCCGACGCCTACGAGACCGAGGAGCATTGGCGCGATTGGCAGCAGGCTGCGATCGGTGCAGTACGAGCACGCATTCTTTGCAGCTTCGTATTCGCCGAGCAGCGCCGCCACCGCGATCGCCACTACCAGCCACCACAGGACGGGAAAGCGCCGCAACGCGACGATCGCAACTCCAACCAACAGGAGTGGGACCAAGAACTCTTCCAACCTGATGGTGAGGCTGGCCTGGTGGAAGGGCATGATCGTAAACAGGTTTCGGGTCTGGAACAGCCAGGCAGGCAGGGTGTCCGCCCTCATGTCAAACACCGGGAACCCGAACTGCGCAGGATTCAGTCCGCCAGTCACTAGGGCCTTCCAGTAGCGCAGGTCGCGGGTGAAGCTGACGACGTTAAGCAGAGCGGCCAACGCGACGACGAACCCGACTCGAAGGGCCCCTTGACCCAGCTCTAACCGTCCGCCGGGGCGTGTGACTCGCCACCGGCGCGCGGCGAGGAACACGATCGCCACACCACCCGCAGCCGCAGCGGGCGCGACGAACAGGGGATACACGGCCATGAGACCGGCGAGGAGCAACGCCACTAATGCGAGCGCCGACCATCGAGGCTCGACCGTTGCATCAGCGGCGACCGCTGCCAGCGGGAGCAGAACCGCGAGGCCGCAGAGAGCCGCTTCGCTGTCGGCGGCATAGAGCTGGAGGAAGAATGCGCCCGCGAACATCCCGCCTGCAATTGCGCCGCCGACGCTCCTTACGAGCTCCTCGCTCTCGCGCAGCGTCCAGCGCACAGCTGCGAGCGCCCCCAGACCACCGGCAACAACGACTGCCATCAGGAATGCGTCCCAGGTGTCGGTCGACCCGAGGCCGAGCAAGGAGTCAACGTTCGCCGCCAGCGGGGCGAAATCTAGGTTCTGGTAACTCTGCGCGTAGGCGCTCTGGTAGTGCGCGGCTTCGTTATGGAACGGCGGCCGAGCGTTGATTGCTTCATGCAACGACGTATGGACATCGCTGTCAGTCTCAGCGATGTATCCGATGGCATCTCCAACCGCGTACGAGACGGGCCCAACGGAGTCCCGGGCGCGCATCACCGACAGGATCGGCACCGTCACGAGGAGGAGTACAGCGGCGACAGACATCCATCCGGCGAGGTTCGTCCGGAGCATCCGCCAGCGGACGGAGCGTCGGCAGCGGATCGCGGCGACGAGCACGGAGATTCCGACCACCACTGCAACCAACCAACTCGTGTCTTCCGCAGGGAAGAAGTAGAGGAGGGTAGTAAAAAGCGACGTCCCGAGGCACAGGCCCAAGATCGGTGCCAGCGCGACACGTTCAATCGCGCCGAAGCGCGTGCTGAGCCAGGACGCCGGACCGGCACCGAGTCCCGCGAGGATTCCCAACATCACTAGCTCGCGAGCGAGCAGTTCGCGGAGGATCGGCACCTGATCAGCTAGACCCGTTTAGTCGGCTCGAACGAACGAGCTGCGACAAGCATTACTCGGGGGCGAGCCCGCCGCTCGGCGGTAGCGCGTACGCTTCGAGCTGGCACGGGCAATCCGGATCTGATGGACGCGGCAACCACGACGTCAACCGTTCACACCGCGGAGCCTCAGGGTGCACCGAAGCGAGGATACCGGTGCGCGCATGGCTCCGATCCCGGGGACGACCAGCAGCCGAGTCGTTCGACAGCAACGAGATTCCAGAATGACTCTCATGCGCCTCGTGGCCGTTCTCGAGCAGGGGCGCGACTGGGTGCCGTCGTTTCAGCCACTACTGCGTAGTCCAGCTGCTGAATGCGGTCGCGGTCAGGATCGCCTGACCCTTGCGGGTACCAGACGAACGCGCCGGCAAAGCCGGTGAGCCCACACAGCGCGATGACCGTCTCCGGGAACAACGGGTGGCAGTGCGTCGGATCGATCCAGAAGTGCTTCATTCCCTGCGGGGCGTGCGGATTCACCGACTCCAGTACGAGCAGTCCACCGGGCTCGAGCTTTTCCCTGGCGGCGCGCAGGAAGCGCACGAGCTGTTCGTACGGCAAATGCTCGATCACCTGCGCCGCGAACACCGCTCCAAGCGAGTAATCCGGGACTCCTTCGAGGTACCCGGTGCCATCCCCGATGCGAGCGTTGTCCAGACCCTTGCCACGGCAGTGCTCGATCATCGCCGGGTCGATATCGATGCCCTCCGCCTCGATCCCTGCCTGCCGCATGAGCTCAAGGAACTCCCCGCGCCCGCAGCCGACGTCGAGAATCCGCTTGCGACCTTCGAGGAGCTGCAGGTATGCGCGCTGACGCTCGCGAATCTCCTCTTCCGGTCCGCGAAAGTAGTCCTCAAACGATGCATACAACGCTTCCGCGCTGTCGCCATTGGACCTGCCGCGAAACCCGACGACGGAGCCCCCCAGCCCGGCATCGAAGCGCTCGAGCCGGAACGCACCGTCGCCGTACAGCGGCGTGTCGTCGGGCACGAGCTCTCTCGTCCGCGTCAGGCGCTGTTCGAGCTCCGCGAGCGACTCTCGCAGTTCTCGCTCCAGCTCGATCATGTGGCCCGCCGTCTCGTCACCACGATCGCTGGTCGCCTGAAGCCACCCTTGGATCTGGCGCTTGCTCTGCTCGAGCGCCTCCAACCTGCGGAGGATTTCCAGGTCGATCCGCTGCTGGTGGGTTGCGTTGGGGCGCCCCATTTCGAGCAACACGGTGCGCGTAGCTCGCTTCACGGGACCGGGGTGGCCCTGAGCTGGCGGCATCCTCGCCGCCTCGATCAGCTCGCGCAGACTGAGCCGGGCAGGTTCCGGGCCGTCCGGCTTGGCGGCATTCTCCTGACCCGGTGGCACCGCCACCGGCGCCGCGGCAACGATCGAGCGCACCTTCTCCGCATCGACTTCGAACAGCCACTCGTCCCGCAGGCCCCAGTTCACGACGGCGAAGCCAGCTTCGTCCAGGTAGTGCCGTAGCAGCGGCTCGGTGAAGGTGGTTAGGTGCGTGTCCTCGGAGTACGCCTGTGTGCCGAACAGGCACTGGATCAGCCGCTCCTGCATCTCCACTGACTGGTTTTCGGGCGCTTTGAGCAACACAACGAGATCGACCACGCTCGGAAGCCGCAGATGCAATGTGCCGCCGACTGACAACAGCCGGTTCCACTCCAGCAGTACGTCGACCGTAACCGTGCGCGGGAGGTGCTCGAGCACGTCCTGGGCGAGGATTTCCCGATATCTATCGGCCGGGAGCATGTTCAGATCCGTGACGTCCGCGACCAGATCGGGACTGTGGAAGTCGTTGATGTCGACGTTCAGGTAGCCGTGACGGTGGTCGTACCCGCAGCCGAGATTGAGGCGGTCCGGAAACAGCGCCGGATCAAACACGCTGGCCATAGTCGCGGCGGATCGTAGCGGCGGTATCGTCAGATTCGCGCTCGGTGTCGCGAGCCTCGAGCGACGCGACGCGCGCCTCCAGATCCTGTAGACGCGAGCGATCTCGCTCGCGTGCCCGCCGGTTGCGCGCGGCTTCGGCATCGAGTCGCTTGAGCTGCTCGACGATCGCGCGATCGAGTTCGCGCTCGTGATGCGAGAACGGCCTGATCAGCCGAAGGACGGTACGCCGAGCCAGGGGCGCAAGCCCACCGTGCCTTCCGTACGTGGGCTGCTCCGGGTCCACGGCGAGCGCTCGGTCAACGGCCTCGAACATCGCCGACCGCGAGGCCGGCTGCGCGGCGGCGGGCTGTTCGACGAGGTATTCGAGCCGGGCCCTCGCGATCGCGCCGACCTTGCTCGCCGACAGCCGCTCAGCGACGTCGCGCGCGGCCCGCTCACCGGTGGCGCGCGCGGCGTCGGGGTGTTCCCACACCTCGCGCATGAGTCTGGCGGCGTGATCGAGGTCGGGTTCCGCCCACGTTCCCTCGGACGGATAGATCTCGACGTCGGGGCCGACGCGCGCGAGCCGGTAATCGACCAGGTAGCTGTTTCGTGCCGTCATGAACTCGAGGTTCCCGGAGTAGCCGGTCGCGATCGCGGGCTTGCCGAGCGCCATCGCCTCCGCGAGCGTGAGGCCGAACCCCTCGGCGCGGTGGAGCGAGACGTAGCAGTCGCAGTCTGCGATTAGCGCCGCATAGGTGCTCTGATCGACGTGCTTGTCGATCAGGTGGATATCAGGACGGTCAGCGATCCGCCAACGCAGTTCGTCCACCGCTTGTGGCCGGAACGACCCGTTCATCCCCTTGAGCACCAGCCTCGGACCCTCGCCGGGCGCGAACGCGCGCGTAAATGCATCGACGAGTCCCATCGGGTTCTTCCGTTGCAGGGTGCTGAAGAAATCGAACACGAATAGGAACTTGAAGCCCTCGCCGGGATCGAGTTCGGCGTCGAAGTCGAGGTCCGCCGTGGCCGGGTCCGGCGCGATCACCGGCAGCGGAACGGTCACGACCGGAACGGGCGATACGCGGCTGAGGTTCTCCGCGACGTAAGTCGAATACACCCACAGTTCGTCGACGCGCTCGAATGCCGGGATCCAGTGAGCGGGCACTACGTCGGTCTCCCAACCCCACTGGCCGATCGTCCAGCGCGCGTCCTCG
>Ga0335078_10002695_pt1 | contig 26750 bp, 32 predicted proteins | sample Lox_Sample_32_FD_206711 | JGI IMG/M metagenome (GOLD analysis project Ga0335078, IMG submission 206711) | Soil microbial communities from Loxahatchee National Wildlife Refuge, Florida, United States - Lox_Sample_3.2 | ecosystem: Environmental > Terrestrial > Soil > Wetlands | place: USA... | reverse complement strand
GCTGCGCCGTGACCTGCACCCGTTCTTCGTCGGCACCCAGGCCCACCCGGAGTTCCTGTCCCGGCCGACGCGGCCGCACCCGCTGTTCAACGGGCTCATCGCGGCCGCCCTGCAGCACTCCCGGGCGCACGTCCCGGCCGCCGGCGCGCGCGCGGCGGCGGCCACCGCATGACCATCCCGATCGCCGACGCGGCGGCGTCCTGGCCGGTCGTCACCTCGTCCGAGCGGTACCGGGGCACGATCATCGACGTACACCGCGACACGATCCGCTTCCCGGAGGGCAACACCGCCGAGCGGGAGGTGGTACGCCATCCGGGCGCGGTCGGCGTCGTCGCGCTCGATGAATCCGGCCCGGTCCCGCGGGTCCTGATGATCCGGCAGTACCGGCACCCGGTCGGGCGGCTGCTGTGGGAACTGCCGGCCGGCCTGCGCGACGTCGCCGGCGAGCCGCTCGTGCACACGGCGCGGCGCGAACTGCTGGAAGAGGCAGGCTACCGGGCGGCGCACTGGCAGGTGCTGGTGGACTACTTCAGCTCACCCGGCATCATCACCGAGCGGCTCCGGGTCTTCCTGGCCCGCGGCCTGGAGCGGGTGCCGGAGGCCGAGCGGTCCTTCGTACCCGAGCACGAAGAGGCCCATCTGCTGCTCGAATGGGTGCCGCTCGACGATGCGGTCTCCCTCATTCTCGCTGGTGAGCTGCATAATGGCGTTGCTGTCGCAGGGATCTTGGCCGCGCAGGCGGCCCGCGCGGGCGGGTTCGCGCACCTGCGGGAAACGGACACGCCGGAGACATGACCCGGGCAACGGCGCCCGGGCCAGGAAGGACACACCATGAAGATTGGCGTCCCGCGTGAGGTCAAGAACCACGAGTACCGCGTGGCCATCACGCCGGCCGGGGTGCACGAACTCATGCGCAACGGTCACGAGGTGGTGATCGAGGCCTTCGCCGGGGCCGGCTCATCCATCCCGGACGAGGACTTCACGTCCGCCGGGGCGAAGATCCTGACCTCCGCCGACGACGTATGGCAGACCGCCGACCTGGTGCTCAAGGTCAAGGAGCCGGTGGCCGGGGAATACCACCGGATGCGCCAGGGCCAGGTGCTGTTCACCTACCTGCACCTCGCCGCGTCGCGGCCGTGCACCGACGCGCTGATGAACTCCGGGATCACCTCGATCGCCTACGAGACCGTGCAGCTGCCGGACCGGTCGCTGCCGCTGCTCGCGCCGATGTCCGAGGTGGCGGGGCGGATGGCCCCGCAGGTCGGCGCGCACCACCTGCAGCGTGACGGCGGCGGCCGCGGCGTGCTGATGGGCGGGGTCTCCGGCGTGTACGCGGCCAAGGTGGTGGTCCTCGGCGCGGGTGTCTCGGGCATGAACGCCGCGGCGATCGCCCTGGGCATGCAGGCCGAGGTGCTGCTCGTTGACCTGAACATCGCCCGCCTGCGCTCGGCGGACGCGATCTACCAGGGCCATTGCCAGACGGTGGCGTCCAACGCCTACGAGATCGAGTGTGCAGTCAGCGACGCCGACCTGGTCATCGGGGCGGTGCTCGTGCCGGGCGCGCGGGCTCCCAAGCTGGTCAGCAACGACCTGGTGGCCCGGATGAAGCCCGGCTCGGTGCTCGTGGACATCGCCATCGACCAGGGCGGCTGCTTCGAGGACTCCCACCCCACCACGCACGACGAGCCCACCTACCGGGTGCACGAGTCCGTGTTCTACTGCGTCGCCAACATGCCGGGCGCGGTGCCGCACACGTCCACCTACGCGCTGACCAACGTGACGCTGCCCTACATCATCCAGATCGCGAACCGCGGCTGGCGGGACGCGCTCAAGGCCGACCCGGCGCTCGCCCTCGGGCTGTCCACCCACGCCGGCGCGGTCACCTGCCGTCCGGTCGCGGACGCGCACGGCCTGCCCTGCACCACGGCCGAGGAGGTCCTCGGCTGACCAGCACGGCCGGTGCGGTCCGGGGCTACCTCGACCACCTGCTGGTCGAACGCGGGCTGGCCGCCAACACGCTGGCGTCTTACCGCCGCGACCTGTCCCGCTACGAGCAGGTGCTCAGCGCCGCCGGGCGAACCGAGATCGGCGATGTGACCACCGCCGACATCGCGTCCTACCTGGCCGGCCTGCGTACGGGCGACGCCGGCCACCCGCCGCTGGCCGCCAGCTCGGCCGGCCGGGCCATGGCCGCGGTGCGCGGCCTGCACGCGTTCGCGTGCGCGCAGGGCATGGCGGCGGCGGACCCGGCCCGCCCGGTGCCGCCGCCGGCCCCGCCCCGCCGCCTGCCCAAGGCCATTTCGGTCAGCGAGATCGAGCGGCTGCTGGACGCGGCCTGCCCCGGGAACGGCGACCCGCGTGCCGTCCGGGACCGCGCCCTGCTGGAGTTCCTCTACGCGGCCGGCGCGCGGATCTCCGAGGCGACCGGCCTGGACGTCGACGACCTCACGCTGGACGGCGAGCCCGCCGTGCTGCTCAACGGAAAGGGCGGCAGGCAGCGGATCGTGCCGCTGGGCCGGTACGCGGCCGCGGCGCTGGACGCCTACCTGGTCCGCGCGCGGCCCTGGCTGGCGTCGCGCGCGGCGCGCACGGTGCCGCCGGCGGTGTTCCTGAACGCGCGCGGCGGCCGGCTCACCCGCCAGGGCGCCTGGGCGGTGCTGCGCACCGCGGCGCAGCGGGCCCAGCTACCGCCGATATCCCCGCACACCTTGCGGCATTCCTTTGCCACGCACCTGCTCGACGGCGGCGCCGACATCCGGGTGGTGCAGGAACTGCTCGGGCATGCGTCGGTGACCACCACGCAGATCTACACCCTGGTGACGGTGGACAAACTCCGCGAGGTCTACGCGGCGGCCCATCCGCGCGCCCTGGGGTAGCCGCGGGCCCCGACCCGGATACCGGCCGGGTCAGCCCGCCGGCCCGGCCGGTATCTGGTTTCTTGTCCCGGGCCGCCCGGCGCGTCAGCTTGAATGGACGGGGGGCAGAGCCCTAGATTCGGGGCAAGATCGCACCGGGAGGTTGGCAACTTGTGGCAAACCGATCGCTAGAGGTATCGGCCGCGGAGCTGGGGCCTACCGGGCGTCCCTGGCCGGCGTTCCCGGACCCGGAGCCGCTTGAGGTTCATGGCCCGGCCCGGATTGTCGCCGTCTGCAACCAGAAGGGCGGCGTGGGCAAGACGACGACCACGATCAACCTCGGGGCGGCGCTGGCCGAGCAGGGCCGGCGGGTCCTGCTGGTGGACTTCGACCCGCAGGGCGCGCTGTCGGTGGGGCTCGGCATCCGGCCGCACGACATCGACGCCACCGTCTACAACCTGCTCATGGAGCGCGGCACGACGATCCATGATGTGCTGTTCAAGACGCAGGTCCACGGCATGGACCTGATGCCGAGCAACATCGACCTGTCCGGGGCCGAGGTCCAGCTCGTGCACGAGGTGGGCCGGGAGTACATCCTCGGTGGCGTGCTGGAGCCGGTGATCCGGGAATACGACGTCATCATGATCGACTGCCAGCCGTCGCTGGGGCTGCTGACGATCAACGCGCTGGCCTGCGCGCAGGGCGTGCTCATCCCGCTGGAGTGCGAGTACTTCGCGATGCGCGGGGTCGCGCTGCTGATGGAGACGATCGACAAGGTGTCGCGCCGGCTCAACCCGAAGCTGGAGATCGACGGTCTGCTCGCCACGATGTACGACTCGCGCACGCTGCACACGCGCGAGGTGCTGTCCAACATCGTCAATGGCTTCGGGGACAGGGTCTTTCACACCGTGATCAACCGCACCATCCGGTTCCCCGACGCTACCGTTGCCGGGGAGCCCATCACCCGGTTCGACTCCGGGTCGCTGGGCGCGAGTTCCTACCGTGAACTCGCCAGGGAGGTACTGGAACGGTGGCGGCAAGCAGCGGACGGTCACGACGGGTAAGCCTGCCCGGCATCGCGGAGCTGCGCCCCGCTGCACAAGGCCTGGACGCGGGAGCGCACCGCCCGGCGAGCGGCCGGGAGCAGCACGCGCATAAGATCACCGTCTACCCTGTCCGCCGACGAGCTTCTCAACGTGGAGCACGCCCGGCTGATCCTGCGGCGCCTCGGCTTCGCCGCCGACCGTGGCCGGCTGGTCCGGGAGGCCATCGCCGTGGTGCTGGCCGGCCTCGAGGCCCGCGGTGAGGCCAGCGTGCTCGCGCGGCGTATCGGCGGGCGGCCGGGCGATAATGGCGTGAACGGGGCGCACACAGCGCCGGACAGCTGAGCCGCCGCAGCGCGGGGGGCTCGCGCAGAAGGTAGGTCATCATGGCAGCCGCCATCTTCATCGTGATCATCGCGGCGCTGTTCGCGGTGATGGTGGTGACCAGCCGGGGCCGCCTGGTGCGCCGGGCCGGCCCGGGCCGGGCCGCCGGGGCGGACGACGCCGCGGACGACCCGGGGAGCCTGCGGCATCATGGCCACCACACCAGCTCCGCCAGCGGTCACCACGGCAGCGCGGGCGGCGGCCACCATAGCGGCGGCAGCGGCGACCACGGCGGGTTCAGCGGTGGCGGCCACCACTGACGGCCGGCCGCCGGGCACCGACGGCACCGGGGACACCGGGGAACAGGCCCGCGGGCCGGGCGGGCGGGCCGCGCCGGGCGGCTTCGAGGTGCACCTTGACGTGTTCGAGGGCCCGTTCGACCTGCTGCTGGCGCTGATCTCCAAGCACAAGCTGGACATCACGGAGGTCGCCCTTTCCCGGGTGACCGACGAGTTCATCGGCTACATCCGGGAGCGGTCCGGCGGCTGGGACCTGGACCAGGTCAGCTACTTCCTCGTCGTGGCCGCGACGCTGCTGGACCTCAAGGCGGCGCGGCTGCTGCCGTCCGGCGAGGTGGAAGACGAGGAGGATCTCGCGCTGCTGGAGGCCAGGGACCTGCTGTTCGCCCGGCTGCTGCAATACCGCGCGTACAAGGAGGTGGCCGCCGTGTTCGCGGGCCGGATGGCGGTGGCCGCCCGCCGGTTCCCGCGCCGCGTCCCGCTGGAGCCCCGGTTCGCGCAGCTGTTCCCCGAGGTCCTGCTGGGCCTGGGGCCGGTGGAATTCGCCCGGATCGCGGCGCGCGCGCTCACCCCGCGGCAGGCGCCGACGGTGTCCACCGACCACATCCACGCGCCGTTGGTGAGCGTCCGCGAGCAGGCGCGGCGGCTGGCGGCCAAGCTGCGCGCGCTGCGCCGGGCCAGCTTCCGGCAGCTCACCGCGGACTGCCCGGCGACGTATGAGGTGGTGGCGAGCTTCCTGGCCCTGCTGGAGCTGTACCGGGAGGACCGGGTCGCCCTGGAGCAGCTCGCGCCGCTCGGCGACATCTACGTGACGTGGAACGCGGTCGCGGATGACGGCGACGGCGACGACGACGTGGCCGCCGGCCTGGACGAGGACGGCCCGCGCGACCTGGACGAGGACGAGACCCGGACATGACCCACCTGAACGGACCCGAAGACCCGCCGGACATCCTGGACGATTCCGGCGGCCCGGACGGCGGCGACGGCCCCTCGCTGCGCGCCAGCCTGGAAGCCATCCTGCTGGTCGCGGATGAGCCGGTGCCGGCCGTCGTGCTCGCCCAGGTGCTGGAACGCCCGACCGAGGAGGTGTCGGCGGTGCTGCGGGAGGTCGCGGCCGGCTACGCCGCCGAGGGCCGCGGGTTCGACCTGCGGGAGATCGCCGGCGGCTGGCGGTTCTACACCCGCGAGGAGTGCGCGCCGGTCGTGGAGCGGTTCGTCAGCGAGGGCCAGGAAGTCCGGCTCACCCAGGCGGCGCTGGAGACGCTGGCGGTGGTCGCGTACCGCCAGCCGGTCAGCCGGGCGCGGGTGTCCGCCGTCCGCGGCGTGAACTGTGACGGCGTGATGCGGACGCTGACGCTGCGCGGGCTGGTGGAAGACGCCGGAACCGACCCGGAGACCGGCGCGATCCTGTACCGCACCACCGGGTACTTCCTGGAGCGGCTCGGCCTGGCCAGCCTGTCGGACCTGCCCGACCTGGCGCCGTTCCTGCCGGACAGCGTGGACGACGTGGACGAGACCGTGGACGCGGCGCATGACCCCGGCCGGGCGTAGCCCGCGCGGCCGCGCGGCCGGGCCGCGGGCCGCCGCCGATGACGAGGACTTCGGCGACGACGATTTCGGCGACGAGCCCGGCGGGCAACGGGACACCCTTACCGACGTCCCGGGCGGCGTGCGGCTGCAGAAGGTGCTGGCCGCGGCGGGCGTCGGCAGCCGGCGGCACTGCGAGGAACTGATCGGCGCCGGGCGCGTTGAGGTCGACGGGGAAACCGTGCGCCGGTTCGGGGCCCGGGTCGACCCCGCCCACCAGGTCATCCGGGTGGACGGCAAGCGCATCCCGTCCCGGCAGGACCTCGTCTACCTGGCCTTCAACAAGCCAGCCGGGGTACTGACCACGATGTCCGATCCGCGTGGCCGGGCGACCGTGACCGACTTCCTCGGCGGCCGGGCCGAGCGGCTGTTTCACGTCGGCCGGCTCGACTACGACACCGAGGGCCTGATGCTGCTGACCAACGACGGCGAACTCGCGCACCGCCTGGCCCACCCCCGGTATGGGGTGCTCAAGACCTACCTGGCAGAGGTGTCCGGCCCGGTGCCGAAGGACCTCGGCCGCCGGCTCATGACCGGGATCGAGCTGGCGGACGGCGTGGCCGCCGCCGACCGGTTCCGGGTGGCGGAGCGGGCCGGCCCCCGCGTGCTGGTCGAGATCACGCTGCACGAGGGGCGCAAGCGGATCGTGCGCCGGATGCTCGCCGAGGCCGGCCACCCGGTGACCCGGCTGGTCCGCACCGACGTCGGCCCGGTCCGGCTGGGCGGCCTCAAGCCAGGCGGCGTCCGGGAGCTCACCACGCGTGAGATCGGCGACCTGTACGCGGCGGTTGGCCTATAGCCTTGGGGCGTCAGCCGGGGACGCCTGAGGAGGTGGGAACGTGCCGATCAGAGCGATCCGGGGCGCGGTCCAGGTCGACGCGGACGAGCGGGAAGCGATCCTGGAGGGCGCGGCCGAACTCGTCGGCGACGTGATGGCGCGCAACGACCTGGTCCCCGACGACGTGATCAGCGTCCTGTTCACGGTCACACCCGACCTGACCGCCGAGTTCCCGGCCCTGGCCGCGCGGAAGATCGGCTTCCACGACGTGCCGCTGCTGTGCGCGACCGAGATCCCGGTCCCGGGCGCGCTGCCGCGCGTGGTCCGGCTCATGATGCACGTGGAGACCGCCCGCGCCCGCGGCGAGATCCAGCACGTGTACCTGCGCGGCGCGGCGGCGCTGCGGCTGGACATCGCGCAGTGACCGACGCGTCGTGCCCCGAACGGGCCGTCGTCATCGGCGCTGGCCTGATCGGGACGTCGGCGGCGCTGGCGCTGCGGCGCCGCGGCACCCGCGTATGGCTGTGGGACCGGGATCCGGCCGCCGCCGCGCTGGCGGCCGATCTGGGGGCGGGGGAGGCCCTGGCGGGCCTGGACGCGGCGGTGGCCGGCCCGGCCGACGTAGCGCTGATCGCCGTGCCGCCCGCCGAGGTCGCGGCGGTGCTGGCGGCGGCTCAGCGGGCGGGCCTGGCCCGCTGGTACACCGACGTGGCCAGCGTCAAGGCCCAGCCGCTGGCGCAGGCCCGCCGGGCCGGCTGCGACATTTCCCGCTACGTGCCGGGGCATCCGCTGGCGGGGCGGGAACGCTCCGGGCCCGCGGCGGCCCGCGGCGACCTGTTCCTCGGCCGCGCGTGGGCGCTGTGCCCGGCGCCCGAGACGCCGGACGCGGCCGTGGCCGCGGTCACCGCGATGGTCACCGCGTGCGGCGCTGAGCCGGTGCTGACGGACCCGGCCACGCACGACCGCTGGGTAGCGCTCATCTCGCACGCGCCGCACGTGGTCGCGGCGGCCATGGCCGCGCAACTGGCGCCCGCCGCGGTGCCGCCCGGGGCGCTGGCGCTGGCCGGGCAGGGCCTGCGGGACGCGACCAGGATCGCCGTGGGTGACGTGGGGCTGTGGACGCAGATCCTGACCGGGAACGCCGCCCCGGTCGCGGCGGTGCTGGCCGCCGTGGCCGGCGACATCGCGGCGGCCGCGCGCGCCCTGGGCAGCGAGCCCGCGGCCGCCGACGCCGCCGAGGCCGCCCCCGGGCCAGGCCAGGAGCTGGCCGTGCTGCTGGAGCGGGGGCGCGCCGGCGTGGCGCGGATCCCGGGCAAGCACGGCGGCCCGGCCCGTGCGTTCACCGCCGTGCAGGTGGTCCTCAGCGACCGGCCCGGGGAGCTCGCGCGGCTGTTCACCGCGGCCGCCGACGCCGGCGTCAACGTCGAGGACGTGGGCATCGAGCACTCGCCCGGCCAGCCGGTCGGGGTGGCCGAGCTGTCGGTCCGGCCGGAGGCCGCGGGCACGCTCATTGCCGCCCTCGGGGCCGGCGGATGGCCCGTTCGCCGGTAGCCTGGCCGTGTGGATAGATCAGCGGGCGGTCACGGCGAGACATCGGGCAGCGGAATCGTCATCGCCGTGGACGGCCCGTCGGCGTCGGGCAAGTCGAGCGCGTCCCGCGGCGCGGCGCGGGACCTGGGCCTGCGCTATCTGGACACCGGCGCGATGTACCGCGCCCTGACCTGGTGGCTGCTGGCCTGCGGCATCCCGCCCGGCGACGCGGGCGCGGTGGCGCGGCACGCGGCCGATCCGGTCATCGAGGTCGGCACCGACCCGGACGGCCCGTGGGTGACGGTCGACGGCCGGGACGTGTCCGCGGCGATCCGCACCCGCGAGGTGACCGCCGCGGTGTCCGCTGTGGCCCGGGTGCCGCAGGTCCGCGCGCGGCTGATCGTGCTGCAGCGGGAGATCATCGCCCGGGCCCGGGCCGAGGGGCGGGGGATCGTCGCGGAGGGCCGCGACATCGGCACCGTGGTGGCCCCCGATGCGCTGGTCAAGGTCTTCCTCACCGCCAGCGAACTGGCCCGGGCCACCCGCCGCACCGCCGACCTGGCCGCCGACCCGGCGGTGAGCGTGACCGTGACGCAGGCCGAGCAGGCTCGCCGGGACGGGATGGACGCGGCGCAGCTCGCGCAGGCGCCGGACGCGGTGGAGATCGATTCGACCGTGTTCGGCCTGGACGAGGTCGTCGAGATGATCACGGAGCTGGCCCGCCAGCGGGCCACGCTGCCCGACGCGGCCCGGACGACCCGGTGAGCCCGGACGACGAGGCCGCCGGGTTCAGCACCGGCGAGGAGTTCGTGCCCGGGGTCGGCGAGTTCGTCCCGGGGGTGGACGACGATGACCTGACCGGGCCCGGTTACCTGCCCGACGATGAGGACGCGGCCGGCGGCGATGAGCTGGCCGGCGAGGACGCCGGCGACGCGGGCCGCAGCGCGCCGCGGCCCGTGGTCGCGGTCGTCGGCCGCCCCAACGTCGGCAAGTCCACCCTGGTCAACCGGATCCTCGGCAGCCGGCTGGCCGTCGTGGAGGGCACCCCGGGGGTCACCCGTGACCGGGTAGCCTACGACGCGAACTGGCGTGGGCGGCTCTTCACGCTGGTGGACACCGGCGGCTGGGAACCAGCGGAGGAAAAGACCAGGTCGCTGGCCGCGCGGATCGCCGGGCAGGCCCGGCTCGCCGCGCAGACGGCCGACGCCGTGCTGTTCGTCGTGGACGCCACGGTCGGCGTGACCGACGCCGACGACGCGGTGGCGGACGTGCTGCGCCGCTCGGGCGTGCCGGTGGTGGTTGCGGCCAACAAGGTCGACAACGCGGCCACCGAGCTGACCGCCTCGGCGCTGTGGTCGCTGGGGCTCGGCGAGCCATACCCGGTGAGCGCGCTGCACGGGCGCGGCAGCGGCGACCTGCTCGACGCCGTGCTGGAGGCGCTGCCCCCGGCGCCCCCGCAGCCGCGCGCGCAGCCGTCCGGGCCGCGCCGGGTGGCGCTCATCGGCTGCCCCAACGTCGGTAAGTCCAGCCTGCTCAACAAGCTGGCCGGGGAGCAGCGCGTGCTGGTCGACGCGCAGGCCGGCACCACCCGGGACCCGGTGGACGAGCTGATCGAGCTGGGCGGCCGGACCTGGCGGTTCGTGGATACGGCGGGTATCCGGCGGCGTTTCAGGGCAAGCCAGGGAGCCGACTACTACGCGGCCCTGCGGACCGCGGGCGCCCTGGAGGTGGCCGAGGTCGCCGTGGTGCTGGTCGACGCGAGCGAGCCGCTCACCGAGCAGGACCTGCGGATCATCTCGATGGTCATCGACGCCGGCCGCGCGCTGGTCATCGCGTTCAACAAGTGGGACCGGGTGGATGGGGAACGCCAGCGTTACCTCGCGCGCGAGATCGACCGGCAGCTCTACAACGCGCGCTGGGCGCCGCGGGTGAACATCTCGGCCACCACCGGCCGGCACGTCGACCGGCTCGTCCCGGCGATCGAGACCGCCCTGGCCGGATGGGAGACCCGGGTCCCCACCGGGCGCCTCAACACCTGGCTGACCAGCCTGATCGCGGCCACCCCGCCGCCGGTGCGCGGCGGCCGCCAGCCGAAGATCCTCTTCGCCACCCAGGCCGGCATCCGGCCCCCGCACGTCGTGCTGTTCACGACGGGATTCCTGGAGCCCGCCTACCGCCGGTTCGTGGAACGCAAGCTGCGTGAGGAGTTCGGCTTCGAGGGCAGCCCGCTGAAGGTGTCGATGCGTCTGCGGGAAAAGCGGGGTGCCTCATCCCGGCAACGCAGCGGCCGCAGCGCCAGCCGCCGCTGACGCCCCCCGGGTCCATGCTGCCTGCCGAGCTGCCGCCGGCCGACCTGGCCGGCCTGGCCGAGACCGACCGGCTGCGGGTCTGGCACCCGTACGCGCCGATGCCCGGCGTCCATCCGCCGCTGCCGGTGGAATCGGCGTCCGGCGTCCGGCTCAAGCTGGCCGGGCCGGGCGGAGCCGACCTGGTGGATGGCATGTCGTCGTGGTGGGCGGCCATCCATGGGTACCGGCACCCGGTCCTGGACGCGGCGGCCCGCGCCCAGCTCGGCCGGATGAGCCACGTGATGTTCGGCGGGCTGACCCACGAGCCTGCCGTGCGGCTGTGTGACCGGCTCGCCGCGCTCAGCCCGGACGGCCTGGAGCACGTGTTCCTGTGCGACTCCGGCTCGGTCGCGGTCGAGGTCGGGATCAAGATGTGCCTGCAATACTGGCGCTCGCGCGGCCGGCCGGCCAAGCGCCGGCTGCTCACCTGGCGGGGCGGGTACCACGGCGACACGTTCTGGGCGATGTCGGTGTGCGACCCCGACGGCGGCATGCACCGGCTCTGGGACGGGGTGCTGCCACGGCAGGTGTTCGCCGGCCTGCCGCCGGCCGGGTTCGGGGCCGGCGTGGACCCGGGCTACGCCGCCGGGCTCACCGGCCTTATCGCCCGGCACGCCGGTGAGCTCGCCGCGGTGATCGTCGAGCCGGTCGTGCAGGGCGCAGGCGGCATGCGCTTCCATGACCCCGGCTACCTGCGCGTACTGCGGTCCGCCTGCGACGAGCACGGCGTGCTGCTGATCTTCGACGAGATCGCGACCGGCTTCGGCCGCACCGGCGCGCTGTTCGCGGCCGGCCACGCGGCCGTGGCCCCGGACGTGATGTGCGTCGGAAAGGCGCTGGCCGGCGGCTACCTGACGCTGGCCGCCACGCTGTGCCGCACGGAGGTCGCGGCGGGCGTCTCCGGGGGCGAGGTCCCGGTGCTGGCGCACGGCCCGACGTTCATGGGCAACCCGCTGGCCTGCGCGGTCGCGAACGCGTCGCTGGACGTCCTGCTGACCGGGTACCCCGGCGGCTGGCAGGCGCACGTCCAGCGGATCGAGGCCGGGCTGCGGGCCGGCCTCGCCCCGGCCCGGGCGCGGCCCGCCGTCACCGACGTGCGTGTGCTCGGCGCGATCGGGGTGGTGCAGCTCGCCCACGAGGTGGATATCGCCGCGGCCACCCGGGCCGCGGTGCGCCGCGGCGTCTGGCTGCGCCCGTTCCGCGACCTGGTCTATACCATGCCGCCCTACGTCACGGGGGACGAGGACCTGGCCCGGATCTGCGCCGGCGTCCTGGCCGCCGCGGCCGAGGCCTGAGCGCAACCCCGGGCATTGCCGCTGCGCAATTCCGCCCGGTTTGTCCGGTGAATGCCGGCCGTGTGGCCGGTTCAGCCTGCCGTGCCCTCCTCCGGGCCGACCTGGAACCAGACGGTGGTTCCCGTGCCATCCCGCAGATAACCCCAGCGTGTCGCGAGCTGGTCGACCAGGAACAGCCCGCGCCCGCCGGGAGCGTACCGGTCCAGGTTGATCTCGGGGCCGCTGTCCGGCGAGCCGTCGTCCGCCACCTCGACCAGCACGCCGTCCGGCAGGTCGATGACGGTTACCGTCACCGTGCCGCCGTCGCATCCCGATCTGCTGTGCAGCACGGCGTTCGTGACCAGTTCCGATGTCAGCAAGGTGGCGGATTCCGCCGCTAAGCCGGCCAGCGACGCCACGAACGCCCGGGTCTGCGCCACGTGCTCGGGCCGCCCCACGACGGTGAGGCTGCCGAGCACGATCGCGACGGGTGTCACCGCCGGCGGGGTGGGTCGTCGCCTGCTGGTGTAAGGATCATGCCGTGTTCCCCCCTTGTAAACCGTGGATCCCCTGATCAAGCGGCCGGTCACCGGCGCGGTCAGGGTCATTCGGCACGCATTGGGTAATAATGTCAATACCCTGCGTTAGAAAGATGATGGTCCGAGGGGAAGCCTAGCGCAAGTGCATGAAACAAATTTTTCGTATGAAATCCCGGATGGGATTTCATCACGGGCGTTGGTGTTGTATCGTCATGCTTGTAAGAGAACGGTACGAAGTGAATTCGTCACCGTACGTCACACGATGGCTGGTGATGTTGCCACGCGTGCCAGGGTGTCCGCAGCCAGGCTAGCGCGGCCGGATAGCTCAAGGGGGGTGAGCCGCCGATGACCATGGGCCCGACCGTGCGCCGCCGGAGGCTCGGCTCCGAGCTGCGTCGTCTGCGTGAAACGCACTCCATCAAGCTGGAAGAGGTGGCCGACCACCTGGGCGTGGCCGCGTCGACCCTGTCCCGGATCGAGACGGGCAAGGCGCCGACCAAGTCGGTGTACCTCACGGCCATGCTGGAGATGTACGGCGTCACCGATCACGCCCAGCGCCAGGTTCTCATCGACATGGCCCGCGAAGGCCACCGCAAGGGCTGGTGGTCGGTCTACGACGACGTGCTGCCGACCGGGTTCGGCATCTACGTCGGGCTGGAGGCCGAAGCCGCGGGGCTGCGCAGCTTCGAAGCCGAGGCGGTGCAGGGGCTGTTCCAGACGCCGGAATATGCCCGGGCCATCCTGCGCGAGGTGCAGACCCGGGACACCGACGCGCAGGTTGACCGGCTGGTCGACCTGCGCATGAAGCGTCAGGAGGTGCTGGACCGTGATCCGCCGCTGGACGTGTGGCTGATCCTGGACGAGGCCGTGATCCGCCGGACCATCGGCGGGACCACGGTCATGCGCGACCAGCTCAACCGGCTGGCCGAGGCGAGCAGGCAGCCGAATGTCACGCTCCAGGTGCTGCCGTTCGACAGCGGCTCGCACGCGGGGCTGCGGGGATCCTTTTCCATCCTCGAGTTCCCCGAGCGGGCCGACGCGGACGTGGCGTACGTCGAGTCTGTCGCCGGGATCATCTATCTGGAAAAAGACCGGGAAGTGCGCATGTGCGCAGATGCGTTCGACCGGCTCCGGGCGACCGCCCTGTCGCCGGGCGATTCGGCGGACCGCATCTGCGAGGCGGCGGACGGTCTCGGGTGACGTCCGACCGGCTGGGCCATGCCCGGGCGGGCCGGTCGGCTAGGTGACATCCGAATGCCCGGATATCACCGCAAGCAGGGTCAGAATCCGAAGCGGGAACACACCGGAAGGAGAGGCGGATGGACACCGGCCTCGAAGGGGTTCGCTGGTTCAAGAGCAGCGCAAGCAGCACGGGCGGATGCGTGGAGATAGCGCACCTGCCAAACGGTGGCGTCGCGGTCCGTGACACCAAGGACCGGTCCAAGACGCCGCACGTCTTCAATAGCCACGAGTGGGATTGCTTCCTCATCGGGGCGAAGAACGGAGAGTTTGACCTTCCTGCCTGACACGCTGGCCAGGTCGCGTCCCGGGGCTCCGCCCCGGGCGCTCAGGGGGGAGTGGCGGGTCCCGCTGAGGGGTAGCGGGACCCGCCACATTTTTCCGGTGAGGTCTGCGAGGGCCGGGCGCCGGGCCCGGAGACCTGATGGCCCCGGGTCCCCGGGGTCCCGTAAGGGCCGCCGGAAAGGTTTCAGCCCGCGGATGAACGCGGCCCATTCCGCCGCGGTGAAGACGAGGGCGGGCCCGGCGGGATGCCGGGAGTCCCGCACCGCCACCGCGCCGCTCGGCAGCGACGCCGTCTCCACGCAGTTGCCGCCGGTCGGGCCGCTTCTGCTGCTCTTCCGCCACCGGGTGGCGGTGCCCTCGCCCACGCCGGTGACCGGGCCCCCGGCCGCTGGCCTGCCGGCCCGGGGGCGGCTCATCGCGTTCCCTCCAGATCGCTGATGATCGATCTGAGCATGTCCGGTGTCGCGGACGGCTGCGCGCTGACGATGCTCAGCCGCTCCATCGCGAGCATGTACTGATCCACGTCGGACTGCTTGTCCAGGTACAGGGCGCTGGTCAGGTGCTCGACGTAGACGATATCGGGCAGGTCGGGGTCGCCGAAGCGGAGCACGCTGAAGCTGCTCGGGACCGCGTGGCCGCCGACGCCGTACGGCACCACCTGCAGCGTGAGGTTAGGCCGTTCACTCGCCTCCAGCAGGTAACGGATCTGGTCCCGCTGGATGCGGTCGTCGCTGACCGGCCGCCGCAGCGCCGGCTCCTCGATGATCACCCACAGCCGCAGGTCGCCGCGGGCGAAGCGGCGCTGCCGCTCCTTCCGGATGAGGACGTGCCGCTCGGCGTCCTCAGGGGAGAAGTCGCCCAGCGCCAGCACCGCGGCCGCGTAGTCCTCGGTCTGCAGCAAGCCGGGCACGAACTGTGCCTCATAGATGCGGATCGACGCCGCGGACTCCTCCATCCCGACGTAGGTCTGGAACCATTCGGGGAGGATGTCGGTGTGGCGATGCCACCAGCCTGGCCGGTTCGCCTGCTCGGCCAGCGCCAGCAGCTGCTCCCGCTCGGCGCGCTCCACACCGTAGTAGGTCAGCAGATCGAGGATATCGATCTCCCTGATCGCATTCCGGCCCAGCTCGATGCGGCTGATCTTGGACTCTGACCCGCGGATGACTTTCGCCGCCTGCTGGGCGGTGATGCCCCGGCTTTCCCGCAACCGCCGCAAATGCGTGCCCAGGAGAATGCGAAGGACGGTCGGCCCGTGTGCCGGTTCCGTCATCAGACTCACCTGTCCTTCCCGGATCGCCGTGACACGGTCCGCCGTGGCCGGGCACTGCTCTGCCTGCTCCGGCCGGACGATTGGCGGGACAGTTCTGTCATGGCGAGTTACACTGATGTCTGGACAAAGATGTCACGGATAGCAAGACAAAACTGTCACCAGAAGTGTCTTATGATGCACATCATTGGCGCACTTGCGTTTCGGCGTACAGCACTTCCCTGTATCAAAGCAATGATAACGCAGATGGGATTTCACGGTATGCCCCCGGCCGCCTTGCCGGAAGGTTGCGCTGCGCGACTTGTGAATCCGTTAGATACGTTTTCGCGCATTGCCGCCGCCGGGCGACCGTCATCCGGGGACCCGGGCAGTCCCGCCCGCCCCGCGCTGCGCCGCCGCGCGGCCGTGGACGGGGTTCCGTGGCCTGCTGTTCTGTCATGCACAGAGCGCTTCTGTCCGGTCACGTGGCGACCCGGCCCGGCGCGGGCGGCGGCGGTGGCCGGCCGGCCCGGGTGCGCTCCCCGCCGCCCGGCCGCCGGGCCCGCGCCGGCCGCCTTGTGGACGTTCATGCGCTGGTGCGAGCGGCATTGTGCACACCGGCCGGGGTGGTCCCGGGCGCCCGGGTGCCCGGCGCCGGCCCGCCGCACCGGCCGGCCGGGACGGTATCCCTCACCCGGGCCGGCCCGGGCCGTCTGGCCCGCTCTCCGCTTCCCGCCGGCCCGCGCCGTGGCCGCGTTGGGCACATGGACCGCGAGGACCCTCTATCCTTCAGCCGACGGCGCCGCACACTCCCCTCGGCGCGCCGTGATGGCAGATCCATGTGCACGCTGCCGCACTGGCCGCGATGCACGTGCTCTGCGCAATTTACCTATCACGGCTCTGACGGAGTGATTCGGTGACAATGAACGAGGGCTGGCAAAAGAAATTCAGACCTGATATTCCGAGTTCCGCCCGTATTTACGACTTTCTTCTCGGCGGCAAGGACAATTATCCGGCTGACCGGGCCGCGGCCGGGCAGATCACACGGTCGCTGCCCGCCGCGGCGACGTCGGCCCGGCGGAACCGCGCGTTCCTGGGCCGGGCGGTCCGCTACCTCGCCGCCGACCGCGGTATCCGGCAGTTCCTCGACCTCGGCGCCGGCCTGCCCAGCGCGCCCAGCGTGCACGAGGTCGCGCAGCAGGCCGCGCTGGGCAGCCGCGTGGTGTATGTGGACAACGACCCGGTGGTGCTGGCGCACGGCCGGCACCTGCTGCACGGGGTGGCCGGCACCACGATCATGGAGCATGACGTGCGGGAGCCCGATGAGATCCTCGCAGACCCCGGGCTGCGGGCGCTCATCGATGCCGAGGAGCCGGTCGCGGTGCTGGCCGTGGCCGTGCTGCACTTCATCGCGGACGAGGATGACCCGGCCGGCATCGTCAGGAAGCTGCTCGAGCCGTTCCCGGCGGGCAGCTATGTGGTCGTGTCACACGGCACCGCCGACGCGGTGCCGGAGGTGCGTGAGGCGGCCGCGGTCTTCGACCACGCCACGACGCCCGCGCACGCCCGCACGCGCGATCAGATCCTGGCGCTGGCCGACGGGTTAGATCTGGTCGAGCCCGGGATCGTGTGGCTGCCGCAGTGGCGGCCCGATCCGGGCGCCGGGCCGCCGCGCGGCACGCCCGATCCGGCCGAGTCGTACGCGTACGCGCTGGCCGCCCGCAAGCCCTGACCGCCGCGGCGCCTAGGATCGCGGGGGAAATGCCTACGAAGCGGGACACTATGCGCTACAGGTCGCTGGGATCGTCGGGTCTGCTGGTATCCGTGGTCGGGCTCGGCTGCAACAACTTCGGCCGCCGGCTCGACGCGGGCGGGACCAGGGCGGTGGTGGACGCTGCCATCGACGCCGGGATCACGCTGTTCGATACGGCCGACATCTACGGTGGCGACGGTGCGTCGGAGACGCTGCTCGGGGAGGTGCTGGGAGACCGGCGCGATCAGATCGTGCTCGCCACCAAGTTCGGGCACCGCCGGGTGGATATGGGATTCGGCCCGGCCGCCGGGGCGAAGGGCGGCCGCGCCTACATCCGGCGCGCGGTGACCGCGTCGCTGCGCCGGCTGCGAACCGACCACATCGACCTGTATCAGCTGCACACCCCCGATCCGGTCACCCCCATCGAGGAGACCATCGCCGCGCTGGACGAGCTGGTCAGCGAGGGAAAGATCCGCTACGCCGGCCACTCCAACTTTTCCGGCTGGCAGCTCGCCGACGCCGAGCACGCCGCGCGCGAACGGGGCCGCGGCCGGTTCATCTCGGCGCAGAACCAATGGTCCCTGCTGGACCGCGCCGCCGAGGCCGAGGTCGTGCCCGCCGCCCGGAACTTCGGGGTGGGGGTGCTGCCCTACCGCCCGCTCGCCAACGGCCTGCTGACCGGAAAGGTCCGGCGAGGGCTGCCGCTGCCTCCCGGCATCCGGCTGGCTGGCCGGCAGGCCTACATCACCGAGGACAAGCTGGACCGGGTCGAGGCGCTGATCGGCTGGGCGCAGGCGCAGGGGACGAGCATGCTGGAGGTGGCGATCGGCGGCCTGGCGGCCCTCCCCGGCTGCTCCTCAGTGATCGCCGGGGCGATGGGCCCGGACCAGGTGAAGGCGAACGCCCAGGCCGGCGAGTGGGTGCCCACCGAGGCGCAGCGGGCCGGCCTCGACCGTATCGTCCCGCCCCCGGGCGGCGGCTGAGCCGTCAGGCCCGTCAGCGGCCGGCGATGGCCCGCTGGTACAGCGCGCTCACGTTCGCGCCGAGCATCGCCGAGTAGGAGGTGTCCGCCTCGTCGCCGCCCTGCTGGTAGCCGCCGATGACGCCGATGACCGTGCCCTGGCCGGTGGCCGGGTTGACCCGGGTGAGGAACGGGCCGCCGCTGGTGCCGTCCGGGTAGCCGCCGCAGTCGAACTCCAGTTGCGTGGCGGAGAAGGCCTTGGTCCAGTTCTGGCAGATCACCGGCTCCTGCGTGCCGTTCGGGTAGCCGATGACGCGGGCCACCTGCACCGGCGGCAGGCCGACGCCGAGCTGTTCCGCGCCGGTGACGTCCTCGATCGGTGTGCTCGCCGCGTTCGGGGCCACCGTCGCGAAGGCGACGTCGTCATCCGGGCTGGCGTCCGCGTTCCAGGCCGGATCGGTGAAGATCCGCGAGACGTGCCACACGCCGTACGGCTCGTGGCCGTTCGCATATCCGGGCACGAACACGATCGGCCCGGTGCCGCCGGTGACACAGTGCGCCGCGGTGATGAGCAGGTCCGCGAGCGGGCTCCGCACCACGCTGGCCGTGCAGTAGTGCGCGCCGAGCTGGCCGTTGCTCGTGGTGAACAGCGCCCCGACCGCCGGAGTGCCGCCGAACGCCGTCCCGTCCCGCGACGACACGGGCCCGAGCCCGACCGCGTGGGCGATCCGCGCGGCCAGCACGCCGGTGCCGCCGTCCGCGGGCGTGGCGAAGATCACGGCGATTATGGCGAGGACCGTGGCGCCGACGACGCGGGCCGACGGCCTGGCCAGCCACCGGGACCACCGGGATTCCGCCGGCCCGCCCCGCGGACCCGTCACCCAGGATGCTGCGTCACGTGCCCGGTTGCGCCGGCGCATGGCCTCCCTCTCCGTCTCCCGCGGACCCCGCCAGGTCCCCTGGCCGCCAATGTGGTTCCCGCTTGTCCGGCATCGATGCCGAATCGTGATGATCTCTCATTGTGGCGGCTGTTAAACACGGGGGGTAGGAGAATCACCTGAGAGCATGCTCAGACTTTCCTGAGCCCATACGTTCCCGGGCACGGCTCAGCGGCAGGCCACGTGCGGCCGCGGCGGGCCGCCGCGGCCCACGATCACCCGGGCCGGCCGGCCTGCCGGGAGTCTGGCCGGTCGAGGTTCCAGTGCCGGCGCACCGCGGAGAAGGTGGCCAGGGCCAGCACGAGCGAGCCCAGGGCGGTGGCGAGGCTGGCCACCGTCCCCCAGTCGCTGGCCGTCACACGCCCTCTGCGCGCAGGTCTCCACGCTCACCCCGTATGCCGCGATCCGCTGCTCGGCGGCCAGCGTGTCCAGGGCGTCGAACACCGCGCCCGAGGAGAACACCGGCGTCGGCGGGCAGTGCAGATGCTAACCGGCCCGCGAGCTGAGCCGGCCGGGCCGGTGCGAGGATGGGTGCCCAGGACCAGCCGCCGCCCAGGCGAGGAGGACAGCGATGAAGGCCGCGCTCTACGAAGCCACCGGCCCGGCCCGGGACGTGCTGAAGGTGACCGAGGTCGAGCGGCCCGAGCCCGGCCCGGGTGAGGTCAGGGTCCGGGTCGAGGTGTCCGGGATCAACCCGACCGACGTCAAGTCGCGCAGCGGCGCCACCCCCCGCCCCATCGACGGGTTCCAGATCCCCGGCCAGGACGGGGCGGGCGTGATCGACGCGCTGGGCGCCGGGGTGGATCCGGCCCGGGTGGGGGAGCGGGTGTGGCTGTTCCTGGCGGCGGCCGGCCGCAGGTGGGGCACCGCGGCCGAATGGACCGTGGTGCCCGCGGTCCACGCGGTCCCGCTGCCCGCCGGGGTCAGCATGGAACTGGGCGCGACCCTGGGCGTGCCGGCCATCACCGCGCACCGCTGCGTGTTCGCCGACGGGCCGGTGGCGGGCAAGACCGTGCTGGTGACGGGTGGCGCCGGCGCCGTCGGCCACTTCGCGATCGAATTCGCCAAACGGGCCGGCGCGCGGGTCGCCGCTACGGTGAGCGGCCCGGAGAAGGGGGACCTGGCCCGGGCGGCGGGCGCGGACCTGGTGCTGAACTACCGCGAGCAGGACGTGGCCGGGCAGGTGCGGGCATTCTCCGGCCGGGCCGACCGGATCGTCGAGGTGGCCCTGGGCGCCAACCTGGAGACGGACCTGGCGCTGGCCGGCCCGGACACGGTGGTCATCACCTACGCGGCGGCGCCGCCCGACCCGGTGCTGCCCGTACGCGCGTGCATGACCGCCAACGTCACGCTCCGGTTCGTCCTGCTGTACACGATCCCGGCGCCGGCCGTGGACGCGGCGGTCGCCGATATCACCGCGGCCCTCGCCGCGGGTGACCTGACGCCGCTGCCCGCCCACCGTTTCCCGCTGGACGATGTGGTCGCCGCTCAGGAGGCGGTCGAGAACGGCGCGGTGGGCAAGGTGTTCGTCATGCCCGGATGAGTGCGCGCCACGAACGCTGAACCCGCCAGGTCCGGCTGGCGGGCATTCCGGACGGTGTCAGGCACCGTGCGCGGGGTGCTGTGGCTGTGCCGGTCCAGCGATGGCCACCCTCCTACTTTGACCGGTGAATTCCGGTGTTGCCGGTTCCGCCGAAGAAGATCTTCGTGCCGAGCCGGTCCTTGCGCCCGGTGCCGCCGCAGGCGCGGCAGCGGCGGTAGCCGTAGCTGTACACGCTGCCGAAATGCCGTCCCGTCGCCTTGCAGGCCGGACAGCGCCGGAGCGGATGAACGCGCAGGGAGAACAGGTATCCGGCCCCCAGGATGAGGGCGACGATGATGAGCGCCGCCATGGGTGCTGCTCCCATCTGCCGTGCGCCGGCATGCGCGTCCGCCGGCAGTGGCAGAGAAGGTGAGGCGGTCCGTAAGGATGAGCCGGTCCCCGGCAGATCGGCTTGTCCGTGCATGCCCCGCATATTGGTGTAAACAGAGTAGACCCATGCAATCTATAAGGACAGCCATGTATTTTTATGCGCGCAGGCCGGGTGGCCGGAAATGCGTATTGGCCGGTGCCCCCCGCGGCGCGCCGCCCGCCGCGGTTACCGGTACGCGTCGAGGCCGAGCTTGACCGCGAGGGCGATCCCGGCCAGCGCCACCACGATCCGCAGTCCCGGGGCAGGCATCCGGCGGACGATTTTCGGCCCGGTCCAGCCGCCAATCAGGAAACCCGCGGCCAGCGGCAGCACAAATGACCACCAAACCGGAGCAAAGACGGCAAAAGCCACCGATGCGACGAAATTGGCCAGCCCGCTGACGACATTCTTGACCGCGTTGAGCCGGGCCAGGGTTTCCTCCGCCATGATGCCGAGCACGGCCAGCAGCAGGACTCCGCCGCCCGCGCCGAAATAGCCCACGTACACGGCCGCGCCGAACAGGGCAAGGATGAGCGTGATGCTGCGCTCGCCGTCCGGCCGCGCGGACAGGCTCCTGACCCTCGGCTGGATCGCGAGCAGGATGGCGGCCCCGGCGATCAGCACCGGGACGACCAGCTGGAAGGTCCGGGGCGGGGACAGCAGCAAGATCGCCGCGCCAGCCGCGCCGCCCAGCGCGGTCACGGTGCCGAGCCTGCGGACGCGGTCCGCCTGCCCGGCCAGTTCCGGCCGCGAGCCGATCGCCGATCCCGCGCCGGTCAGCACCAGCGAAACCGTGTTGGTCACGTTGGCCACCAGCGGCGGCAGGCCGAGCGCGAGCAGCACAGGGTAGGAGACGAGCGAGGCCAGGCTCATCACCGTGCTCATGATCCCGGCCGCGGTGCCCGCCGCGAGCAGGACGAGCGCATGGGTGAGGGTCATACCGCCTCAAGCATGCCGCGCGCCGCGGGCGGGCTGACCAGCGGGCTGGGCCCCGAGGTCGAACCCCTTCGTCAGCAAGCTGGCCGGGATGTCGTGGTGCTCGGCTTCGGCGGGCCCCGCGTGCTCGCCGGGCAGCTGGGGATCGGCACACTGACCGCGTTCCTGCTCTATCTCGGGCTGCTGTTCGGCCCGATCTTCGGCCTTTCCGGGTTCTACGACACGCTGCAGTCCGCCCTCGCCGGCGGCGCACGGATCGGCGCGGTCCTGGCGGTCACGCCGACCGTGCCGGAACCCGCCCGCCCGGCCGAGCTGGGCGCCCGCGTGGCGACCTCCGGCTCGCCGGGGTGCGCTTCGCCTACCCGGGCCCGGACGGCACGCCGGGCCCCGAGGTCCTGCACGGCATCGACCTCGCCGTCCCGGCCGGCCGGACGCTCGCGCTCGTCGGCGCCACCGGGGCCGGGAAATCGACGATCGCCGGCCTGCTGCTGCGGTTCCACGACCCGTCCTCGGGCCGGGTCACCCTCGACGGGCTCGACCTCCGGCAGATCCTGCTCGCCGACCTGCGGGCGGCCGTCAGCTTCGTGCCGCAGGAGAGGTTCCTGTTCTCCGGCACCGTCGAGGACAACATCCGCCTCGGCCGCCCGCAGGCGAGCCGGGGCCAGATCGAGGCCGCGATCACCGCGCTGGGCGGCTGGCCGCTGGTCGGCCGGCTGCCGTCCGGCCTCGACACCGCCGTCGGCGAGCGCGGCAAGCTACTGGCCAGCGGCGAACGGCAGATCATCGCGCTGGCCAGGGCCTGGATCGCCGACCCGGCGGTGCTCGTGCTCGACGAGGCGACCAGTCATCTCGACCAGGAGGCCGAGATCCGGGTGACACAGGCAGCACGATCGACGCGAACGCCCCGCCGACCTCGAACATGTCAATGTCACCGATCTAGTGTCATGCGCCTGATCCCCGCGCCGGGGTTGTCTCAAAATGCGCCGGGCCCCGGTGCGCGCTTAACATCCGCCGCCGGCCTGCGCGATCATGGGTGACGCCAGGCTCGGCCACCCGGCCCTGGGATCGTCGGACAAGGAGGCCTCATGATCTTCATCACCGCCAAGTTCCTGGTACGCCCGGAGGACGCCGACCGGTGGCCGGAGATCTCCGGTGAGTTCACCCAGGCGACGCGCAGTGAGCCGGGCTGCCTGTGGTTCGACTGGTCCCGCAGCCTGGACAACCCGGCCGAGTATGTGCTGGTCGAGGCGTTCCGCAACCAGGACGCCGGGGTCGCGCACGTGTCGTCCGCACACTTCAAGGAGGCGCAGAAGACGCTGCCGCCGCACCTGGCCGCCACGCCCAAGATCGTGAACGTCACGGTCGACCAGGACGACTGGTCCGAGCTCGGCGAGATGGCGGTCAACTAGGTCAGGCCTTCCCGGCGCCCGGCCGCGCCCGGGGCGGCGCGCCGCTGCCGGGCTGCCTCGTACAGGAAGACGGTCGCCGCGCTCGCAGCGTTCAGCGAAGTGGCCGAGCCGGTAATCGGGATCCGGGCGACCCGGTCACAGGCCGCGCGCCAGGCCCCGCTGAGCCCGGTCGCCTCGTTCCCGGTCACGATGAGCGTGGGGCCGGTCAGGTCGTGCTCCGCCACGCCGGCCTCCCCCCGCTCGTCGCTGCCCAGGACGGTCAGCGGCAGCCCGGCGGCGCGCTGTTCGTGCACCCACGCCAGCACGCCGGCCGGGGACTGGTCCCGGACGACCGGCACCGCGAACAGCGAGCCGGTGCTCGCGCGGACCGCCCGCGGGTCGTACGGGTCGGCGCCGTGCCCGGTCACCATCACCCCGGACGCGCCGAACGCGTCCGCCGACCGCACCACGGTGCCGATGTTCCCGGGGCTGGACGGCCGGTCCAGGGCCACGCCGAGGAAGTCCACGGGGACCGGGATGCGCGCGTAGTCGTCGGCGGGCATCGCTATGACGGCGACCAGTTCCGGCGCGTCCTCGGCCTTTTCCCCCAGTTCCCGGAGCAGTTCCGGGGCCAGGCCGGCCTGCACGGCGCCGCCCGCTGCGGCCAGCATCGACTGGGCCCACGCGGACAGCGGCCGCGCGGGGTCGTAGATCAGTGCGCGGATCGGCCAGCCTTGCCGGACCGCGAGCGTGATCGGGCGTACGCCGTGCGCGATGAACTCCCCAGCCCGCTGCCGCTTTTTCCGGTTGGCCAGCAGGGCCTGCCACTCCTGGAAGCGCGCGTTCCTCGTGGTGATCCGGAGCACGCTGCGGAGCCTACCGGTCCCGGCCGGCCAGGTTTCCCGATGCCGCTCTCATTCGCCGCCAGACCGCTGAGCGTAAAGGGAGAGGGAAAGATCCGGATTTGATGAGCGACGATGGGCCCGGCTTCGTTCGATGCCACCAGCATGGATGCGGTCGCACCTGGTGACCAGCCGTTTGCGAGTGGGCCAGGCGGGTATCCGGACGGTAATCTGGCCGGACGGGTCGGGGGGACTCCGGTGCGGCGGGAGCCGAGATGAACGAGCAGGGCCGGGACGTCCGCCAGCGCCGGACGGTTGTCGCCCCGCGGCAGCGACTTCGGCTCGGGCTATTCCAACCTGGCCTACCTGCGCCGCCTCCCCGTCGGCACGCTGAAGCTGTCCGCATCGTTCATCCGGGAAGTGTGGCCGGATGGCCCCGCCGACGAGCCGATCATCTCCGCCCTGGCCGGCCTGGCCCATACCCTGGGTCTGAACGTCACCGTGGAGGGCGTCGAGACCCGCCAGCAGGCCAACCGCCTGGCCTCCCTCGGCTGTGACACCGCCCAGGGCTGGTATTTCGCCCCGGCGCTTCCCGCAGATCAGATCACCACTACGCTTCGTGACACCACTCGCCCCCGCTACCCCCGGGAGTAAGCCGTTCTTCACCGAGGTAGCGGGCCGCCGGCGGTCAGCGGCCGCGGCGCCAGCGGGGCTTGCGCTTTTCCAGGAACGACCGCATGCCCTCGCGGGCATCGGGCAGCTGGCTGGCGGCGGCCATCACCTCGATGGCGTAGGCGTAGGCCTTCGGCTGGTCCAGGTCGATCTGCGCGTACAGCGCCTGCTTGCCGATGCCCTTGCTGTCCGCCGAGCCGCGCGTCACCCGATCCAGCATGTCCTGCACCGCCGTATCGAGCTGCGCGGCGGGCACCACCCGGTTGACCAGTCCCCAGTCCAGCGCGGTCGGGGCGTCGATGACGTCACCGGACAGGGCCAGCTCGGCGGCCCGCTTGCGGCCCACGTTCCTGGCCACCGCGACCATCGGGGTGTGGCAGAACCAGCCCGCCTTCCCCCCGGGTGCGGCGAACCCGGCGCCCTCGGCGGCCACGGCCAGGTCGGCGCTGGCCACGAGCTGGCAGCCGGCCGCCGTGGCCAGCGCGTGCACCCGGGCCACCACCGGCTGCGGCACCTGCTGCATGACCGTCATCAGCTCCGTGCAGGTCACCAGCAGCGCGCGCACGCCGATCAGATCGAGTCCGGACACCTCGGCGAAGTCATGCCCGGCGCAGAACACCGGGCCGTTGCCCGCCAGCACGATGCCCAGCGCGTCGCTGCCGCCGACATCGCGGAACGCGCTGATCAGCTCGCGCATGTGCGCATGCGACAGCGCGTTGCGGCGCTGCGGCCGGTTCATTGTGATGGTCGCGAAGTCGCCCGAACGCTCGACCAGGATGTGCTCGTACCCCATGCCAGCCTCCCGCCCGCAGCCTACGCCGCCGGGCGGCCGGCCCCAAGGGCTCCGCTACCCCATCGGGTAGCGGCGGAAGCCGACCGCGTACTCGCATTCGGCGGCCAGGCCGACGAAGCCGGCCATGTTCTTCAGGAACTCGTCCGGGTCGAACTCGCGGCCCAGGCCGTCAAGGTAGGCGCGGTGCTCGCGCAGCGACGCGACACCCGCGTCGATGGTCGCGGTGACGTCGGCATAATAGGCCGGATCGCCGGCGGCGGCGACATAGGCGTCGCGGATACCGGGCCAGGGCGGCCCGTCCCCGGTGAACACCCAGGTGTTGGCCGCGTCCCGGCAGGCGTCCAGCACGGCCAGCCCGACGGCCCGGTGGTCGGCGTGGTTGACCGGCCCCTCCTCGCCCCAGGTCAGATCGAAGCTCATCGTGATGACCACCTCGGGCTTCAGGCGGCGGAACGCGGCGGCCAGGTCGCGCCGCAGCGGCAGGCCGTACTCCACCACCCCGTCCCGGTGATCGAGGAACTCGACCTCGCCGACGCCGACCACCGCCGCGCTGCGCCGTTCCTCCGCCACCCGCAGCGGGCCGGCCCGGTCCGGGTGCATCCCCTCGATGCCGGCCTCGCCCCGCGTGGCCAGCAGGTAGGACACCGTCTTGCCCTGGCCGGTCCACCGGGCGATGGCCGAAGCCACCCCGTACTCCAGGTCGTCGGGGTGCGCCACCACCGCGACGGCCCGTTCCCAGTCCTCCGGCACCGGCTTCATCGCCCTGCCCTTCCTCCGTCTTCGGCCTCATCGTGGCGGATAATCCGCGGTATCGCGGAAACAACTCGCGATCAGGAACATCCGGCGTTATCGGCGGCGGCGCACGCGGCGATCTCGGGGTCGTCCGGGTTGCCGGGCCCGGTGTCCGGCGCCTGCCGCGCGTCGTAGGCCGCCTGCGCGGCGTGAATATCGGCGACGTGGCTGTCGGCCCAATCGACGAGCTGCTCGATCGTCCGCAGCAGCGTGGCCCCCATCGGCGTTAGCTCGTAGTCGACGCGCGGCGGGATCACCGGGTGCAGGGTGCGGGCGACCAGGCCGTCCCGCTCCAGTCCGCGCAGGGTGACGGTGAGCATACGGCCGGTGATTCCCTCGATGTCCCGGCGGAGTTCGCTGAACCGGTGGCTGCCCT
>Ga0335078_10002694_pt1 | contig 26755 bp, 21 predicted proteins | sample Lox_Sample_32_FD_206711 | JGI IMG/M metagenome (GOLD analysis project Ga0335078, IMG submission 206711) | Soil microbial communities from Loxahatchee National Wildlife Refuge, Florida, United States - Lox_Sample_3.2 | ecosystem: Environmental > Terrestrial > Soil > Wetlands | place: USA... | reverse complement strand
TTCCGCAGGAGCGGAGCCGGGCGAGCCCGCAGGAGCGGAGCCGGGCGAGCCCGCGGGAGCCAGGCCGGGCGGGGCCGCGGGAGCGTGACTCGCGGCCACCACCAGTTGCCCCGTCCCATCACGGCCATCGCGGCCGGGACGAGGACCCCGCGGACCACCGTGGCGTCCAGGAACACGGCCAGGCCGAGCCCCACGCCGAGCTGCTTGAGCGGTGGCAGGTCGGCCAGCGCGAAGCCGGCGAACACGGCCACCATGATCGCGGCGGCGCTGGTGATCACCGATCCGGTGTGCTCGATGCCGGACACCACCGCGCCCCGGTTGTCGCCGGTGCGCCGGTAGTGCTCGGCGATGCGGGAGATCAGGATGACCTCGTAGTCAGTGCTCAGGGCCACCGTGATCGCGACGATCGTGATCGGCACGATCGGATGGATGTCTTGCGGCCCGCTCGCGCCGATGAGCGTGGCGCCGAGCCTGGTGGTCGCCAGCAGCAGCAGCGAACCGAGGCTCGCGCCCAGCGACAGTACGACCAGCACCACGGCCTTGACCGGCAGGAACACCGACCTCAGCGCGAACAGCAGCAGCAGCGCGATGATGACCAGGAGGGCGAGGCCGACCTTGGGCAGGCCGTCGAACATGGCCTGCGTCGCGTCGATGCTGTCGGCGGTCTCCCCGCCCACCCAGTAGGGCACCCCGCCGAGCGCCGCGTGCAACGGGCCGGCCCGCAGCCGCGACACCAGGGCGCGCGCCGCGGGGGAGTAGGGGCCGGCCTTCGCGGTCACGATGAGGGCCTCGGCGCCGCCAGGCAGAGAACTCGAGGTCACGGTGGCAACCTGGCGATCAGCGGCGATAATCCGGACGGCCTTGGTCGTCTCGCCTTGGTGACCGCGCGGCAGCAGGACCACCACGGGACTCATCGCCGCCGGGCCGTAGCGCTCGGCGGCCAGTTCGTACGACTGCCGCACCGACGAGCTCGCGGGCAGCGACGACGTACTGGAGATGCTGACCGACGAGTGCAGTTTCGTGCTTGGCAGCGCCAGCGCCACCATCACGACCGCGCTCGCGATCAGCCAGACCGGGGCGTGCCGGGTAACGTGCCGCGCCCACCGCTGCCAGCCGCGAGCCGCCCGGGTCTGGGCCGCGTGCCGCCGGGCGGGAGCCACCCGGCGGCCCAGCAGTGATATCAGAACCGGCGCGACGACCAGCGCCGTGACCACGGCGAACAGCGTCACCACGACCATGCCGAACGCCGCCGACCGGATCGACCGGCTGTCCACCAGCAGCAGCGTCGACTCCGCCAGCAGCACGGTGACCCCCGACCACAGCACGGCCGTGCCGGTCGTCCGCATCGCCTGGTGCAGCGCGTCGTCGACCGAGTGCCCGGCGTGCGTCAGCTCCCGGACCCGCTGCAGCAGGAACATCGCGTAGTCGACGCCGAGCGCCAGGCCGATCATGGACGCGGAGTTGGTCACGAAGTCCGACATCGGCAGGAAGTAGGACGCCGCCCCGACGCCGCCGAGCCCGATGACCAGCGCGGTCAGCGCGATCGCCAGCGGGAGCGCGGCGGCCCACATCGACCCGAAGGTCAAGAGCAGCACCACGAGCACGATCGGGATGCCGACGCGCTCCGCCCGCTCGAGGTCCTGCTGCGAGTCGACCGTCAGCTCGTCGCGGTAGGCACCGAAGCCCCCGACATGCACCTGCGCGGCGGTGCCCGGCACCACATGGGCCAGCGCTCCCGACAGGGCATGCGCGGTCTTCACCGCGCCGTCCGTGCCGCCGCTCGTGGCCACGTTCAGCACGGTCACCCGCGCGCCGTCCGGCTGCACGGGCCGCGTGCCCGGCATCGGCGAAACGCCGGTGACGCCCGTGACGTGACGGGCGGCCGCTGCCACCGACGAGGTCAGCTGGGCCTGCCGCTGGGGGGTGGTGCCCGGTGTGACCTGGACCGCCACGAACAGCGACGGCAGCCGGCTGTGCGCCAGGGCACGCGCCACCACCTCCGACTGGCTCGACGCCGGGGCTTCACCGCCCGGGACGATGCGGCCGGGAAGGCCCGCGGCGAACACGCCGCCCAGCACGATCAGCAGCACCCACGCGGCCAGCACGAGCCGCCGGCGGGCGAGCAGGAAGGTCGTCAGGCGCTCCATCGGATCAGCCCAGGCCCATCGCGGACAGGCGGCTGTCCTGCATCTCCAGCGACCAGGTGGCGGCCATCATCAGCCGCTCCTCCGGCGTGCTGTCGATCAGGCGCTTGCCCGGCTCGAGCTCGTAGTCGCCGATGACGTGCGCCATCTGCTGCATGCCTTCGGAGAACAGCTTCTCCCGCCGCAGGATCATGTCGAGCACCGGCAGGCTGCCCCACAGGGCGCGGCCGCGCTCGATCAGGTCCTTCAGCCTGGGCAGCTCGCCCGGGTTCGCCTGCAGGTATTGCTTGATGATCGCGCTGCCCACGGTCAGGTGCCGGATCTCGTCGATGCCCGCGGCCCGCTCGATCTCCGCCGCGGCCGGATCGAGCCGCCGCCACTTGAGCTCGCTCAGCTCCGCCGCCGGAGCGAGGACACCTTCGACCAGTACGGTCAGGACGCAGACGCCGCCGATGAAGTCCCCGACGGGCCCGAGCGGAAGCCCGAAGCTCTCCAGCGGAACGAGGATCTTCTCGCGGTCCTCGCCCGCCGCCTGCTCGATGGTGGCGGCCAGTTCGTCCTTCGCCACCCCCAGCTCGAGCAGGTGGCCGCGGAAGACCGAAGCATGCCGCGCCTCGTCGATCAGCTGCGTCGCGAAGAACTCCATGGTGTCGATGTCCGGTGCGTGCAGCACGAGGTAGGACAGCGCCCGGGTGGCCTTCTCCTCCGCGATCGAGCGGAACGCGAACTCCTCGATCAGGGCCTGGCGCAGCGGACCCGGCTCGCGCATCCACGCGGGCGTCGTCGCCTCGGCCCGGTGGCCGCCGTGCACCAGCCCGCGCAGCGTGCCCTGGGCGACGGCACCGAGCCAGTACTCCAGGTTGCACGTCTGCGGGGTCAGATCCAGGGACATCGCCCCGGCGAGCAGCCCAGGTGCCCGGTCGATGTCGGCCTCAGCGGGAATGACGGATGCTGCTCGTTCAGCCATGGTGCTCACCAATCCTCCTGGGCGGCTGTCCTATAGACAGGGGGCCGCGTTTACTCATCCGGCAAGGAGGCGCCGCAGCACGGTCTGATACGAATCGATTCGCTGTATCACGAAGCATCTGCCGCCCTCTTCAAAAGGCATGGCGATGTTGCAGGAACTGCGAGCCGTGGGGATGGCAGCCCTACAGCTTCCGCACGCGTTGCGGCCACGCGGGTGCGAGGGCATCCAGTATGTGGCCAAGCGCAACGCCCGCTACCCCGTGCTGCTCGTACACGGCTACGCCTCGACCGGGTCCGCGTGGGCGCCGCTGCGCCACGCGCTCGCCGAGGCCGGCTTCGGGCACATCGTCAGCCTGGACTACAACTCCTTCGTGACCGATCCCGTGGCGGTGTCCGCCGAGCTGACCCATCAGGCCCTGCGGGCGCTCGCGGCCGCTGGCGCGCCGCGAGTTCACCTGATCGGCCACAGCCTCGGCGGGCTCATCGTCCGCTACGCGCTCGCGGCAAATGCCGTGCTCGGCTCGCGGACCGCAAGCGCGGTGACGATCGCGAGCCCGCACCGCGGGGTGTCGCTGGCCCGCATCGCGCCCGGGCGGTGCGCCCGGATCATGTACCGGGGCCCCCGTTCGGTCCTGCCCGAGGCAGATGCGCCGCGCACGGTCCGCTGGCTGTCCTACTATTCCGACGGCGACCGTGTCGTTCCGGCGGCGTCCGCGCGGCTCGATGACCCGCGCTACCGCGCCGCCAACCTGCTGATCCCCGGCTGCGGTCATCTCACGATCTGCCGCGACGCGCGGCTGATCTCCTCGCTCGTGCCGGAATTGATCCGCGCCGAGACGCTCGCCGGTCACCCGGTGCCGGCCGAGGCCGGCCGAGAGCCGGTGGCCGCCTGATGGGATCCGTCGTCAGCCCGATCCGTGCCGCCGGGGCTGGGTCCGCCGTGCCCGCCCCGGCCGGCGACGTGAGCGCTTTCCGTAAGGCGATGGGCTCGTTCCCGACCGGAGTCACTGTCGTCGCCGTCGCCGCAGGCGACGGCGACATGCATGGCATGACCGTCAACTCGTTCTCATCGGTGTCGCTCGACCCGATGCTCGTTTCGGTCTGCCTCAGCCAGGCCAGCCGCGGCTTCGGGCTGATCGAGCAGGCCGGGGCGTTCGCCGTCAACGTGCTCGCCGCCGGACAGCAGGACCTCTCACGCTGGTTCGCCGACCGGAGCCGCCCGGCCGGCCCGGCGATGTTCGACGGCGTGCCCTTCGACCGGGGCATCACCGGCTGCCCGCTCCTGGCCGGCGCGTCGGCGTCGTTCGACTGCCGGCTGCGGCAATGTCACCGTGCCGGCGATCACCTGATCGTGCTGGGTGAGGTCGTCGCGCTGGTCCACCGTCCCCAGCTGGAGCCATTGATCTTCCACGCCGGGACGTACAAGGCGCTGGAGCACGAGCCCGTGCCGCAGGTCGCGCAACTGCACGTCGTCAGATGACGCGGCCCGCAGACGCGGCTGCGGGGGCCCGGCTGTCAGCCGGGCCCTCTGTCGCTGGTCAGGCGCTCCCAGTGGCGCTGCGCGACGGGGTGCCAGTCGGCGTGCCTGGCATGGAACAGGTCGGCGGCCTTGGTGCCGCTCCAGTTCTCCGGCAGCAGCTGGGCCGGCAGCCGGGGGTCGAGGAAGGGGAAGCGCCGCCACTCGTGCACCAGCCGGGTCTGCGCGCGCAACGCGTCCTGGCCGGCCGCTGCGACCCGGCCACATGGCAGGACAGGTACTCCGCGTAGAGGGTGAGCAGCAGGCGGTGGGCGTCGGCACCCGCGAGGACGTGTTCCCGGTCGCCGGTTTCTGACCACCGTTTCCGGGCCAGGAGTCGGTCACCGTCGTCAATCCTGGCCTGAAGCACGGGGATCACGCGGTCCAGGTCGACCGGTTCCGCCGGGAGCGGCTTCCCCAGCAGGTACGCCTCGGCCAGCTCGGCGATCTTACGGAACACCCGATGGTCGTCCTCCGCGGCGATCTGATCGGCCAGCCAGGACGACGTGAGGATCTCCGGGCCGTGCCGATCGAGGCCGTGCTGATCGAGGACGAGCCGTGTCAGCAGCTGGAAGCCCACGGCTCGGCCGTCCGGGGAAGCTTGCTGGGCGAGGGTGACGGCGAGGTCGCCGAGGGCGGCGGGATGCCGCTGGAGCCGGGTCCGCTGGGTGAGGGCCAGGACCAACGGCGTCCGCGTGGCGGTCAGGTGGGTGGCGCAGTATTTCCGGGCCGCCTGGGTCCCGGGCCCCTCGCCGGGCCCGAGGAGCGGTATGAGCAGGTATCTGGCCAGGTGATCCTGGCCGGCCGGGGACCGGACCCGAAGCAGCGCGTCCAGCGCCTCATGGACGCCGTCGCGGGAGCCGCGCAGCCGGAGCGCGAGACCGCGGAGGACAGCTGTCCCGCCTCCAGGGCGTGTAGCAACTCGTCCCAGCTGCGCGCCGCGTCATCGCCCGCCAGCGGCAGGCGGGCCGCGCTCGAGGCGGCCCAGGCCACGGACGCCGCCTCGATGATCAGCTCGAAGCCGCCGCTCCAGTTTCGCTGGCCCATCGCGCCGATCAGTTCGGGCACTTCGGTGGCGAAACCGTCCAGCTCGCGATGTCCGCCGGTGAGCAGGTCGCGCAGTGCGCCCATCAGGTGGCGCAGGAAGCCCCCGTCACGATTGGCCCTGGCCGCCCGCCATAGTGCCGCGATCCGCGCCTGTCCGTGTGCCGGGTCGGCGTACTGGAAGCGCCGGAGCACGATGGACAACTCTGGCCCCGTGGGCACGGCGGACAGGTCCAGGGGGCGTGCCCCGTCGTCGATGAGCACCCGGTGCTCGCGCAGGAATTCCCGCACCCGGTCCGGTTGCTGGTGCGCCAGCCTGGCCAGAGTGTGCAGCAGGCGCGCGCGCTCGGCGGGCTTGGCCCGGTGCCAGACGACAGACAGCTCGGCCGGCCACAGATCATCCGCCGACCGCCTGACCGAGCCGAGCACGTCGAGGAACTGGATGATCTCCCAGGTGTCCGCCCGGTTCAGCGCGGCGCGCGCGGCCCGTGCCACCGGCGGGGGAACCCGGCGCAGCTGAGCGTAGAGCCGCAGCCCCGTCAGCCGGATGAAGGGATGATCATGGCCGAGCAGCCCGCGCAGGGGGCCGGTGCCGTCACGCAGGCCGAGGACGTCGTCGGCCGCTTCCCGCTGGAACGCGTGCCTGGCGACCTCGGCCAGCAGCAGGTCGTCGGGGTAGGTGATGATGCGCTGGGCGAGCAGTTCGAGCCCGGCGGGCCCATGCACCGCGATGGCGCGCCCCGCCGCGTGCTCGGCCATGGTCTGATGCCAGAAGGAGATGGTGACCGCGCCCGAGGTGCGCAGGCGTATCACGTCGCGTCTGGCCAGTTCGCTCAGATCCGCGTCGGCATCCTCGGCGAACATGCGCAGACGTGCGGCGATCAGATGGACGCAGGTGTCGTAGCCGACCGAAAACGTGCCTTCGCAGATCATCGCCAGACCCAGTTCCCTCGCGACCAGGGTGAGGTCCTTGGCTGCCGCCGGTGATGCCGGCCCGGCACCGGGATCCGCGTGCGCGCGCTTGTCTTCCACGACACGCGCCCGCCAGAGCAGGTCGTGCAGGTCGGACACGTCGACCTCGGGGGCCGGCGAGTTCGGTGCGTAGACCTCGAACAGCATCCGCAGCGACAACGGGTGGAGCACTACCTCACGCATCGGCAGCCCGCGCGCGACCGCAGCCGCGATCTCACGGCGGACGCGGTCGGCGTCCACAGGGAGATGGCCGACCGGCGTGACGCCGCCGTGCCGGGGCGGCGGACCGCCGGGCGGCCGATGATAGACCGCGGCGTAGGCGTCGACTGCCGCTGGCCACTCCTCGTCGGAATAGGCTCCGAGCACGTGCTTGTCCAGCAGCGAGTCGAGGTCTCCGCGGTACTCCTGCTCCAGCAGCGCGGCCTCGGCCGTACGGCTCGCGACCACGGCGCAGACGCCCATACCGGCCAGCCGGCCGAGCAGGTTCACCAGCGTAGCGACGTCTCGCGGCAGGTGCAGCAGCACGTCGGCGGTGTCGAGCAGGAGGACGACCGGCCCGCTCGACGCGGCTTCCTCCAGGCCAGCGAGCAGCCGGGACGGGCCGGAATCGGCTGGTTCGCGGGCCGTCAGCGCCGCAGCCGGGACCAGGAACACGTCGGCGTCGTCACTGAGCTGCCGATGGAGCCACCACAGCAGGCAGCTCTTGCCGTATCCGGGATCGCCGAGAATGGCGGTCGCCTTCGGCCGCTCGCCGCTTCCGCTGGCGGCCATGGCCAGCTGCGCCCGCACGTCCCGGATGACCGCGCTCTGGATACGGCGATGGACGTAAAGATGATCGCCGAGCCGGACCCCTGCCGTCCGGCCCGGTACCGGGGGCAGGATGTACGCGATCTCACCGACTGCCTTGTCGCTCGCCTCGCGCAGCGCGGCCAGGGCCGAAGACGCTCCTTGCCCCGGGAGGGTCGTCACATGCAGATCTCCGTCTTGCGCGGCATGCACGTCGCCGCCCAGCGCCACGTTCAGCTGGACGTGGACGGGCCTGCGATCCTCGGGCATACGGCCCATCATGCCGGGTGCCCGGCCAAGTATGGTGAACTGGGCTTACTGATCGCTGGGAGGGGAGGGCGGGCCGATGGCCGCCAAGGGCGAGTTTCAGGGCGGCGTGGTGGTGGTGACCACGATGGAGCTGGAATTCCGCGCGATGCGCGACCATCTGGACTCCTGGTCCGAGGACTGGCACAAGGCTGGCACCTACTTCGTCCGCGGCCAGATGGAAGGCGTGCCGTGGCCGGTCATCCTCATGATCACCGGGCCAGGCAACACCGGGAGCTCCGCTCTCGGCGAGCGCGCCATCCAGACGTTCGAGCCGCGTGCGCTGCTCGTGGTCGGCATCGCCGGCGGGCTCAAGAAGGACGTCAGACTCGGAGATGTGGTAGTCGCCGACTGGATCCACAGCTATCACGGCGGCAAGGAGGACAAGGGCGGCTTCTCCGCCCGCCCGCGGGGCGGGCCGGCCGGTCACCGGCTCGAGCAGGTCGCACGGGCCGTCACCGTGACGGTCCCGTGGTGGGAGCCGCTTTCCTGCAACGTCCAGCCCGGGGTGCATGTCAAGCCGATCGCGTCCGGGGACGTGGTGCTCAACTCCCCGGCGCTTCCCCTGTCCAGGCAGCTGGACCGTGACGGCCTGCGTGAACGGCTGAGACGCCACTTCAACGACGCGGTCGCCATCGAGATGGAGAGCGCGGGGGCGATCAAGGCCGCGCAGCTCAACGACGATCTCCCCTTCCTGGCCATCCGCGGGATCAGCGACCGGGCCGACGGCACCAAGCGCGGCGATGCCGACCGGAAGTTCCAGCCCATGGCCGCCGCGCACGCGGCGGCGTTCGCGGCCGCGTTCCTGCGGAAGCTTGCTGAGGCGGAGGCCGCCAGGGAGCAGAGCCGGTCAGCCGATGCTGCTCACGATCTCGACGCCCGGCCGCCCAGCACCCAGATTGTCATCGGCGGCCCGGGCAGTCCGGTTTTCGCGGTCCAGCACGGCAACATCTACACCCACCCATCCACCGACAGCCCGTCCGCCGGCAGCTGAGCCCGCGCAGGCCGGCGACCGCACCGGGGCTTCGGCCTGCGAAAGAAGCAGCCGCGGGAAGCTGGGTCACAGGATGCCCAGCAAGGTCGCGCGCTTGACGGCGGCCGACCGGGAGGTGACGCCGAGCTTCATGTAGACGTTGCGCAGGTGCGTCTTCACCGTGTTGAGCGAGAGGTACAGCTCCGATGCTATTTCGGTGTAGGTGAGCCCCTCCGGCAGCTTTTCCAGCACGCGCAGCTCGGCGGCGGTCAGCGGGTCGGGGAGCTTACCCTGCCGGGAAGCGGGCGCGGCGTGCCTGCGCGCTCCGAGACCGGCGGTGATCAGTGCCGTCAGCTGCCTGGTCCGGGGATACAGGCGGGAATCGGAGATCACGCGCTCGACCAGCTCGGGAGCCGTGTCCACCACGGTCTGGACGAATCCGTGCCGCTCGGCCACGGCCAGGGCCTGCCTGACCAGGGCAGCTGCCTGGGGTGAGGATCGGCTGATCGCGATGCTCGCGCGCAGCAGCCGAAGTTCCAGATCGGACCGGATCGTGGCTCCCTGAGCCGGAGCGCTGCCCAGCGCTCGTGCCGCTTCTTCTGGGTTCCCGGCGGCCAGGGCGATGGCCGCCGACATGACGATCCGCCGGTCGCCGGGCAGCCGCTCGATGGCGCTGGCGGCACCTTTGTGGTCGCCGAGGCCAAGGCGAAGGCGGGCTTCGAACTCGTCGGCCTGGGCCAGCAGGACGGACTGGTCGCTCTTGAGCGCTGACCGCGCCGCGGGCAGCGAGGCGAGCGCGGCATCGAGGTTGCCGCCCGCCGCCCAGATCCGGGCCCGGTCCAGCTGGGCCAGGTAGTTGAAGGCGGGCCGGGCGCTGCTGACGATCCCCAGTGCGCGTTCTACCGGCGCGGCCGCGGCGTCCAGGTCGCGTCGCTCGAGAGCCAGCAGGGCCGTTGTCCGTAGCGCGTGGAAGACGAAATAGTGGCGATCGAAATGGAGGCGGCGGGCCGCGGCGAGGGTACTGGCGGCCAGGGTGGCCGCCTCTTCGAGGTTCCCCTCGATGAAGGCGGCCTGGCTGATCACCCCGGGGCAGAGAATCTCGGTCAGCGGAGCGCTGACCTGTGCCGAGACGAGGGCATCGGCGAGGTGCCGGGCCTGGCCGGACTGGCCCACGTAGGTGTGGCAGTACATGGCCAGCGTGTCGAGCGTCACGATCCAGTCACCGGCCCCTTCGGCCTCGGCCTCGAACGGCCGCGCCCACTCCCGGTGCGCCAGCGCCTCGTCGAACTGGCCGATGAACGTGCAGCGGAGCATGCTCACCAGCGCCAGCCGCACGGCCAGCCCGGGGTGCCGGCCCGGATCGATATGGCTCTGCCGGGCGACCGCGAGAGCCTGCGAGCCGCGGTCGAATGCCCCCCGCCAGAGCAGCTCGGCGGCCAGCGGCAACAGGAACTCGGGTGCGCCTGCGAACAGTTCCGGCCGGATCTCGTCGAGGTCGAGCGCGCTGCCGACGGTGGGGTTGGTCAAGACGTCACGCACGACCCCCTCACTGAGCAGGCTGACGGCCGCGGCCCGCTCACCGGCGGCCAGCAGATGCCGGGCCGCCGCGCCGGTCTGGCCAGCCTCGATCAGGTACTGCGCGGCGGCCTGGTGCAGGCGCTTGGCACGGGCCGGGTCCCGGGCGCGCAGCTCGGCCTGGAGAACTTCCTTGATCAGGTGGTGATAGCGATAGGTGCGAGCCTGGTCGTCCACGATCGCCACGAACATGTGCGTGCCGTAGATGAGCTCGAGCATCGCGGCGGATCCCGGACCGCACACGGCCGTGCAGGCGGGCTCGGAAAGCTCATCGAGGATGGAGGTGGCCAGCATGAACTCCGCGACCTCCGGGGGCTGGCGATAGAGGACTTCTTCCAGGAAGTAGCCGGCGACGGTATGGCGGCCCAGCTGGACGCGTCCGGCCGCGGTGACCGGATCGGGTGAGCCATGGATCGAGATCGCCGCCATCTGCAGCCCGGCTACCCAGCCCTCGCTGCGCTGGTGAACCAGGGCCAGGTCCGGCTCGTCCAGTCGCACGCCGAACCCGGCGAAGAAGCTCCTGGTCTCTTCCATGGAGAAGGACAGGTCCTCGTCCCGCAGCTCGACCAGGTCCTGATGCGCCCGCATCCGGTGCACCCTCAGCGGCGGGTCAACCCGGCTGGCCAGCACCAGCTGCAGCGACGGCGGGTGATACTCCACCAGCCAGCGCAGGGCATCGGCGCTGGCCGCACCGGCCAGGTGGAAATCGTCGATGACCAGGACCCGCGACCCATCCGGCTGCTCCAGGTCGTCGGCCAGAGCCGCGACCGCATCGGCCGAAACCTCGCCATCGAGGTGCATCAGCTGGAGGGAATCCTCGCCGATCTGCGGCTGGCCGAAGCCATATCGCACGGCCTCGATGATGGCCGCGACGAACCGGGCCGGGTCGGCGTCGGCCGCGTCGCAGCTCAGCCACGCCGATGGCCGTTCCGGGCGGGCGGCCAGCCAGTCGGCCAGCAGCATGGTCTTGCCCACCCCGGCCGGGCCCACCACCAGGGCCAGCCGAGCCTGTGCTCCCCGGTCCAGCAGGTCGAGCAACCGTGACCGGCGCACCAGCCCCGGCACCAGCTGCGGGACACGGAACTTCGAGGACGGGAACCGGGGACTTCGCGGGCCGGGCTCGGCCGTCACTGTCGCTTGCGCCAACCTGCCTCGCCCTCCGTAACCCAGCCCACCCGGGGCCAGGCGGGCTAGGACAAGTCTGCCGCACCGGCCGCGTGCCCGCCCGGACATGCCGGAAAGGCTCCCGTGCCCGGTCGCCCCCGGATCACCCGGAATCGGGTGACGACGCGGCCCCCCGCCGCCAGGGACGCTGGCAGCCAGGATCGACCGCCAACTGCGAGGAGTAATCCCGGTGCCGCCACGCGCATACGAGATCACGTTCATCGGCCAGGCTGACCGGACGCTGCGCGCGCAATTCGACGACTGCACGGTCACCACCGGCCCGGACACGACAACCATCCGCGCCGACCTGCCCGACATGGCTGCCCTCTCCGGGCTCATGCAGCGGATCGCCGGTCTCGGGCTCGAGGTCATCCACGTGCTGCTCGTGACACCCGTATCAGCGCCATGACCGATCTCGTGCCCGTGCGGGTGGCGCCGCGTACAGGGCCGTTCTGCAACGGGTCACCCCGGGGAGGTGATGACGCGGACCCAGCTGACGGACACGCTGGCGAGATGCGTGAACCAGCAGATCAGCCGGGCGTCAGGCTTGAAGTGACCGGTATGCGCCGCCCAGCCCGCCACCTCTAGCAGGGATCCATATGGCTCAACGAGCAGGCACCGGCATTCCGGAGACGACCAAGAGCAACCCGCGGCTGGCCATCTTGCTGGCGATGGCGATGTTCGTGCTGGTGGTCGACACGTCGCTGATGAACGTGTCGATTTCAGCGGTCGTCCACGATATCGGCACGACCGTCAGCGGGGTCCAGTCGGCGATCGCGCTCGAGGCGCTGGTCTCCGCCGCGTTCATCCTGATCGGCAGCAAGGTCGGGGATCTGATCGGGCGGAAGCTGGCCTATGTGCTGGGCCTGCTCGGTTATGCCGTCGGCGCCCTGGCCATGGCATTCACCCAGAGCCTGACCGCGATCATCGTGTTCTGGGCCGTGGTGGGCGGACTCGGCGCTTCTCTCCTGCTGCCCGCCATGCAGTCCCTCATCCACGGTAACTTCGAAGGCGCGGCGCAGAAGAAGGCCTACGCCCTGGTCGGGGCATCAGCTGCGATCGCCGCCGCGGTCGGGCCGCTGTTCGGGGGCTTTGTCACTACCTATCTGTCCTGGCGCGTCGGGTTTCTCTTCGAGGTCGTCGTCATCGCGATCGTGCTGTCGGGCATCAGGCTCGTGCATGACGTTCCGTACACCGGCTCCCGGCGGGTGGACGTGGTGGGCGCTGCGCTGTCCGTCCTGGCCATGGGCGGCATCGTGCTGGGCATCCTGATCTGGCAGGAAGGCGGCGAGTCCGTTCTCGCGGTGCTGGCCATCGGCGTGGTCGCGCTGGTCCTGCTGGTCTATTGGCTCAGGCGCCAGAAGCGCCTGGGGAAGCCGACCCTGCTCGACCCGGACCTGTTCAAGTCCAAGGTCTTCGAGTCTGGCGTTTCCGGGCAGATGCTCCAGCAGATCGCCCTGGGCGGCACGATGATCGTCCTGCCGATCTACCTGCAGATGGTGCTGGAATACAACGCGCTGGAGGCGGGCCTGTCGCTCGCGCCGCTCTCGCTCACCATGTTCGCCGTGGCGGTCCTGGCCGGGAAGAGGGCGGCCAGGCGGCGCCCGGCCGGCATCATCCGGGCGGGGTTCGCCATCTTGACGATCGGGCTGGTCTTGCTGATCCCGATCGTGCCGCGGGCGGACTCCGGCTGGTGGCTGGTGATTCCGCTGATGATCGCCGGCTGCGGGCTGGGCCTGCTGGTGTCCCAGCTCAACAACTACACGCTCTCCCCGATCTCGGACGAGCGGGTAAGCGAGGCCGCGGGAGTGAACTCGGCCGCGGGATCGTTCGGGCTGTCGTTCGGGCTGGCCTTCGCCGGCGCCATCATGCTGGCCACCCTCTCCCTCAGCTTCACCAACATGGCCACGGCGAGCACCGTGCTTTCCTCCGCCCAGCAGCAGCAGGTCTCGCACGCGCTGGAGACCGACGCTCAGATAATGAGCAACACCCAGCTCGAAAAGCAGCTCGCCGGCCAGCCGGAGAAGGTCCAGAACGAGATCATCCGCATCAACACCGACGCCAGGCATCTGGCCCTTCAGATAGCGCTTCTCATCCCGATCCTCGCCGGTGGCCTGGGGCTGCTCAATTCGTTCCGCATGATGCGCCTCCCCGACCCCGCGCCTTCGGGGGCCGCCGAAGGAATGGTCATGGGCTGACGTCTGGCCTGTACATCCTGTCCGGGACAGAACGCGACAAGAGGACCCCGTCTCCGCTTCTCGCGGATCTCGATTGCGCGGTGCGCGGATCTGGTCCGTTACTCCGCGTCAGCCCGGGGTCCTCTGTCACGGTTATTCCACCCCATCACGAGAGGACGCGCCACAGACCAACGTCCCAGCGCGCAGGACCTTCGGCCGCCCCGCCCTGTTCCTCGCCTCGGCCAGCCAAGGGCGTATATCGGCTTGCGCTATATCGGGTGACACTATAGTGTGAGGCGATACAGACCACCGGAGGCGACGTGACCAGCAGACTGGACCGATGGGCCGATCCGCCGTTGCTGGTGCTGGTCAGCCTGGCCGACGAGCCCAAGCACGGCTACGCCATCACGCAGGACGTGGCGCAGACCATGGGAGTCCGGCTGAGCGCCGGGACCCTCTACGCGGTGATCGCCCGGCTGGAGGCGCGCGGCCTGATCGAGCCGCTGGAGTCTGACGACCGCCGCCGGCCGTACCGCATCACGGCGGCGGGCGCGCAGGCGCTGGCGCAGGAGTCCGAGCGGATGAGCACGGTCGCCTCGGTGGCCAGGGAGCGGCTGAGCACCCGCCTCGGCTGGGCCTCCGCATGACCCCGCCAGCTCCGGCCGGCCGCACCTCGCCCGGCGCCACCCCGGCCGGCCGGAAGCTGCTGGCCCGGGCCGCGCTCGCCCTGTACCCGCCCGCCTGGCGGGCCCGCTACGGGGACGAGGTGAGCGCGCTCCTCGACGATTCCGGCGGCGGCCTGGCCGCGGCGGCCAGCATCGCCTGGCGCGCCCTGCCTGCCTGGATCTGCCCGCCCCGGCACCTGCACGACCGGCCGGCCCGGATGCGGGCCAGCCTGGCCACCGCGCTGCTGGCCGGGTCCATGCTGGCCGGCCTGGGGCTGGTGTTCGCCCAGCTCACCCAGCTGCAGAGCCTGATGGCGCCCGGGTACGCGGAGGTCCGCTGGGCGTACGCCGTCTTCGACGGCTCGCTGGCCCTCTCGGCGCTGGTCGCGGGGCTCGGCGGGCTGCCGCTCTGGCTGCTGATGTTGCGTCGCGCCCGGCGCGAGCGGCGGGCCCGCGACACGCTGTACCTGCTGCTGCCGGTGCTCGCGCCCGCGGCCTACCTGGCCGGGCTGGCCGTGACGGCCAGGCTGGCCGGCGGCCCGGCCGGGCTGAGCCTGTCCTGGTTCCTCGCGGTCACCACGGCCGGGTTCGCCGCGGCCGCCATCGCCGCGGCCGGCCCTGGCCTGGCCCTGCGCAGGCTGCAGCCACGGGGGCCAGCCCTGCGCCTGGCGGCGGTCGCGGCGGTCGTAGCCGCCGCGATCATGGCGGTGGCGGCCGCGGCCATCGCGGTCGCCGTGGTCATCTTGTGCCAGTGGGCGCGCCAGTTCTCCGGCTACCACAACTTCACCACCCCCGGCATCTACCTGGCCCTGGTCGTCGTCGCCGCATCCATCACCACGGTCAGCGCCGCCCGGGGCGCCCGCGTCGCGCTGGCGGGGCCATAGCCGCTGGCCCATGCCCGGCTCCCTGTGATGACAGATCGTAATAATTCTTTCGCTTCCAGCGATGCATCGGGCGCGCGTTTACCGGACTCCGTCACGGTATGGGGGAACTGACGCGCGACGCCGCCGGTCAGCTGCACGTGGGTGAGCCGGGCCGGTCGCCGCCGCCGGTCAGATCGGTCCGGTGGCCGGGTTCGGCCGGGTTCTGCTGGGGCCTGGCCTGGGCGGCGCTCGTGCTGGCCGTGGCGACGGTGGTGATCGCGGTCGTCGACGGTGATCTGTTCATGATCTCGCTGCTGCCGGGGGCGCTGGCCGCGGCGTTGATGGGTGTCTTGGTGGCCGTGCGCCGGCCCGGTCATCCGATGGGCGCCCTGCTGTGCGGGTACGGGCTGGCCAGCACGGTCTGCGTGGCCGCATTCGCGTACGCGCGCGCGGCCGTTGTCCACTTCCCGGGCTTGCTGCCGTTCGGGACGCCGGTGATGTGGATGACGTCGTGGGATTACGCGCCGTCGAACTGCCTGGGGGGGCTCATCTTGCTGCTGGTCTTCCCGGACGGCCGGCTGCTGTCGCGGCGGTGGCGGCCCGCCTTGTGGGCGGCGGCGGCTTGTTTCCCGCTGCTGATAGCGGGAAATGCCTTCGCTCCGGAGAGCATGGGCGGCTGGTTCGCCAACCGGCCGAATCCGTATGCCGTTCCGGGGCCGCTGTTCAGCGTGATTCTCGATGTGGCCAACGTGTGCGGCCTGGCCGCTGCCGTGGCCGTGACCGCCAGCGTGGCGCTGCGGTGGCGCCGGGCCGGGCATGTGGTGCGCCAGCAGCTGAAGTGGTTCCTGGCCACGGTGCCGCTGGTGTTCGCCGCCGCGATGATCGCGCAGTTCTTCCCCGACGCGATCGTGCCGGGCCTGGTCTTCGGCACGGCGGCGAGCTTGCTGATCCCGGTGGCGCTCGGGCTGGCCTTGCTGCGGTACCGGCTGTATGAGATCGACGTCATCGTCAGCCGGGCGGTGGTGTACGGGCTGCTGAGCGCCGCCCTGGCGGGGCTGTACCTGGCTGTGGTGGCCGCCGCGGGGGACGTGTCCGGTGCGGGATGGGGCCTGAGCGCGCCGGTGCTGACGACGGTGATGGCCGCGGCCGTGCTGCTGCCGGTGCGCGGCCGGCTCCAGCGGCGGGTCGACCGGCTGTTCTTCGGCGACCGCGGCGTGCCCTACGTCGCGATGGCCCGGCTGGGCCGCCAGGTGGAGGAGGCGACCACGGCCGAGCCGGTGCTCAGCTCGGTCGTCGCCGCGGTGGCGGGCAGCCTGCGCCTGCCTTATGCCGCGGTGGAGCTCCGGGTCGGGGACGGCTGGGCCCCCGCCGCGGCCTGGGGGCAGGCCCCGCCCCAGGTGGTCACCTTCCCCTTGACGTTCCAGCGGGAAACGGTGGGCCGGCTGCTGGTCGGCCAGCGGGCGGCGGGGGAGCGGCTGACCAGGGATGATGAGCGGCTGCTGGCCAGCCTGGCCCGGCAGGTAGCGCCGGCCGCGCACGCGGTGGCGCTGTGCCAGGCGCTGGAGGCGTCCCGGACCGCGCTGGTCACCGCCCGGGAAGAGGAGCGGCGCCGGCTCCGCCGGGACCTGCACGACGGGCTCGGGCCGGCCCTGGCCGCGCTGGCGCTCGGCCTGGAAACCGCCTGCATGCTGCCTGCGGGATGCCGCCAGCAGGAAGAACTGCTCAACGGCCTGCGGGCGCAGACCCAGGGGGCGGTCACCGACGTCCGCCGCATCGTCTACGGGCTGCGGCCGCCCGCGCTGGATGAGTCCGGGCTGGCCGGGGCGCTGCGCGCGGAGGCAGCCCGCCTGGGCCGGCAGCCGGCCGGGCCGTCGATCACCCTGCACATTCCCGGCGGTGACCTGGACGGCCTGCCCGCCGCCGTCGAGGTGGCCGCCTACCGGATCATCACCGAGGCCGTCACCAACGTGCTCCGGCACGCCCGCGCCCGCCGCTGCCAGATCCGGATCCGGCCGGGGGAGGACCTGCGGCTGGAGGTCCTCGACGACGGCGCGGGCATGCCCGACGGCTGGCGGGCCGGGGTCGGGATCACCGCCATGCGCGAACGCGCCGCCGAACTCGGCGGCGAGCTGAGGATCGAGCCCGCCAGCCCGCGCGGAACCCGCATCACCGCCCGGCTGCCGGCCAGGAGACCGCCATGAACCAGCCCATCCGGGTGCTCATCGCCGATGACCACCCGCTGTTCCTGGCCGGGCTGGCCGGCCTGCTGGCCGCGTCCCCGGACACCGAACTGGCCGGCACGGCCGCCACCGGCACCGAGGCCGTCCAGATCGTCGGCCAGATCCAGCCCGACGTCGTGCTGATGGACCTGCACATGCCCGCACTGGACGGCATCGAGGCGACCCGCCGCATCGTGGCCGGCCACCCGCACATCGCCGTCGTCGTCCTGACCATGTTCGATGACGACGACTCGGTCCGCGCCGCCCTGCGCGCCGGGGCCCGCGGCTACCTGCTCAAGAGCGCCAATCACGAGCAGATCCGCCAGGCCATCCGCGCGGCCGCCGCCGGGGAGGCGGTCTTCGGCGCCGAGATCGCCGCCCGCGTGCCGGCCTACCTCACCCAGGCCCCGCCGGGACCCGGGACGCTCAGCCCCCGGGAACGCGAACTGATCACCCTGCTCGCCCAGGGCCGCACCGACGCCCAGATCGCCGCCCAGCTCCACATCAGCATCCGCACCGTCCGCTCCCACCTGGACCGCATCCGGGACAAGACCGGCTGCCGCCGCCGCGCCGACCTCACCCGCCTCGCCCTGAGCGCCGACCTCACCCGCCTCGCCCCGAGCGCGGGCCTGGCCTCGCCCGGGCCCGACAGCCACGCCAGCCCGTGAGACACCCCAGCCTCGACGGCGCGCGTAACACGATGCGGCTGCGGGCGGGAAGTAGTTGCACTGCCACCACGCTCGCATCGGCGGCCTGCCGCGCCCGTGGGTACTTGTACCCCGCACATTTTGCCGCGCGAAAAGGGGTAATCCGGCCTCTGCCCGAGCACGCCTCGGATATCACAAACTGTCAGTGATGGACCAGGGCGAAAACGGGAGGCCAACGTGACGGTCATTTACGGAACCGATTACTCGGCGCGCGAGCTGTCAGTGGCCGAACTGGACGGCTTCAAAGAGTACGATATCCGCTTTCTCATGCGCTACATCGGGTGGCCGGACAACCCGAAGTGCATTTCGCATTATCCGGGTGCCTATCAGGCGCACGTGGCCGGCGGCCGGATGGTGCTGCTGGCGGCCGAGCAGGACACCCGCGACCCGGCCGGCGGCTTCGGCGGCGGCGTGGCGATGGCCCAGCGGGCGATGAGCGACGCGCGCTCCGTCGGCTACCCCGACAGCCTGCCGATTTTCTTCTGCGCGGACGGCTGGCTGGCCTCCAACGGCATCTCGGTGGCCACCGCGATGTCCTACCTGGACGGCGCGGCCTCGGTGGTGGGCAGGCAGCGGACCGGCGCGTACGGCTTCCGCGACTTCATCGAGGCCGCGAAGGCCGGCGGGCACGCCGCCTGGCTGTGGCTCTGCGGCTCGGCGCCCACGGACAGCGAGGTCGCCCAGGGGTGGCCGCACATCTACCAGTGGAACAACGGCATGATCTACCCCGGCGGCGTCCAGGCCGACCTCGACTGGGCCTACCCCGGGGTGCTGGACGCCCTGCGGGCCGCTGCCCCGCCAGCCCAGGCCCCCGCCCCTGCCCCGCCAGCCCAGGCCTCCGCGTCTGGTCAGCCCCTAGCCCCGTAGCACCCAATGCTGGGAACCCAAGCGGGGCGAAGGCCGGCCAGGACTGATTCAAGCAATCAAAGCAAGCAATCAAAAGCAAGCAATCAAAAGCAAGCAATTAAGAAGGAGGCAATTAAATGCCAGAGACATTGGGACCTTTGCCCTCGCTGGGCGGCGGCAAGCTTCCGACGCTGGGGGGCCAGGGCCAGGGTGCGGCCGCGGCGGTCCAGTCGGCGCAGGTGCAGTTCCAGGCGGACTCAGGCCTGGGCCAGGCAATGCTCAGCGTACTTGACCAGATCGTCTCGCATATCCTGACCCAGCAGCCAGTCGACAGCCAGGGAAATCAGACCGCGACCACGGTGTATCTGCAATACCAGACCGGCGTGGGGATCGATCCGCGCCAGTACGCGGACCCGTGGACGCCGATGGGTGGTTCGAGCCTGCAGTCGGTGCTGCAAAGCGGTCAGCAGGCGCCGCAACCGGCCGCTCCCGCGGCGCCCACGACTCCCAGTTCGAGCGGGTCGGCCGGAACGCCGCCGGTCAACACCGCCCTGCAGGCCTCGCTGCTGGCGGCATCGGAGACCTCGATGCTGGCGGATCAGATGTTCCTGGTCGATAACCAAGGGCAACTGCAGGTCTATCAGAGCGGCAGCCGCTCACTGGCCTTCGCCTACGGCGAGATCATCAAGGGGATGCAGCCGGCGAATCCGGCGCAGCCCTCGGCGCAGGTGCAGGCGGCGGTGCAGGCGGCGCAGAAGGTGCTCTGGCAGACGGACAGCCAGGGCGATATCACGGGCCCGACCGTGTTGTATCAGAATTATCTGACCAATCAGATGGCCTACGCCCAGGCAAAGAGCAATCTCGCGGCGGCGCAGGCCGAAGCCATGACCGACCCCGCGCTCGGGCAGGTGTGGCCGCAGATGGCGGCGACCTATCAGACCGCCGTTGACCAGGCGTACAACACGTGGATTTCAGAAGGAGCGCAGCAGGTCGAGCAGGCCCTCGCCACGATCGAGTCTGAAGGCGAGGACGTGGTTGACGCCATGGTCGCCGATGCCCGGAAGCTGTTCGATGCCTGGAGCCTCGCCGGGCTCTCCGGAGTTCCCGCCGAGACGCAGTACTCGATGGTCAGCCCGATAACGTGGTACGACCCCACCGACGACAGCATCGGCTTTACAAAGCTCAGCGTCACCTCGATGTCGGCGGCGCGAGATGCGGCCCAGACCTCCAACAGCTTCGCCGCCAATTGGTATAAGGGGCAGTCATCGGGCAACCAGGCATCTCTGGGTGCGAATTTCTTCGGGATCTCGCTCGGCGCCGGCGGAGGCGATTCGAGCAGCAGTGGCTCCGATGGCCGCAGTTCGAGCGGCCAGACCACGAGTGCCGCGTCTGATCAGGCCACCGAAGTCACGATCACCCTCGAATGGCTGCTGTGCCAGGTGCAACGGCCGTGGCTGGTAAGCGACCTGTTCCACGTCGCGGGCTGGTACATGGTCAACCAGCGGAAGAACTCGATCAGCGACGGCACCGTCAAGGGTCAGATCGATAACCAGACCCAGTTGCTGCCGATGATCCCGACCTCCTTCCTGGTGGTCAGGAACGTGACGATCTCCGCCAGCAACTGGGGTGAGGCAGGGGCAGCCCTTCAGACAGCATCGTCGGCCGCGCAGGGATCCAGCCAGGCGAGTTCGTCGAACTTCGGCGGGTCGGTCGGCTTCTTCGGCATAGGCGCGTCCGCGGCGCACTCCGAGACCCAGGACTCCGGCCAGTCAAGTTCCGGATCGTCAGGCGAGCTGAGCTGGACCTGGTCGCAAGAGGGCCAGCAGGGAACGCTGACCCTCAACGGCGGCCAGATACTCGGCTGGATCGGCGCGATCGTGCCCGCATGTCCGCCGGTTGATGATCCGACTCTGCCCAGTCAGACCGCCAGCTCGTCCGGGTCGGCCTCGACGTCCGGCTCGCAGGGGCAGTCAGCAACGAGCACCCAGGCCGGGGCCGGAACGCCAGGTCCGTCGGTACCGCCTCCGTCCGGCCCTCCCGGACCTGGACCGTCTCCGCTGCCCATCGCGCCGCTCGGGTTCCCGGCCGGACCGGATGCCGGTGCCGGTCCCCGGGCTGGCTCCTCGGGCGCTTGATCTGGTCATGCCGGAGCGCGCGCGTGTCTATCAACGATCAGATCGCCGAACTCGGCACTCAACTGGAAACAGCGATCATGGATACCTACGCGGCCGTGCCCAGTGGCGGGCTCGCGTCGCCGGCTAGCCGTCCGCTGCTCGCGTTCCTGCCGGGCGACATCCCGGTTCCGGCGGCCTCGTTTGTCCAGCCAGTGGCCGACGGCACGAGCTCCACGAGCTCGTCCGCCGGCCAGGGGGACGCTCAACAGCAGAACGCAGCTCCCGCCGAGGCAGTCAACCCCATGCTGGTCACGTCGTGGCTCAAGTCCGATGGCGTCGGCGCCGACACCCCCCTGCTATTGCAGACCAACCAGAGCACTGTGATCGGCGGGCCCGCTGGAGGCTTTACCACCATGTCGGAGCTGTACTTCGATCTCCTCGAGTTTGCTCAGCCCGTGGCCGCCGCCGGGTCAGCTGACGCGAATCGGCTAGGGCAGATGCTGGTCTGGGCGCGGGAGGCACTGCCTTCGTCGCCGGACCTTCTGCCCCTCCTCACCCAGCCCAGCGACTGGCCGCTGCCCGGTGCGGCGTACTGGAACCAGTTCTCGTTCACCTCCACGCCGGCGCCCACCTCGCCCGCCGCGGGCGGTCCAGGCGCGCCAGCGTCATCCGGGAGCCCCGCGTCACCGTCATCGCCCTGGCTGCAGGGTCTGAGGTTCATGCCAGGGCGCGTGCTGCGAATCCCGCCGCTCCCGCCGTCCGGGCCCGCCTTGCCAGCGCCCGTGCCAGCACGACCGGCGGGCTGGGGAACAGTCCCCGTCAGCAGGCCTATCGCAGCCGACCTGGCGGGGGCGACCAACTCCATCGTCATGGCCCCGCGCCCGGCGGTACCCATATTCCTGGCCGGGCTCACTGCCACCTCGGCCGACGCTGACGCGAAGGGAAACGCGGTTCCCGCCGTCCAGGCGGCCGCCACGCAGATCACCCTGGAACACATGCTGGTCTCGATCGACCGGAGCTCATGGTGGCACAATGACTGGCTCGTGGACCCGGGCTGGTACATCCCCGGCAAGCCGAGCGGAGGCTCGATCGGCCCCCCGCCAGATCCAGACCAGACCTGGGGACTACCCATCGCGCTCATTCTCGTAAAGAACCTGACCATGACCGGATCCTGGTCATCCGCCGATACAGCGCAACTGACAAGTGACGGCACGCTGCTCGGACCATTCAACCTCGGCGGGGCAACCACGGCCACCAACGCCGGCAACAGCGTGACCATCACCGTACCGGGGCCTACCGTCGCGGCTTTGTTCTGCCAGCCGCTCGCCATGCTACCGCCGGCGAACCCGCCCGCGAACCCGCCGGCGAACCCGCCGGCGAACCCGCCGGCCGGCGTGCCGGCCTCTCAGGCCTAGCAATCCGACAGACGAAGGGGAACGATCATGACCGAGACCACGGCCGACACCACGACCGAGACCACGACCGACACCACTGACCCATCTGATGGCGGCACGCCGACGCCCGCCCCGTCCACCGCGGATCAGGTTTCACAGGTCCTTGACGGGGCTCACCAGATCGCGGATATCGAAGAGGCGGCGCTCTACCTGGCAGGAGATGCCGGGGAAGCGGCGCTGGCGGCGATCGAGCCGCTGAGCGGCATCCTGCTCGTCATCCAGCTCTTCACCGAAGTCATCAAAGCGACCGAAACCGAAGAGTACGGCTGCCAGCTGCGAGGATGGTGCTACGCCGTACTGTACGGGGCACTGGGCATGGGCACGCCCCCCGAGCCGGCGTTCCAGGGAAGCCTCCAAGGACCCGATCAGGACCAGCTGGACCAGCAGTGGTGGGACCAGGGAGTGGCGCAAGGCCAGCAGGACCTCGCCAACGGAACCGACGGCGTGGCGCTCAGCAACAAGCTGCTTCTCCGGGTCGCCCGCGACGGCAATCCCGCGACCACGCTGACCGGGCTGTGGCAGGCATCCTGCGCGAAAGCTGACGTCGGCGGCCAGCAACTGGCCGAGGCGTACCCGAACCTGGGCTGGCCCCAGCCCACCGGCGCCTGATCGCCGCACCCTGAACACGGGGTGCCCTCCTCCCGCGGCAGGCTGTCCCGCGCGCAACCCTGCGGACCCGTCCGGGAAAAGTCCGGCACTCGCCCGTCGGAGTGCCGGCCTCCCGGACGACGATGAAGGTGTGACGCACCCGCAGGTGCGGCCCGACCCGGCGTTCGGGCTGCTGGAGCTGTATGACGATGCGCTGCCGCACGTCTACGGCTACCTGCTGGCCCGCTGCGGCGACACCGGCCTGGCCGAGGACCTGACGGCCGAGTCGTTCCTGGCCGCCGTGCACGCGGTCCGCAAGCCGGGCGCGCCCGATCCGTCGATCCCGTGGCTGATCGGGGTGGCCCGGCACAAGCTCGCCGACCACTGGCGGCGGGTCGAGCGGGAGCAGCGCGGGCTGCGCCTGCTGGACGGCGAGCCGGCCCGGGTCGAGGACCCGTGGGAGGCGGCCGTCGACCGGATCCGGGCCCGCGAGGTGCTGGACCGGCTCGGCGCGCACCACCGGGCCGCGCTCACGCTGCGCTACCTCGACGGGCTGCCGGTGCCTGAGGTGGCCCGGCACCTGGACCGCACCGTGCACGCCACCGAGGCACTGCTGGTGCGGGCCCGCGCCGCGTTCCGCCGGATATACGAGGGAGAGGAGGGCTCGCGATGACCGATCCGTTCGAGGCTTTGCGCGAGCCCGTCACGCCTGCCGATCCCGGCCCCGGATTCGCTGGGCGGCTGCGGCTGCGGCTGACCCGGGAGATCTTCGCCCCCCCAGGAGGAACCATGTCCCAGGAGACAGTAGCGACCCAGGTCGAACGCGAGCCCGCCTGGCCTCCGACGTTGACCCCCTACATCGTCGTGTCCGACGCCCGGCGCGCCATGGACTGGTACGTCGAGGTGTTCGGCGCGCACCGCCGCGGCGAGCTCTACGTCAACGCGGACGGCACCATCGGCCACGCCGAGGTCGGCATCGGCGACGCGGTGCTGATGTTCGCCGAAGCCTCCGACCTGTGGCCCGACGTACCCGTGCGCGCCCCCGATTCCCCCTCGACGTTCAGCCACACCCTTCACCTGGAGGTCGACGACGTCGACGCGACGACCGAGCGGGCCCGGCGCAACGGCGCCTCGGTGGAGCGGGAGCCGGCCGACCAGCCCTACGGTCGCGGCTCGGTGATCGTCGACCCGTTCGGGCACCGCTGGATGCTGCTGCGGCCGCCGGCACGGGCCACCCGGCTACGCCAGGGCGACGTCGCGAACGTGACGATGGTGGCCCGGGACGCGCACCGGGCCAGGGAGTTCTACGAGGCCGTGCTGCAGGTGCCGTTCTCCTCCGGTCACCCCGGCGCGTGGCGCACCGGCGAGACCAGGCCGCCGCTGGCCATCTTGCCCTCGGCGGGCGCGGAGCCCGGGGTGCAGTTGTCCTACCGCGTCGACGACATCGCGGCCGCGGTCGGGCGGGTCCGGGCAGCGGGCGGCCGCGCCGGCGAGCCCGTGCGCAGGCCGTTCGGGCTGCTCGCCGAGTGCGTCGATGACCAGGGCGCGACGTTCCGCCTCTGGCAGCCGGCCGGCTGACCGAAGTGCCAGAACGTTATGAGCCAGGCTGCTCAGGTAGCTCGACTGTGACAAGAGGATTTCCGTACAGCGAGTACAACAGCGGCGCCAGGCTTATGAAGTCCTCACCCTTAAATGGCACTTGCTTCGCAGCCAAGAGGGCCTTACCGATCTCATCACCCGAGAAGAGCTGGCGATAGAATTTCTCCGCACACTGGACAGCGGTACCATTGTGGATGCGATCCAGCGTGCCGATGAATGCGCTGGCGCCACCAGCGCAGAACTTCGGGCCGAATCCGATCAATTCACAAATAACGGCCGTCTTCTCACTTGATTGGCATGCGTTGGCAAAGACAATGCATCCGGGCCGCAGGCTGCCCTCGGCAATCGAGGTAACCATGAAATTTTCGAAGTCATCTTCCGCTTCCACGATTCTGAGGTATGCCCCGTTCGGCCCGACTGCGCCATGTCCCGTGAAGTGAATTAGATCGGCGGTCGGCAGCTGTTCGTTGAATTCAGCGAGGGTGCCGTTGCCCGTGCCGTCAATGACGCTGAGCTGGACGTGCAGGTCCTCGAAGAGCTGCCTCGCCCGGGAGGCGACGTCTTCGGGAATCCCATGGCCAATAACATTGAGCACCTTTCGGATCTTCAACCTCAGTGGATCCGGATCCACCCGTTCCTCACCATCCGCGGCGCTATTGCTGATCACGTACATCTCCCCCCAGAAATCACCGCCATTCTTGACCAGCTCCCACGGGATGCTAATGAGTTCATCGGCATATATGTGCAGGAAGTCTCCCCTCTTCATATCGCGATCAACAGCATCCGTCAGCTTTTTAGGGATAGCTTTATACAGTAGATACCCAAGTCCCTTGAGGCTAGTTAGGTAGCCACGGGCGGTGTCGCTGCTGGATAGCGTATCTCCGGTAACTCTGCGGAGCATCGTAGTGTAGTTGCCTCTTACGAAGGTTCTCATGTTGGCCACGCTCTCCTCGGGTGTTTTGCCCCCGCGGATAATCGGCTTGGCATGCGGAACAAAATGATATGAATATTCGCCATGATCGGCCTCAACCATTATAGTGTGGATTTCTGACATTGCACACCTTGAGCTCGTCTCGCTATTGCAATCCTAGAGAGCGACCATTCGCCTGGCTGGCTGCAATATCTTATTGCGTGTATGTTCGTTCGCGTCCCTCCGGTGGAAGTCAACGCCGAGTCATGCTTCCGCAAGAGCTAGAATCGACTCCTGGCCACGGCCACGCAGCTAGTCCTGAGGGTAGGTATCAGATCTGGTACCAGTCAAGCACTACCTGCGAGAACTCGTGGGGTGAACGGGTTATCAGCCCAATCGACCGGCGGATAGCCAGATGCCCGGTCTGCTGAAATGCCGCGGCGCGTTCTCACCCGGGTCAGACGGGATAGGGGTCAACCTGCCGCTGCCTGGGGTAGCGCCTGGTAGATGATGGTGTGGTGTTATTCGTCGGCCAGGAGTGCGGTTTCGATGGCCCGGCGCGGCCGGTTTGCGAGGATCGGGTGGCTCCGGGCCGTGCGGCGCCGGAGGGGTGAGGGCTTGCGGGTCAGGCCACCGGCTCGGCCTTCTTGCTTCCTGCCGCCGCAGTAGCGGCCTTGGCCTGGTTGGCGGCTCGGAAGCGTTGCTGGGCACCTTGCTTGGTGAGTCCGTAGCACGCGCCGATCTCGTTCCACGTGGCTCCGGCCTTGCGGGCGGCGTCGACCTGGGCGGCCTCCAGCTCCTCCGCCGCTTCTCGCAGGCGCCGGGCGGCGTCGAGCCGGCTGATCGGCCCGTCGGCGGCGTCGAGAGCGCTGAGGGCGGCGAAGATCCGCTTGACGGGGCTCTTGGCGGCCATCATCACAGCGTAGTCGACAGCTGATGCCGGTCAATGATACGTTGACGCCTGGTCAACATTTCGTTGACCTGCCGGGTCGGGAAGCGGGGTGAGACGCGTGGCCAAGAAGAGCAAGAAGAGCAAAAAGGGCAAGAAGAAGGGGAAGAAGTAGCAGGTCCCAGCCTGGACGGCAGCGGTCCGGCGACGTGCCGCTGCCGTCCGCAGGCCCGGACCCGGGCCGGGCAGGACCAACGGCTCTGGCGCTTGCGGCAGCG
>Ga0335078_10002693_pt1 | contig 26756 bp, 27 predicted proteins | sample Lox_Sample_32_FD_206711 | JGI IMG/M metagenome (GOLD analysis project Ga0335078, IMG submission 206711) | Soil microbial communities from Loxahatchee National Wildlife Refuge, Florida, United States - Lox_Sample_3.2 | ecosystem: Environmental > Terrestrial > Soil > Wetlands | place: USA... | reverse complement strand
AGCCCGATTGACGGCTGTTCGTGCATTGGTTCGCGGGTGTTCGCGTCAGCGATGCAGATCCTTCTAACTCTTGATGTTTCGTACTGTGAGTAGTTCTCCAATGTGTTCGCATCTGGCCGAACGAAATAGAACGAACTGCGTGGCGTATAGAACGCCACAGTTCTTTAGAGCCCGCGCGGTTTTGGGTGAGGAGCGACGCCGAGATTTTAAGGGCCGAATCGGGCATTACTCAAGTCTGCTGACCCCGTTTTTGGCGAGGAACGAGATTCTGTCTCCAGCCGGATGAGCGAGTTTCAGTGCCCCCAGAAATCCATATAATAAGTCATGTTGTTTCAATAAGTTACCACGATGTTCCTAGTGGTTTTTCCCGCGGGGGCTGCAGACGGTTATGAGAAGGACCAAAGTCCGCTAAGAGGCTTGTTTGCAGTAGCTTAAGCGCTGGAGGGCTCGATAGCGAAGTTTGGGAATGCCAGTTAACCTGCAGAAAACAAAGGGGAATTGGTACGGTTGCCGAGGCTTCGGGGTTGTCAAGTGGACTCTGAGGGTACACGCAACTACCACCCGATCTCTTCTGCACACCGGCGGATACTCTCGTCAATGGCCTGCACTAGGTCTAGGTATGCTTTAGCGCAACCCAGAGACCGCTCGGCAGAGCCAACAACAAATGCATAGGACGTTGAGTGGTCCTCAGAGACGGACAACTCGGCCAGGATCTTTCCGAGACAATCGTTCCGACCAAATGACTCCTTGTTCAAAAGTTAGTTGCACGAGAGATGAGGGATGAGTTCCCTCAACTTCCTTTCGAGGTCTGGCCGCGTGGAACTGCGGATGCCCGAGGCCATCTGGTTGAGCATGGCCGGGACCAAGGCTACCGAAAAGCTATGAGCATGGTCCTCATGCATGTAGCGATAAGCACACGATTGGGAATGGAGCCAGGAAAAAGCTGCCACGGTCAGAAACGCGCGACTGTAGAGCTCCGGGGCCACGTTCGGATCGATTCCTCCGACGAGGTCAACGACATCCATGGTAAGCGACTCGTACCCCGATTGCAGCATGTCAAAGTGGGACTCGAACGGTTGAGCTTTTGGCTTGCTGCTGAACGCTTTCTTCTGACCAGCGAATGCTACCAACGATCGTGCAACGTGCTGTGAGAGCCCAATAATGCCGGAGCTGTACGACACAGCAAACTTGCCGGGAGAGGAGGTACGTCGCGCTAGCCACGCCTTGAGACTCACTAGTCGCCCTCCCCAGCTAATCTGCTCGTGGTACTTTTGCGCGTGTCACAATACAACGTAGCGCGTGGTAGATCAAGACAGATTCTTCCAGGCGCTGGGCAAACGCATCAAGGAATTGAGGCGAGCAAATGAGCTCAGCCAGGAGGACATGATTTCTCATGGGTTTTCGGCTCGGCACTGGCAGCAAATCGAAGCCGGACGCCCGATCACCCTCAAAACTCTTTTGCGAATCAGCGATACGTTCAGGACACCGGTGACTCGGCTGCTGCGCGGGTTGGATCGTGGGATTTATCGAGGCTGGTAAGCGCTCCAAGGTTTTTCGCGTGTGCAATTCGTGACCAGATCTTGAGTCCGTTCAGCGGTACCAGTAAAGAAAGTATCCACCGAGGGCAATCACCAACGCTAGGCCGATCAACTGAGGCACGGCCCTGCGCCATCCTTCTTGTAGGGACTGTACTACGAACGCGACTGCGAACACAGCGCCCAGAACTGTTAGGGAAGTACGTTGTTCCATGTTGGGTTCTCCTCTCCTCGCCGAAACGGGGTTCGGAACTGCAACTGGGGTTCCAAAGCTGCTTGACCACGCTCCCTTTTGCAAACGGCTTTGAAGCCTATCGAGGTGGGGCGGGTTAGGTGCTGCCGCAGTTTTCAGGTCTTCGGGGGGGATTTGGAGGGCCGAGTCTTCACGTAAACTAAGCGCTCGCGGGTTGAGCGTTAGCCCCCTGGCCGGTCGGAATGAATACAGTCGAATTCTCAACTACACGTCCTCGGAAGCGAAACAATGATTCGGAAAAATTGCTAAGAGCCTGCTCTAAAGCAGACCGCTGTTTCTGGCAGGACGATTCGACTTCTTCTTCGGAAAAGGGCTTTTGGCTATGGTCAAAATAGTCATTGTAAACACTCTGAGAAACCTCCAACAGGTCGCTAACTGCCTTTCGGATATCGAGCCACGCCAGAAAGACTGGGGTATTTTGCGAGTGGTACGTCCCGAGGGTGACTCCGAGAACTTCCCGCCCACGCTTCCAATCGGACTTCGCGATGTTAAACCTCTCTCTGACATTGTCTCGGTATGACTGCATTTGTGGATTGCCTGCGCTAGGCTGGAACCGCGGTGTGGTGATTAGGACGACGTTGTCCCCAGCAACGCTAGTTGATGTCACCAAGTCAAGAATCTCCTTGATTACCGTTAGTTCACCCTTCAGGTAGAGATCTTCTTTCTGAAGTCGCTGCTGCTTCTCCGAATCTAGCTGTACTAGCATGATTTCACGCTTCTTTGCCTCGCTTTGGAGGTGACTTGTCAGAATTCCCCCTATTACGCCGCCTACTACCACCGTAATGAGCGCGGCGCCTCCGGCTGACTCCAAGAAGACCTGCCAAGCAGGCTTGGCGTCTTTCTGGGGTGCTCTCTTTTTCTCGATTTGAGCGATGGCATCTTCATACGCCAACGCACTTGTGAGGTCGGGCAGAGCTTCAGCCAAATGTGGAGCAGAGACAATTGGATCGCGCAGGCTTACATCGAGCATACGCGGGGCAGAGAGGGGATTGAGTGCGAACAGTTTGCTGAAAGCCGCTGCGCTCTGACACCGGCCACAGGTATAGCAAATCCGATAGCTTCCGTCGTTGTCCAGTGGAATATTTTGGCTTAACGCTGGGATTTCAATGCTCCCATTTGCCACTGGATTTCCCACGGCATCGGAGACATACCCCAAGATACCCGGGCGTTCCCCAGGTGGAACCTGGGCGACAGCATTCCGCCCGGCGAAAAAAATCACGATCGCAAAGCTAGACAAACCGAGCCTTCTCACAATTGCTAGTTCATCAGAAAATCTTCGGAAGGCCATATACTCTCCTCTGGGTGATCCGGGAGCTAGCGCTCGCAGCGGAGAATTCAGTTCGGAATGCGGGATGATCCAGCGAACTTTCGAAGCACACGTCAGATTCCGCGATGTTAGGCGGAGAGCTTAGCACGTTAATCAGTCTCGCAAAAGCTGAAACGACACATGCGGATCGCCATATCGGGGGACCGAAGTCTTCTCGAAAGAGCGCGGAGTCATATCGTCCGAGTCGCGAATGGGTCCGGGTGGCGGCAAGTCGGGACAAACTTGCACGAAGCTTAGTTGCCTAGCTTGCTTGGCCAACTCTTTCTGAGCTCTTCAAATAGCTGCTTATTGCACAAATTCCGAAGCGCGTTCTGACCTTCCTCAGGCGTCGTTCGCCCTCCGCCTTTGTGCCACACTGTCTCAAACACATTCCAGGCAATATGCTGCCCGAGCCGGCGATAACTCTCAAACTGTGACTCATTGAACCACTGGTTCGCCGTGCTCTGGTGCGGGAACTCATCATGGTTGGTCTTGTAGTTGAGCACGTCCGCTGGTTCGTCGCCGGTGAGCGAGCACTTGAGATAGATAAGGAGGCCAGGACTGTCCGCTGGAGTCTTCGGATCGACTTTCTCGTAGTGAATTTCACCGACGGCACAATGGCAGACGCTGTTCTTGCCAGACCTTTGCAGCGCGATCTGATCCGTGTTGATCTTGATTTCCACTCCGATGTCTTGGCGGCATTTCCGAATGGCATTGCCGAGATCGCTGAAGGCGTATTTGTGATCCTCACTAGCATCACACGCGACGATATATTTGCATCGCCGCTTTACCAGTTCGTAAATTCCGAGGTTTTCAAAATGTCCGCCATCGGAAAGGTACACGTAACGGCTTTCGTCATTCGCAGTTCCGCAAAGCTCGCTGAGCAGACATCCGAGTCCAAACAGTGGACTCGGCCTTTGCCAAGTGGACCTGCGAGGATTCCCGGCCCACCAGCCCAACCGGACATTGAATACTGTCATCAGAAACGCCAGCGCGGGCTTGCTGTGGTATCCCATGCAAGGGCTCGCCGCAGCGCCGGATATGGACATCGCTGTGCCCAGAAACATCCCGCCATCGGGATATCCGTAGCGTTCGGTTGGGCGATATGCATATGCATCCGGAGTTTCCAGTTTTTCAAGCCACGCGTCAAAGCCGCAGTACAGCGGAGTGAAAACGAAGGACGCCGCTTTTCGCTCCTGCCAGGCCAATTCTTTTCCTTTCACCAGATTCAAGGCGGCGTTGATGATGAGGAGAGGCCCGGAATACCCGCTGTCGGCTTGCAGGTTTTTAGGTGCACTCTCCGCCCTCATTTCTTTTAGAACCATATCGTCTCCCCGATCAAAGCCGGTAAAAGGATGATAGCGGCGTGCCTTACCGTGCGACGCGCCCAGGTAGCACCGTACGAGACGATTGCGATAGAAGAGATGCATCGAAAAGTCGTTGATGTCGACCCGCCACGCCAGAAACGCTGCAATTCCAAAGCATCCCGCGGCAATACCAAGAATGCGGAGGGCCATGTCCGCCGACAATTCCGGCAGATAAGAAAACCGCGACCCCTCACAGTACCGGGCCGGCAGAAAATGGCCTAGAGAATCGTGGTTTATGTTCACCCACGAGGCCAGTTGCGTGCTCGTGAAAGCCCACGACATGAAGTAAGAGAGCCCGGCCAGCATGCCGAGGACGAACACGTATGGCGTAAGACCCGCTGCCCATTCGAGCCATGGTTTCTGGTTCTGTCCTGTATCCTTGCTCTTTCCGGCAAGAACGCCTCCAACCGTAGACAAAACCCACGCCGGCGTAAGTCCCCACTTCACCAATCGTCCCCAGATCGTGGCACCGTACGCATTGGAGCATGGGAAGGCGTAAAGCGAAAGTCCGCAAACGACCAGCCAGGTCAGCGCTAACACAAGCACCCACCCGCCGAAGCGACTCCACCATTCGCGTTTTTGATTGCGCAACATGAGCCCCATCAAACCCACGTGAAGCGCAGCCACCAGAAGTAGCACTACGACGACAAGAGGCGTCCCGACGACCAGAAAATGAAACGAGCCCCAGTTTTTTTGCTGCAGACTGTTGAAAATCGGCACCAAACCGCCTAGCAGCACGCCACCTAGCGCACCGGCCCATGGTGTGGCGAATAACATGGCGATCGACTCCAGCTGCCGATCCGGGACTTCCCTTCGGCGGCTCCTCCAAGAGGTCCACAGGAAGGCAAGCGACAAAACCATGCATGCCCCTATTACCCAAAAGGTTGGAACACGATTCAATAACCAGTCGTGAAACGGAAGTACGACCTCGCCTGCAATCAACAACAGAATGAGCGCCAGCCCGATTGTTGATCCAAAACGAAAAGCGATTGCGGTCTTGCGTCGCGCATGGGGCGGCTTGAAGAGCCGTCTGGACAATTCGTACGCGATTCGCGTGGGCAGCCTGGAACCCAGTCCGGTCACCCATGCGACCGCCCATGCCAGTAGCCAAAGGAGGAAATAAGTGAGCGCTCCGTGCTCCGCCCATTGTACCCAAGCCAGCCCATGCGGCTCATTTCGTCTACTGACCCAGATGCTGAGAAACCACGCAGCTGGCAGCAACGTTGCGCCAGCCACCTGCGCCGATAGTCGGTGCGTAACAGAAGCAAACGGCCATATCCCGGGCGGCCCGAAAAACCGCGACTCCAGATTGCCAGCCACGAACTGCACCATCAGTAACAGAAACACTCCGCCCCAGAGCAGCGGTCCTTGGCCGGAAGCCCACCGCAGACCGTTGACCGCCTCGCCGGCATGAGGCAACAGCAGCACAACCGCTAACGAGAACACTAGAATTGTGAGATTCAGCAGCGTGTTCCTTAGGTACGTCGCAATCATCGACCATGTGTCTAGGCTGAAAAACCCGAGCCGCGGAGTCAGGTAATTGGAGTAGCGCCGAAGGAAGCGAATCGGTTCCGCTTCCCGGTGATTCGCATTGGGTTTGCGGTCCGTCTGCAGGTTTCGCGTCACGTCTTCTATTCCGCAACGCTTGATCCACGCTGCCAACCAGCTTCCGATATACCCTCCGCCAGAAACCGTGGACAGGTAATCGAACCTCTTCAACAGGTCGAGATCGGCGAGCGTTTGCAGCACGCCAAGATTGAATGTTGCACTGCGAATACCTCCGCCAGAGAATGCAAGACCCAGCAAGTGCCCTTCATGCGCTTTCTCGATCACGACGTCTGGGTTTAGTTCTTGGCGGGCAGGCGCATCCGGAGCTGCGCCCGGGACCGCCGTTGTGGGAGCCGGGCAAGACGCTGTCCCAGTTCCACTGTCCTGTCCCGGCTGAGCCCCCTTGGGTTGCCCTGCAGTTTCAAATCCCAGTAACTGTTTGATCTCTCTGGCGCATTCCTCTATGACTTTGGGCAGTTTCTTGGCAGGCGCTGGATCATGCCAGTGTCGTCTGCTCTGCAACTTCTCGATCTCTCCAAGTTCGGTATCCAGAATCTCAAAGAAGCGTTTCGCAGTTTCATTGGAGTGTTTCTCATCCGCCTTATCGCCAGTTGGCTGCGGATCAACTTTCAGAATTCCTGCTGCCATGGCGACCCTCCTCATTTGCGGTCTTCGCGCAACTCAGGCACAGTCCTACTAAGCCGCTCCATTATTGATCTTGTCAGTCCGAAGTCTGCACTCACTTCCCGATATACTTAGCCAGTTCCTTTCCCACCTCAATGAAACCGAATCCAATTCCGAAGTAAGTTCTGCGGCGCTCCACGTTCAGGTTCGCTCCATAGCTGAATTGAATCTTGTTGTCGAACAAAGACGTGATCACCCCCGCGCCAACCTGGACGTTGGTTCCGGTCGTATTCACAAACTTTTGTGAGGCAAGGTCAAAGCTGGGATCATTGAAGTTCATGAACGTCACGTTCATGCCGAGACCCGGTCCCAGTGCACGCATAAACTTAGCTCCGGAGCTTTCGCCTCGCTTGAAATAGGCAACGCCAAAAGTCATGCCGGGCGAGGCAGCGAAGTTAACGCGATTCAAGGGGGCTGTGGACGATCCGGGGGGAGGCGTAATATCCGCGGTCGTCACCCCCAAACGTCGCACAAACAACAGCGACGGTGACCACTGAATCTTCGCGCCATATTTCTTTATCGAAATTTCAAACACGGCTGGAATGCCCGTAGTTCCACCGTCTTTACCAACCGCAGTGACTGTTAGCGTCAGCAAATTACCGTCTGCGGCCTTCGCGGATTGCAGAGAGATGCTTCCCGGCGCGAATAACTTTGTAAGAACAACAAAGGCCAACTTACGTTTTTCCTCCGCAACCTTGTCGATACCACAGCCTGTCTTGTCTATTTTGCTCGCGCAATCAGGGCTCTTTTCCTGCTCGATCGCCTGTTCTATCAATTCGTGAAAATCTTGGAGTATCAACCAACTGCGTTCCGTCAATTTGACGAGAGCATCCGGCTTGCTTGAGTCGAGAGCATTGTTCAGAGTGTCTTGGTATTGCTTTGCCACCTGCACCAAAGACGCGGTGTCCATCCAAAAAATCTCTTTGCCGAAAATTTGCAGGATTGCGACGTTCTCCGGATCGGCAAAAAAGGCGCTGATAGTCCCAATCTCGGGCTGGTACAAGGCGAAACGGTCCCTCGCGAGCCTCATAGCAGGAATGTCCCTCTTGTCGACAACCGCTTGTTGCATGTCTTTGATTGTCTGGTCGATCTTGTCTGATTGCTCATACACCGACTGGCTTTGGTCCGTCTGGGCTGTAGTCGTTACAATATCCCAGGCCGTGTAAGCCATGTTTTTGACGAGGTTCGCGATGTTCGCCGTCGTTTCGAACGCCATGCCACGTTGCGCCGCCATCGTGGCCCTGTCCTTTCCCACTTCGCTATACCCTATAACTTCTATTGTCTGGTTCTTGTCTTCGGATGACAACACAGCTGACATATAGAGCTTGTTAAGGGGCAAGTCATACCCAACGATGTCCGGGTGAAGGTCTGGAATGATCACGACCGTGCTCATATAGTCCACGCTGAGCTGCGTGCCCCGGGTAGCTTGCGGCACAGTCGGATCGTAGATCGGCCGTCGCACTCCTCCTCTTGTGTCCTCGTAGATGCGGATAAAACTGGCTGGATTGAAAGTGCCGCTGCTGTTCTTAGTAGTTTGCTGCGCGGTGAGAGCGTTCGGTAGCACAGTTACAAGCAGCGAACACAGCACCGAAGCCGCCAACATCCAACGGTGTGTACGTTTCATGAGCATCGCCTCCTTGTGCCACGTGAGTGCGCTGGCTCGCCCATTCAGCCGTGATAATTTCTCGGCTCCTTGATCTACTCAACGTGCCTTCAGTTGCGGCTCAAGGAGCCGCTCACCACTGAACCCCGTCAGCAAAGATGGAGGATCAAGCAAAAGTGCTTCCGCGCGACGACGCTGGCGTTCTCCGTGTTGGGTTGCTTTCCGGCGCGGAAAAGAGGACTGAGGTGCGACCGGTTGGTCGGGGAGGTGCGATCCTCCGCCGCGTCCGATCTAACTAGAACGAAAGAAGGTCAACTTTATTGCATTTAGCGCCACAAGGCTGTGGGAGTCAACTCGGAACAGCGATGGCCGTCACGTGTTCGCGCAACGGTTTACTCGTCGGGCCAAACAGTCGTTGCTAAATCGCCCACACATCGCGTGTGCGTCCAAAATCGAAGATCCAAGCTGGTTGCACGTCCTGCCATCATGAGCCAGGGATCCCTTTCGGAGCGGAGGGGAGGTGTGCGCTCCGGCTTCGGGAGTCCAAGGTCTTTTACACAAATTTCAATAATCGGATCGCTCCAAGACCGAGACTAGCAAAGATTAATAGCACAAGCGCGCTCACTAGACCCAAGACGAGAAAACGTGGAAGCGTCGCCCGAAAAGGCCACCACACTTGCCTCCAATCCGGTTGAGAAAGTTTTCCTTCAAGGTCGCCGGGAGGACCATCTGTACCGATGAGAAACGGCTGCCAAATCCGCTCAAATAGACCCGGCATTAGCTTCTCATTGAAAAAATCGCTGTGGCCGCCGGATAGAACTGCATGACAGATGTATCGCCGATCATTGAAGCCACGCCGCCCCGAAGGACCGGAGTCAGGAATGAAGTAGTGCGCTATACGCGCCCATAGGTCCTTAGTCGCAACGTGGCACAAGACCGCTTGGACTTGGCCGCGCGTTATCAGCTCATTCCAGTCGAAGTCCGGCCTGAGGATGCATCCGGTCAGGATTACCCTCCCGACCCTCAAGGTACGATCAGCATCGAGGGCATGGCCCAACAACCATGTGCCAAAACTATGAGCGATGACGTCCGGCACCCCACCGAATCCAGCAGCGTTCGTCTCGCCGCTTAGCCGCCGTATGCGGTTGATCAAGCCGCGTGTCAGAGCACGCTGTCGGAATTTGAGCACCGCACCTGGCCGCACAATACCGTACTTGTAGATTGCCACTGGCACCATCCGTCCATAGCTTTTAGAAACGAGCCAGTTCAGGTCTTCCTGCCAAGCACCTTGCGTATTCATGCCATGAAGGGTAAGCACCCAGATGATGTCTCTCGTTCTAGGTTCCTCTCTTACGAAGTACGTCACAGCATCTGGGGTTTTTTCTTCAAACGAGCATTCGCAGTATGGACACCGTAGAAGCTGACCCTAACTCTGCGAGAAAGTGCATTCTTCGGCGCCGAGGAGAACATGAAATCGCTCTTGTTGCCAGTGAAGAACGCGGGCTTGAGCGCTCTACGCACATTGCGCACCGGGGTGAAATCCTGATAGCTTTTCTGGCCTGAGGTTCCAAATTCAACATACGCTCCTGGCGCCTCCAGCCTCGCCATGCTTGGCTGTATTCCGTACTCTCCGTTCCGGTCATCGAGGCCAAGTTGGTCGAGGTGTTTGATTGCCCAGTGAAACACTATATTCTTCTAGTGCGGAGAACTTGAAGATTGACGACGCAGTCTTTGTGACCTCTTTCAGAGCGGTCTCATGTTCGACCTCGCCCCACGGTGTCTGAATAAAGATCGCTGCTAGGCGCAGGGGCAAAGCCAGCTCGAACCGCATGACGGCCCGCTCGGCTTGGCGACGATACGCGTGAAACTCATACTCGTCGCCATTGATCTCTTGCGTGTAATCTTTTGTCTTGTCGCGAACCAGCCAGGACTGGCCCTGATGCCACGTAAGCCGAAGGTTCGAACCGTCAAACTGAATGCCCGTTATTTTCTGGACTTCCGGGAATTCGAAGGACGATCGAGCGTTCCAAAGATCGCTGAACCCTGCTTTGGCTACTTGCTTCTGTATTCTGGTGGCATCTGACCACAGCGGGTCCTTGGCGACGTCAGGGGGCACCTTGTACAAATAAATGTGCTGGTTCCCCCAGCCTTCAACTTCGGCTAACCATTCCTCGATGTCCTCGCGGCGGATCGTTCCGTCATCGATCGCCTTCATCAGGTTCCGCTCAAAATCGGCCTTAGTGACACCTATAGGAACTCCACGGGTATTGCGCAGCAGCTCCTTGATAAAGACATTCCCTTGGGCAAGGATGATCTCCCTTACAAGTGCCTTAAGCTGCTCACGTGAACCGTTTGTACCCTGATTCGTTGCCAAGTCTGCCTTCTAAATGAAGATGTGGGGGCTCGCACTCGTGCAGCCTGTTTGAAACTGTAGCTTCTGTCGACTGGATTGGGGAGCACTGCTAATGCGCATAGGCGAGTGCTCTTATTTGTTAGTTTCTTGAGTTCCTTTATTGGTCCTCTTCGTCGTCCCCAACGTTAATGCCATTCGCGTTGCTGAGGGGCTGCCATGCGGCCTTTCCAGAAGCCGGACATTTCTTAATATCATCAGACTTGCACACTTCGAAGGTGTAGACAGGGTGTATTTCCCAGACAGTGACTCGCTGTGGATCACCGGTCGCCGCTGTACCATCCCGACATGGTTCGTGACTGCCGTCGAAGAAGAGTTGGCCTGTGACCCGCACAGGTCGCTCGGCGTCAGTCACCAGGTTCAAGTTGTCCACGTTCCAGACGGCCGGTCGTTCATGGGGAATAAATTCTGCCGATATCGTTTTGCAAAATTTTGCTTGATGTTGCGGGTCCTTCGGTTTGATTCTCCCCGGGGCAGAATTCAACGCCAAGTGGATGTCGGCCATTTCATGCTCCGTCTTGTGGCAGTTGACGCTTTCGCCCCCTTTCTTGCCCTTCGACGCAGATTTGGGCATATAATGTGCCTCAGAAAGATAACCCACGAACGTGACCAAGTCTCCCTCGGAGAGCTTGGTTCCATCCTTCAGGGCCGGAAGATTCTCTAGAGGCGATCGGTCCACTGGTGGGCCCTTGCCTCTGAAACGGCTGCCGTATACAAGTCCACTGTCGTCAACTTCTGTTTGAAGTTCCTCCAGCTCTGAGATCGTTATGGGTTGTGCGCTTCCGGTTCGGCACAAATCGTTCTTTCGAACGTTTTGTGGCGCTTCAGCCGAATCAGCATCCGCATCACCTTGCAAACCGCAGGACTCAATTGATAATCCCGCAACTGACTCTTCATTGTATGGGGCCTTGCACTGGCTTACGGGGAAGTCCCCCGTAAGACGGGTTGCCAACTGTGCTGCTAGTCTCCTCGGGGATGTCTCCGAGAAAACGACGACCGAAGCTGCGATAAACCCATCCTTGTCTGCCGCTCTTAGGGTCTGCCACGTGGTAGTAACCGTTCTGCTGATCACTTTGGAGAAGTCTCAGCTTGGCGGGTGGCTGTAGGGTTGCAATGGTGTTCGAGTTGCTTCGCGGCTCCGCTTTTAGGTTCGCAGCACGACTCAGATCCAGATAATCTGCATGAGCCGAGGTTGTCGCAAGGAACAAGAGGACTATAAGCAGTCTCCTCATGGCGTGCCTCAGAGTGCTGCAACTGCTGATCGATCGACTTCGGGTTTCGGTTTTCCTGTTGCAGGATCGGAAGGGTGTGCGACCTCGTGGGCGGAGCTGCGCACGTCCATCACGTCTTGGAACAGCTTGAGAGAGGCTTTGCTGCCTCCCGCTATAACACAACCGGTCACAATCTCACCGAAAACGGTCGTCTTGTCGGTGAGGACAATCATGCTAATAGCGTCGAATTTCCAGACGATGCAAACCGCTACGCATACGGCTGCCGCCATCCACTCCTTTACCCCTTTGCCCTCGAAGCGCCTTATGAAGAATCGACTTTCAAACGGAACCGCCAATGCACGCTCCAAGACAAACGACAACACGATGATGGCTGTCAAGACCTCACCGACTCTCGCCCAATCCAAATGAAACAAATTCGGGTCCATAGTACCTCCCACAGGCTAGTTCTCATCTCGAAAGGATCGCTTAGTGAAGCGGTAGCGGAGCCGAGCATACCTGGGACAAGCGGCATTCTGCTCCCTATGTGGCCACGTCAGCGAAGCGAATTGTTCGTTGTTACGAAATCCGAACAAAGCGGGCAACTTCCCGTATATGGCGGCGAACCCCGCTTTTGACGAGGAGGCTGGTTGCGTACGCATCTGACAATCCGTCGGGGAAGATTCGCCGTCCACTGGAAGCCGAGCACCGTAAGATGAAAAGTGTTCTCCTGCGCCAGCAAAACGGGTCCACAGAGCACACCGCAAGAATCAGGACAGCATTTTTCATAAAGGTTAAGGGAGTCACCTTCTCTGTTGAAGACGAGCGAATTCTCGGCCTGACTCGTAGGTGGGTCAAGAGGCACGATGGTGCTATCGGCCAGCACTGCTATGATTGCCCCACGAAGCAGTTAAAACCTTTCCTAAAGGAAAACGAATGACTGACCTAGTTGCGGTACTAGCGCAGTTGAAAGCCGAACGTGACAAGCTGGATCGAGCAATCGCAGCACTGAGTGGACTCGGAGGCAAATCCAGTAGGGCCAGACGCGGAAGACGGAAGCTCTCTAAGGCTGCCCGAGCAAAGATTGCAGCAGCTCAGCGGGCACGGTGGGCGAAGTTCAAGGCCGCCAAGAAAAGGTAGGTCCGGCGGAAAACCGGGGGCAAGCCAGTCGAGCTTGCCTCTTTATCGAGAGGGGCCTTCTCCCCGTATTTCGGGGTCGGGATGATTGCCCATACCAAGCTTCGCTTCGAGGTCCTCCTGTTCTTTTCTCCACTGCCGCCTCTTCTCATATCGCTTCCTGAACCAGTCCGGGTCCGCCTCGATCCGCGCAAGCATTTCCTTTCGACGCCTGCATTCCTTCGCATTTTCCTCAAAGTAGCCACTCCAAGGGCCGATCAATCCCCAAAGACAGGCAAGAAAGAAAGCGACCTTCCCGAATCGCGTAGCGGCTGCCAGCAGTCCTCCCCAGAGCAATGTCCCCCCGTCCGGGATTCTCAGGAAGGACATGATCGCAAACATGAACAGCGCCAGGAGCCCGACGCCGCCACATAAGACCCTGAGGTCGCCAGCCAGATTTGCCAGTTGTACCTGGCTGCGATACGCAGTAAGTCTCTTGTCTTCTCCGGGTTGGTCGCGAGAGGGCATAAACTTCCTCGCACAAACGGGGTTAGGCGGGGCATATTAACACAAATGTTGCGTAAACACGATTTGTAGTTGATTTCCGACACGTGATGATGCCGGGTCATGCCTGCTGACCTGCTGACTCGCCTCGGAGACCGGATTCGGAAGCTTCGCAAGAAGCATGGTTGGACTCAGGTCGAGTTTGCCGAGCGGGTAGGCATTGACCGGAGCTTTCTGGCCGACGTTGAGCGAGGAAAGCGGAATATCTCAATTCTGAATCTGGAGTTGATTGCGAAAGGGCTGAGAGTCTCGCTCTCGCAGTTGTTTTCGAGGCTTTGAGCCAGTCGACGATGGTATAGACGTGTTGATCAGATGCTATAACTCGTTGCCTTCACTCCGAAGTTGGCTCGATGGTCGCAAACCTTACAGGCATCGGCTCAGAGACGAGAGGCTCAGTCTGCAAGAACCCAACGTTGCTCCACCGTTCTTGCAACTGTTGTCCAAAACTCCTTTGGGATGGATTGCCTGTAGGCTCAAGGTTTAGGGGCCACACATCGCAATTTAACCGCATCCAAACACTCGATGCTCGGTGGAGAGAGTCCCAGCTAATGGGCGGGTGACCGAAGCTATCACTTTCAGGTTTGGTATGCAAAGAGAAAGCGATCGTGGTCTTGATAGTCCACGACTCCCCCGGTTCCAATGATCGTACCTCATCCGGCGGGGGATCGTTTTGATCAAGTGCCGAGCGCAAAGAGGCCCATTCTGACGATGTACTGAGCGAAGGTCCCTTATAGTCCCTGAAAAAGACATTGCCTTCGTCTGCTGGCCCTGCTGTTTTTGTAAGCAAAATGCCATAGCACGCTGGCGTAGGGTTCTTCAGAAGCAGGAGAGGTCTTTTCCCAGCATTTACGATGCTCATACTGGCATCCACACTAATCCGTGTTGCTGTTCCGCTAGCACGTGTTACAGCCCGAATATCCGTGACCTCACCTTGAAGAATAATCTCATTCCTCGCTGTTGTGCTCTGCGCAAGGATAGACCCAACCTCGCCAACGGAAACGAGAAGGAGGATAAGGGTGATTTCCCGCCTCATCATGTATCTGATGTGGGCGGTGAACCAGCTACTATTGTGGTCGGTAGTAGCCGCTTTCCCCTTTGTTGATTCCCCTAATGTCACCGTACTTACTGTTCTCGAAATCGATCGCATTACCATGCTCATAGGGTCCTTCCTGTCCACTCTTACTGAACGCTATCGGTTGTCCGTTGTCATCTAAGAAAATGAAGCTTGTAAAGTGTTTGGCGACATTGTCGGTGGTTGCGTATCGGATAATGTCTCCAACGGTCGCATCGCCGGGAGACTCTGGTTTGGCCTCTGCAGCGAGTTTCTCATCAAGAACGTTGGTTCCCATGCCACTAATGAAATTCTGATTGAACCCTATTTCGGCCGCTGTTCGTGAGCAATCACTATGTTCCGGACCGGCATGCTTCCCATTGTAGTTGAGTTGTTCGCTTAGGCCTCGCTCGACAGCACCGTAAACTTCGCCAATTCGTCCACCCTCCTGCGACAAACGAATGTTATCTCCGCTCCCGACCTTCTCCGCAAATTTTGCCGCCGCTTTTCCCTTCAGACCTAGCTGCTTGGCAAGCGACGCACCATCGTCACCTTTCTGACTCTGCTTCGCCGTGACTGTCAAGTGGTGTTTGCCCTTCTTGTCTACCGAATCGTTGAACTGGAGCTCCCAAAGACCGTGGGGGTCTAAGAACTTAAGTGGAGAATTCAAGACATACGCGTACCGATTCCAGGATTGAGGGTTCAGACCATTGACGCTTGCCATGGTTGGGTCGGGTGACTGCCAGCGTCCGATATTCGATCCCAGGTACCGGGCTCCAAAGTAATCGAGGCCCGATTCGGTATCGTGTTCCTTGCCGGTGAACTTGTAGTTCTGCGTTACACCACTGCCACTGCAATAGTCGTACTCCTGGCCGCCGTAGGGATAATAGTCGATGTCCTGCTCGCAGGTCGTACCCGTGGCGCTCTCGATCATGCCGTGCGATCCAAGATGATCGGAGAAGTAGTAGTGCACTGCCACAGTCGTGCCCGTGGAGGTCACATCGCGCCGTGCAATTCGTTGACCTTTGAAGAAAAGGTATTCTTCCTCTTGATTCCCGCCAAGGTCGGTCTCGGCCAGCGTATCGCTGTTTGTGCCTTTCCAGTAGAGGGTCCCGGTCGTGCCGCTCGTCGGGCACGCTGTCGTGGCGCTTGCTGCCTGGCACTTCTCTACGCGTTCTCCCTTTGCATCGTAGATGTAGCGGTAACCAGAGGCCCAAACCAATCGGTTCTCGGCGTCGTAAACATACTGGTTCGGGCTGTTGCTCGTCATGTTTCCGGCTGCGTCGTAACCGAAACCAGAGAGTTGGTTATTCATGAGCGCCGACATGTTCAGTCCCTCTTGGTAAGGCTTGCCCGTTATCCCGTTCTCGTTCGTCAGGTTGCCCCAGGCGTCAATCGTATAAGTCTCGCCCCAGTTGGTGCCTCCCGTGCCACTTGATTGTCCGCTCGCGATTCGATTGAGCGCATCATAGGTGAATGTCTGTGTGCGCGAAGAATTCCTGTTGTTCGCGATTCCGTAGACGTTCCCGTTATCTCCCAGCGAGCTGGCGGAAAGAGCACATTGCGATGGAGTAGTAATGGCCACGCCCAGATGGAAATCGAAGCACTCGCTGAAAACGGTTGCCGATGTGCTCGAATTCGTAGCGGAAAGCAGAATTGGCTGCAGGCGGTCATTGTAAGCATTGGCGATAGTGAACCCAGTGAAGCCACTGGCCGACCCCAAAGTAGCGCCCATCATTTCGCCAGGAGGAGCATACGTCGCGCTCAGGGCGAAGTTGATGTTGTCCGTCGTGTCCACCAGTTTCGTGGGTCGGCCGTCGCCGCCGTAAGTGTACGTCAGGGTCTTCATCGGGGGGGTCAGAAGAAGAGCCAAGGAGCCGTCTAGGTTGTACGTGTAGTCGATGTAGTGGCTGACCGATTTGCTCCCGATTGCCCTCCTTTCTTCGATGACCCGCCCCAGTTGGTCGTGCCTCCATGACGTTCCGCCCGAACCATCGCACATAGCGGTGCTTCGTCCGATCGGATAGCTATCGGTGACGGTCGGGGGTGGAATCGTGCAGCTGCTGAGGGCAACGGCGTCATATCCGTACTGCACGGTCGGGGTGTAGGGATCGGAATTGCCGCCGTCCTTGTAGCTCTTGCTGGTGACCCGATTGAGCTTGTCGTAAGTATTGGTGGTCGTGACGGTTGCTGTTCCAGTCTGGTTGGGAAGCGGCGCAGTCTTGGTGATGACGTTGCCGTCAGCGTCGTAGGCGTAGCTGATCGTGCCTGATTCAGGATTCGCCGCGCTGGTCAATTCCGAGAGCGAATCGTAACTGAAGCTGCGCGTGCGGGCGTTCGCGCTATTGCTGCCCTTCTGGTTGGCGTACGTCAGATTTCCAAGTGCATCGTAGGTGTAGTCCGTCTCGTAGTTGAGGTGGGGTGAAGAGCCAGGGTCTTCGAAGACGCTGGTCATACGTCCTAAGCCGTCGATACATGATTCGCGCGACTTGCCCGCTTCGTCCGTCACGGTCGTGCACGGGAACGCAGAATAGTTCGTGCTCGCAGTGGAGCCGTCCTGTTCATTTACCGAGGTGACCCGACCAAGCGCATCGTAATTTGTGGTCGTGAAGCCCCAAGTTGTCTCGTTGGCACAGTTCGAGGTGATGGAAGAACACCGGGTGGGGTTGTAAACCTGAGATTTTCGCCCGTTCGCGTCGTAGGTTGTCAGCGTGTAGGTTGTTCCGCTCGGGTCCGAATTGAGTTGGCTCTGCGAAACGCGCCCTAAACCGTCGAACACGACCGTAGCTGTTTCATTGAGCGAAGACGTAATGGCCTTCGTCACTACGACTTTGAAGGGAGCCCCAGATTGTGAGCACGTCGGACCACCTTCGTCCGTATAGCAATAACTCGTGGAGCCACCATCCGGAAAACTGGTCGAGGTCAAACGCGCCAGGCTGTCGTAGCCCTTCGTTGTGACTTGCGAATTCGGGTCGGTGATCGAAGTCACGACGCCGGTATTGAAGTCGTAGGCGTACGTCGTCGATTGATTCAGAGCATTGGTTACCGTTGTTGGTAACGACCCGAAGTACGTCGAGGAGTATGCGTAGGCAGTCGGATACGCGCAAGGATCGGTGCTTTGCTGGACCTCGCCGGTATCGTAGAAGACCTTATTGGATACGAGGTATCCGTTCGACACCGAGACATTGCAATTTGTCGAAGCAGTTGTGCTGCCGTTAAGCCACCGATGAACCGATGTCTGATTGCCGGGATAGGATTCTCCCGCGACCTTTTGCTCAGTGATCCCAGACGACTGCAGGCTGGATTCATCGTAGCCATAGTACGTGTAGGCCCGTTGGGTACCGCCGCCGTCTTGGACTTGGATCGAGTAGGGGAGATCTAAGAGGTTGTTGGCTAGATAGCCGGAAGCATTCGGATTCGGGCTCTGCCAGGCGTAGCTTGTGTTCGTGGTGCGAAGGAGCGAAGTCCCAGACGGATAGTCGTAGTCCTGCTCCCTTACCACTTTACCGTAGAGCACGACGTTAGGATTGTTGTTGATGTCGGTGCTCAGGCCTCGGTAATCGAGATAAGTGCCGCCGGAGTCATAGCTTTTGGTCACGAAGCTGATCTGGTTCCCCGGCCAAACGGTCTGAAAACTCGTCGGAACAACATTTGCAGGACCATGCTGAAATGTGTCGCGATCCGTCGTTGTCATGCTGTAGGTAGTGTTAACAGCCTTAAGCAACGTGCCGGACGAATGACTGCCTTGGTAATACTGAGTCTGGCTTTCGAAAAGCGCGCATCCGCCTCCAGCTCCGAACGTGTGTACGACATCATTCAAAAGGGGATCAGTGACCACAGTATAAGGTGAACCACTGCCCGGAACGTTGTAACTATATTGCCACGTGTGCGGTCCGGTGCCATCATTTGCATTCACTGTTCGGGTGCTGACGTAGCGACCACTGTTCTGGCAACCGGCTGGGCCACCACCATATGTGTACGTATATGAAATCGTTCCACCGGTGGGTAAAGTGATTTGCGAGAGAGTTGCGAAATTGGACTCTGTGCCTCCGCAATTCGTGGTTGGATCGAGATCGGTGTATTGAAATTGCCAGTTCTGCCCGTTGGGCAGGACGATGCTTTCAAGACGGGTAACACTCCTAGGATAGCCGCCGCAACCAAAATTTATGGTTGGTGGAAGCACCTGAGGAAAGCTCGCGTAGCAAAACGTATATGACTGAGTGCCCCCGTTGAAGCCTGGAGGAGCCCACAGCACTGCCTTCGCAACAGCCGGTTGCCCGCTGATTACAGGGCAATTTGCTGTGCTCGTATTCCCGCTTGAAAAAGGTGACGGTGGCAAGGGAACCTGCCGTCCGAGGGAATCTGTAATGGTTGTGGAATTGCTCGTTATTTGATTGCCGTTGGAATCTTGTACCCCACCGTTCCCATAAATCAGGCCGTTGGCATCGACGGCGGTCCCTGAGCCGATGCTGCCGGAAAAACAGCCGTTCTGAACCAGGCAGGGATTGAGAACAGCGTTAAGTCTCCAGCCCGTTGCGTCCAGGGTTTCGAAAGGACCGTTTGCGGTTACACATTGATTCACTGGAGACTGATAGTTCTCCGAGCCGCACCAGACTGCGTTGGTGGACCATGTTACCGTTCCCGTATTGGCTAACGGGTGCTTGCTGCCATCCGCCGTTTGTAGAGACCAATTGCTGAAGTAAATGACATCCGTAATGAGCTTTCCATCATAGTAGGGCTCAGGAATAAACTGCCCAGCGAGCCCAATCTGCTCACCCCAGCTCACATAAGCATCTCCTCGCTCAACTGGGAGGGCACCACCGGCGGGAATGCCCCATGTCCAGTAGCATTTCCCCGTCAATGGGAGGCACAATTGGGCTTGATGCTGCGGCTGATTGTTGTACATCAGGTTGAAGGTCAAATGCAGCGCTCCGCGTTGCGGGTAAGACAGAAAGGGCATGTTCAGGGTAAGAGTTCCTGAAGTCAGACTCACGCTATCAATATCACCCCCGTGGTACGACTGATAGGCCTGCTCACCCATCTGATCGTCCGACGTAAACGGCGGCAAGCTCTGCGCTTGAGCAATCCCGAGAGACAAGATCGAAAGGAAAACGCTAAGTGCGAGAACAAGAATCATCCGGATACCAGATCGTGGAAAAGAGTTCGCCAGGCGGGAAGACGACAGGACTCTAACTAGGCGCACATTTCCTCCTTGAAGCGAGAGACGGTAGTTGGGAGCGGTCATTCAATCCGCTCTGTATTTAGACAATTCTTGCGCGGTCTGCCTCCACGCAACGCGTTTTGCATTCCAAGGGGAAGCAGCGAGGAAGGATTAACGGAACGGAGAATCCGCCGCTCTAACGGGCCGAGTCCTGTTCGCTGAATGGGGCGAAACGCTAATCTTAGAGGTTGTGGATTTCGAGGGCGAGCTGGATTTGTTACGAATTTAGAACAAAGACTAGCCGCTGCCACGGAATCGGTGGGCCCGAGAAGGCTGCCAGGGTTATTCGAATTCCGGATTTCGTAACAAAGGGATCGAGTCGGTCTAGGGGGCTAGCTAACGGCTGGTGTTGCTCCTACATGGATTGGGCGCAGTAGTATCTACCCAGGGGGGAGGTTTGCCTAGGTCCTGACCCCGTTTCGGGGCGAGGAGGGAAAATCGGAGGTGGTGGCATGACCGATCAACCGAATCCCTCGGTGCTTCGCCGCCGAGGCCGACCTTGCAAAAGAGCCGCCCGTGGCTCCTCGAAGTCGCCCAAATGGTCGGGCGGGTACTCCCCTCCACCGAGTGCTCTGGAGCAAGAATGTGATGTTCACGGAGCGCGAGCTGAAGAATACCTATCGGCTAAAGAAATTCCGCGAATATTACGAGACGGCAAAAATTGCCTTCTGTCGGGAGTGGGGAGACGTGCCCCGCCTAGGCCACACTAGCCCGGAGAGAGGCTCCTCGCGGCTCGACTCAATGCCTCCCAACTGGCGGACTGGCTCAGATCTGGGTGGCGCGATTTTCCGCTACGATTTTCAAAACTTGACCCCGGCGGGGAGTGGACAGGCTTTTTAGTCGCGGAAATAGAGGAAGTTCCAAAGTCGCAGCCAGCGCAACCGAACATTGCCCCGGAAATGCGTAGAATGTTATTTCTGCGAATTACGGCAGACGAGAGATACTTTGAGCGTTTCGGAAAAGAAACGAGTTCCCAGCCGCATCGTGCTTACGCATTGGAATTCCACCGCTACCGATCCTTCGATGGTTCCCCAACTTCAAAGGAAGGCCACCCCCCCTTGACGATAGCTTAAATTCAAGCAGAAATCAGACCAGTCGTTGGCTGCTGACCCCGTTTTGCGCGAGGAGAGGAGGAGCAGGCCTCCTTGAAAGCGCCGGATAAAGAATGACGATATCGGCACGCTCATGCCCGCTTGTGCGATGAAAAGCCGTTGCGACCGATGAACATCTCGCGCGAATCGTGACCGTTCCCAAACGGGAATTCATTCGCAGGGAGTCAACCAGCGTTGGAGAAAATCTGCAATTGCGAGCCACGGAACGTTAAAACTGGTGCAGTGTTTAAAGGTTCTCTAAAAATACGAACTATCACGAATGTGCGGCTAATCACATCGGCAACCGAAGCGCATTGGGTACAGTCACGAATTGTATCGAATCTCGCCCGAGATGTGAGCCGGACTAAATTCAATATGATCAGCGGATCGAGCTATACAATCGTCGCGACAAAAGGGGAATACAACTGAATGGCAAGCCGCCATAGCACCGGATCAGGCAACATCCTCCGAGTGTGGGCATCTTTATCCAGGCCTGTGGCCGTTAGCTGGATTCCAGTAACAAGAATGATTTGGGCTGCCGAGGCCGAGGCGCAAAAGCTGGAATCCGAGCTGAAACAACTGCTAAACGTATCCGATGCAAAGCTACGGGCGATTTCGCTTTGCGATCCCCTGTTGGCTGACGCTGGGCTGAACCGGTGGCTCAAGAAGGAACGGGAAGAGTCGTATTCTGACTGGTTGGCGTGGATTCTCGGCCAACTTGGTAGTGCTGTTGACGTTTTTGAAGTACTCGGGATAACCGAGCATGAAATCGTTGCGAAGTCCCACGCACGCGCCTTCAAGATCGAGCGGGAACAATACACATCTGCGGGAAGACTCGACTTGCTTCTCACTCTTGCCGACTCCGTGATGATTATCCTTGAGGTGAAGAAGTATTCCGCAGAGTCCTCCGATACCGCAAAACAAGCGGGATACTACGAATGGCTGCAATCAAAACTTGTTCAGCACCGGAAAGCCCTCCTCCTCACAACCGATGCCGCCGAAGACAAATATGAGAATTTCTCCACGCTCCTTTGGGCTGACGTGTGCATTCGGCTCAGGCGTCTTCTACCGACTCTGAGGACCAGCATCGGTCCGGTTAAGACAGCAATGTTCGTGGCGTTCGTCAGCGCAGTGGAGACGAACCTACTTAACCTGGTGTCTCCATTTCAGGAAACTGACGCCGTCGACCGACTCTTTTACGCGAGGACCATCGAGCACCTTAAGAAGTACATGGGAGGCGATGCAATATGACAGAGGCTAAGGAAACGGGCCTGCTTGCAGAAGGAATGAAGTCATATCCAAAAGCACTTGGCGCATTGAACGAATTCGTGCGGTTGGTCGTGTCGACCATCCGGGAGGTCGTTATCGATGATCTGGATAATCTATCTACAGCGATAGGGGTTAATCTGTCAGAAGATGAAGTCGGCGACTACGTGAGGCCGAACAGATTGGCCATTTCTAACCCAAAAGATGCATATCTCGGGGTCAAAATTGACAGAATCGGAGAGTCGGGGTGGGGGCTTTACTTTTACCTCTGGTGGGAGAGAGGCCAGCCAATGCTAGCCGTTTCCATCTGGCTGAGGGACAGCAACGTCGCCCAATCCATAGTCACGGCATTCAAGAAACTTGCAGCGTCTCGCGTGGAACTTGGCGCCGGTTGCGAGGTATATATCAGCCGAGTTCTTGCACCCGACAAGGCGGACCAGCTTCGTGTAATTCTGAGTGAGATGGATCAGGAGTTTTCTCAACTTTGGACCAAGGCTGGCGGATTGGAAAAGTTTCTGAAATAGTGAGAGCCACATGAGCAACATGTCCAGACTCCGGATTGGCGAATTGCAGCGGGGAGTATTCAAAATTCTCCTAGAACAACCAGAGGGCCTTGCTGCCAAGGAAATCCTTAAGCGCATGGAGCAGGTTGTCCCGCCGACTGAGTTCGAGAAGGCCGACTATCCGAAGCATCCCGGTATCCAGCGATTTGGGAAGATCATTCGTTTCGCCACGATTGGGCCGGTAAAGGCAGGCTGGCTGATCAAAGAAAAGGGCCGATGGTATCTGACGCAGGAAGGCAAGAAAGCGTATTTGGAACATCCAAATCCTGAGAACCTTGCTCGCGAATCATCTCGTTTGTACTACCAATGGGCTGACAAGCAACCGAAAGAAGTCACGGAGAGCGAAAAGGAATTTCATGAAGAGATCGGCACGACAGAGCAAGCCGCTGATGCCTCCAGTACTCTGGAAGAAGCCGAGGAGACCGCTTGGAACGAGATCGAAGAATACATGACGACCATCAATCCGTATGATCTTCAAAAGATGGTTGCCGCGCTGCTTCGTGCTATGGGATACCACATTGCATGGATATCTCCTCCCGGCCCCGACAAGGGCATCGACATTCTTGCGCACAATGATCCGCTGGGCACCAGCACACCACGAATTAAGGTCCAAGTGAAGAGGCGTGCCGACAAAATCAATGTAGATGGCCTTCGAGCATTTATGGCGCTCCTTGGAGAGCAGGACGTTGGCATATTTGTTTCAACTGGTGGCTTTACCAGTGATGCACAAGTTGAAGCGCGGACGAAGGAAACTCGCAAGTTGACCCTCGTCGACCTAGAGAAACTGGTCGACTTGTGGATCGAGCATTACGGCAAAGTCTCTGAATCTGACAAACGATTGTTACCGCTAAAGCCAGTCCATTATCTCGCTCCCACGGATTAATCGCCCGCCCAACCACTCGACGTTCCGCGTGCGATGAACCCATCACACTGGCGGATGCTTCAGTTCTCACGGCCCCGTTTGGACTGGATCGTTCGCCAAAAAAAAACAACCGGCGAAGAGCACTGACGAAAGCACCGAATAGAACAAATCCAGGCACTCTTCAGCCGCTTTCGACTATTCGCTCAGATGATCGATGTATCGGGTTACCTTTACTAGGGACTCAAAGTAGAGACCGGAATTCTTGAGTCGGATAGATTCCTGCAATTTTTTAAGTTCGGCTTTCAGTAGCTTGGAATTCTCGCGAGCCACAGAGACCACTTGAGCAGCAGTCTCGTCGTCTCGAAATCTAAACGGACTATTCGCTGGCAGACTGGCCTCTTGGGCAAACCTGTTAAGAAGACAGCACGCCCCAAGCACTTCGATGTCACGCATGGGATCTGGCATGCCGGGCTTAAGGCCTACTTTAGTCCGAAAATACGAAGCTAGACGATCTGAGATGAATTTCATCTGGTTATATGAGCGCCAAACTTCATCCTCAGTCGGGCTTGTGTCCTCGTAGGTCGCAGCTTTCCACATGATCTCAAGAGACAGTCTTAGCGCCTGATCGCTGTCGCCGTCCAAGAACAGTGCCTCCTCCCCAGCCACTCGTGAGAAGGCTGCAACATCTGTTTGAGAGATCGGACGCCAATCTCCCCCGCCCTGATTCTTGCGCTCGATGGATTCAGTTGCAACATTCATTGCCACAAGGACTTTTCGAAAGCTGTCTTTCTGATTTTCATAAACAACGGACATCTTCTGCTGTTCAAGTTGAAGTTGGTGCTTAACCTTTTCCAACCTCGCGTCAAAGCGCGAGTCCACAGTCCGCTCCAAGGATTTCTTGAGTAGGAAGTAGAGCAGAGTGGCAAGACCACCATAGCCGCCCAGGTAGGCAAGAGCAGTCTTGACCCACTCTCGCACTGGATCGAGATTGGATGGGTTCTGCATCACACCTTCTCCCCACAGGGAAGAAGCTTACCAAACATTAACTCACACTTTTACCATACAAGAAACCGAAGGCTCGGGAGACTCAAATTGGTGCGGCTCACGCTTTCTCCCATTCCCCCTCCCGCCGATTCGTTGGAGCTGTCTGTGCTGTTTCATACAGATTGTGAAATTGGTAGAACCGCTGAGACAAAAGCGCAGCGGGTTCCTCTTGCGCCCCCGCACGCGTGTCCCGCGCATCCCCCGCCCACAATCCCAAGTGCGCCGATGGACATTGGGGGATGGGGTGTAGCAAAATCCCCTCAGTAGGTATTACCCCTTAAGGCGTTTGTTACGTACCGTTCTGAGCCGGTGAGATCAGCCTGGACTAGCAACCTAAATTTCAAAATTTTAAAATTTTCGGCCGCGTGGGTCCCATCCCTCAATCGTAGGCCACCCCCGATGACGATTGCTTAAACTGGTGGCCAAAAATATCACGGTTGCTCCGTCCCAAGAGCGCTCTCCGCACATTCCATTGGAAAAAGTTAACTGGACATTCGCATGCCTCTCCGTATCGGCGGAGGCAGCATGGAAAACAGAGCAACCGAACTGAATGCAAGCATTCGACACACGATTGAGCAACTTGCGAACGAGACCGATGCAGCACGGCAGTCGCAGCTGTTCCGCGATTACCTGAGGACATCTGCAGCGTTTTGGGATTACTCATGGCATAACCAGATGCTGATCTGGCGTCAGAAACCAGATGCGAGTTTTGTGGGAGGCTTCAACACCTGGCTGAAATGCGGACGCTACGTGCGCAAGGGGGAGAAGGGACTTGCAATCCTCGCCCCGATGTTTTTCAAGGACAAGCGCCAGACGACGGACGGTGTCGAGGCTGAGAAACAGCGTATCTGTTTCAAAGTAGTTTACGTGTTCGATATCTCCCAGACCGATGGGACACCATTGCCTGAGATGCCGACCAAGTCTGTCGGGGAACGTGGCCAAGACATGCTGAATCGCCTGTTACGATTCGCGGAATCCCGAGGCATTAGCGTTCGATTCGTCCAAAAGTGCTCCCTGAACGGCGCTGCTGGTACCTCCAAGGGAGCGGAGATCGAGATCAGAACGAGCGAGACCGACATAACCACGCAAGCGGCAACCTTGGCCCACGAGATCGCGCATTCGCTGTTGCACTTCACTCCGGACGGAAAGCGCATCACGACTCGCGACGGGAAGGAAATTGACAAGCAACAGCGGGAACTAGAAGCTGAGGCTACGGCCTACGTCGTGGGTTCATACTTCGGTATTCAATCGCCTTCCGACTTCTACCTGGCGACCTACAGGGTTACTCCTGCGATGCTGCTAGAGGCTGTCGAAACCATCGCGGCCACCGTGAAGACAATCCTCAGCGGGTGCAAAGAGTCCGGCCAACTCTGCGCGGCGTAGACAGTGTGACGTGACTTGTGACGCAACCCCGCCATCCATGCCTGTGCAAGTGCTTGCAATCGACTCTTACCAGGGCCAACAGGATTGAGGCCAAAACGAGCGGAAGGCATTGCCAGTCTGCTTCTTGGGCCTACTCGTTCTCATTCCTTCTTATCGCGATCTTTGAATTCGGGACCAGGGGGTCGGAGGTTCAAATCCTCTCTCCCCGACCAATCTTTTCAAACACTTAAACGCTACTTCTGGTTTTCCGTCAACATCTGTGGTGTCGAAATTGTAGACGGTGCCTGTGGAGTGAGCCCACAAAATGAGACAGCGTTTGGTTCGACACTTTTCAGCGAATGGAAAGCGTCTATGTCGAAGCAAACGCGGTACTCGTTAGCTTTTCGAGAACGGGGGATCCGCCGGATGAAACTCGGAGACAATGCCAGCAAGCTGGCGCGGGAACTGGGAGTGCATCGCCCTACTCTCTACGGTTGGAAGCACAAGTTGGCGAAGCGCCGATATCGAAAGATGGCGGATTTGGAGCCAGGACTGGCGAGATCATCGAATCGAAGAATTGGAAGCGAAAACCGCCCGCCTCGAACAGGTGAGCGGAGGCCAGTCGTTGGATCCGGTTTTTTTCGAGAGTGTCTTGCGAAGAGTGCAGGAGACAGCACGGAAGCGGGGCGGACCGTGAAAAGA
>Ga0335078_10002692_pt1 | contig 26758 bp, 24 predicted proteins | sample Lox_Sample_32_FD_206711 | JGI IMG/M metagenome (GOLD analysis project Ga0335078, IMG submission 206711) | Soil microbial communities from Loxahatchee National Wildlife Refuge, Florida, United States - Lox_Sample_3.2 | ecosystem: Environmental > Terrestrial > Soil > Wetlands | place: USA... | reverse complement strand
GGCTATTGGTCGGGGCGGAGGGATTCGAAGTCTCCTTCCCGAGTGACCACTTTGCGCTTTCTTCTTTTGGATTTGAGGGCAAACGTGTTCAATTTCAGAGGTTTCCGAAAATCTCAGGCATGCCCTACTTTCCCTATTCTCTTACCAATGGCTCACATTCCGCAAGAAATTGGTATCACTGGTATCACCTTCCCAAGCAGTCCTGGACAGGTTCAAGGATCTGCTGCCTGATCGTCACCCAGCTTGCCAAGATCTGCCTGAGAATCTGCAGCGAAATCACATTGTTAGCACAACGCGAAACTCTGCTTTGCCGCTCATCATGCGAGCATACGCGTCTGCCGCCTTGTCCAGCGGATATTTCTCTATCATCGGACGCACTCCGCTGATCTCGGCGAAACGTAGTGTGTCTTCTGACGCCGCTGGTGTTCCTGCGGCCCAGCCGTGTATCGACTTGCTCCCCATGATGAGCTGAACGGGAGCTACCTCGATCGGGTCAAAGGCTGCCCCGATCACAAGAAGCTTCCCGTTGGGTCCCAGGCCATCAATCAATGCAGACATTGCCTTCGAGCTTGGCGCTGTGGCCATAATGACCTTGGCTCCGCCTAATTTCTGTAACTCTTCGGCAGCATTCGTCGATGCACTGTCGATGTACAGACTTGCCCCCAGCTTTTTCGCGAGCTCTGCGTTCTGCGGACCTCGCCCGACAGCGGCGACCTTGTAACCAAACTTGCTCGCAAATTGAACCCCGAGATGGCCGAGGCCGCCAATGCCCTGGATGGCAACGAGGTCTCCGGGCAAAGCGCCACTGTGACGAAGAGCGTTGTACGTTGTTACGCCGGCACAGAGCAGTGGTGCTGCATCCACATCACTCAGGCTGTCGGGAATGGCAACCAGAGCCTCGGCCGGCGCCACCATGTACTCTTGGTATCCGCCGTCGTAGCTGATGCCGGCGATTTGCTGGTTGCGGCAATTACGGAAGTCCCCGCGCCGGCATTCGGAGCATGTTCCATCGTGTCCCCCATGCCATCCCACTCCTACGCGCTGGCCGATTTGCCATGAGGATACGCCCGGACCGATGGCATCGACGATGCCTGCAACCTCGTGACCGGGGACACGCGGGTATGGAATTCCGGGCCACGAACCTTCGATCACGAGTGCGTCGCTGTGGCACACCCCGCAAGCCTGCACCTTAATGCGAACGTGTCCAAGCTCCGGCTGCGGAATTTCTCGTTCGACAATTTGAAGCCCGCCGCCACCTTTTGCCACCTGCGCGGCCTTCATCGTTGCAACTCCTGCGGTTGTCGCCATATTTCTCCCTCTTTTGCTGAGTTTGGGTTTGGTTGAGAAGTGCCGAGTCTCTCGGCTCCTATCTCAAGAATGACCCCAAGTTCGTTTGGGCGTACGGAGGGGCAGATCGGCCGCGAATCACCAAACAGACTGGCAATTCGCTCGAGGGCCTGTAAACCCAAACCGATTCATCTGCGCCCGTAATCCGTGAATACGTAGTCCTTCGTCTTCACTGCCGAGTGACAGGCATAACCGCAACTGGCATCGCTCCCCTGTGGCGGCTTGTCAGTTAAGTTGCCGAGCCTGAACGTATTGGACGCCGAGTCATACTCGAAGACGCCGTAGCCCCATCCACCGCTGTTCGCGAACCTCTTGCTGTCCTTCACCATGAAGTCGACGTCATGCTGGGAGCCTGGTAGAGTCGGCGCACCGGGTTCACCTGAATTCACTTCGGCGTTCCAATGGATCTTCGCCATCTTGGAACCATCTGGAAATGGCCTGCCGTTGCCGGGAATGCCCGCCTTATAGGCATTGATCATTACAGGATTCCCGAGGATCGCAGCGAGCGCTTTTCCGTTATGACTGATGGCGATTACCGGCCAACCTTCGTATCCTCTGAACTCAGAGAATGCGAGTCCGTTCGGCACTTTGAGGGTGTATTTGTCCTGCGTTGACATCACCGCTCCTGCCGGTGATGAGACAGCTGTGGAAGCGGATGTATCGTCGCGCCGGGGAAGGTTGTGGATGAAATGTGCCAGCTTCCAGGTCTCGTTATCGGAGATGCTTGACTTCCAGGAAGGCATGCCGGTAAGGCGAACTCCATTCTGTATGATCCAAAACAGTTCCGCGTCGCTCCAGTGCTGTACGTGAGCTGATGTCAGGTCCATGGCAGGCGGGTTCATGTTGCGCCCGAGATCCGAGTCTCCGCGCGCACTAGCGCCGTGGCATTGGGCGCAGGACCCAAGAAATACTTCCTGGCCTTGGCTCACTACCTCAGCGGTCTGAGGCAGCGGGTTCTGCTTCTTTCCTGCCTCGAGTGGAATAGTTACGTCTTTGGCCGCATTTGCCAGGCTGGTTTCGCTCTCGGAAGGAGGTTTGCCCGCTTTGCAACCTTGAAACAGAATGCTGAGCATCGCGGCGATCACGGAAAGCATCAGCTTGTGTTTTAGCGCCACGTTGCAATCCCCTCCGCCCCAACGGCCATTCCACGGCAGGCCCACAGATTCCCTTGCAAGTTCAGGCATCGAGTCTTTCTCCTTTGGAACGAAACTTCGATCTACTGGGACTCTTCAGGCGACAAGCTCGAAGAGCGCTTCAATGACGACGGGAACACCGAGCGGGAGGCTCGCCACGCCGAGAACCATTCGGACCGGCAGCTTGTCTTCGCCGAACACATCGCGCAAAAGGTCGGTAGAAGCGTCTGCCACCTTCGGAAGCATGTTGAAGCCCGGTTCGGTCATCAAATAAGCCGTCAATTTGATGACCCTGGATACGTTATCGAGCGAGCCGAGATGGTGTCGCACAGCGGAGAGCAAGTTCAAGGTTGCGAGACGCGCAGCTTCGCGCCCCTGCTCGATGTTCAGGTCTCTGCCCAGTCGGCCGATGAACCTGGGTTCATGGCCGATGACGGGGAGAACCCCACTGAGATAGACCACCCTGCCGCTCTGAACTGTTTCAACGTAAGATCCAAGCGGCGTGGGTGGGGGAGGCAACTCAATACCGAGCGACGCAAGCCGGCTCTCCGCGTTTGTCGGCCGCGGGCTCGCAGCGCTCACCACCGGCCCTGGTGCGCACCGCCGTCCACGTGCAGCACCTCCCCGGTAATATTGCGCGCTTCGGTTAAGTAAACAACAGCGTCCACGATATCGCTGACACTGGAGATCGTACCCATCGGCGAGAGCGTCTTGAGGAAGTCCTTCGGATCGTTCGCATGCATCGGCGTGTCGACGATTCCCGGCGCCACGGCATTGAAGCGGATGTGTTCCTTTGCATACTCGCTCGCGAGGCTGCGGGTGACTGCTTCCAGTCCGCCTTTGGTGATCATCGGGACAGACGCCGGTACCCCGGCGATCGGGTTTTCGGTGAGCGAAGTCGTGATACTCACTACGCTGCCGCCCACGTTCTGCGCAAGCATCCGCTTCACGACTTCCTGCGTTACGTAGAGAAATCCCTTAAGGTTCACAGTAGAAAACGCTTCGAAGTCTTCCGCCGAGAACTCAGTGAAAGGCTTGGCAAAGAAGATGCCTGCGTTGTTCACGAGGCCGTCAATTGAGCCGAACTTAGTGATCGCGGTCTCCACAATCCTGGCGGCTACCGCGCTATCCCCAATGTTCCCATCCACGAGAGCGAGTTTGTCAGACGTGCGAAACGTTCCCGAACTGGTGATATTGCGGGAGTTGGCCACGACGTTGTAGCCGCGGTCGAGAAACTCCTGTACAAGGCCGGCGCCGATGCCCTGCGACGCTCCAGTCACGATGATTGTTCCCTTGCTTGCCATGCTTTTCTCCTCAAATCAAGACATCTCGTTGATGCTTCGCACATGTGCCGGCGTACGCCACCGGGGTTAGAGCTCCAAACCCTGGGTCCAAGCAGGAGGCTCGACTCATCCTGATCTACTGCTCGTGAATTACCCCGGTGAACTGCCGCCTTTTCCTGGATGAGGCACGGCTGCTAGACCGCACGCACTGCGGCGTCCGCAGCAGTGGCAAGACTCGTCAGATAGGTGAAGAATGCCGGCGATTGGCCAATGAAGAGCCCCATGGCCGTCAAGAACTTGACCGCTCCTGTCGCTACTCCCGTAGTGTTTGTCGGGCGGATCACAGAACATACGGGCAAGCTGGTGCTGATGAATGGGCAAGGTTCCGGCAAGATTAGGTTTGCTTGGAACATCTGTCTGACTGCGGCGCCTCTAGCCCCGTTGTTGGGATCCACGCCACAGTTGAGATCCGGAAATGTCAGTCCATTGGTCGGGTCGGTGAGCGGGGGCACTTTCCCACCCAATTGTGACCAGGTCTGAAAATGTATGAGCTCAATCGGCCCCATGCTGATGAGGAGCCGCAACACCTCCACGCTTGTTGCCCGTTGGGCCAGCGCCAGGCGCAAACTGCCGCCGCCTTGTTCAACTGTCGGGATATGAAATGCCGCCGTGTTGGCGATTGCCTGAATGTGTTCGTGGGGGAACAGGTCGTCATCTGTTCGCGGGATGGCGGTGAACTTTCCGTTGTGCAGATCCGGAATCGCCTGCTCAAAGGTAGTTGGATTGACGTCGGGATTATTCGTGCTGCTGCGATAACGCGTCCACCAGCTCGTATCGATTGTTAATTGCATCAGGTTCGTGAGCCGCAGCTTCCCGCTGGATCCTGTTGCGGTACTTCCCTGGAGCGTGCGAAACGGCTCGAGGTCAACGGCTTCTGCTCCGTTCGCAACCAGATATGCATTCAGGAAGTTCTGATGGCTCATCTCGTCGTCGGCGATGTCATGAAGGTATTGAGAGAAATTGGGATCAATACTCTTCAGTCTTTCGCTGTAAATTCGATTGCCATTCCCTCCCGACACTTCGCCGTCCCTGATTCCGCCAAGTTCGTTGTATTGCTCGTAGAAATCCGCTTCCAGGGCTTCTCCCGCGGCGAGGAACTGCAGAATGGCAACATCGCCTGCAGTCAGGGTGGACTGCTGCGCATACGTCTTAACTGCGGGTACAAGCAAGCCGGTTCCTACTGCTCCTGCGGCTGCCAATCCTGTCTTCAGGAAACTGCGACGGTTCCGAGAACTGCCGATCGCCTTTGTGTCAACTCTCATGGTGTTCCTCCTTCACGGCGGTTGAACTGCGATTTGACTCGCCGAAGACGATCGCGTCTTGCCGCATGCGGCCCGAATCACGAGGGCGTGTGCAGACTGACGCTGATCACAATCTGTCGACGTCGATAACTGCCTGGGCAAATGCTTGTGGAGCTTCCTGAGGAAGGTCGTGTCCGACCCCGCCTGTAACGGTTCGGTGTTCATACTTGCCAACGAATTTCCTGGCATATGAGCTCGGCTCGGGATGCGGCGCGCCGTTCGCGTCGCCTTCCAACGTAATGGTGGGCACGCTGATCACCGGAGCCAGTGCAAGCCGCTTTTCGAACTCGTCATATTTGGACTCGCCTTCCGCCAAGCCGAGCCTCCAGCGGTAGTTGTGAATCACAATTGCGACGTGGTCCGGATTGTCGAACGCCATTGCGCTACGATCAAACGTTGCGCTATCAAAGATCCACTTCGGCGAGGCGAGCTGCCAGATCAGCCTGGCGAAGTCATGGCGGTTCTTTTCGTAGCCCTCCCGTCCACGATCCGTCGCGAAGTAGTACTGGTACCACCATTGGAATTCGACTGCCGGTGGCAAAGGAGTCTTGCCGGATGCCTGGCCGCCAATCAAATACCCGCTGACGGAGACGAGGCCTTTGCAACGTTCAGGCCAAAGCGCCGCGATAATGTCTGCAGTACGTGCGCCCCAGTCGAAACCGGCAATGATTGCCTTGTCGATCTTGAGCGCGTCCATGAAATCGATGACGTCGACAGCCACCGCAGATGGCTGTCCGTTGCGAAACGTGTCATCCAAAAGAAACCGCGTGCTGCCATACCCGCGCAAATACCGGCACGAAGACGTGGTACCCCGCGGATGTCAATATCGGGACGACATCCACAAAGCTGTATATGTCGTACGGCCAGCCGTGCAGGAGTATTACGGATGCCCCATTGGCCGGACCGGCCTCGACGTAGCCTACACTCAGTAATCCGGCATTGATTTGTTTAACTGGACCGAACGACCTTTGTGATGCAGTCGTGCCATCGTTGCGAGACTCGACGGCCCCGGGAGCGGTCGCGCCCACCGTAGCGGAAGCAAGAACAACAATCGCTGTAGCAACAGACGGCACCCCGCTAATGCTCCGAAACATTCCCCTACCTCCAAATGCGGCCAAGCGCTCGGTCCTCGTCACGACTCGTCTCGATTCGCAGACCAGAGCGAACAAGTGAGCCTATCTAACCAGAACCTTCGGATTCGCACAATTTGGACGATGGTATAGGTTATGCTTTCGTATTGACTCCCATCGATTGGGTTCTAATGACGCGTCGCTGTCTTAGCGCACCTGTCGCTTTCACCCCACTTCCCAACTGGTTACTGTGTACATGGGCACCGAGCCCGATGGAGACTGCCAGTTGTCTTCAATGCAACTGCGTCACGTTGCTCTGATGCCATTTAGTGCGCGTGTACTAGCGCTCGCGTAGGTCCTATTTCGGTTCACAGCATTCAACCGAGACTTTGGTATTGACCTATACCTTGGCCCAGTAGACTTTGTCTCCCCAGCTCAGGCGTAATCGTACCCGTGCAAATCGATCCGAAAGGAAAGAAACCCTGCCATGTATTCCGCGGAGCACTCTTTCACAACTGAATGCGACAACGTCTGCACAAGTCTTCGAGATGGAGACCTGTTAACTGCGCTTCGAGCCGGCTCAAGCGCAGCTTTCGAGGAACTCCAGACGCTCTATTCAGCTCGTCTCTACAGGCGAATCCTCTCCATCACCAGGAATCACGCGGACGCGGAAGACGCGCTACAGGACACATTCATGCGGGCATTCGTAGGACTGAATTCCTTCGAAGGCAGGTCCCAAATATCTACGTGGTTAACCCGGATCGCCTTCAATTCGGCGCTGATGGTCATACGAAGGCGCCGTGCGGGGGAAGTCCCACTCGTGCCGGAGGCGCCAGGTTCACTCCATAGCTTCGATGTTCGCGATTCGGCTCCGAACCCCGAAGAGATTTGCAACGGGAAACAGAAGCTCAACAGGATGTTCAAGGCCATCAAACGACTCGATCCCCTTTCACGCTCTGCGGTCTGGATCCGGATCGATCAGGAGTGTTCAGTGAAAGAGATAGCACACACACTGGATGCTTCGCTCCCAGCGGTTAAAGCGCGGCTCCATCGCGCCAGGAAGAAGCTCGCCCATATGGTCCACCACACTGAACTGTCTGGGTACTTACGCGGGGGATCGCGTAGGGATGCGGCAGAGGCGCCACATCGGGCGTCTTGATGGTCGCACAGTCGACGAAAGCAATGCAGTAACGGAAAGGGACCCAATGGTATTCGGAAAGGCCTGTGTGGCTTCGGCAGTTGTCCTGGTGCTCGCGCTCGCCCTGTGGCCGCAGGGTCCGCGCTCGACGAGCCACTCGGCGACGCTCGATGCGAACTGGCAAGCCCTGATGAAGAACATGGACACCATGCAGGTAGCCATGAATGCCGCAAAACCAACCGGCAACAAAGATGCTGATTTTGTGATCTTGATGTTGCCGCATCATCAAGCTGCTGTTGACATGGCAAGAACTGAACTGCTCTACGGCAGCGATCCACAGATGCGTCGCCTTGCTCAGGAAATTATTGTCGACCAGGACTCCGAAATCCAATTGATGCGGCTCTGGGTCGACCGTCACGAGGTCCAGACAAAAAGCCCAAGCGACCTATCAGGTTCTGGCCCGCAAGTGGAGAAATAGCATGGGAACCTATGCACTTACTTGCTTCCGGCTGTTATGCCTCGCCGTAGCCGTGACTGGCGCTGACAGTGCACTTACGCAACAGGCTCCGTGGGGGCACCCCGATATTCCTATCTCGAATCACGATCGCGTTTATGCCGCAGACCAGACCTCGAACACGGTATCGGTGATCGATCCTTCCAGTAACACGCTGCTTGGGGTAATCCGCTTGGGTAATACGGTGCCCGGGGCGTTGTCCCCACTTTACACGGGACAGCTTCTCGTTCACGGCCTTGGTTACTCGCCCGACTCAAAGACACTGGCTGTAGTTTCGATCGCTTCGAATGCAGTGACGCTCATTGACACTGCAACGAACAGGGTCAAGGGAACCGTGTACGTCGGCCGCTCGCCTCACGAAGCGTTCTTTACCGCCGATGGGCGTGAATTGTGGGTGACCGTTCGCGGCGAAAATTACATTTCTGTGATCGATCCAGTTCGGATGAAGGAAGTTCGCCGCATCGAATTGACCAACGGCCCCGGTATGACCATGTTTGGAATCGATGGAAAATACGCCTTCATTTGCTCGAGTTTTACTCCCGAGCTTACGGTGATCGAGACTGCTTCTCATCAGACAATCAAGCGGATTCCGCAGGCCAGTTCATTTTGTCCGAACCTCGCTGTAAGCCCCGAGAATGACGAGGTCTGGATCACTTTGAAAGATATCGGCAAAGTGCAAGTGTTCAGCGCCAAGCCGCCTTTCGAGCAGCTTGCGCTCCTTGACACGGGAGCGATCACAAATCACGTGAACTTTGCGAATAACGCCAACGGCAAATTCGCCTATGTCACGATCGGTGGCGCCAACGAGGTGAGGGTCTATCGGCGCGGTCCGAATCCGACTCTAGTCGCTGCAATTTCCGTCGGGGATTTGCCTCATGGCATTTGGCCTTCCGGCGATGGCACGCGCGTTTACGTCGCTTTGGAGAATGGCAATTATGCGGTAGTAATTGACACATTGACGAATCAGGTCATCGCCAACATTCCGGTCGGACAGACCACGCAAGCTCTCGTCTATGTTCCAGGCGCCGTTACAACTGGCGGCGCCAGCGACAACCTCGTGCCGCTCGGGGAAGCGGTGAATACCGCGCACATCCGTCTGGAGGCTGCGGGAACAGCATTGCCAGAGGCACGGGCAGCGGCCGCCGTGAACTCGTTGGGGCTTCTCGATCTCGTAGAGATTGCCGCGACAGGACTGGCCCCCGGCGCGCAATACCAAGTGTATCTCGCACAGAACAATCATCCGCCTTACGGCAGTCTCGAGCCTTTGGCGGTCTTCAAAGTGAATCCCGATGGTGCGGGAATCGTGCAGACGGTCGGCCCGCTCAAAGCGCTTGTTCAGTCCGGCAGAGGAACCCAGGCGTCGCTACCACGGAGATACCTAATTATCACGGATCTCAAGAATCCATCCCGAGTGGTGCTTCAACAGGTCGATTCATTTACGGGTCCTTAGGGTGAGTGAGTCTTCGGGAGGCGGCCAGTATCGCCATTACCACCGACCAAGTGTTGCGATTTGACGCCCCTTTCTCGATGCACTCATCACACGGCAACAATCCGAAGCGAACACCAAGGAAATGGAATTCACTATGACTCGCGAAAAAGCACAGTTCTCCCGGCGAACCGTCCGTACAGCCACTCTAGTCGCCATTGCTTTCAGCACGATCTTCGTGGCTGCATTCTGCTCCGCTCAAGCCGCGATCAACGAGGAGACGACCATGGCTCATCCCGACACTTTGCACCTTTACGCTGTGCCGCTAGCAGCCACAGCAGAAATCCGTCCTTTCCACGTCAGCTTTCCCGAGGAGCAGCTCGCGGATCTCCGTCGACGGATCGCCGCGACCCAATGGCCCGCGCGCGAGACAGTCAGTGATACGACGCAAGGCGTCCAGCTCGAGACGATGCGGAAGCTAGCACACTACTGGGCAACGGATTACGACTGGCGCAGGTGCGAGGCGAAGCTGAACGCCCTGCCGCAATTCGTCACTACGATCGATGGGCTCGACATCCACTTCATTCACGTTCGCTCAAAAAATGACAATGCACTGCCGATCATCATCACGCATGGTTGGCCTGGCTCGATCATCGAGCAACTGAAGGTCATCGGCCCGCTCACCGATCCTGTTGCATACGGTGGAGAGGCGAAAGATTCATTCGATGTTGTCATCCCTTCGCTGCCCGGTTATGGGTTCTCGGGCAAGCCTTTGTCGCCCGGTTGGAACCCTCCTCGTATCGCCCGTGCGTGGGCGACGTTGATGCAACGCCTCGGGTACACGAGATACGTAGCTCAGGGCGGCGATTGGGGCAATGCCGTTACGGAGTTCATGGCCGTGCAGGAGCCGCCTGGGCTGCTCGGGATCCACACCAACATGCCGGCAACGGTTCCGGCCAACGTCTCAAAGGCGCTCGCGCTGCAACAGGCTCCGCCCGCAGATCTCACGCCTGAGGAGCGGCACGCGTGGGACCAACTCGACTTCTTCCACAAGAATGGCCTCGGGTACGCCATCGAGATGAACAACCGTCCGCAGACGCTGTACGGGATTGTGGATTCACCCATCGGGCTCGCGGCCTGGATGATCGACCACGACGCGCGCAGCGAGGAAATGATCGCCCGCGTTTTCGACGGCAAGATGGAAGGACTGACGCGGGATGACGTGCTGGACAACATCACACTTTACTGGTTGACGAATACCGCGATCTCATCTGCCCAACTCTACTGGGACAACGCACACCATCCGACCGGAGGCTTTTTCGATCCGCGGGGCATTAAGCTCCCGGTTGCGGTGAGCGTCTTCCCTGACGAACTCTACTCAGCACCGCGGACTTGGGCGGAGAGCGCGTATCCCAAACTGATTTACTACAACCGACTTCCGAAAGGCGGGCACTTCGCGGCGTGGGAACAGCCGGAACTGTTCAGTGAAGAGATGCGGACGTCGTTCCGTTCCCTGCGTTAAGTGAGGCGGCGAGCGATGCGAGCCCTTCGCTCAGAACTACGCTTGCCGCATCGCCTGACACAGAGGATTCGCCAACCTGGTCGTCCAACTGGCTTCTGCTCACCATGTGTGGCAGCCTCGTCCCACTCTGTGCAAGCGGAAACAGAACCGAAAGAAGAGGAATCAACTATGACTTTCGAAAGAATGCAGTGTGCCGCCAAACTCAGGGCGATGCATGAAGACGTCTCGATCCGCACCCGCCGCAGCTTTCTCGCTGCATGCGCGCTTGGGGGTGTTTTCGTATTTCTCCTGCCGTCCGCTGCCAGCCATGCGCAGACCGTTCGGATCGCCAATTCAGTCACAAGAGACGAGCCCGCTTCAGGAGTGCCGGTGCAGGTCGTTGTTACGGTGGAAGCTCGCAAGGGCGAAGAGGTGCCGTTGATCAATCGCGAAGATGTCATCATGCATGAAGGACATACTCGAGGCGAGGTGATCGACTGGGTTCCCGCACAGGGCGAACATGCGTCACTGGAGCTGATGATCATGTTGGATGATGGGTCGAATACCATGCTCGACTCTCAACTCGATGACATCCGAGAATTTGTTAAGTCACAGCCTGATACCACGATGGTTGGTATCGCATATATGCATGATGGCGTTGCTCAAGTCGTCCAGAATCTGACCAACGATCATGCGCTGGCGGCAAAAGCGCTGCGCCTTCCGTTGGGAGTAAGAGGGGTTGATGGCAGCCCCTATTTTTCGCTTACAGATCTGGTGAAGCGCTGGCCCGCCACGACGGCGCGGCGGGCAGTCGTTATGGCAACAGACGGGATTGATCGCAACTACGACAGCGGAGATCTCGAGGACCCGTACCTGGATGAGGCAATCGACAATGCTTTGCGCGCTGGTATCACGGTATCGACCATATACACGCCAGGCGCAGGACACTCTGGTCACAGCTATTGGCAGACCTATTGGGGTCAGATCTTTCTGTCTCGACTGGCGGAGGAAACCGGAGGGGAGGGCTATTCCATAGGGTTCACTGGGTCGCCGGTTTCGTTCACTCCGTTTCTAGACGATGTCGGGAAGCGGTTGGCGCACGAATACCTGCTTACGGTGCGCTTGAAACCGCAGAAGAAGGCAGACTGGCAGTCAATTCGACTGATGACCGAAGTGCCGAACGCGGATCTGGTCGCGCAGGGGAAGGTCTGGGTAACGCCCAAAGAGGGCAGGACGGTCGACATGTGGGATGGGGGCGACAACGCCCCGTGATCAAGAACGTCCCTCAACGCGCAGAGAATTTGTCGCGGATGATGACTCGAACAACTTCAGAGGAGAAAAACATGGCGACGATTACAACCAAAGATGGGACACAAATCTACTACAAGGACTGGGGCTCTGGACAACCAGTCGTGTTTAGTCACGGCTGGCCACTCAGCGCGGACGCGTGGGAAGACCAGATGATTTTTCTCGCTGATCGCGGCTTTCGCTGCATTGCTCATGATCGTCGAGGTCATGGAAGATCGAGCCAGCCTTGGGAAGGCAACGAGATGAACACCTATGCCGACGATCTCGCAACGCTGGTTGAGAAGCTCGATCTAAAGAATGCGATCCATGTCGGCCATTCCACCGGCGGGGGTGAAGTCGCCCGTTACATCGCACGCCACGGCACAAAACGCGTGGCTAAGGCAGTTTTGATTGGCGCAGTACCTCCACTGATGCTGAAAACGGCAGCGAACCCAAACGGCACTGCGATCGAGGCGTTCGACCAGATTCGTACTGCGGTACTCGCGGATCGGTCAAGTTTCTGGAAAGAACTTGCAGTGCCTTTCTATGGCTTTAACCGGCCCGGTGCGAAAACCTCACAAGGGTTGATCGACTCGTTCTGGCTGCAAGGCATGCAAGCAGGACATAAAGCGGTCTATGACTGCATCAAAGCGTTCTCTGAAACTGACCAGACCGAAGACCTGAAGAAGTTCGACGTCCCGACGCTCATTCTCCATGGCGACGACGATCAGATTGTGCCGATCAAAGCCTCGGCGTTCCTGTCTTCGAATCTAGTCAAAGGGGCAACGCTAAAGGTCATTCCTGGCGCGCCGCATGGGATGGTGTCGACATTGAAGGACCAGATCAATGCCGAACTTCTCGCCTTCTTCAGACCGAGCACGGAGTCTGGGGTCTAGCGTTTGTCGCCGAAAACTCGGCTGCCGGGTTAGTTCTCCGTCTAGAGGTGAGAGATGTCGAGGCAAAATGTCGCAGAGCTGCTGGTTGATGTGCTCGTTCGCGCCGGTGTCAAGCGGATGTACGGTGTCTCAGGCGACTCCCTCAACGGTGTGACAGATGCAATTCGCGCTCGTGACGACTTTAGCTGGATACACATGAGACACGAAGAAGCGGCTGCGTTTGCGGCGGGGGCTGAAGCACATCTCACCGGAAAGCTGGCTGTTTGCGCCGGCAGCTGCGGTCCGGGGAATCTTCATCTGATCAATGGCTTGTACGATTGCCATCGCAGCCGCGTTCCGGTCCTTGCGATCGCCGCGCAGATTCCTAGTTCCGAGATCGGAAGCAATTACTTCCAGGAAACAAATCCGGAGCATCTCTTCGCGCAATGCAGCAACTACTGCGAACTCGTCTCGCAACCGGATCAGATGCCTCGGACACTGGAAATTGCCATTCAAACGGCGATCTCGAAACGGGGCGTTTCGGTGGTCGCCTTACCCGGAGATGTTGCATTGCGAAAATCGGTTCAGGGGAGACGGATGCAGTTTTCGCACTCGAAGGCGGCGGTTTGCCCCACGAGGAACGATCTCGAGACGGTTGCAAATGTCCTTAATCGTGCAAAGAAAGTGACGATTCTTGGAGGTGCGGGTTGCGCGGGCGCGCACGCGGAGCTCATAGAGCTCGCCAGCAAGCTGAAAGCTCCAATTGTGCATGCCATGAGGGGGAAGGAGTTCATTGAATACGACAACCCGTATGACGTCGGCATGACGGGGCTCCTCGGATTCTCCTCGGGCTACTACGCGATGATGAACTGCGACGTACTGCTCATGATCGGAACTGACTTCCCATATCAGCAGTTCTTCCCTGAAGACGCGACAATCATTCAGATTGACATTCGTGGTGAACAGTTGGGCCGGCGCACCAAGCTCGACTACGGGCTTGTGGGAGATACCGCGACGACATTGCACGCATTGATGCCAATCCTGGATCAGAATGAGCACGGCGAGCATCTTAACTCTTCACTGGAGCACTACCGCAATGCAAGAAAGAGTCTTGACGATCTCGCGATCAACTCAAGGAGCACTCTGATCCATCCTCAATTTGTAACTCGCGCACTCGACCAGATCGCCGCGCCAGACGCGATCTTCACCTGCGACGTAGGAACACCGACGATCTGGGCGGCCCGTTACCTGCACATGAACGGTAAGCGGAGGATTCTTGGCTCGTTCAACCATGGTTCCATGGCCAATGCGCTTCCTCAAGCAATAGGTGCGCAAGTCACTTATCCTGGGCGCCAGGTAGTATGCATGTCCGGGGACGGCGGGTTCGCGATGCTTATGGGAGATCTGCTGACTCTCGGGCAACATCGCCTACCAGTAAAAGTGATCGTATTCAAGAACGATTCGTTGGCTTTCGTCGAGCTCGAGATGAAGGCAGCCGGCATCGTGGACTTTGGCACAGACCTGCGGAACCCAGACTTCGCCAGGATTGCGGAAGGGGCAGGCGTGCTCGGATTGAGCGCGACGACAGCCGAAGATGTGACGCCCATGCTCCAGCAAGCCCTCGCTTTTGACGGACCTGCATTGGTTGAAGTTCCTGTCCCACGCCAGGAGCTATCGATGCCACCGACCATTACGTATGAGCAGGCAAAGGGGTTCAGTCTGTTCATGCTCAAGGCTGTGCTCAATGGTCGCGCGGACGAAATTATCGACCTGGCCAGAGTGAATGCCTTTAGGTAGCGGGGCGGCGACGATCAGCAGCGACAGGGTTTACATAACGTGGCAACGAAAGGCGCGTTCAAGGTGCAAGCGGCCGATTACCAGAATATTCAAGGCGTATATCACGCCGTTTCTGCACGGGCTAGTAACCTCCTGGCCGATGCCATCGTGATCGACAGTCACATCGATACGATTCAGCGGGTCCTGGTCATGGGAGAGGACATCGGTACCAGAAAGGACGTGGGCCATGCTGATCTCCCTCGTCTTTTCGAAGGCGGGGTCCGCGCGCCGTTCTTTGCGCTGTGGGTCCCCATATTATTTCGCGGCGCGGAAGCAATCCGCCGAACGCTGGATCTCCGCGATGCGATGCAATCAGTCCTTGATGCGCACGGAGATCAGATCGAGTTGGCGACAACCGCGACCGCAATTGAGCGCATCGTGAAGTCCCGCAAGATCGCCGCCTTTCTCTCCATAGAAGGCGGACATGCGATTGATGACGATCTTGGAGTCCTCAGAATGTACTACCAGTTGGGCATTCGCTCGATGACTCTAACGCACAGCCGCAATAACAACTGGGCAGATTCCGCGACTGATACTCCGAAGCACAATGGTCTGACGGAGTTCGGAAAAGATGTGGTTCGGGAAATGAACAGGCTCGGAATGCTGCTGGACCTTGCACATGTCTCCGATAAAACCTTTTATGACGCACTCGCTGTCACTTCAAGGCCCGTCCTGGTCTCCCATTCTTCGATGAGGGCCATATCGAATGTGCCGCGCAACATATCGGATGAGATGTTGCGGGCACTCGCGCGAAACGGCGGTGTCATTGGGATCAATTTTGGAATGGGGTTCATCAATCCCAAGGACGTGCAGGGGTTGCGATCGGCGACTCTAGCTGAATCAGAAGCCCCGTTTCTTAACGGCAAGGAGCTGGACGAGTTCGCTGCTGCAAATGCCCAACAGCTGTTCGGCAAGAGAACAACAGTCGTCGCAACGTTAGACGACGTCGCGGATCATGTTGACTATGCGGTGAAGATCGCGGGAATCGATCATGTGGGAATAGGCAGCGACTTCGATGGCATTTCTGGTACCGCGAATGGGCTCGAGGATGTCTCGAAGTTCCCGGCGTTGGTTTCAGTCCTGCTGAATCGAGGGTATCCGGAAGGCGATTTGAAAAAGATCCTCGGGGGAAATCATCTGCGGGTCATTCGTGAAGTGACGGAGGAATGAAGTGTCGATGCCTATGTCATCTCGTGGGAGACGAACCTTTCTTGAAAGCTCGCTGCGGCGATCTGTCCTCGCGGCAGGGATGATCTCGCTCTTCGCCATTGACAATCCGCTCGCCGGTTTCTTGCGGTGCGTTCTTGCAGTTCAGGCAACGCCGAAGGGGGGGCCGCGGCCCGAACTCAAATTCAAGGGATATATGCCCGAGTTGAATGGAGATGTAGCATGGCTCAACTCTGCGCCCTTAAGCAACAGGTCTCTCCGCGGCCGGGTAGTGTTGATCAACTTCTGGACTTATACCTGCATTAACAGCCTGCGCGCACTGCCGTACGCCAAGGCATGGTCAGCAAAGTACGAAGACTCAGGCCTGGTGGTGATAGGCGTTCATACGCCGGAATTCTCATTCGAGAAAATACGGGCGAACGTCGAAGCTGCGACGCGAGAGCAAGATGTCACCTACCCTGTCGTCATGGACAACAACTACGAGATCTGGCGGGCGTTTGGTAACAAATACTGGCCGGCGTTCTATCTCGTCGATTCTAAAGGGCAGATCCGATATGAGCACTTTGGAGAAGGTGATTATGAAGCGACTGAGCTCGCTATTCAGGCGCTGCTGAAGGAGAACGGTGCGTCCGATGCCGAACTCGCCGTCAACGACATCGTCGGCCGCGGCATTGAAGCACCGCCGAGTGGGGATGAGCGCTCTCCGGAAAGCTATTTAGGACATCGTCTTGCCGAGCGCTTCGCCTCACCCGGCGGGTTGAAGGAAGACCGAGAGAAGGCGTATGACCCGCCATCAAGACTTGATCTCAATCATTGGGGATTAGTGGGAAGTTGGAACGTCAATGCTGAAAGTGCGGCCCTCGCTGCAGCGCCAGGCAAGTTGGTCTATCGCTTCCATAGCCGCGATCTTCATCTGGTTTTGGCGCCAACGAGAGACGGCAGGCCCGTTCGCTTCAGAGTGACTTTGGATGGAGCTGCGCCGGGCAACAACTGCGGCGCCGACATTTCACCCGACGGTGCAGGTGTTGTACGAGAACCTCGACTTTATCAGCTCATTCGGCAAACAAGGACGATACAAGACCGCACCTTCGAGATTGAATTTCTTGACAGCGGCGTGCAGGCTCTGGATTTCACGTTCGGCTGAACTGCAGTTCGTCTACTGTCCACGCATGTCCCCTCCCTAGCCCGTCGCGCCATCAACCACGTTGACAGGGGTTTCAGAGCCGGTCAAACCATCTGACTTGCAAGGGATAGCAAACGAAAATGTCGCTCCGGGACCGTCATTGGCAACGCCCCAAAGACGGCCGTGATGAGCCTCAATAATTGAGCGGCTCAAATAGAGCCCGATGCCCATCCCATCAGCCTTCGTTGAAAAAAATGCTTCGAAAAGTCTGTCGGCAGTTTGAGCCTGGAAACCGACGCCGCCGTCCGTCACGCTAAGGCGAACCGAATTGCCTTCTTCCCTTTCGGTCTTGATGAGTAGATCCCTTGCTCGATCATCGATTGAGCTCATCGCATCTGAAGCATTACGCACAAGGTTCAGGATGACCTGTTGGATCTGGATTCTGTCGCCCGTGATCGCAGGCAGGTCGTCTGCCAGTTCTTGGTGAACAATGATCCGGTTTCGCCGGAGATCGCTCAGCGACAACGAAATGATCTCTCGAGTAGCCTCATTCAGATTCATTGCTTCGGGCCGAAACTCTTTTCTGCTATACAAGGTACGAAGTCGCTTGATGACATCAGAAGCACGATTCCCATCGCGGATGGTACGCTCCGCAGCTTCACGGGCTCCTTCGACGTCCGGAGGATCAGTGGAGAGCAACCAAAGGCCAGTATTGGCATTGGTGATGATGCCGGAAAGTGGCTGGTTGATCTCATGTGCGATCGACGCTGTCAACGCATTCAGCGTCGTCACTCGGGCCACGTGGGCTAGTTCGGACCGTGCCCGATTTAAAGCTTCTTCGGCCACCTTGCTCTCCGTAACATCTTGTAAGGCACCGATAAACAGAGGTCGGCCGACAACATGCTCGATGACACGGGCCATGCCTCGAATATGCTTCACGGCGCCTCGGGACGTCAGGAACCGAAAGGAAAAATCGACATCTTTGCCCGTCATGGCGCGCCCAATCATCGAGTCGAACGACGGTCGGTCTTCAGGGTGGATCCCTTCTCGAATCATTTGCACGGTGACCGTTGTCCCGGGATCGAACTCGAAGATCCGGAAGGTCTCTTCGGACCACTTGTGCTGATCCGCCACCAAATCCGTGATGAAGCTGCCCGTTTTGCTTAGCTGTTGGGCTTCGGCGAGGCGAAGGTACGATTCTTTGACCTCCGCCTCGGCCCGTTTTCGGTCATGAATGTCCGTGTTCGTTCCGTACCACTTGACGATCTGACCTGATTCATCTCGCATGGGATTAGTGCGAAACAGGAACCATCGATATTCGCCATCGAAACGGCGCAGCCGCGCTTCGGCTTCTCCCGCCTTCCCCGCTGCCATGATCGATTGCCACATCCCGGAGAGAGATTTCAGATCATCGGGATGAACCGCCGATGTCCAACCCCAGCCCTGCAATTTCTCAAACGGAAGTCCAATATAGTCGAGGTAGTGCTGATTCAGGAATTCTGCAGATCCGTCGGGACGCGCCGACCATGCCAATGTAGGCATCGTATTGATGATCATGCCCAAATTGCGCTCGTTCGAAAGCAAAGCTTCCTCGGCCTTTTTACGGTCTTCTATATCGGTTAGAAGAACATACCAGTTCAGGATTCGCCCATCCGGATCGCGTAGGGGGAGCCCTCGCGACTGGAACCAGCGATATGCACCATCGAAACGCCGAAGGCGATGCTCAACATCGAACGGTTCCCCAGCGGGCAACGAGTTGTTAAATACTTTCATTGCGACAGGAAGATCATCGGGATAAATCGCGTCGGTGAATGCCCAATTTCTTACGTCTTCTAAATCCTTCCCGAAATACTCCAGAAGCGGCCGATTGACGACTTCGACCTCCCCAGCCGGCGACACGCGCGCCACAAGGCCCGGTATGCCGTCCACGATCATGCGTGCATTGAACTCGCTGGAGCGCAGGGCTTCCTCCACCCGCTTTCGATCATCGATATCTGTGTGAAGGGCATACCAGTTAAGAATTCGACCCTCCGCATCTCTCAGTGGGATCCCCCGCGCCTGAAACCAGCGATATACGCCGTCGTACCGCCGGACGCGAATCTCCATGTCGTATGGATCGCCAGTGGCGAATGCGTTGCCGGCAATTTCAATTGCGCGCGGAAGATCTTCTGGGTGAACGACCCCGCTTGAGGCCCAGTTCCTTATGTCCTCCAGCTCCTTTCCGAAATACGCCAGAAGTTGCCGATTCGCGAGTTCCACTTCGCCTGCCGCCGACATTCGCAAGACAAGACCGGGGATCGTGTCCACGATGAGGCTCAAATTGCGTTCGTTCGACTGCACCTGTCGTAGGCGTATCCAGTACAAACTCCACACCAGCCCGAAGAATGCGACCACACAGAGAGCGCGAAACCAGATTGTTTGGAACCATGCCGGGGCAATGCTGAACTGCAGTGTCGTACCTTTCGTGTTCCATACGCCGTCATTATTAGCCGCAACGACGCGAAAACTGTAAGGCCCAGGCCCCAGGTTGTTATAAACAGCTTCACGGAGGTTCCCGGCGTCATGCCAGGATAGATCGACGCCCTGCAGCATGTATTTGAAATGGACTCGCTCCGGAATTGAGAAGCTCAAGGCCGTATACTCAATTCGCACAGTTGTTGTTCGTTTGGGCAGTCGTATCACTCCGGGAGCAGCGTATTGTTTGGAGTCCGTGTTCAAGGAAGTGATGAGAACGGGTGGCGAAATCGAATTCTCCAGCATGTGATTCGGATCCACCCACGCCAAGCCATTGTCCGTGGCGAACCATAGACGCCCGTCGCTTGTCTGAACTGCTGTCGAGCTCCTAAATTGTGTCTCTGCAGCTCCCGGCAACCCGTCCAGAAAATCGTAGACTTTTGCCTGCGCGATGTGCTCGGGGTTACTGAAGAGCTGGAGGACATCGGCGGGGGAAAAACACACGATTCCGTGCTGCTCGTTCAGCCACAAGCTTCCATCGGCCGCCTCCACAATTCCAGTGACGGCGCCCAAAGATCGATCCCCGGCAGTACGGATTGTAGTGAATCGGCCATCTCCAAGAACTGCTAACCCGAGCTCACCACCAAAAAACATGTGTGCCCCGTGCCCGCGGATCACTCTGATTCGGCCAATGTCAAGGCCATCTTTGGGCGAATATATGCGAACCCCTGCCCGCGTAAGCAGAAAAGCTCGGCCATCTCGATAGCCCAACCAGGTGCGCCCCGCAGCTTCGTGAAAGGACGCGCTCGGCCCGTAGTCAGGAAGCTCCGCCAGCTTGGGAGGAAGTGTCCATACTCCATCCTTGAAATGGACCAACCCAAAATCACCTGATGACACCCATAATCCACCGTTTCGGTCGTCTGGAAACACTTCCCAGATCCAGCCTGCCGGTACCCAAGCCGGCAGGTTAAAGGAATCCAATCGGTCGCCCAATTGTCGCCATAGAGCTCTCCCGCCCCACCAGATAGTGCCTCCTGATTCCCGGTAAACGCTGGAAAGACGTACACGTGCTCTTGTCGCATTTGGAAGTAAATCGTCTCCCTGAATGTGACGAACCGGAGCTGGCACCTCTGTTCCTATCCAAAGGTCACCGTGACCGCCTGCCACAAGAGTCAAGTGCCTGCTGGGCTGAGGAACCTCAATCGGAACGAGATAACTGTATCGAAAACGGTTCACTCCCTTGCTCGATGTTATCCAGATATTCCCCTCTCGGTCCTCAAAAACGTGGCTCACATCGTTGTCGGTTAAACCGTCTTCTTGCTTGAACCACTCCAATTCCGAATCCTCGGGGCGAACCGTCCGATTTCCCAGTCGTTCAGGAAATCTGAGCCGGCAGACTCCTGCCAAGGCACCGACCAGCCATAGGCTCCCATTGCGATCGAACAGAAAGTTCGTTACCGCTAATTGGATTTGGGGAGATTTCAAAATCCGCCCCTCATCATCTATAGCTAGGAGAGGACTGTCGTATTCTGAAACCCATAACTGTCGGTTTGGGGCCTGCGCGATGCGCACAACTCCACTGGTGAAATGAGCGCCAGTTTTCTGAAACTGATTTGAACCGCGACGCAAAAAGGTCAAAGTGTTATCAACGGCGACCCACAAAGTTCCTGAGCGGTCGACGAACATCGCCCAGATCCGGCGACCTGTAAAGTTCCAACCAATTGCGATTTCGTGCCACTGATTGCCGTCCTGTAAAAAGAGCCCTGTCGCGGTCCCCACCCAGATTCTCCCATCGGAATCTCGCACAAAAGAGGCAAGCTCGAATCGCGAATCTTTAGAGAGAACAAATTGGCCGTTCTTCAGCACTCCAATACCTGACGGATTGAATGAGATCCAAAGTGCGCCGTCTGGTGTAGCCATGAGCGAGTTGATGTTGTTGGAAGGAAACCTGTCCCCGGCAGGCGATTCGTACAGCTTGAATTGCACTCCGTCGAACTGAAAAAGCCCTCTTCCGGACGCGAACCAAAGATATCCATCCGCCGTCTGCGCGACTCCATTGATCTGGCTGGGGGCGCCGTCCCTTGCCAGCCACGCAGAATGATAGAACTGGGAAATCTTGCGATCTCGACTTAGGGCGCACATCGAAGGACATGCGAAGACTTCGCAGAGAAGCATTAGCACAAACATTGTTGTCGCTGCGATTGTTGCGCATCTGTATTGATCCCTGCTGCACGAACGTTGCTCGGCCCGCAATTCGGTGCGAATATCGTGCCTCTGCCGCGACCCCGTGCTCAGTGGATCGGTGTACAGCGGAGCGCACTTGCCGTCGATTCGCAGTCCGTTACCCTCTTCGGTCCAAACTATGATCACGTGCCGATCTCAGGGAAGCTATCATGCACTGGCCCGGTAGCCCAACGCCGATGAGCGTTCAGCCCAATCATGCCCACCCGAAGAAGCTCTTTGGGGGCAATCCCGACGGTTATCCGGAGTCGCATCGGGTCGACCCCGTTTACCAACTTCTCGAAGACAGACTGCCGGCGTTCTTGCCTCTCGCACGCTTCGCCTGCTCCTCATGCAAAGCGTGCGCGCTCTGCCGAAGTCTTTGTTGTGGGGCGCCCTTCGCGGCTACGCGCGGACGTCAGCTTTGGATGAACCATCTTGTCGGAGCCCCGCACCGTTTGGCTTTGGCCTCCCATTTTACCAATCGCCGGACCGTGCCACGCCAAAGCTACACCTTGGTATAGGTTGATCCGTCGAGTTCCGGGCGTTAGCGACATTTCCTATACCTTCGTACAGTTGACCAGGTTCGTCACACGGGCGAACATATAGCCTCGTGGTACGACGGACAGCCTCAGATGGAACCAATTGTTCAGTTGCCTTGCTGCCACTCTGCATGAAATGAGTTACGCTGGACCCCAACCCGGAACACATCGGCGGTGTCACACTGCGTCGGCACAGAACTTTGTATCTGATATTCAACGGATTCGGCAATTTGGTTGGGTGAGCGAAAAATGGGATCGAGGAAAATGGCGGGTTCTCTTGTTTCGGTGATCGACGACGATGAATCGGTGAGAGAATCACTGCCCGGTTTGGTTAAAGCCTTCGGCTTTACGGTTTGTGCGTTTTCGTCCGCGGAGGAGTTTCTCGCATCGAATCGGGTTTCTCAGACGGGATGTTTGATTCTCGACATCGCAATGCCCGGTATGTCGGGACCCGAACTCCAAACGGAGCTGAAGCGCCGGCAAATAGACATCCCAATCATCTTCATCACGGCCCGAAGAGATGAAGCGGTACGAACACACGTGCTCAACCGAGGAGCAGTCGAATGCCTGTACAAGCCCTTTAGCGGTCCAGCGCTACTGGAGGCACTTCAGACCGTGTTTCGCGTCTGAATGGCTTCGCCACGCGGAGATTGTGTTCTGATGGAGTAGCATTGCCCTTACACGTTCATCCGATCATGACGTGAGGCGTCAACATGGTGGAACCTTCATCAATCGTTTGCGTGGTGGACGACGACATCTCCGTCCGCGAATCGCTCGAATTGCTGATTCGCAAGCACGGTTGGCAACCCGAAACATTCACGACTGCCCAGGAATTCCTTGCACGTCCACGACAACTTGTTCCGAGCTGTCTCGTTCTCGACTTTTCCCTTCCCGGACTGAACGGCTTGGAGGTTCAGAAGCGCGTTGCCGTCGAGCTGCCCCACATGCCCATCATCTTTCTCACGGGATTCGGCGACATTCCCATGACAGTTCAGGCAATGAAAGCAGGAGCCGTTGAGTTCCTCACAAAGCCGATCAGTAACGAGTCGTTGCTAAGCGCGATACGGAGTGCGATCGAGCGCAGCCGCATGAAGCTCGACAACGAAATCCAGACTCGAAACCTAAAAGACCGCTACTCGGCGCTTACGGCGCGCGAGCGTGAGGTGTTGAAACTGGTAGTCACCGGAATGCTAAACAAGCAGGTGGGCGATGAACTCGGCATAAGCGAAATCACCGTTAAATTCCATCGTGGGAATCTAATGCGAAAGATGGAAGCCGACTCGTTTGCCGATCTGATGAACATGGCCGCGCGGCTTCGCCTGACACATCCGTCGAAAGCCAGGCCTCCCGCGGCTGTCTAGTTGCACTCCGCAGGAATCCGTCGTTCTTGAGGTTTCTGACGATGTACCCTCTCCCGCCAGCGATCAACGCATTACTCCTTGTTGCTGTCGCGGTATCTGTATCCATGCCCTTTCCCGCAACTGCCCAATCGTGTGGCTCTATGGGTTTAGCGATGCAGGTGCTAGGGTCAGGGGGACCGGAAGTGCAAGACAAACGCGCATCAACCAGCTATATCGTTTGGGAAAACGGTCGTGCGCGCGTGGTCGTTGATGCGGGGGGAGGTAGCGCTCTCCGGTTTGGTGAGAGTGGAGCTGAGATGTCGCAGGTGGACGTCTTTCTGTTTAGTCATTTCCACGTCGATCACAGCAGTGATTTTCCGGCTCTGGTCTTTTCTTCGTGGTTCGGAAATCGCAAGCGCCCATTGCCAATATTTGGCCCTTCAGGAAACAAGTTCATGCCGTCGACCACGGAATTTGTGCGCGGCCTCTTCAGCGACCCACACGGCGCCTGGCGCTATCTGAGCGAAATGGTCGAACCGAATCCCGAGCAAACCTACGAATTACAACCGCATAACGTAGCCTCCAGCTCAACGCCGGTTCTTGTTTTTCGCAACGACGACATCGCTGTGTATGCAGTGAGCGTGGTTCATGGCGCCTTTCCCGCGTTGGCGTGGCGGGTGGAAATTGGCGGCAGGCGGATCGTCTTCAGTGGGGATACGGATGGAGAGGGCCAAGGCCTCACACTGCTGGCATCAAATGCAGATATCTTCGTCGCCCACAATGCAGTACCGGAGGGAGCTAGCGGATTGGAGAGGCGGCTCCACATGCCGCCATCGGCCATCGGCACGATCTCCGCGAATGCTCATGTGAAGCTATTGGTTCTGTCGCATCGAATGTTGCGGACCTTGGGAAAGGAAGATGAGACTAGAACCGAAATAGGACGCCGCTTTTCCGGTCCGATCCGATTCGCCAACGACCTCGATTGCTTCCCTTTGCAGTGAACTTTCAACATTCTGGACCGCAGTCACAAGGCTTCGCGACACTACATCCATGGACTGACATTCCTTGCGCAACGCCCGTCTGTCGACAGTTATCTTGCAGTAGGGCGCCTGCAATTCTAGTCGGAGAAGTCCAGCAAGACCTTTTCCTGTCCCGCCTCACCGTCGGCGTGGCTCACAGCCTCTTGGAAGTTCTTTACTGGATACCGCGCACTCGCCGGCGGCGTAAGCGCTCCTTTCGACAACATGTCCAGAAGTTCGCCGGTCGCTGCCCGAATTTCAGTGAGCGGTTGGGAAGGAACCCAACGCGGAAGCCACCAGCCGCGAACCGTTGCGGTCGAATAGATCAGCCGGGGTGCAAACAGCGGCATCAAGAATTTCGCGGGGTCCGTTTGCCGATGACTCGAGAGAGCTCCATAGACTAGCATGGTTCCCCCTGGGGCGAGATTGCGAGCGATCTCGGCGCCAACTTCTCCTGCAACACAGTCGATTGCATGATCGATGCCCCTGCCAGCGGTCAATTCCTGCAGGCGTGCTCTTAGATCCTCGTCGGCTGTACAGATGACCTCATCGCCTTTGAGGTTGCGTATGATTGACTCCTGCTCGCGTCGCCGGATGACGTTGATCGTCTTGAATCGATGCTGCTGTGCCAGCTGAAGTACGAACTTCCCCACGCTGGATGCAGCCGCCGTCTGCACAATCCAGTCACCCTCTCGAAGCTCGTGACTCGAGATGGTCAACGCCCATGCTGTCAAGGGGTTGATGTAGGAAGCGGCGGCGGCCGAATCGTCCACGCCATCTGGAACGGGTACGAGTTTGTCTGCTGAGCACACAATCTGCTCGCGCCAGGTATTCCAGGTATCAATGAAGATCACGCGAGTTCCGACGCCCGGACTTTCAACGCCCAGACCTACGGCTTCCACAATCCCAACGGCTTCAATACCTGGGCTAGCCGGCAACTCCGGCTGATAACCATAGCGTCCGCGCACCATATGTAGGTCGGATGCGTTGATCGGGCTCAGTAGGACGCGGACGAGCGCTTCGCCGGAGCCCGGCGCCGGCGTAGGGATCCCCTCCAGTTCCAATACGCTCTTCGGTTCGCCGGTCTCGCGGAAGATCAATGCTTTCATCCAGCGCCTCCTTCATTCTGGTTCGCCTGTGCCAATTCCTGCCGACTTGAGTGTATTGCCGGCTACGGGGGGCCAGACAAGACTATTCAGAGCACGTCATGCGCTGGTCTGAGGGCGTATGCACCTCTTCATCGCATTCTCCTGGGCAAGCCGAATCATTTTGAATCGCCGTAACATTCAGGAAGATCATCGACTCCAGGTCGTCGATCTTCTCGTCAAGGAGTTTTCGGGCACTGCCCAGACCGGCATTATTCACGAGCGCGGTGATGGTGGGATCGGTGCTCAGACGTTCCGCTATGCGCTGCACGTCCTCTTTCTTGGTCAGGTCGGCCACAATTGTCTCAATCCGGCGGCCAGTGGACTTCAATCGTGCGGCGGACTCTGAGAGCCTTTCCTCGTTGCGAGCAACAATGATCAGATCGTAACCGCGCTTTGCAAGGCGATCAGCATAAGCGGCGCCGATGCCGGTGGATGCTCCAGTGATAAGCATTGCCTCGGTTGTGGCTCTTGCGCCGGATCTCTTGAACGGCACCTACAGCGGCACCAAGGCGTACGTGGTGAACTTTACGCAGGCTCTGAAGAACGAATTGGAAGGCACAGGCGTGACCATTCAGGCTGTGCTGCCGGGAGCGACTGCGACGCCCTTCTGGGAAAAGTCCGGACGCCCCGTAGAGGACTTGCCTGCGGAGATCGTGATGACGGCAGAGCATATGGTGGATGCGGCGCTTGCGGGCCTCGACCAGCATGAGCTGATTACCATTCCCACACTGCCCAATGTCGCTGACTGGGACAAGTACGACGCGGCGCGCAAGGCTCTGGGGCCGAACCTCTCACGCCAGTTTCCAGCGGCCCGCTATAGCATTCAAAACTGAATGTCCTTCAAGATGGTCTGTTTCCGGCTTTCCCGCGAAGGCAGGAAACAGGTACGGGAGCCTCTCATGAACGAAAAATCGACGCGCGAACACTTGCAGGATGTGGGTGTCAAGTTGATGCACCGGAAGGGCTACAACGCC
>Ga0335078_10002691_pt1 | contig 26758 bp, 24 predicted proteins | sample Lox_Sample_32_FD_206711 | JGI IMG/M metagenome (GOLD analysis project Ga0335078, IMG submission 206711) | Soil microbial communities from Loxahatchee National Wildlife Refuge, Florida, United States - Lox_Sample_3.2 | ecosystem: Environmental > Terrestrial > Soil > Wetlands | place: USA... | reverse complement strand
CGATTGCCATATGGTCTTGGCCGCCGCGATGAGCACCCTGGACCGCTATTTCGCGCCTCCCAAGAGCCCTGATTCCGAAGCCGCGAACCAGGCCGCCTGATCGCCTCTACACAATAAGCTTTTTATCCATAACAACTTATGGCCACTCAAGGTGTGCTCGGCCACCCACTTTATATCGCCGATATCTGTCAGCCCTCGTTGGCCCAAGTATCTCATTTCGCAGAAACGCAAAATTTACAGTTCGGAAAGCAAGCGCGTAATCTTTACTAGTACTAGTACTTTTAGAACCACACATCCCTCTGCCTCTTCCTTCCACCAAGTCCAACCCCTGCTTCGGGTTACGCCAAACGCGGCGCTCGCACGCCCTTTGGTTGCGGGGATGCACCTTCCCAAACCGCAGGGGCTAATCCCCAAAGGAGAGTGGAGTTTATGAGCGAGTATCAGGAACCCTTGAACCACACTGCGACAGGAACGCCGCGTTGGGTTGGGTTGGCGGTCGCCGCATTGGGCGGAATTTCGCTGCTCAGTCTCGGAGTAGGCTGGAGCGCGTTGAATCACGCGAACAGCATCGAGCAAGCGACGCAGACATCCGTGAAGCAAGCGAACGAGGCACTGAGCCAGAGGCTGGCCAAGGAAGACGATGTCAATCAGGCCTTGCAGAGTGATTTGAAGGTTGTCACCGACAAGCTGAACCTGACGCAAGGTGAGCTGATGGCGGCGCGGAAACAAAACAAGACCGCCACGGCCGCTGTGGACCAAAAGGTCGACGGCCTGGCGACGTCCATGAAGGCCGAGCTGGCCACGAAAGCAAACTCGGATGACGTGAACAAGCTGAACGGCGACGTTTCCGGAGTCAAGAGCGACCTGGATGCTACGAAAAACAATCTGCAAATGGCGCGCAGCGAGATGGGCACGCTCATCGCACGGAACCACGATGAAATCGACCAGCTTCGCCGCATGGGCCAGCGCGACTATTTTGAATTCACGGTGACCCGTAAGGCTGGATCGCAGAAGGTTGGCTCCATTCAGGTCGAACTGAAGGACACCAACACGAAGAAGAACCAATTCACCATCAACGTCCTCGCGGACGACAAGAGCTTCGAGAAGAAGAACCGCTCCGTCAACGAGCCGATTTTCTTCTATACCGGCGGAACGCGCGCTGCGCTCGAACTCGTCGTCAACAAGGTCACCAAGACCACCGCGACCGGCTATCTGAGCATTCCCAAGGCTCCCGAAGCGACGGCCGCGAACAACGCCAGCTCCGGGAACTGACCTTCGCTTCCCCGGCTTGGCTAAAGCTTCTCTCTCTTGAAGAGTGCACTTGAAGGAGGGCTCCAGAGGCCCTCCTTCTTTTTTTCGCAATCAGTGACTGTCGACAGCGCTACCGCGAAGCAGCGTGGACGAGGCAGGGGATATGTGCCAAGCTACTGCCCCGGTCAAAGCAGCACGAAGAGGCCTAAGCGGAGGGAGGGAGTTATGAAACTACGCATTGCAGCAGTTGCAGCGGCGACGCTTTTAGCAGCGGCCTTCACGATGGCGGCGGATGGCACCTGGACGGGCTACATCGCCGACAGCAAATGCGGAGCGGCAGCCGCGCACGAGGGAGCGCGCGAGTGCACCATCAAGTGCGTCAAAGAAGGCGCGAAATACGTGTTCGTCACCGATGGCGACAAGAAGGTGTACGCCATCGACGCCCAGGATAAGGTGGCGGAACACGCCGGCCACCACGTGACCGTGAAAGGCACCATCGACGGCGGAACGCTGAAGCTGCAAAGCATCGAAAGGGCTGCGCCAAACAGCAAGTAAAAGATGGCCGGCTTGGAAGTCTCCGGCGGGCGAAGTTTCGACTCTGCCCACTGTTTTTTTGACACATCGGCGGAATCCGCTACGATAGTCGCCTGTCTATGACCACCCTCTTGCTGCACGCCGGACGCGCGCTGACTCCCACAACAGAAATCTCTGATGCTGGAATTCTGATTCGCGACGGGGTCATCGAAGCGCTCGGCCCGCGCGAAGGAATGCGCCTCCCGGACGGCGCCCAGGAAATCTCCGCACGAGACAAAATCGCCGTTCCCGGATTCGTGGACGTGCACATCCACGGAGCAGGCGGGCGCGACGTGATGGAAGGAAGCCCGGAAGCCATGGCCGGCGTCACCAAAACCGTGGCGCGCCATGGCACCACGTCGCTGGTGGCCACGACGGTCACCGCCAGCCCGGACGATACTATTCGCGCCGTTGAAGGAATTGCGCGCTACATCTCGCAGCAGCATGAAAACGATGACGCGCGCGCGGAAGTACTGGGGATCCACTTCGAGGGGCCCTTTATCAGCCCACTCCGGCGCGGCGTGCATCCACCGGAGTGGCTGCAGTTGCCGTCCGCGGAAATGCTAGAGAAATTGCTCCTCGCCGCGGCCGGCAAGGCGCAAATCCTAACCCTGGCGCCCGAACTCCTGGGCGCTATGCCTTGCATTGACGCCGCTCGCAAGGCCGGAATGGTCGTCGCCATGGGTCACACGGACGCGACCTACGAACAGGCGCGGGCGGCCATCGCCCACGGTGTACATCACGCCGTGCACGTCTACAACGCCATGCGTCCCTTTTCGCATCGCGACAGCGGCGTGATTGGCGCTGTCTTAACTTCTCCCGAAGTGACCGCGGAACTCATTGCGGACGGCGTTCACGTCGAAGAAACCGCCATGAAAGTGTTGATTCACGCGAAGTGTGCCGCCGGCATGATCCTCATCAGCGATGGAATTTCCGCGACCGGGATGCCCGATGGTATGTACAGGCTGGGCAAACTTGAAGTGACCGTTAGCGGAGGCATTTGCCGAAATGTCGAGGGCAAGTTGGCAGGAAGCACGCTGACGCTGGACCGAGCTCTCCGAAATGTCGTCGCGCTGGGTGTTCCGCTGGCCGACGCGGTGCGCATGTTGACACTGAATCCCGCCACCCTGCTGGGCATTGCGTTCAAAAAAGGTGCGTTGCGAGCGGGTGCAGATGCCGACGTCTTGTTGCTGGATGAAGGGCTGCAGATCACGAACGTTTGGGTTCGCGGCGAAGCCGTCGACTAAATCCAGCAAGATTTCCGCCGAAAATTCTTTTCAACGGGATTAAAAGCGCAACTCAGTGATTCAGAGGGATGCCCAGTTTCTCCGCAAAATCCGCGGCATTGAAGGGGCTGCACGCAAAGTAGCGCCCGCCCATCTCAAACGTGGGAACTTTCCGCTTGCCACGGTTTGCTTCGATGACGATTCCTTCGGCGGATGCGTTCTTCTCGATATTCACTTCACGGAATGCAATGCCGCGCTCTTTCATGAAAGACTTTGCGCGCCAACAGTCGGGGCACCACGAGGTGGTGTACATCGTTATTTCAGATATCAAAGCTTCGCTCCGGCGGGATTAGATGCGCACGTAGACATGTGGTCGCCAACGCTCCGCGCAACAGCCAAACTCTATCCCGGATGACTGGAAGCGCCGTGATATTTCCGAACAATCTGAATGCGTATCAGGGCGCGCTGGAGAGCCACGACCGCGCGATCCCAATCGATGTTCGGATCGCCGGCCGTCAGCCGCTTCTCGGCACGGGCTTTTGCCGCCTCCGCGCGGGCAAGATCAATCTCTGCGGCGCGCTCGGCGGTTTCCGCGAGCACGGTGACGCGGTCGCCCAGGACTTCCGCAAAGCCTTGAATAATCGCAATCCCGCCGATCGGCGCAGAGTCCGCCCGGCGGTAGGTCAGCTCCCCGATGCCCAGCTCCGTGATGAGCGCAGCGTGCCCGGGCAAAACGCCAAGCTCGCCGGCGGCTCCCGGCAACACCACCTCCGCCACGTTCTCGCGCACGAGTTGACGCTCCGGCGTGACGATAATCAGCTCAATGGACTCGGGAACCATTCGTCCTTACACGCCTGCCTTCATTTTCTCCGCCTTGGCCAGCGCGTCTTCGATCGTGCCGACCATGTAAAACGCCTGCTCTGGAATGTCGTCGTACTTGCCTTCCACGATTTCCTTGAAGCTGCGCACGGTATCGGCAATCTTGACGTACTTGCCCTCGAGGCCGGTAAATTGCGCAGCCACGAACATCGGCTGCGAAAGAAACTTTTCGATTTTGCGCGCGCGCGCCACGGTGCGCTTGTCTTCGTCGGAGAGTTCTTCGATGCCCAGGATGGCGATGATGTCCTGCAGGTCCTTGTAGCGCTGCAGAATGGATTTCACGCCACGCGCCACCGCGTAGTGTTCCGCTCCCACAATGCGCGGATCGAGAATGCGCGAATAGCTGGCCAGCGGATCGACCGCCGGATAGATGCCGCGTTCGACGATCTGCCGGCTCAGGTTGGTGGTTGCGTCGAGGTGCGTGAACGTCGCCGCCGGGGCCGGGTCCGTGTAGTCGTCGGCAGGAACATAAATCGCCTGCACAGAAGTGATCGAGCCGGATTTTGTGGAAGTGATGCGCTCCTGCAATTCGCCGATTTCCGTATTGAGGTTGGGCTGGTAGCCGACGGCCGACGGCATGCGGCCCAGCAACGCGGAAACTTCCGAGCCGGCCTGCACGAAGCGGAAAATGTTGTCGATGAACAGAAGCACGTCGAGATGCTCTTCATCACGGAAATACTCCGCCACGGTCAGACCCGTCAGGCCCACGCGCAGGCGCGCTCCGGGCGGTTCGGTCATCTGCCCATAAATCAACGCAGCGCGTGACTTCTCGGAATTGCCGGGGACCACCACACCGGCTTCCTGGAACTCCAGCCACAGGTCGTTGCCTTCGCGCGTGCGCTCACCAACGCCGGCGAATACCGATACGCCGCCGTGCTGCATGGCCACGTTGTTGATCAACTCCTGAATCAACACTGTCTTGCCCACGCCGGCGCCGCCGAAGAGCCCGATCTTTCCGCCCTTCAAAAACGGCTGAATCAGGTCAATGACCTTGATGCCCGTCTCAAACATTTCGAGAGTTGTGGACTGGTCGGTGAGTACAGGCGCAGGCCGGTGAATATCGTAACGGGTTTTGCTCGTTAGCGGGCCAAGCTGATCCACCGGTTTTCCCAGCACGTTCATTACGCGGCCCAGCGTAGGACGTCCGACGGGAACGGTGATGCCCGCGCCCGTGTCGTAGGCTTTCATCCCGCGCACCAGGCCTTCCGTCGGCTCCATCGCGACGGCGCGCACGCGCCCTTCGCCGAGGTGCTGCTGCACTTCGGCCGTGACGTCAATGGGCTCCGGAACATTAAAGCCTTCGCTGGTGATTTGCACCGCGTTGAAAATCGAGGGCAGATGGCCCGCTTCAAACTGCACGTCCAGCACCGGTCCAATGACCTGCACCACGTGTCCCACGGCCTTATATTTCTCCGGCATGCTTTCTCCTACGCGGTGGACGACGCACCGCTGACAATTTCAATAATCTCTTTAGTGATGGCCGCCTGCCGCACTTTGTTCATGTGCAGCGTCAGCCCTTCGATGACGTCCCCGGCGTTCTTCGTCGCCGATTCCATGGCCGTCATGCGCGCGGCATGCTCGGCCGCGGACGATTCCAGCATCGCCCGCAGAATCTGTGTTTCGATATAGCGCGGCAGCAGTTTGTCCAGAAGCTGTTCCTTGGGTTGCTCGTAGATGTAGTCGGCTTGCGTGGACTCCCGCTTCTCCGCGGAAGCTTCCTCCGTGCCACCGATCCTCTCGACCGGCAACAGCTTTTCCACGACCAGGTTCGGCGTCATCACCGTCTTGAATTCGCTGAAGACGATATACACCGAATCCACTTCCTCTTTCACGTACAGATCGCTCACTACCGACGCCATGTCGCGCGCCGTCCCAAAATTCACTCGCGCCAGAACATCTACATATTCGGCGGGAAACTTGAATCCGGCCTTGCGCAGCGCATCCCGCCCCTTTTTGCCAACAGGAATGACGGATATTTCCTTGTCTTTGCGCGGCCGGAGAAATTCGTAGGCTTTGCGCAGGATATTCGAGTTGAAAGCGCCGGCCAGCCCGCGTTCTCCGCTTAAAACGATGGCCAGGATTTTCTCCTCTGGCCGTTGCGCTAGCAGCGGGTGTTCCGGCTGGTCAATGCGCGACATGATCGAGCGCAGCACACGCGCCAGTTCCTTCGCGTAGGGCCGCGCCGCAAGAGCCGCTTCCTGGGCCCGCCGCAGGCGCGCCGCCGCGACAAACTTCATCGCGCGGGTAATCTGCTGCGTGTTCTTCACCGAGCGGATGCGGCGCCGGAAATCGAGAAGGGTAGGCATAGTCGTTGGCTACCAGCGCATCCTTAGTGCGCGGCGGCTGCCACGGCGGCCGTAAAGCGCTCTTTGAATGCGTCCACCGCCGTCTTGATCTCGGCCTTGATGCCGTCGTCCAGCGCTTTCTTGGCCGCAATATTCTTCAGGATGCTGGGATGATTGGTTTCGACGAACTGCAGAAATTCGCGTTCGAAGCGCCGCACTTCCGCAACCGGAATACTGTCGATCGCACCGCTCGTCGCGGCGTAAATACTCAGCACTTGCTTCTCGACGGATAGCGGAACGTATTGATCCTGCTTTAGAATTTCCGTGAGCCGCTGGCCGCGCGCTAACTGCGCTTGCGTCACCTTGTCCAATTGATCCGAGCCAAATTGCGCGAACGCCGCCAACTCACGGAACTGCGCCATGTCCAGCCGCAGCGTGCCGGCCACCTGGCGCATCGCTTTAATCTGTGCGTTTCCGCCGACACGGCTAACGCTGATGCCCACGTTAATCGCCGGGCGAATGCCCGCGTTGAATAGGTCCGCTTCCAGATAGATCTGTCCGTCCGTAATCGAGATGACGTTCGTTGGAATGTACGCCGAGACGTCGCCGGCCTGCGTTTCAATCACCGGCAGCGAAGTCAGCGAGCCGCCGCCCAGCTTATCGTTCAGTTTGGCGGCACGCTCCAGCAAGCGCGAGTGCAGATAAAACACGTCGCCCGGGAAGGCTTCGCGTCCTGGAGGCCGCCGCAAGAGCAACGAAATCTCGCGATACGCCTGCGCATGCTTGGAGAGGTCGTCGTAGAACGTAACGGCGTGGCGCTTGTTGTCGCGGAAATACTCGCCCATCGCACACGCCGCGTAAGGCGCAACGTATTGCAGCGAGGCTGGCTCCGCCGCGCTCGACGCCACGATGATGGTGTAATCCATGGCGCCGGCATCGGTCAGCGTCTTCACCACTTGCGCGATCGTCGAGCGCTTTTGCCCGATCCCGCAATAAATGCAAATCAGGTCCCCGCCCTTTTGATTGATGATGCTGTCGAGGATGACCGCTGTTTTTCCCGTTTGGCGGTCGCCAATAATCAGCTCGCGCTGCCCGCGGCCAATCGGAATCATGGCGTCAATGGCCTTGATGCCCGTCTGCAGCGGTTCGCGTACCGGCTGGCGATCCAGCACGCCCGGGGCGATGCGCTCCAAGGGATTGCGCTGCTTCGATACGATCGGGCCCTTGCCGTCCACCGGTTCCCCCAGCGGATTGACCACGCGCCCGATCAGCCCCTCTCCCACCGGGACGGACATAATCGTATTCGTGCGCCGGACGACATCGCCCTCTTTCAGCAGGGCTGTTTCGCCCAGCAGCACTACGCCCACTTCTTCTTCTTCCAGGTTCAGCGCGATGCCGTATACGTCGTGGGGGAACGCCAGCATCTCCCCGGCCATGACCTTTTCCAGCCCGTGCACGCGGGCAATACCGTCGCCCACGCTGATGATCGCGCCGACTTCGTCCACCGCGACGGTCTGCTGGTAGTTCTCAATCTGCTCCCGCAGAATCTTGCTGATTTCGTCTGCCTTGATATTCGCCATGCCTGCTCCTGACCTCTATTCCGCCGCCAGACGCGCGCGCATCTCGTTCAAGCTGTTGCGCACCGAGCCGTCGTAAATCGTGTCGCCCACCCGTACCACGGCGCCGCCGAGCAATGCCGGGTCGAGCGAAAACTTTGCTTCAATTTTCTTGCCGGTAACGCGCTCGAGAATCTGCGCGAAGCGCTTTTTCTGCCCTGCGCTCAGTTCCACGGCCGTCGCAATCTCCGCCTGCGCGATGCCTTGCCGCTGCCGGATTACTTCCTGAAAAGCTCCCACGATCTCCGGCAGGATGTGCGTGCGCTGGTGGTCGGCAATCACAAACAGAAAATTCCGGATGATCTTGCCCGCTCCGATGCGCGTCGCGATCTTCTCGATCACTCCGCGCTTGGCTTCGCGCTCCACCGCGGGGCTCGCCAACACGTTGCGCAGTTCCGCGGACTCCGCGAACGCTGCGCTAAAATCGTTCAATTGCTTGAGCGCCGGCTCCGCCGCGCCCTGCGCCAGGGCGACGTCGGCCAGCGCGTTGGCATACTGGAGGCTCGCCGACTTCAATTGGGTCTCCCCTCGAAACTCGCCGCAAACGCCTCGACCAGCGATTCCTGCGCCGCCGGCGTAAGCTGCTTGGCCAGCAGCGATTCCGCGCCATCCACCGCCAGCGACGCTGCCAGCGCCTTCAAGTGCAGGCGTGCCGCACGCTCCGCGGCCTCAATCTCGGCCTGCGCCGCAATGCTCACTTTACTCGCTTCCGCCTGCGCCAACGCCCGGAGACGTTCCGTTTCTGCCGCGGATTCCTGCTCCGCCGTGGCTCGCATCGCTGCAACCTCGTGGTCGAGCCGCGCCAGCTTGCCCTCGGCTTCGCGCACTTGCCGATCCGCTTCTTCCCTTGCTGAGGCTGCCTTGCGGATCGCGGAACTGATATGCTCCGAATGCCTGCGGAAGGCTGGCGGCAGTTTCTTCGCAAACACCCAGATCAAAACACCCGCGACGATCGCGAAGTTGATCCACTTGAAAATCTCCGTGGCGCGTTCTGTTGCCGCAGCTCCACCGTCTTCCGCGGCGTGCGCGTTCAAAGCCGCGCAAAAAACGAGAAGCAGCAAGCTCACCACAAAATACCGGCGCCGGTTCCCTCTCATCGCGCCTCTCTTGCAGAGCTGCCTGGACGCGGCGGTGCTTGCAGAATGCGCCGGGCAATTTCCGCCGATAGCTGGCCGATGGTCGCTTCGATTTCCTTGCGCGCGGCGGCAACTTCACCATCAATGCGTTCTTTTGCCGCAGCCACCTGTGCCGTGGCCTTCGCGCGTGCCGCTTTCACCGTTTCCGCGCGCGCGTCGAGCACCTTCTTGCGCGCCGCCTCCTGCTCCGCGTAGACCTTGGCGCGCGCCTGTTTCAGCGCCTCTTGGTACTGCTTGATTTTCTCCGCGGCGGCGGCCTGAGCGGCTTCCGCGGCCTTCTGCGCTCCCGCGGTCCGTGCCTCGCGCTCCGCCATCACCTTCAGCAGCGGTTTGAAGAAAATCGCCCGTAAAATGAAGTAAAAAAGCAGGATAATCAGGACTGTAGGCACAGCCTGAAGGAACAGTTCTCCCAATTGGCCAACAATAACTTGCATTAAGTTGTGTAGCCTAAACCCGTTTTGGGGCCTTCGGAACGGCCACCAGGTTGGCAGCCGCGCCGCGTCCCCTCTACCAGGAAGGGGTCTTACGGTGGGCCTGACGCTGCCGAATTGAACCCTATTTTATAGCATCCGTCGCGCTAGGCGTCAATGTGAGCCGGCCGCCGCCTCGCTCGGTTTGCTCGCGTTCACAGCGGCGCACACTTCCCGCAGCGCGTCCACAATCGCGTCCGGGCGCTCAAACGGAATCATGTGATCGCTGTCCGGTACGATGATTTGCTTTCCCCGCGTTGACAGGTGCGCTTCCTTCACTTGTAGCTCATTCATCCACACCGCGTGGAAGTCGTCCATCTCCTTCTTGGGAATTTCCGCCGGCAACTGCGACGCATCCACATTCTTCCCCGCGGTCAGCACCACCAGCGGCTTATCACCCAGGTTCCCGGCCGCCCGCACTTGATTTGCACTTTCCGAGAACAGCCCCATCTCCGAAGCCGCCGCCTCGACGAACTTTGGCTGTAGTTGCAGATACGCCAGCTCTTGTCCGAACTCCTTTGAAATTCCCTCACCCTGCGGCTGATTGCGCTGCTGAAATCGCGCGACCCCCAAGCGAATCAGCAGCGGCGCCAGCATCTCCTGCTTTTTGAGTCCCTCTTGATACTTCTTCATCATGGCTTGCATCGCCGGCGGCTCCCGGCTTTCCTGGTCCTCGTGCGAGGCATCTACCAAGACCATGCCCACCACTTCTGTCGGGTACTGCCCGTTGTACACGCGTACGTTGTAGCCACCGAAGGAATGCCCTGCCAGCACGAACGGCCCGCTTTCGTGCGCCGCAGCCAGCAGCGCGTGCAGCTCCTTGGCAATCTCCAGGCTTGTGCGCGGCGCTTTGCTCCCGTCGCTCCAGCCGTAGCCGGCGCGGTCGTACCAGCAGACCCGGGTGAACTTCGCCACTTCCGCCTGCACGCGTTCCCACCCGATTCCCGGAACGCCCAGCCCGCTGTCCAGCACCACTGTCGGGCTGCCCTGGCCTTGGCAGTCGAGATTCAGAGCCACATTTCCAAACTCTGCGCCCAGCGGAATCAACTTCCCTTGCTGCGGGAACCTTTTCGCATCCGCGCTGTTCCCCATCCACTGGTAGCTGGCTCCCACCAGCAGCGCGACAATCACCACAAGAAACAGTACAAGAATCGTCCGCCGCAGAAACCGCTTCAGCCGCCCGGGACGCCGCGAAACATTTGTTGCATTTTCGTCTGCCAAGGGATTCTCCTTCCAACTCAGGGTCGCCGCGGATATTAGACCGTACCGTGAGGGGCGTCAATGGACGCGCGGAACCGCTGCCGACAACTGTTGCGGACGCACGTCAAGCTTCCAAGTCGCAAGCAGCTAAACGGCTTTCTTCGCGATGGGCTGTGTATCGATGCTACTGGAGCGATGGCAATTTGGCGTCGAGCGCGGCGATCCTCGGCAGCAACGCAAGGGCCCCTAGTTCTCGAAACTGCGCCGCCCGCTTGCGGTATTCGAAGCTGCCCGCCGGCAGGATCGCCAGAAACGGCACACCCGCGTCGCGCGCGGACAGCGCATCGTCCACATTGTCGCCCACGTAGAGCGCCGTGCCCGGCTCGCGGCCTCCCAGAATCTTCAGCAAACCGTCGGGAAGCGGCTTCTTCGGTGCATCGTCCATGGTGATCACCGTGCGGAAGTGCCGCGCCGCCGGCCAGCGCTCGAACGTGTAAGTAAATTCCCTGCGCGTTCTTCCCGTGAAGAGATTTAGTTCGAACCTTCTTGCCCACTTTTCGATCAGCCGCGCCGCCACCAGCAGTTTCTCTTTCTGAACGTTCCCCGGCTGGCCGTCTTTGCCCCAGTAGAATTGCTGGAACGCATCGCGCGCTTCCTCGTACGTCGTAGGACGGCCCAAAGCCGTCGCCCACCTCGCCACCATGTTCCAATCGTCATTGTTTCCCGGCAGCGCCTTCCACTTGTGCAGTTCCGGCCACGTAACGCGTTTCCCGGTCAGAAATCGCGTCGTTTCCAGCGCCGAAAGCCAGAACGAACGGCGCACGTCCACCAGCACGCCGTCCACATCAAAGATCAATATTTTGGGAAGGGGAATTTTCCTCGACGAAGTCACACAAGAATTGGAGCAGAAAATTCCCGGTTCAGCAATGTGTACCGACCTTCAGCAGACCGCAGTGTTCACTTGCCGGCAGTCTTTTTGGCCGCCAACGCATTCTTAACCGCTTCTGGCAGCGCAAACACGTCATCGCTCACGTCATCGTAGCTCACCGACGTGATCAGTGATACGGAGAGATCATCGCCATCGCGAGAGGTGCTCTTCGCAGGCATCTTCACTCCGCCGAAATCCTTATAGTCCTCAAACGTTTCCGTCGCTGCTCCATTTCCTCCGCGCCATGCGGTATTGAACTGATATCCCACCAGCAGTCCATTCTCCTTGTCATAAAAATGTTCGTTCACCTGGCCCCAGTTATTGACGCCCTTCAGGTGATAACACGGTCTTCCGTTGAACTCCTTCACGTCCACTACATCCATCGATTTGAAATACTTCATCACATGCAGGTGGTAGTACATATCCGCGTCGCGTGCGATGGACTTGACGACGTCTCCTTCCGCAAGATCCACCTTCCCGTTGGGGCTTACCTGCCACGCGGTTTGCCCATCATACCCCGACAAATACTCCTTGCCTTCCGGCAGCGTCGCCCTCAAGAGCATCTTGCCGTCCTTCGTGTAAAAGACCGTCTCCACGTCCAGTTTTGCCTTCGGGTCCTGGTAACGCCCATGCACGGTCATGGACTTATGCCGAAGAAGCGCTTCGCTGCCACCCGTCACTTCCACATAGCGCTGAAGAACTTCATCGCTGCTCGGAAGCTTCCCTGTCTGCGCTGACGAAGAGGTGACCATCGTCGCCGCACTCCACACCAAAAGCAGCAGCGCTGTGCCGTGCAAACTCGCGCCTCTCGAGACTTTCCGTTCCGCATGGATTGACACGACACCCTCCTCATCCCCACCCGGGGACGTCCATCGCCCTTGGTTTATGCACCGTTGCCAAACGATGAGGCACTCCGCCTTAGCAAGTCTTGTCGAGAATTAGCGCTCCCAGCTCTGCTGTAGGAGCGAAGCGCAAGAAGGGGAAACGGGATTCCGGATGCCCCGTCTATCAAAGCAGGCAGACTGGGGCTTTTCGACTGCCTCGATCAAGCCCATGAAATCTTCTGAAAGCCTGCGCCCCTCGCCGCGCAACGCTGCGCGCCCGGCCAATTCGCGGCTCGTCTTGGCGCAACTCGCGACGTCCTCCGTCCAGATCGAGGAAGTCCAGTACACCGCGGGCACCTGTCTGGCGCGGCACGCTCAGGCCTTCCCGTTTCTCGCTTGCACCGTCGAAGGTATTCATTGGTCTTCCCATAACCACGGCGGCCATACCTGCCGCCCCGGCTCCGTGCGCTTTATTCCCGCCGGCGAGCCGCACGAAAATTACTTTCCCGCGCGATCCCGCTGTCTTCTCGTGAAACTGCAGGAACCTATCCTCGAGCGCGCTCGCGAGTACAGCGTTCTACCTTCCGGCCCCGGCCAACTGGCCACGCCAGCGGCCGCCACGTTGTCCGAGCTTCTTCGGATGGAACTGCATCAGAACGACGACCTGTCCCTGCTGGCTGCGGAAGAATTATCCCTCCAGCTCTTGCTGACCGGCGCGCGCGATCCGATGTCGCCCGCCGCGCCGATTCCCGCGTGGCTCCACCGCATTCTTGAATTGCTCCAGGAAGAAAGCGAACGCCGCCTAACGCTTGCCGAGTTGGCCCGCTGTGCCGGCCGCCACCCGGTTCAGGTCTGCCGCCAATTCCACCGCCGCTTCAGTTGCACGATTAGCGAATACGTTCGCCGCCTCCGCATCGCCCGTGCGCAATCCCTTTTGCTCTCCTCCACGTTGGGCATTGCAGAGATCGCGCTGGAATGCGGCTTTTCCGATCAAAGCCAGTTCACCACCGCGTTTCGCCGGCTGACCGGCCTTCCCCCGTGCCGCTTCCGAAAGCAATTCGTCCCGGCTCCGCTTCCGCCTAGTTGAATCGCACCTTGATGTCCGGCCGCTTCTCCAGGTGCACCGACTCCACAAAGCGCACCTGGCGTTCATCCAGCGTCAAAATCATCGACGATGTCCGTATGCCCTCGCCAAAAAACCGCACGCCCTTCAGCAAATTCCCGTCGGTCACGCCAGTGCACGCAAAAATCATTTTCTTGCCCGGAGCCAAATCCTCCGTGTCGTAAATCCTTTTTGCATCCTTCACGCCCATCTTCTCGAGCCGCAACAAATCTTCCGGCTTGCCAATCACCAGCCGCGCCAGAATCTGCCCGTTCAAACACCGCAGAGCCGCCGCCGTCAGCACGCCTTCCGGTGCCCCACCAATGCCCATCACTGCATGCACGCCTGTGCCGACCACCGCTGCGGAAATGCCGGCGGACAAGTCGCCATCGCCAATCAGGCGAATCCGCGCCCCGGCCTTGCGAATGTCCTCAATCAGTTTTTCGTGCCGCGGCCGGTCCAGCACAATCACCACTAAATCTTCCACGTCGCGGTCCAGCCGCTTGGCAATGGATTTCAAATTGTCCGCCACCGGAGCGTCCAGCTCGACCGCCCCTTTGCACGATGGGCCGACCACGATCTTCTCCATGTACAAATCCGGCGCATGCAGCAAGCCACCTCGCTCGCTCGCCGCCAGCACCGCGATCGAATTCGCCGCCCCCGTGGCGCACAAGTTGGTGCCTTCGAGCGGATCCACGGCGATATCCACTTCCGGGAACAGCGCGCGCGGCGCCTTGGTCGCCAGCCCAACCTTCTCACCGATGTAGAGCATCGGCGCTTCGTCGCGCTCGCCTTCGCCGATCACGATGGTGCCGTCCATCTGCACGGCGTCCATGGTCTTGCGCATGGCCTCGACCGCCACTTCATCGGCCTTGTGACGGTCGCCAAATCCCATGGTGCGCGCCGCCGCCACCGCGCCATTTTCCACTACGCGCAAAAATTCCAAACTCAGTTGTTCTTCCACAGAAAGCCCCCGTCTGGCCGCTTATGATAGGTCAAACTGCCGCTTATAGTCGATGCGCCGCGGGAAAGAGTCAACCGGCCGGCTTCGCAACCGGAGTACAGGGCCTTCCCATCGAACGTCGAGTGGAGTATCGTGCTTCACCTAGATATTCGATGGGAGGGACAAGACCAATGCCGCATGGCAAACGTCAAAACAGCCAGGAAATACTGCAAGGCACTTTGGACATGCTCATCCTGCGCACCCTCGTCCTCGGTCCGGCGCACGGCCACACCATCGCGCGCGTCATTGAGCACACTTCCGAGGACGTTCTACAAATCGCGCAGGGCTCCCTCTACCCGGCCCTGCATCGGCTCGAACATCGCGGCTGGCTCACTTCCTATTGGGGCGCCAGCGAAAACAATCGTAAAGCCAAGTTCTACAAGCTGACCGCTGCGGGCCGCAGACAGCTCGCCTCCGAAACCAATCGCTGGCAGGAGCGCGTGACCGCCATCGCCAGGGTTCTGTGCCTGAAGCCGGAATAGATCACAAAACGTGGAGCATCATCGTTATGAGCCTTCGTCACTTTTTTCGCAGAAATTCTGAGGATCAGGAGCTTACCCGTGAGATAGAGTCCTATCTCCAGCACGAAATCGACGACAATCTTGCGCGAGGCATGTCCGACCAGGAAGCCCGGCGCCTCGCACAGCTCAAGTTTGGCAGTTCCGTGCGCGTGCGCGAGGAACTTTGGCAAACGAATACGCTGGGTTTACTGGATGAGGCGATACGCAATCTGCGTCATTCCTGCAGGACCCTTCTGCGCGCGCCGGGCTTTTCGCTCGTGGCCATACTAGTGATCGCTTTGGGGATTGGAGCTACCACGTCCTTATTCACGGTCGTCCGCTCGGTGCTGCTGAAGCCGCTGCCCTTCAGAGACCCGGAACGGTTGATTCGACTCTACGAACATAGCTCCGACGAGAAGTTTCCATATAACCAGTCCGCGGCCGGAGTCTTTGCACAATGGAAGAAAGAAAGCCGCGGATTCTCCAATTTGGCGATCCTCAGGGCTGAGTATGAATACGGCCTCTCGGGGTCGGGCGGACAGCTTCCCGAAAGAGTGCAGGCTTCCGAGTGCTCCTGGAATCTGTTCCCCACGCTCGGTGTCGAGCCGGCGCTGGGGAGGACGTTCACAGCCTCCGATGATCAACCCTCCGCCGGCGCCACGGTCATCCTGAGCTGGGGATTATGGAAGCGGCGCTTCGCCGGCGACCCCGCCATTCTGAATCAGGTCATCCATCTCGACGCAAAACCGTATACGGTCATCGGGGTGATGCCAGCTTGGTTTGCTTATCCTGAACCCAGCGTTCAATTGTGGACTTCTATCGCTCACGAAGAGTCTCCGCAACGATGGGAACAACTGGACGATCACATGTTCCGGGTCCTGGGCCGTCTCGCGCCTGGCGTCACGGAAACGGCGGCCACCGCCGAACTAACCCTCATCACTCGGCGTCTCCACGATGAACACCGCGACAACGCCTTTGTCAGCAACGCTGCGAACAGCCGCCCGTTGCTCGACGCTCTTGTCGGAGATCTCAAGACGCCGCTGTACGTGCTGCTCGCCGCCACCGCTTGTCTGCTTCTGATCGCCTGTCTCAACGTCGCCGGCCTGTTGGTCGCGCGCGGCGCTGCCCGCCGCAAGGAACTCGCCATTCGTGTAGCGCTCGGCGGCAGTCGTTGGAGTTTGCTGGCCGAGCATGTCAACGAGACCCTGGTGCTCTCAGCGGTCGGGGGAGCGGTGGGCTTGGCCATTGCGTCCGCAATCAGGCGATGGTTTGTTGCGACAAGGCAAGACATGAGCCGCGTTGAAGCGATCCACATCGATGGCGCGGTTGTGGCTTTCGCGCTGGGCCTGACGTTGCTATGCGCATTGTTCGCCGCAGCGACTTCTTCACTCTCCGTCAAGAGTGATCAAATTGCTTCTTCGTTGCAGGAATCTTCGCGCTCGCACTGCGCCGGGCCGGGTCGTGTGCGCCTGCGCAAATGGCTTCTCGCTCTCGAAGTGGGTCTGACGGTCGTGCTGCTCGTCGGCGCAGGGTTGTTGCTGAAGAGCTATCAACACCTGCGCTCCTCCAATCTCGGCTGCATCACCAGCAACGTGTTGACGATGCATCTGAATCTTCCCGAGGTGAAATACGGCCAACCCGCACAGCGCTTAAATTTCTTTGAGACCTTGCTCACGCGCGTGCGCAACCTTCCGGGCGCCCACGTTGCAGCACTGGCAACGTGCGTTCCCGGCGAGGGCTACTGTGGCGATAGTGGCTTCCAGATCGCGGAAAATCCTCCGCTGCCGCCGGGTCAGGCTCAGTACGCTCTGAGCCGCTGGGTTGATCCAGGCTATTTCGAAGCTCTCGGGATTCCCTTCTTGCGTGGCGAAACATTCGATCCGGCTCAGCGCCTGGACAAAAGCAACGAGGCATCATCAGCTCCTCGTTGGCCCGCCAATATTTCGGCGGCGAGGACCCCTTGGGCAGACATTTGATCACTCTCGGCCGACGCCTTTACAAAATCGTTGGCATCGTGGGCGATACGCGTTTCTCGATAGCCGAGCCTGCTCAGCCCACTATGTATTTTCCGCTTTACGGGGGTACGGAGAGCTACGGAGTACTCGCGGTTCGTTCAAGCCGCGACGTTACCTCGCTGGTTTTGCCGATTCAGGAAATTGTTCAGCAACTTGACGCACAGCTGCCGGTCTCGGACATCCTCACCATGGATCAGCTCATCGGCCAAGCCACCGTGGACGCGAGCTTCAACGCCACGCTGGTCGCCGCATTTGCCATCCTGTCGCTGGTGCTCGCGGCGGTGGGATTGTTCGGCGTCCTTTCCTACATTGTCGCGCAGAGAACCACGGAAATTGGCGTTCGTCTCGCGCTTGGCGCGCAGCGCGGCAATGTCCTGCGCTTGATGCTCTTCGATGGCCTGCGCCCCGCCGCCGCCGGCTTACTCCTGGGGCTGGCTGGTGGCATGGCCGCGTCACGAGAAATCGGCAGCTTGCTCTATGGCGTGCAACCCTTGGACCCTGTCGTCTTCGCCGCTGTAGCTGGTGTGCTGCTGCTCGTCGCGGCGTTGGCCTGCCTCCTGCCAGCCTGGCGTGCTTCTCGCCTCGACCCGATCCGGGCCCTCCGTATCGCGTGACCCCACCAGGCAGATTCCGTGTTAGCGAAAACCGGGCTCCCACAATGGACCTTAAATCCTTTAGATGCAACACTTACAAAAAAAGGGGCGTCGTCGGCCGCCGCTGCGTTATTTTTTCTCGCTTGAAATCTCGAACGGCTGAATGGTGGCGTTCACCAGGAATTGGCTGTCTAGTTCGGTCGTGTCGCCGGGACCTTTGCCCTGCACCGGAAACAGACGCGCGGACAGCGGCTTGTGCCACTTCACCGCCAGGCTGGCCATGTCCCCGATGATCAGTGAAAGCTGTTCTGCACTGATGTCTCCCGGCAGCGGTACCGTATCCAGGCCCGTGCCACAGACCGCGCTGTAGCTCAACAGCGAATCGATGGTCAGGCGGCCTTCGCTCCAGCGCTGCGCCAAACGCGAATCCTCGAGAATCGGCAGCATCAATCCGGAGTAGCCCGTCTGCTTCACCTTGATGTCGCGCAGCGCGGCGGTAATGGTTGCTGCTGCCGTCAGCGTTCCGCTGGAGCCCACCGGTTGGTTGGTCAGGTTCTCAATCGCCGCGCCAATGGAGATGTCCTTCAGGGGAGCCGGCGAAAGATCGATGCCCATGTACGTCCAACCCGTATCCGTGTCCACGCGCCCAGCTTCCGCCTGAATGGCAAACGCTTCCTTGCCCAAGTCATCTGTCAGCCGTTGCCGCGCCGTGGCCAAATCGGGCGCATCCTTGAACGCATCGGCGACGAGATTGGCCGACTCCAAAGCCACGGCAAACTGATGTCCGAAGCCGTTGTGATACGCCGCGGGGAAAAACGGTGTCACCGGCGGCACCATGGCGATGGCCGCAAAGCGAAAATTTCCCTGGCTGTGTTCGGTGTCCTCGAGCTGTTTCATGACGCGCGCCGCCGCGCCTACCGCGGGCCAGCGCACGCCATCGTCTCCCCCCACCACCACGCTGGCATTCAACTGTTTGGTGTTCTTGAGAATCTCGACCAGCAAGTCCGCTTGCGCAGCGTTGTCGCTGGCACGAAACATCGCTGGCCCAATCGAAGCTGCGAATCCCTCCTGCTGCGCAAGGGCGTCGTAGTTGCGGAAAAACGCCAGGGCCTGCTCCTTGGAGATGCCTTGGATGTACTCGGGAAAGGGTTGCGTGGCGACGCGAATCGTTTCCACCGGAAAGCCGCGCGATTCAAAAATCGTGCGTGCGCGCTTGAGCATTTTCATCGCGTCAGTGATCTGGATCTGATATTGCGTGCGGTCGAGATTCACAAACGCGGTGATGGCGCGAATCTTAACCTTCGCTTGCGGCGCCGGACTCTTCTTCGCCTGGCCCAGCAGACCAGGCGTAACTGAGAAGACCAGCAGCAACAGCAACGCGTATGGAAGCGAACGACGGGCAGCCAATGAAGATGCGGACATGGATTTATCTCCCGTAACGCATAGCAAGGACTCCCGAAAGATGCTACAGCAATACAAGATTCCGTGCGCAAGGAGATTAGTTGGCCGAAGCGCCGAGCGGAAAGCACCACTTGCGCTGTGACCGCGCGGTCGCGGGTTCGCGTGGCAGATCTGCACGGGTGTCGGCCTGGAGGTGGGACCGAGCAGAGGACGACACAAGCTTGGCGCCGGTGGCTCTTCCAGCTTAGAAGAACGCGGAAATGCCGGTCACCTTCTCGCCGATGATGAGCTTGTGGATGTCGTTGGTGCCTTCGTAGGTGTACACGCTCTCGAGATTGTTCATGTGGCGCATAATGCAGTAATCGTCCACGATGCCGTTGGCGCCAAGAATGTCGCGAGCCTTGCGGGCGGTTTCCAGCGCGATGGCCACGTTGTTCATCTTGAGCATGGAAATGTGTGAGGGATCGGCTTTGCCTTGATCCTTCAGCCGGCCGACCTGTAGCGCCAACAACTGACCCTTCACGATCTCGGTAATCATCCATGCCAGCTTTTCCTGCACGAGCTGGTGGGAAGCGATAGGTTTGTTGGCGAATTGCTTGCGCGTTTTGGCGTACTGCAACGCTGTGTCGTAGCAAGCCATGGCCGCGCCGAGCGCGCCCCAGCCAATGCCGTAGCGCGCCTGATTCAGACAAGTGAGCGGTCCCCGGAGACCGACAACCTTCGGCAGCAAATTCTCTTCGGGGATTTCGCAGTCGCCGCACGCGAGGCCGGAAGTGACGGATGCCCGCAGCGACCACTTTCCATGCACCTCCCACGCCTTGAATCCCGGCGTTCCCTTTTCGACCAGGAAACCGCGAACTTTTTCGTCCTCACACTTGGCCCAGACCACGGAGACGTCGGCGATCGAGCCGTTGGTGATCCACATCTTCTCGCCGTTCAAAACGTACTTGTTGCCCTTCTTCACGGCGCGCGTCAGCATGCCGCCGGGATTCGAACCGAACTGCGGTTCCGTCAAACCGAAACATCCGACCGCCTTGCCTTGCTGCAGCAGGGGCAGCCATTTGTCTTTTTGTGCGTCGCTCCCGTACGTGTGAATGGGATACATCACCAGGGCGCTCTGCACGGAAACAAAGCTTCGCAATCCGGAGTCGCCGCGCTCCAATTCCTGCATGACCAGGCCGTAAGCGACGTTGGACATCTCGGCGCAGCCGTAGCCCTGCAAATTCGCGCCAAAGAATCCCAGGTCGCCGAGTTGCGGGACCAGATGCTGCGGAAACGTTCCTTCGCGGCTGTGTTTTTCAATGATCGGAATAATTTCGTTATCGACGAATTGCCGCGCCGTCTGGCGCACGAGTTTTTCTTCGTCGTTCAGCTGCGAATCGAAATCAATGAAGTCCACACCGGCGAATCCGGCCATGCTGATTCCTCGATTCCACGAAACCACGCAGCAGGTGTTCTGATTTACGGCGAGTTGGCCTGCGAAGGTGTCCGCGAGTGATTGTAGCAAGGGCTTTCCAGCCGCAGCAACCAGGCAGGAGTTTAGGAACAGGGAGTGGACCAGTTCGGAACATGGGGCTGGCGATGGCGCAATTCCAGAACTGTGAGGGCCGACGCGAGACCAAGTAAGACGCTGAAACTAAGGGGTTTGCCTCTCCCAACCGAATTGCTCTTCGGCATCAGATATGCACTTCACGGGCCGGGGGGAAGGCCGTGTCCAACACTCTTGGAAGAACCTTAGGAAAACTGCGCGCACACCGAGCCGTCGGCTCGGGGATCCTGCTCGTCTTGCTCTCCACCGCACCAGCCTGGCCACAAACGCCGGAAACGGCTCCTGCCGAAACAATCCAGAAAACCGAGCAAGGCCAAGCGCGTCAGGGCTCGCAGGCGCCGCAGAAGGACCTCACCACCGCCAGCATCGAGGATTTGATGAATATACAGGTGACGTCTGCCTCGAAAAAGGAACAAAAGTTATCCAAGGTAGCGGCGGGGGTTTTCGTCATGACGCAGGAAGATATTCGCCGCTCTGGCGCCACGAGCATACCCGAACTTCTGCGAATGGTTCCCGGAATGGATGTCGCGGAAATCAACGGGAGCACCTGGGCCATCGGCGCGCGCGGATTTAACCAACAATACGAGAGCAAACTGCTCGTGTTGGTGGATGGAAGGAGCGTGTACTCGCCGACCTTCGCGGGCGTCTTTTGGGACACTCTGGATCTTCCACTTTTCGACATCGAAAGAATCGAAGTGATTCGAGGTCCGGGAGGGACCATCTGGGGAGCAAACGCGGTGAGCGGGGTCATCAGCATTTTCACAAAAAAGGCTGCTGAGACGAAAGGAACGATTGTGAAGGGGGGCCGGAAATGTCGAGCAGGGATTTGGAACCGTGCAGTACGGCGGAGCCGCCGGCAAAGACACAGACTTTCGAGTCTATGCGAGTTACTTCAATCAAGACCACCTGCGCGACCCGAATGGCCAGAGTGGAGCCGACGGCTGGCGCAGGCTGCGAGAAGGGTTTCGGACGGACAGCACGTTGTCTGCGAAAGATTCGCTAATGGTCGAAGGCGACATCCCCACGGGACGGGAAGGAGAATTGGGATTCGAGCTGCCTGCGGTTACGGCTCCGGGATTCATTGCCGTCGCCGAGGAAATCAGCCTCGCCGACGGGTCCTTCGAATCCATCTGGAACCATACTTATTCCGCGACTTCGAATTCCAGCTTGCAGTTCTCCTATTCGCAGCACAGACGCGACGATCCGCTGAACCCGGAGCTCCGGAATACCTACGATCTGGACTACCGTCACCAGTTCGCCTGGGGTCGCCGGCAAGACATCGTCTGGGGATTGGGCTACGAAGATACGGCCGACCGCATTGGAGGAAGCTTGACGGTGGCGATGAATCCTCCCGATCGCGCTCAGCAACTCTTCGCCTCATTTATTCAAGACGAAATTGCATTGGTTCCAGAGCGGCTTTTCTTGACGGTAGGCACAAAACTGGAACACAACGATTACACGGGCTTTGAGTTCATGCCCAGTGTTCGAGCGGGCTGGTCACTCAGTAACCGCAACATGCTATGGGTTGCCGTCTCCCGGGCGCTGCGAGCTCCGTCGCGCAATGATACGAACCTGGTTCTGAACATTGGAGATATTGCGCCACCGGGCAGCACTCCCATCCTGCTGAGACTTCTCGGGAATCCCAACTTTCAAGATGAACGATTAATTCGCATTGGTTTGCGGGCGGCTGACGAGACACGGCTCTTGACCGTCGCGGGTGTGTGCGGCGCGGAAGTTACTAGCGTGCGCCACCTGTACCTTCCAGAAAGGGCCCCTGAACGAGCGAACAGGAACGTTTACAGCACAACTGGCTGGCTTTCCCGGTGGGTTCAGGCGGGGCTCTGCGAAAATCATCGATGGGCGTATTGTGCCCGCTTGGGGAGAAATCGGCCATGGCCAAAGCACCCACCAGGAAGCAGGCGCCTTTGCTTCCATCGTCGTCAGGCAACGCGTCTTCCGCAAGGTCGTTGATGTGGATGATGATCGCCTTGTTTTTTGGACTGGCCGTGCTGCTGGGCGTGGGACTCTTTGTGGCGAGCCGGGCCATCCGCTCGATGGGGCTGTCCGCCGCCAGCGCGAAAGACACTATCCACACGCCAGGCGGGACGTTCCGTTTGCAGAAAGAAACCGAAGTGGGGCCGGGGTTGCCCGTTTATCCGCGCGCGTCCTTGATCGTCCCCGATGACAGCACCGCGGCCGCGGCGATTAAAGAAGCGCAAAAAGGGATCGAAGTTTCTGCCTACCACAGCGCCGATACGCGCGATTTTGTGGACGGCTGGTATTCCAAGCACCTGAGTGGTGAATTCACGCGGCACGACGCGGGCAGCAAACCCGAAGGTTCGATTTATAGCGACGCGCACGTTGCGGATAGCGATATCGTCTTTGTTGCGGAGCGCGACCAGATGGTGCGGGTTGTGGCCTTGGCCGACGATGCCAGCGGAACCAAGATTTCGCTCATTCGCTTTGACAAGTCTTCACCCGGTGGCGCAGGGTCTTCGCCTGCAACTCAGCCGTCGCCGGCCGCCGAGCCAGCTTCCGCTCCCACGCAGTAGCGCCGTCAGATAATCCACTTGCTACGACCCGCGACCAACGCCGCGGCGCCATTCCCGTTCTGGGGATTCCCTAGACTATTGCTGAGTTTTCGTTAGGGCAAGAAACACGCTGTCGTCCACGGCAAGCGAGCGTGTGAAGAGCGTCGCCGTGTTGCCGCTGGCGAGCGCCACGTGATCCGCGCCGCCGCTGATGGCCGGTCCGGCGGGTTTGCTGGTTCCCGAAGTATCCCCGGGTTGCAGCGAAATGCGCGTGGTGCCGGGCGTGCAATTCTTCGCGCCGAGACAGGTGTCGCGCACAAAAACCTGGCGCAGGCCGCTGTTGGACGTGCCCGCACTCGCCTTCGAGGTGCTCGCGGCGGCTGCGGATTTGGCATTGCTCGGCGTGACCGCCAGGAACGCCACATAGCGGCCCGACGCGCTGACGGAGGGCAGAATGGCCTCGGTTCCGACCAGGGTTCCGTTGGGATCCGTCGAAATGAGCTGCGTGGAGGGCGCGCAGGAAGCGCTCACACCGAAACACGTGTCGCGCAGATAGACCTGTCGGCCGTTGAGTGTCGCGGCCTCCGCTGCCAGATTAGCCGATGCGGAGCTGAAGGCCACGTAGCGGCCGTCGGAACTCATGGACGGAGCATGGCTGTCGTCGCTTCCGGCGGAGCCGTCCAGCGCGGCGGAAATCAGAACCGTGCGCGGCTGGCAAGAGGAGTCCGCGCCCTGGCAGGTATCGCGCGCGAAGATTTGCGAATGGCCGCTTTGCGAGGCCGCATAGGCCACGTAGCGGCCGTCCGAACTGACCGCAGGCGTCTCTTCTTCCACGGCCGCGTTTGCCGCCGCGTTGCCATTGGCCGGATCGGTTATGGTGAACGTGCAGACCGAAGGAACCGGACAAGGGCTGGTGCCGCCGCCGCCGTTGCCGCCGCAAGGCAGGCCCGGCGAACAGGAGTTAGACGCAGGCGGATTGTAGACCGTCACGGTGGCGCTGCCGGCGGTCGCCAGCAGCGTGCTTGGAACGGTGGCCTGGATTTGTGTGGAGCTCATGTTCGCAATGGCCAGGGCCGTCTGCGACGTAGTATTCCAATTCACCTGCGAACTGCTCTGCGCGTTGGATCCCTGAATGAAATTGGTGCCCGTGATGGTCAGAGTAAGAGTCGCAGCTCCTGCGGCCGCGGTGTTGGGAGCGATGGAAGTAATCGTAGGAACGGGATTGGGAGGCGGATTGACCACAAACGAGATGGGATTGGAGAGGCCGTTGTAACCCGCGCCGGAGTGGGGATTTACGGTTTGGATGAAATAGGTGCCGGGTTTGGCCAGATCCGCGGCGGGGATGGTGGCCTGGAGCAAGGTCACGGCACCGGTGTTGGGGTCAGTCGTAACCGTCGTGGTGATTTTATTCTGGTTCCAGGTGACGTAGGTTTGAGCCACGAAGCCGATGCCCGTCAGGGTTATCGTCAAGGCCGGGCTGCCAGCGCTGGCATCGGCCGGTGAGACGAATTGGAGGAATGCGCCGGTGTTGGCCTGAAACGTGTTGCCGTAGTCGTTGCAACCAGTTACGGCGAAAATCGCCACCAGGGCGACAGCTATGCCTGCCCAAAACCGCATCGTGCGTGCTCCTTCATCGTCAATGGCCATCCCGACCCGAACGGGACTAACCTCTGGTCAAACGGTAGGGAACCCCGGGCGCCAGTTTGCTTGTAGGATGAGATGCGCAAAGCGCGCGGCGCGTTGACCTCATAAGTCCTTGCAGCCAGGCGCCATTGCCGGAAGCGAGCCCGCTTCTGCGCTCGCCTACCCTGTTTCCGCATGTCCGGCTAACCCTACATAAGTACCACTCTCGTTGCGCAGACGTCAATTCGGATTTAGCGTCGCGCCGGGGAGCGGGATTCGCCCTAACCCTCCCGTTTTCAATGGGTCGGCAAGCTTTCGGCAATGCCGTGCGAAGCGAGCGAGGCGCGCACCAGTGCGCGGAGGTGCGTGCGGCACTCTTCGTCGGGAATCTCGACCTCGAGAGTCGCGGCCGCGCGGTAGCAAGTGAGGGCTTGCTCCGTGCGGCCCAGCTTGCCATAGAGGTCGCCGCGCGCAAGTTGAAAGAGCGGGTTGGACGGATACTTTTCCACCAGCGGACTGATGACCGCCAGCGCTTGCTCGTATTGCTGGTCGTAGCGGTGTAAATCGAGAGCCAGATAAAAACGCGCCGTGGTCGGGGTCAGCACGCCGTCCGCGATGGCATGCTGCAGTTGGCGGATACCTTCGGGCTTGTTGCCGCCGGGAAGGCCCATGAAAAAACCGAGAAATTTCACGAACGCGCTTAGCGTATCCACGTAGTAGTTGTAGAGACCCAGGCCGAAATCGGCGTCGGCCAGCTGGGGATCAAGCTGCAGCGCGCGCAAAAAATGATCTCGCGCCTTCACCCCGGCGCGCGCCGTGGCGCGGTTTTCGCCGCGCAGACCGTAAAGCCGCGCGAATGCGGCCTGTGCCATGCCCGCGTAGAAATGCATTTCCGCGGTTTCGTGCTGCTTCAGTTGCGACTCCGCAGCAGACAGAGCGGCCGCGGAGAGTTCGATGTAGCGGTCGTCGGCGGGAAGTTTGGGCCGGTGCTGGGCGAAAGTCATGCCGTACTTGAATTCGGCGGCGGAGCACCAGATTTTCCACCAGCGGGCCTCGGCCTCCAGCAGATAACCCAGGGGTTGCCCTGGTTGTTCGGCTTGCAGGCGCTGGGCATCGGCCATGGCTCCCGCAAGGTCGAACGAATAGATTTTGTCGAGCGTGGCCTCGGTCCCCGGCGGCAAAACAAGCTTTTCCGCGCGCGCGTCGCCTGCGAAAAGAAAAGTCCGCAGAAGAAAAGCCAGGCCAAGAAGAGTTGCCGCCCGCAACACCGCGCTGGTCGAGTGCATACGAATTCTGGCCGATGAGTTTACGACGATTTCGTCGTTCCCATTCGCGCTGGCGGAAAAAATAGTCTCCGTGTCAGGGCTAGCAAGCGTTGTGTCGGTCAACTGCGGTTCGCCCCCGCGCGGCGCATTTGCTATTCTCGGCGGCGTGCCAAAATCCGACGCCAACGCCACTTTAGACGAACCGCCGAACACTGGCTCAGAGACGTCCGCTGGTCTGGAGCGCGGCCTCGGCCTCAAAGAAGCCGTCGCGCTCAACATGATCGAGATTGTCGGCATTGGTCCGTTTGTGGTCACTTCCCTGGTCATCAAGGCCATGGGCGGCCCGCAAGCCTTGATCGCATGGGTCGCCGGAGCGGTGCTGGCCACTTTGGATGCTTTTGTCTGGTCAGAGCTCGGCGCTGCCATGCCGCGCGCCGGCGGCACGTACGTTTTTCTGCGCGAGGCCTATGGACCGGGCCGCTGGGGCCGCCTGATGTCGTTTCTGTTTGTTTGGCAAACGTTTATCCAGGCGCCGCTGTCCGTGGCGTCGGCCTCGATCGGCTTTGCGCGCTACGCCGGGTATCTCCATCCGCTTTCCACCTGGGAGTCCAAAGCCGTCGCCGGCGGCCTCGTCCTGTTTCTCATCGTCCTGCTCTATCGTCGCATCACCACTATTGGAAAGATCTCCGTCCTTTTGTGGGCCGGTGTCGTGGGTACCCTCCTTTGGCTGATTTGGGGCGGCGTGCGCCATTTCGACGCCAGAATTGCTTTCGACTTTCCTCCGGGAG
>Ga0335078_10002690_pt1 | contig 26759 bp, 20 predicted proteins | sample Lox_Sample_32_FD_206711 | JGI IMG/M metagenome (GOLD analysis project Ga0335078, IMG submission 206711) | Soil microbial communities from Loxahatchee National Wildlife Refuge, Florida, United States - Lox_Sample_3.2 | ecosystem: Environmental > Terrestrial > Soil > Wetlands | place: USA... | reverse complement strand
CGGTGGCTGGTCTCTCGGTGGGCTGGTCTCGCTGGCTGGTCTCTCGGTGGGCTGGTCTCGCTGGCTGGTCTCTCGGTGGGCTGGTCTCGCTGGCTGGTCTCTCGGTGGGCTGGTCTCGGTGGCTGGTCTCTCGGTCGGCTGGTCTCGGTGGCTTGTCTCCGTACGCTGGCCGGGCTCTAAGCGAGCGTATGCCGCGGTGAGCGAGGGGCGGGCTCACCGGGTGCCCAACTTCCAGAGATCTGGGGCCAGCTACGTCGTGACCCGCCTTTGAGCCTATCGGACAGTCCCGGGCTGCCAAAGTGCCGAACGACCCGCGCGCTCAGAGGTCATTTTCACAGGGCTCATTGCTTGGTGTCTTTCACGGGCGTCTATCACGGGCGTCTATCACGGGCGTCTATCACGGCGGCCTATCACGGGTTCTTTCCCAGGGCTCGCTGAACATCGCCAGTGATTGTGAATACTCCGCCAACATCACTCTTTGAGTGTTGACTGTGAACAATGTGTGGCGCTCTCCAGGTTGGCAGTGCCCGGGCGGTTGGCGGCACGTCATGCGCCCACCGTGGTAGTGCTCGGCCTGGCATCAGGCGGCCTGAGCGGCGGGTGCTGCCATCGCCACGCTGATCGCCATGGCCGCGGTCGCGCGGCCGGCAACGGCGGCGATGTCTGGTTCGCCGGGGGTTCGCCGGCGCGAACGGTATCCTCTCCGAACTCCTTTATCCGAACCCCGACTCACCAGGCTTCACCGACCAGCAATTCATTGTCGGCTACTCCGGCCACAGCTGGGATCACACGGAGCACCCAGGGATCAGACGGAGCAAGCTGACGCGGCGCACTCGGTCACGACCAATGCGAACGCGCTCGCATGAACGGTGACCAACACCGCTGCAATGGCAAGTGGCAGATCAGCAAGACAATTTGAGCCGATTCGTCGAGCCCCGGCGCCCGCTAGACGACCGCTGCCCGGTGGCCCCGTCAGGGGACGAGCATGTCCGGGGTGAGGTTGGCGTCGGTGCCAGGGAGGCCGAGTTCCATGGCCCGTTTGTCGGCCATCGCGAGCAGCCGCCTTATCCTGCCCGCGATCGCGTCCTTGGTCAGCGGCGGGTCGGCAAGTGCGCCAAGTTCCTCCAGGCTGGCCTGCCGGTTCCGGAGGCGAAGCTCGCCGGCGACGACCAGATGCTTCGGCGCGCCGTCGCCGAGGATCTGCAGGGCCCGCTCGACCCTGGCGCCGGCCGCCACCGCGGCGCGCGCGCTGCGCCGCAGGTTCGCGTCGTCGAAGTTGGCAAGCCGGTTGGCCGTGGCCCTGACCTCGCGGCGCATCCGCCGCTCCTCCCATGCGAGCACGCTGTCGTGGGCGCCAAGCCGGGTCAGCAGGGCGCTGATGGCGTCGCCGTCACGGATGACGACCCGGTCCACCCCGCGTACCTCTCGTGCCTTCGCGTGGATCTTCAGCCGCCGCGCCGATCCGACGAGCGCGAGCGCCGCCTCAGGTCCGGGGCATGTCACCTCGAGCGACATGGAACGGCCAGGCTCGGTGAGCGAGCCATGGGCGAGGAACGCGCCGCGCCACGCCGCTTCGGCGTCGCATCCGGTACCCGCGACGACCTGGCGCGGCAGGCCACGCACGGGGCGCCCATAGCTGTCGACCAGGCCGGCTTGGCGGGCCAGGCTGTCCCCGTCCCTGTACACCCGCACCACGTACCTGTTGCCCTTGCGCAGGCCGCTTGGCGCGAGCACGACCAGATCGGACGAATGCCCGAACACCTCGGCTATGTCCTTACGCAGCCGGCGTGCCGTAGCGCCGGTGTCGAGTTCGGCCTCGATCACGATCCGTCCGCTCGCCAGATGCAAGCCCCCCGCGAACCGCAGCAGGGTGGACACCTCTGCCTTGCGGCAGCATGGCTTCAGAATCGCGACCCGGCTGAGCTCGTCCTTCACGACGCCAGTCATGGCCATCACCTCATCCCCCCTCGAAGATCTCAGCGTAGGCCGCCGCGAGCCTGCGCGGGTCATGACGCGGCGAGCCGTCCGCCATCGCCACATCGGCCAGCATGAGCCGGGCGCCGAGCACCTCGGCGGCCTTTTCAAGTTCCGTGCGTCCTGAACGCGCCGCGGACCTGTCGGCGAGCACGACGTCAATCCTGAGCGCGGGAGCGTGCACGGCGAGCACATCCAGGTGGGTGTGCGGGGCGAATCCCGCCGTCTCACCCGGCTGCGCCGCCAGGTTGAGCGCGACCACCCGCCGCGCCCTGGTGGTGACCAGTGCGTCCGCCAGGTCAGGCACCAGCAGGTGCGGCAGCACGCTGGTGAACCAGGAGCCCGGCCCGAACACCACCCAATCCGCTTCGTTCACTGCCGTCACTGCCTCCGTGCAGGCAGGCGGATCGGCGGGAACCAGCGAGATCGACCGTACTCTTCCGGGCGTCACGGCGCACGACGCCTGCCCACGTACCACGGTGATGTCGTGCGGCCTTGCCGGATCGGCTCCCTCCACCTCGGCGGCGATATCGAGCGGTACCGCGGCCATGGGCAGCACGCGGCCATGCGCGCCGAGCAGCATCCCCACCCAGTCAAGGCCCTCGACGGTATCCCCGAGCAGATCCCAGAGGGCCACGATGAGCAGATTCCCCACCGTATGCCCGGATAGCTCACCCGTTCCGTCGAACCTGTGCTGCACCACGCGACTCCATGTCGTGCCCCACTCGTCGTCACCGCAGAGCGCCGCGAGAGCCATCCGCAGGTCACCCGGCGGCAGGACACCGAATTGCCGCCGCAGCCTGCCACTTGATCCGCCGTCGTCGGCCACCGTGACGATGGCGACGAGCGCATCGGTCACCCGCCGCAGTGCCGACAATGAGGCGTGCAGCCCGTGACCGCCGCCCAGGGCGGCAACCTGGAGCGGGCCGGCCTGCCGCGGGTCGGCCTCGCGCGCGGCATCCACGCGCCCGACGACCGCGGCGTCGCCCGCTGATGTGGCCGCGGCATCGGTCATCCGGTCACTCACGGCCCAGGTCTCTGTGCGTCACCTGGACGTCCGCCCCGCTGGCCGCGAGGCGCGCGCCGATCTGCTCGGCGACGGCGACGCTGCGGTGCTTACCGCCGGTGCAGCCGATCGCCAGCGTGACGAAGTGCTTGCCCTCGCGCTCGTAGCCGGCGAGCAGCACGCGCAAAGTCTCCAGGTAGGCGGGGAGGAACTCTTTCGCGGCGGGCTGGCCAAGCACGTAGTCGCGGACCGGCTGGTCAAGGCCGGTCAACGGGCGGAGTTCGCCGACCCAGTGCGGGTTCGGCAGAAACCGGCAGTCCGCGACGACATCGGCATCGACGGGCAGGCCGTACTTGTAGCCGAACGACACGACATTGACCCGGACCCTACGGTCCGCGTCGTCGGCGAAGAACCCGCGCATCCGAGCGCGTAGCTCGTGCACGTTGAGCGAGGATGTGTCGAGCACGAGGTCGGCGTCGTCGGCGACGCCGCGGAGCATTTCCCGTTCGGCCGCGATCCCGGCCACGACTCTGCGGTCCCCCTGCAGCGGATGCGGCCTGCGCACGCTCTCGAAGCGCCGTACGAGCGTCCCGTCCGAAGCCTCCAGGTACACCACACGCGGCCGGACGCCCCTAGCGGCGAGTTCGTTGATCGTGGTCTTCAGGTCAGTGGTGAAGCCGCGGCTGCGTACGTCGACGACAACGGCGATCCTGGGCACCGCGCCCTGAGATCGCGTGGCGAGATCCACCATGGTCGGCAGCAGGCCGGGCGGCAGGTTGTCCACCACATACCAGCCGAGATCCTCCAGCGACTTCGCGGCAGTGCTGCGCCCGGCGCCCGACATCCCTGTGATGATCACGATGTCAGGAGCCGGTGCGTGCACCGCGCTCAAACCGCTGGTCATCCCGCTTCCCCGTCGGGTTCCCTAGTTCCCGTGCCGTCTGCACTGGGCCTGCCGCCCAGGGCGGCGGATACGGACTGCGCTGTGCGCATGCCAAATCCTGGCAGCTCGGCGATCTCGTCAACGGTAGCCTCCCTGATCCCCCGGACGGAGCCGAAGCGCCGCAGCAAAGCCTTTCGCCTGGCCGGGCCGAGGCCGGCAACCTCATCGAGCTCACTTTCCGTCAGCGCCTTCGATCTCTTCGCCCTGTGGTAGGTGATGGCGAACCTGTGCGCCTCGTCGCGTACCCGCTGCAGCAGGTACAGGCCCTCGCTGCTGCGGGGCAAGATCACCGGGGCGTCCTCGCCAGGCAGCCAGACCTCCTCGAGCCGCTTGGCGAGGCCGCACACGGCGACGTCCTCAATGCCGAGTTCGTCGAGCGCCTGCCGCGCCGCCGCGGACTGGGCGGGCCCGCCGTCCACGACCACCAGGCCAGGCGGGTAGGCGAACTTGCGCTGCCTGGACTCGTGGCTGCCCGGCTGGGTTGCCATATCGCCGAGCGCGTCAAGCTCCCCCGTTTCCTGTAGCTCCTGCAGGTAGCGCCGGAATCGCCGCGAGATCACCTCGTGAATTGCCGCCACGTCGCCCTGGCCGTCGCGCTGGCGGACACTGAATCGCCGGTACTCAGCCTTACGCGCCAGCCCGTCCTCGAAAACCACCATCGAGGCCACCACGTGGCTGCTCTGCAGGTTGGACACGTCGTAACACTCGATGCGCAACGGCGCTTCATCCAGGCCGAGCGCGTCCTGTATTTCGTTAAGTGCGCGGCTGCGGGTGGTCAGGTCGCTGGCGCGGCGCGTTTTGTGCGACGTCAGGGATTCCGCCGCGTTCCTGGTCACCACGCCGAGCAGCGCCTTCTTGTCGCCACGCCTTGGCACCCGCAGGTCGACACGGCCGCCCCGCCGGGCGGCGAGCCACTCTCCCATCGCCTCAGCGTCCGGCGGCAGTACGGGGACGAGCACCTCGCGTGGCACGCTTACGCCCATCCAGGCAGCCGGGTCACCTCCGCGTGCCCTGCCACCGCTCGCACGTCCCTTCGCGTGCCCGCGCCAGGCGCTTTCCGCAAGCCCGGCCGGGCCGCTACCCGGCCCGGGCGCGGGCACGGCAACGGACCCCGCCTCGGCTTCGTCATGGGCCGCCGGATGGGCTGCCGGATGGGCTGCCGTCCCGGCGATGGCATGGGCTTCGGTCTCCTCGTCAGCCTCCCAGGCCGGTGCCGGGTTGGCCGCGGCGGGATCGTCACCGTAGACCTGGCCGAGGAAATGCTCGACGAGTTCGCCCGTGCTCACGTCCTCGACCTTGTCGACCACCCAGCCGCGCTGCCCGCGCACCCGGCCACCGCGGACGTAGAAGACTTGCACCGCGGCCTCCAGCTGGTCTTCGGCGAGTGCGATCACATCGCAGTCAGTTCCGTCGCCCAGCACGACCGCCTGCTTCTCAAGCGCCCGCTGAAGCGCGTGGATGTCGTCACGCAACCGCGCGGCGCGCTCGAATTCCTCCGCCGACGCCGCCTCGTGCATCTGCCGTTCGAGCCTGCGCAGGAACCTGGTGGTGTTGCCCGCCATGAAATCGCAGAACTCCTCCGCGAGCAGGCGGTGCTCGGCCGCGTTCACCCTCTCCACGCATGGCGCGGAGCACTTGCCGATGTAGCCGAGCAGGCACGGGCGGCCGATCTGTCGTGCCCGCTTGAACACGCCGGCCGAGCAGGTCCGCACGGGGAACACCCGCAGCAGCAGATCCACGGTCTCCCGGATGGCCCAGGCGTGCGAGTAGGGGCCGAAGTACCTGACTCCCCGCCGTTTCGCGCCGCGCAGCACCATGACCCTCGGGTATTCCTCGTTGAGCGTGACCGCGAGGTAGGGATAGCTCTTGTCGTCGCGGTACCGCACGTTGAAGCGGGGGTCGTAATCCTTGATCCACGAATACTCGAGCTGCAGCGCCTCCACCTCGGTGGCAACTACGGTCCAGTCCACGCTCGCCGCCGAACGGAGCATGGCCTGGGTGCGCGGATGTATGCCGATGAAGTCGGCGAAATAGGAATTGAGCCGCGAGCGCAGATTTTTCGCCTTGCCGACGTAGATCACGCGGCCGTGAGCGTCACGGAACCTGTAGACGCCAGGAAACTCCGGTATCGAGCCAGGAGCAGGACGGTAGGTCGCCGGATCAGCCACCCAGCCACTCTAATAGCGCTGCCGCAGCCGCATGTGCGCGCGGAAGTGTCCGCGATCGCAGCTCAGCCGTGGTTACTGAAACCTCACCCGAACGGCTGCCGCCTGGCGCGCCGATCGTAGAGCGGAGGTGTGCGGCACGCACTATGGCGACGGAACCGGCGAGAAAGAGGACAAGGCAGGCGACGGGCTCGACGCCCGGAACGGCGCGGCCGGTGACGCGGACGCGGTCGAAGTCGCTCCCACGGAGGGCGTCGACGTCGGCGTCGGCGTGGAAGCGGTGCTTGATGACGGTGTCGGCGTAGCACTCGGGCTCGTCGATTGCGCCGATGATGTGGGAGTGGGCGAGTGCGGCTGCGGCGTGGACGTGGCGTTACTGCCCACGGGGACGTTCCCCCAGACAACCGAGCTCGACGGCTTTCCCGCCGCTATCTTGATCACTGTGACGGCAATCATCACGGTCACGAGTATTACCCCGGCAGCCGCGGCGAGCATCCGCCAGCTTGGCCGCCGCGGGCCTTGCGGCGCCGCTGCGCTCCCTTCGCGTGCGCTCCCCTCGTGTCTTCTCCCCGTGGGCCCGCCGCGCTGCTCGCCGGGCGCGGGCGTTGCCTCGTTCGCGGCCGCCGGCCCGCCCTCCCACCAGGCGCTCTCCTGCCCGGGTGTGGGCCTCGACTGCGCCGCCGACTGGTCCGGCGCAGCTGCCTGGCTGGCACGCCGCCCGGCGTTGGACCCTCGGTAGAAGGCAGCACCGTGCACGTTGACGCGCTGTATGACGACCGGGGCCGCGGTGCGCAGCTTCTCGCCGGTTCGCGACAGGTAGTAGCGGTAGATCGCGGTGCCAGCGGTGCTGATAATGCTGACCGCGGCAGCGCCGATAAGCGTCCCAGCGACCCCCAGAAAGGAGGTCGCGACAGCGGCAGTGAGGGTAGCCAGCACGCCGGCGATGATCTGCGCGCCGCTCAACTCTATCTTCCGCTCGCGCTCGCTCATTTCTCCCGTCCACGCCAGACGCAACCTCCGGACAGGGGGCGCGCGGCGATCAGATGCAGGGCGGTATCCGCCGATATGACGAAGCTGCCTCAACCGAGGCTAACGGGCGATGCCCGATGCTCGCACTCATCTGCGCGTGACGCGTAGCACACCTGGCGGGCCGTTGCCGGTCGCTGGGCCCCGCCTGCCACGTTGTCTGCCATGGGCACCACATGCCCGGCGGCGGCCCCGGGTGCCACGAAATGCCGGGACGCTACCGCCCGTTGTCACATTCCGCGGGGTGGGAGCCCGGCGGCGCGGTAGACGTCGTCGATCAGCCGCATGTTGATGACAGCGTCTGCCGCAGTCGTCGGGAACGGCTCTCCCCGGAGCACCGCCGCGGTGAAGGCTCGCAACTGGCCCGTGTAGGTCGGCTCCCCCGCGACCTGCTCGTCGCGGGTCTGGCCGTGGATGGTCACCGCTAGCTTGTGACCGCTGTGCGGTGACATGAAGTTCACCACCCGCAGTTCGCCATCCTCGCCGGTCACGCTGACGTCGGCGGTGAAGGGGTTCGCCCGCAGCAGCGACACCTCATACCGGCTCGTGGCACCGGAGGGAAAGCCCAGCGCGGCTGTGATCGCGCCGTCCACAAGGGGCGCGGCCTCCTGCGCCGCCGCCGAGATGACGTCAGGCTCACCGGGGCCGAGCAGCCGCAAGATGTTGATCGCATAGCAGCCGCCGTCCATGTTCGCACCACCGGCGAGCTCGAAGCTGAAGCGGATGTCGGTGGGATCGGCGATAGGGAAGCAGAGCTTGACGTCGAGGTGCTTTACCGCGCCGAGATCGCCGTTTGGAGCGTCCGCGCGACCGCGCACGATCTCGCGCATCCGGCGCGCCAGCGGATGGTAGCGGTAGTGGAACGCTTCCATCACCACGCGGCCGGCGGCCTGCGCCGCCGACGCGACCAGCTGGGCTTGCGGCGCGTTGGACGCCAGCGGCTTCTCGCACAGCACGTGCTTGCCTGCCTCGATGGCCCGCAGCGTCCATGGGGCGTGCAGGGCGTTGGGCAGCGGGTTGTAGATGGCGTCAATTTCCGGGTCGACGATCAAGGCCTCGTACGAGTGGCGGATCCCTGGAATTCCGTTCGCTGCGGCGAACGACCGCGCGTTATCTGAATTCCTGGCGGCCACCGCGGTCACGACCGCCTCCTCAACCTGCCGCGCGGGCGCGATCAGCGCATTCGACGTGATCCGCGCCGCCCCTAGCGCGCCGATGCGTACGCGATCCATCTCGCACCTCCCATGCCCGCAGTGCCTGCCTGCCGTGCCCGCCCGGCTGCCGTGTCTACTCGGCTGCCGTGCCCGCCCGGCTGCCGTGCCCGCCCGGCTGCCGTACCTACCCGGCTGCCGTGCCTGCCTGGTAATTCTTACCTGTTCCCGCGCTGCCCGCGCGGCTGCATCCCGGTGGTACCCGGCACCGCACCTGCCGTCGCGCCGGGGCTCGGCGCGGTGGGTACCCGGCGCTGCGGGTACTGTGCCGGACCGGGGACGGACCGGGGAACGGCGCCGCAACCGCCGCTGCGCCGGTTTGTCACGCGCCGCGCCGCTGCGCGCCGCATCGGCCCTGTTTTCATGTTCGGTAATGTTACCTACCGATCCGGGGAAACAAGCGACGCAATATTTTGCGATAAACTGAATTCCCGCTTGCCCGGCGGCGGCATGCGAATGCGATAACCTGCTCGCGTTTACCCGGCTTAATGTCAACCAGATGCGCGGGGGATCAGAATGCTAAAACGTCCCTATCCGGCCAAAGCCATGTTCAGGCGAAATAGGTACGGTGCGGCCGGGGTTATGCTTTCTGTGCTTACGCTCCTGGTACCGCTGGGCGCCTGGACCGCACAGCGCTCACCGGTTTCCCCGCTGCGCCCGCACCCCGTGCTGCATACCACCCGTCACCTTGATCTCACCGGTGCGGTCACCTCGGCCATTCAAGGCATGTGCCTTACCGAATACGCGGCTCACAGCGGCCACGGCGGCGTCATCGCCGCAGTCGCCCGATGCAAACACCTGAGCTCGCAGCGCTGGACGCTGCCAGGAGACAACACTATCCGGAATCGGGGTGAATGCCTTACCGTCACCAATAAGTCCAACGCAACCGGGGCCGTGCTCGTCACCTGCGACGGAACGGCGAGGCAGTACTGGGAAGCTGACGGAATCGTCGGAGTTCCCGCCATCGAGCTACTCAACCCCTGGTCAGGCGAGTGCCTGGACGACCCGCACGGTTCCAAGGCTGACAGCACACAGGTCCGGATCTACGCGTGCAACCGGTCGTCGGAACAGATCTGGTACCTGCCGGGGTGGTAGCAGAAAGCATTCCACCAGCCCCCCACAACGCGTGGTCAAAGAAAGCCGGTTCTTAGGCACCCGCCGTCCGGCTGACCACGAGCGTGTCCTGATTCACCTTACGAACGGGGGCATACCGCTGTGCACGTAAACGGACTCCACCGCACCGCCGCAACGTGGCGTGACATGATAGCGATCGCCTGCGCGACGGCGGCGGCCCTGACTCTCACACTTTCCACAGTAATTTCAGCCCAGGCGCATCAAGCCACTGCGGAAAAACACTCGCCATTCGCGCCGAAACGGGCTGACCTCGATAAAGACGGCGATTATGACGAACACGACTCCTGCACGCCTGTTCGCGGCATCGGTAAGGAGGCCTGCCTTGCCATCGTCCGCGACGATATAAAGGAGCCGAACGAGGGCGGCCATGCCGGCCCATTGTCACCCGCTGGGTACGGTCCGGCCAGCCTGCGTGCCGCCTACGCACTCACCTCGGCTAAAGGCAGCGGCCGCACGGTGGCAGTCGTGGACTCCTATGACGACCCGAAGGCAGAAGCCGATCTGGCGACTTACCGCAGCGCGTACGGACTGACGCCCTGCACCACGTCGAATGGCTGTTTCAAGAAGGTCGACGAGAGCGGCGGCACCCACTACCCTAAAGGAAACTCGGGCTGGGGCGGTGAGATTTCACTCGACCTCGACATGGTGTCCGCAATATGCCCGGATTGCCACATCCTGCTGGTCGAAGCCTCCTCGGACAACATGACCGACCTGGGCAAGTCGGTCAACAGGGCGGTCAGCCTCGGCGCGAGGTTCGTATCCAACAGCTACGGCGGCGATGAGAGCTCGTCCGACCCAAGCTACGACAGCACCTACTTCGACCACCCCGGTGTCGCCATTACGGTGTCCTCTGGAGACAACGGCTACGGCACGTCCTACCCAGCCACGTCCCACTACGTGACGTCCGTCGGCGGCACCACGCTGCGGCCGAGCAGCAATGCGCGCGGCTGGACCGAGACCGCGTGGAGCGGCGCCGGATCTGGCTGCTCCAGCTACGACGCCAAGCCTGCGTGGGAGACCGATACCGGCTGCAGGATGGCGACGCTGACGGCCGTCTCGGCGATCGCCGACCCCAACACCGGTGTGGCCGTCTACGACACCTACGGGGCCAACGGCTGGGCCGTGTACGGCGGGACCTCGGTCTCCTCGCCCATCATCGCCGCCGTGTACGCGCTCGCTGGCAATCCGGCGCCTGGCACCTTCCCAGCCAGTTACCCCTACGCGCACCCGTCGGCGCTGAACGACGTCACCTCGGGTAGCAACGGATCCTGCGGCGGCTCCTACCTGTGCACCGCAAAGGTCGGATACGACGGACCGACCGGTCTGGGCACGCCAAAGGGCGACTCCGCATTCGCGCCGTAACAGGCCACGGCGCCGTTCTGGCATTAGCGGCAGTACCGGCCGCCCAGTACCAGCCGCCCAGTACCGGCCGACCAGTACCAGCCGACCAGTACCAGCCGACCGGCCGCCGGGAGCGTTCGACGCTCCCGGCGGCCCCGCGTCGCTATCAGCTACGGGCACGCAGGCTTAATCGCCGGTGGGGGCGCGCGTGCCACCAGGTCCGGGGCGGTCGATGGCCTGGCGTACGCGGGCGAGCAGGGCAGCTTCCGAGAAGGGTTTTTCCAGGAGGTCGATGTCGGGGTCGAGGGCACCCTCCGCGCCGAGGACCGTCTGGGCATATCCGGACATGTACAGCACGTGGGTCGCTGGGCGGATCGCGCACACCCGGGCGGCGACTTCGTTGCCGAGCATCTCGGGCATGACCACGTCTGTCAGCAACAGGTCAACGGGCTTCGCCAGGTCACTTGCCAAGCGGAGGGCGTCGGAGGCAGTGGTGGCGGCGCAGATGTGGTAGCCGTTGCGGGCCAGGATCCGGCAGGTCATGTCCCGCAGGCTCTGCTCGTCTTCGACGACCAGGATCCTCTCACCGTGTCCTGGTTCGAGCGTGGCCGTCGCAGACTCGGTTACCGTGACAGCGTCCTCGGTGACGGGCAGCAGCGCGCTGACGGTGGTGCCGAGCCCGGGCTCGGAATAGATGTGCACGTACCCGCCGGCCTGGGTGACGATGCCGTAGACGGTGGCAAGGCCAAGCCCGGTGCCGTGGCCCGCCGGTTTGGTGGTGTAGAAGGGCTCGAACGCCCTGGCCACCGTGTCGCGATCCATGCCGGTGCCGGTGTCGGAGACCCGCAGCCTGGCGTAGCGGCCAGGTTCGAGGTGCGGTCGGGCGCCGGCGTAGGCGGCGTCGACGTCGGCGTTACTGAGGTCGATGGTGAGACTCCCGCCACCTGGCATGGCGTCGCGGGCGTTGACGGCGAGGTTGACCAGGACTTGCTCGAGCTGGCCGGCGTCGGCCTTGACCGGATACAGGCCGGAGGCCAGGTTGATGACCAGGTCGATGTGCTCGCCGAGGGTACGGCGTAGCAACTGCTCGACGTCGCCGATGACCTCGTTCAGGTTCAATACCTCGGGGTGGATGACGTCGCGGCGGGCGAAGATCAGCAGCTGGCGGGTCAGCCGCGCCGCACGCGCCGCTGCGCCGCGGATCTGCTCGACGTCGGCCAGCAGGGGCTCGAACTGCTCATCGCCGTCCCCGAGCAGGGTGGTGACACGTTCGGCGACGAAATCGGCGTAGCCGCTGATGACGTTGAGCAAGTTGTTGAAGTCGTGTGCGACGCCGCCGACGAGCTGGCCAAGACTTTCCAGCCGCCGCGACTGCTGTTCCCGCTGTTCGAGGCGCGCCCGTTCGGCTTCGGCCCGCAGCCGGTCCCGTTCGGCTTCGGCGGCCAGCCGCTCGGAGATATCGCGGATGGCCGCCAGCACGACCAGGCCTGATTCGGTGGGCAGCGAGCTCAGGCTTATTTCGACAGGGAGCTCACGCCGGTCCTTGCACACGGCCAGCAGCGCCAGCCCCTCCCCCATCGGCCGCGGAACCGGATTGGCGGCATAGTCCGCCCGCTTGCCCCGGTGGAGGCCGCGCGCGGCGGCGGGGACAAGGATTTCCACCTGCTGGCCGACCAGCTCACTGGCGTCGTAGCCGAAGAGGCGCTCGGCCTGGACATTCACCATCAGGATGGACCCGTCGGCCGCCACGGTCAGCGTGGCGTCCGGCGAGGACTCGAGCAGGGCGCGGAACCTTTCCTCCGCCTGCCGGGCCCCGGCCAGCGCGGCGACCAGCCGGGTGCGCATCAGCTCAATGGCCCGGCCCAGATCTGCCAGCTCGGCCGGGCCGACCGTGGGTACGCGGGTGCCATAGTCGCCCGCGGCGACGGACTCGGCGGCGCGGCGCAGCGCCAGGAACGGTGTCAGCAGCCACCGGCGCACCAGCACCACGCCCCCGATCGCCACCAGAGCCAGCGTGGCGCACATGGCCAGCAGTGCGGCGAGCAGGCGGCCCTGCGCACCGATGATGCGGGCCACGACCTGTCCCTGCACCCGGGTGATCCGCGCCTGCAGATCCGCTATCCGGGCACGCACCGCCAGGGTGAAAGGCCGGGTAAACGGGATGTTGGCCTGCAGCGCACGCGCCCTGGCGAAGTCACCGCGCGCCGCCGCCGCAAGCTGCGGCCCGGCCACCCTGGCCAGCCACAACCGTTGCGCCGCCGCGGCCGCGCCGACCTGGCCCGCCATCACCGGGTGCCCCGCGACCAGCCCGGCCACGGTGTTCTGCTGGCCGGGGATCTCGGCAGCCGCCTGCCGGTACGGCGCGAGCGACGCCGAGTTTCCGCTTGTCACGTAGTCGCGCAGCGACGTCTGCTGCTCCGTGTACTGCTGAAGCAGAACACCAGCCGCCGCGGCAGCGGGCACCAGCCGCTGCGACAGCTCCCGGCTGCTGTCGCGCGCACCGACCACCGCCGCCAGCGCGACAGACATGGCAGCTGCCGTCACGGCGAGCGAAAGGGCCGCGGCGACGCTCACCCACCGCCGCAGGCCAGAGATCCTCGCCACACTTAAGCCCCCGCCCGAAAGCATGGCCACCGGACATCGATTGAACACTTATTGTGATATATGTGTCACTCTAAGCGCAAGCAATGGACGCGTGATCGGGCGGCCGAATCACTGGTGCGTGATCAGGCACAGCCAGGGCCGCTGACGCTCGCAGCCATCTGGTAAGCACGGAACGGCAAGGATTTCGCTCAGCTTGCTCAGGAGGGCGGACTGGGCAAAAGGCTTCTCTATCAGGTTGCCCCCGGCAGCCAGGACGCCCTTGTTGCCAAGCACGCCGCGGGTGTAACCGGACATGAACAGCACCCTGATCCCCGGCTGGAGCGCGCGAAGCCTGTCGGCGACCTCGTTGCCCAGCATCTGCGGCATCACGACGTCGGTGAGTAGCACATCGATGTGCCCCTGGTGGCTGGTCGCGATGTCGATTGCCTCGCGGCCGTCGGCGGCGGCAAGCACACGGTAGCCGTTGCTTGCCAGTATCCGCCTGGTCACCTCCCGCATGGTGGCTTCGTCCTCCACGACAAGCACGACCTCGCCAGCGCCACGCGAGGGTTCGGGCGCCCGCGGCGGCGGTGGCTCGGCGGCGCGGTCGGTGACGGGCAGCAGCAGGGTCACGGTGGTGCCCACCCCAGGTTCGGAATAGATCTTCGTATGGCCACCTGCCTGCCTGACGATCCCGTAAACGGTCGCCAGCCCAAGTCCGGTGCCCTCACCCTCTGGCTTGGTGGTGAAGAACGGATCGAAAGCGCGGTCGATGATCTCTTTGGGCATCCCCACGCCGCAGTCGCTGACCCGCACGCGGACGAATCTGCCCGAACCCGGCCCCATCCGGCCGGCGGTAGCAGCGTCATCGACTTCCGCATTGGCCGTCTCAATGATCAGCTGCCCTCCCGTTGGCATGGCATCCCGGGCGTTGACCGCCAGGTTCACGAGCACCTGTTCGATCTGGCCGCGATCGGCAAGCACCCTGCCCAGGTCATCGGCCAGGTTAGTGATCAACTCGACCTGCTCGCCGAGCGTGCGGGCCAGTAGCTCCCTCAGGTCGCGGATGAGGTTGTTGAGGTGCAGTACGCGCGGCAGCACGACCTTGTCGCGGGCGAAGGCAAGCAGCTGGTGGGTCAGCACGGCGGCACGCTGAGCGGCTCTCTCGACCTGCTCGATGTCCTCCCGAACGGATTGCCATTGAACCTGCGACGGCTCGGACGACACCGCTTCTCGGATAAACGACGCATAGCTCGAGATAACAGCGAGCAGGTTGTTGAAGTCGTGCGCCACGCCACCAGCCAGCTGGCCCAGGCTCTCCAGCCGCTGCGCCTGGTACACGTGGCTTTCCAGCTGGTCCCGCTCGGCCTTTGTCTTCAGCCGGTCGCGCTCGGCCTGGGCCTTCATTCGCTCGGTGACGTCACGGACGGCCGCTATGACGACGGTTCCATCGTCGGTGCCGATAGCCGAAAGTGTGATCTCCGCGTCGAAAGTGCTGCCGTCCAGGCGGCGCCCGGCCAGTTCTGTCCCTGTCCCCATCGGCCGCGTCCGTGGGTCCGCCGCATACCCGGCCCGGTGCCGTCTATGTGCGGCGCGCTCGGCGTCAGGAACCAGCGTCTCGACCGGCTGACCGGCCAACTCCTGATGCCCATACCCGAAGAGCCGTTCCGCGAGGACGTTCGCCAGGACGATCCGTCCGCCGGTATCCACGCACAGCATCGCGTCGGGAACCGCCTCCAGGAGCTCGGCGAATTTGTCGTCGGTAATTCGCCCCACTAATGTGACCCCTTAGTCATTGTCATGCTGCCCTGCCGCGCGCGCACTTCGATCGTCATACATCAGGGGCGGTTCGTCAAATTAGGACAATTACATACAGCTGAAGTGCCACAAATTGTACCTATTTGCTCCCTTTCCATCGTTCTCGATGTCAATAGGCAGATAATCCCCTTTGGCATTTCTAAGATCAGTTCGTGCGCTGCGACCATTCTCTTGTATCAAGATGGTAGAGATATGCTGGTGATGCTCCACTCGGGGGAGGGCGAGCAGGTGGAAAACGAAGTGCTGACGGATCTGACGCATGGCGCGCCGGGCCCGGAGTTGGAGAAGGCGCTGACCGGGATCGGTGGGCTGGACGAGATTACCGGGGGCGGGCTACCCCTGGGCCGCGTCACGCTGGTGACGGGCAGCGCGGGAGCGGGCAAGACCCTGCTGGGCCTGCAGTTCCTGGTCGCCGGCGCCCGCGAGTACAGCGAGCCCGGGTTGCTTGTGACATTCGAGGAGTCGGCGGCGAAGGTCACCGCCAACGTTCGCTCGCTCGGCTTCGACCTCGACGCGCTCCAGCGGGATGGGCTGCTCGTGGTGCTCTCGTTCCGGGTGGATCCCGCCGAGATCGTCGCGACAGGGGATTTCGACCTCGAACCGCTGTTTGTGAGCCTCGGCGAAGCGATCGGGCGCGTTGGCGCGAAACGGGTCGTGCTTGACACCATCGAAGTGCTTTTCGGCGCGTTCGGGAACGACTCGATCATTCGGGCCGAGCTCAGCCGGCTGGCCCGATGGCTCGAGGACCGGGGCGTCACCGCCATCGTGACCGGGGAGCGGGGCGACAAGAGTCTCACCCGTCACGGGATCGAGGAGTACGTCAGCGACTGCGTGATCGTCCTCGACCATCGGGTACGGGATGAGCTCTCCACCCGTCGGCTGCGAGTGGTCAAGTACCGCGGGTCGGCGCACGGCACGAACGAGTACCCGTTTTTGATCTCCGCCCGTGGCTTCGTCGTGCTGCCGATCACGTCGATCGCCCTCAACTACGGCGCCCCAGAAGAGCGGATCTCGACGGGGATCCCCCGCCTCGACCACATGCTGTCCGGCGGCCTGTTCCGTGGGTCGACCGTCCTTGTGAGCGGGACCGCGGGCACGGGCAAGACCTCGCTCGGCGCGCACCTGGTTGATTCGGCCTGCGGGCGGGGTGAGCGTGCGTTGTGGCTCTTGTTCGAGGAGTCACCCGAGCAGGTCCGGCGCAACATGCGCTCGATCGGGCTGGACCTCCGGCCATGGGTCGACGCGGGCTTGCTGCGCATGTGGGCGGCGCGGCCATCCGCGTTCGGGCTGGAGACGCATCTCGCGGCCCTGGCCGGGCTGATCGAGGAGGTGGCGCCGTCGGTGGCGGTGCTCGACGGGATTACCAGCCTTGGCCACGCGGCCATCGCCCCGGAGGTGACCTCGATGGTGGCCCGCCAGATCGACCTGCTCAAGACCCAGGGGATCACAACCATGGCGACGGCGCTTGGTCATGCGGACGAGGCGAGCACGGTGAACGTGTCGTCGATGGTGGACACCTGGCTGCTGCTGCGCAATGTCGAGACCAACGGTGAACGCAACCGACTGCTGTTCGCGCTGAAGTCGCGCGGCACGGCCCATTCGAATCAGGTGCGGGAATTCCTGCTCACCGGCCAGGGGGTCGAGCTTGTCGACGCGTATGTCGGCGCGGCGGGGGTGCTGACCGGTTCCGCCCGCCTGGCGCAGGAAGCCGCCGAGCGCGACGCGGCGGAGCGGCAGGCCGAGGACCTCGACCGTCGCCGACGTGAGCTGCAGCGTGGCCTCAGGGAGCACGAGGCTCACCTCGCCGCAGTGCAGGACCAGCTCGCCGCGGAGCGGGCCGAGATCGAGCGAATCGACCTTCGTGACCGCCACGAGGCTGCCGAGGCCGAGGCCGGGAGATTGGCGATGGCGTCGTGGCGCTGGGCCGATGCGGCCCCAAGCGACGGAGGGCAGCGATGAGCCGGCCCCGCACCGCAGGTAACGGGACGGAGACCGTCGCCGATTCCGATGGGACCTGGGACCTGCGCCTTTATGTGACCGGCCGGTCGCCCAAGTGCTTGCGGGCGATCGAGAATCTGCGCCGCGCCTGCGAGGAGCACCTGGCCGGCCGCTACCGGATCGAGGTCGTGGACCTGCTAGAAAACCCGCGCCTGGCCGCCGACGATCAGATCCTGGCCGTGCCCACCGTAGTCAGGAGACTCCCGCCGCCGATACGCAAGATCGTCGGCGACCTCTCCGACACCGACCGCCTCCTCGTCGGCCTGCGGCTTCGGCCGCCGCCAAGGAGCACAGCGACATGAGCGACGCCGCATCCGCCGTTCGCTGGGCGCTGACCCTCTACGTCAACGGAGCATCCCCTAACTCCATCCACGCCATGGAGGCCGTACGCCGCGTCTGCGACGAAGAGCTCAGCGGCCAGGTCGACCTGGAAATCATTGACGTGCGGCAGCAGCCCGCGCTGGTCGTGCGCGACCAGATCATCGCCGCGCCGACCCTGGTCAAACGCCTTCCCGGCCCGCTGCGCCGCATCGTCGGCGACCTCTCCGACTCGGCAAAGCTGCGCCTCGGGCTCGACCTCGGCCCTGTCGCCGCCGGCGACGGACGCCCAGACCCGTAACGCCATGACCCCATCGTCGGCGCCAAGCAACACGGGTCCGAGCGGCCGCGCATCCAGACCGCCAGAGGAAGGCCGTTCGGAGACCGCCGAGCTGGCCGAAGTGCGGGCACGGCTGCGCGAGGCGCAGGAGACGATCGAAGCGATCCGGGGCGGCGGCGTCGACTCCCTGGTGATCGGGTCGCCCGGACAGGAGCAGGTCTACGCGCTCGCCAGCGCCGACCGCCCGTACCGGCTCATTGTCGAGGCGATGAACGAGGGCGCTGCCACCGTCTCCCCCCGAGGTGTGATCCTCCACGCCAACCAGCGGCTGGGCTCGATGACCGGCCGGATCGCCGCGGAACTTGTCGGCACCGCGGTCCTCGACCTGACGGCTGGTGACCACCGGCCCACATTCGCCCGGCTGCTCGAGGTTGGTGCCGGCGACAGGGCTCGCGGCGAAGTGGAGCTGACCGGACCTGGGGGCACGACCATTCCCGTCCTGCTGGCGGTCAGCGGCTTCGACCTCGACGGTACCCTCCTGCGCTGCCTGGTCCTGACCGACCTCACCGCGCTGCGCGCGGCGGAGGCCCGGACGGCCAAGGCACACGAGGCGCTGCGGGAGCAGAACGCCTTCCTAGAGCAGGCTCAGGCGTCGGTGGGACTCGGCTGGTGGATCGCTGATTCGCAACCGGATGGCCAGCTGAAGGCCTCGCCGGAGGCGAGCCGGATTCTCGGGCTGCACCCGGGAGAGTTCGACAGTACGGCTACGTTCTGGAGTCTCGTCCACCCTGACGACGCGTCGAAGGTCTCGGACGCGGCGGCGGCGGCGCTGAATGACGGCGTTCCGTTCCACGTCGAGCATCGGATCGTTCGACCCGACCGCAAGGTTCGATGGGTGCTGCAGAGCGCGGTCGTCGAGCGCGACGAAGCAGGCGTGGCGAGGCGGATGCTGGGAATCTGCCAGGACATTACGGATCGTAAGCGGATCGAAGAGGAGAACCGCGCCGCGGCCGCATACAACCGGAGCCTGATCGAGGCCAGCTTGGACCCTCTGGTCACTATCGACCCGGATGGAATGATCACCGACGTCAACACGGCCACCGAGCAGGCGACGGGATACGCGCGGGCCGAGCTGCTCGGAACCGAATTCAGCCGCTACTTCACCGAACCGGACCTGGCTCATGCCAGCTACGAGCAGGCCTTCCATGACGGGAGCGTGCGCGACTACCCCCTGGACTTGCGCCACCGCGACGGTCACATCACCTCGGTGCTATACAACGCCTCGCTCTACCGCGATCCGTCCGGGCGCGTGCTCGGGATCTTCGCCGCAGCACGCGACGTGACGCAGATCAGGCGCACGCAGGCGGCGCTGCGGGAGTCAGAAGAGCGGCTCCGTGCCCTGTTCGACAACGCGCCGGTCGGCATCGACGACCGTGCGCTCAGCGGCGAATTCGTGCGTGCCAACCCACGCTTCTGCCAGATAACCGGCTACAGCGTCGACGAGCTGCGATCCCTTCGGCTGCGGGACATCATCCATCCCGACGATCTCGACGCCGATCTCGCCAACGTGCAACGCCTCGTGTCCGGAGAGATCGACAGCTATTCGATGGAGAAACGCCTCCTGCGCAAAGGAGGTGGCGTCGTCTGGGCCGAGGTGAACCGCGCCGTCGTGCGCGATCCTGGGGGCAACCCGCTGCTCCTCGTCGGCATCGTGCGCGACATCACCGCGCAGCGCCAGGCGGAAGACGATGTCCGGACGCTCACCGCCGAGCTGGAAGCCCGCGTCGAGCAGCGCACAGCCGACCTGCGGCGGGCGAACATGAACCTCGAGGCGTTCACGTACTCGGTCTCGCATGACCTGCGCGCACCGCTGCGAGCGTTGAGCGGGTTCAGCGAGGCGCTGATGGAGGAGTACGGCGACCGTCTGGACGAAACCGGGCGCGGGTACGCCGGGCGCATCCAGGCGGCGAGCGAGCGGATGGCCACGCTCATCGACGACCTGCTGCACCTGTCGCGAGTGTCGCGCGCCGAGATGAACCTCCGGCCGGTCAATCTGAGCGCGGAGGTCGCCGCCATCGCCGAAGAACTGCAGTCCCGTGAACCCGGCCGCCGGGTCAGCTTCGCCATCCAGGATGGCGTCCGGGTGACCGCGGACCGCTCTCTCATCCGCACCGTGCTGCAGAACCTGGTCGAAAACGCCTGGAAGTTCACCGCGCGCCGCGACGGCGCCACCATCGAGTTCGGAACCATCACCGCTGACGCCACCGGGGTCTGCTGCTACGTGCGCGACAACGGGGCCGGTTTCGACCCCGCCTACGCGGGCAAGCTGTTCAAGCCGTTCCAGCGCCTGCACACCGCCAGTGAGTTCCCTGGCACCGGCGTCGGCCTGGCCAGCGTGCGGCAGATCGTCGAACGTCACGGCGGGCGTACCTGGGCCGAAGGCGCCATCGACGAGGGCGCCACCTTCTACTTCACCCTCACCCCGACGCAGACGCGACGATGCCACCGGCCGACCCCTGCGCCGCCGTGGCATTGACGATCCGCCGCACGAACCCGCTCAGTGCCGTCCGGCTGCGGCGGCGGGGAGCCAGATGGTGATGGTCGTGCCGGCGGCAGGTGCTGCGGAGATGCGAGCGGTCCCGCCGGCCGCGCTAACGATGCCGTAGACGCTGGCAAGGCCGAGGCCGCCGCCTTGAACGAAGGGCTTGGTGGTGAAGAAGGGTTCAAAGGCGTGCTCCACGGTCTCCGGTTCCATTCCCGTGCCGGTGTCGGCCGCGATGAGGCACACGTATGTGCCTGGTGCGAGCCCCGGATTGCTGGCCGCGTCGTGGTCGCCGATCGTCACGTTCTTCGTGACGAGGGAGAAGGTGCCGCCGTCTGGCATGGCCTCACTGGCGTTGGTGGCGAGGGTCAGCAGGACCTGCCGGATCTCAGCGGGGTCGGCCGTGACAGGCCACAGCTGCGGGGCGGGGCACAGGCGCAGCTCAATGTGCCCCCCGATGCTGGCCCGCAGGAGCTCGTGGGTTCCGCTGATGATCTGGTTGAGGTCGATCGGTTCGCTTCGGGCCGTTGTCTGGCCGCCCACAGCCAGCAGTTGCTTGACGAGCCGGATCACCCGCTGGCCGGCGCGTTCGATCTGCTCCGCGTCGTCGCGGACACCATCCCAGCCGTCGCCGCCTGCGCCCCGACCTGCTCTGCGTGCTGCTTCCTCGCGGATGAAAGCAGCGTAGTTGATCATGGCGCCGACCTGGTTGTTGAATTCATGGGCGACACCCCCGGCCAGCCGGCCGAGGCTCGCCAGGCGCTGCGCCTGGTGCAGCTGGGCTTCCAGCCGCACCAGCTCCGCCCGCTGCAGCGACTCGGCGACGGCGCGGCGGATGACCGCCGGCAACCGCGCGGGCCGGTCCTTCACAACGTAGTCGGTGGCACCTTGCCTGATGAGCTCGACGGCTGCTTCGTCGCCGAGCACGCCGGACAAGAAGATGAACGGTATGCGCGGGCTCAGCTGCTGCGCGATTTCGAGGGCTTTTTCGCCGGAGAAACCGGGCAAGGAGAAGTCGGCCAGGATCACCTCAGGGCGGAAGGCGGTGAGCTGGCGCTCGAACGAGGCCCTGGTATCCACGACGGCAGCGGTGAAGCGCATGCCCGCGCTGGTCAGCTGGCGCTGCGCAAGTTCAGCATCGGCAGGATCGTCCTCCAGGATGAGGATGCGCAACGGCTCACCTCCCGCGCCAGGGACGTCCCAGGGGCCGGTAATGTCATCCGGTTCAGCGGTCACCGGCTGGTTGGGCTGCTGTTCGCCGCGCATGGATGCGCCACCTCAATCCGACAGCAGGCTGGTGCCGGCGGGAACTTCGTTCAGCAGCAGCCAGAACATGCCGAGCGTCTTCACCGCCTCGGCGAAGTCGGCGAACTTCAGCGGTTTGCGCACATAGGCGTTGGCGCCATTGCGGTAGCTGGCAAGGACGTCTTCTTGTTGTTTGGAGCTTGTGAGGACGACCACCGGGATGAACCGCGTCCGCTCGTCGGCACGTATTCTGCTCAGCGCCTCCAGCCCGTCGACCTTGGGAAGGTTCAGGTCGAGCAGGATGAGGACGGGAGGCGCTACGTCACGGCCGGTCGCGAACAGAATATCCACGGCCTCCCTCCCGTCGTGGGCCACGGTGACCTTGTTCACAATCTCGTTTCTTCGCAGCGCACGTAGCGTCAGCATTTCATCGTCGGAGTTGTCCTCGACCAGTAGAATGCCCCCGTTCCTCATGCGATTCCCTTCGTGTCGAGCGCCATCCGCACCGTCCACTGCCGCCCGCTGGGCTCGATCTGCGCCCTGGCCTGCAGCGCGGAAGCCAGTTCGTCCAGTGACGCCTGCGCCGTCGCCGGGTCCTCGATCGGCTGTCCGTCCTCTGCGGCGCAGGTGACGGTGAGCTCGATCTCAATCAGCTGCTCCCGCACGTGCACCGCGATATGTGCCTCCGCTCGCAGGCCGGCATCCACCAGCCCGAGCAGCATCATCTCGACGATGTCGACGATGGCGGGTATGTCGATCAGGTCAAGCGCCGCTCGTCGCTCATCCACGTCGACGGTGACTGGCGCGGCGACCAGCCACGCGGTCCGCTGGTGGAGGGAGGCGGCAAGCCGGCCCTCGGGCCGCAGAAACGGCCAGTTGCCGTCAACGAGCCAGCGCAGCGATCCTGTTGCCGTCTCCAGTTGCCGCAGCACCTCGTCGAATGAGCGGGCCGCGTCGGGTGCGGCCGACCGGCGCATCAGGTGCAGTTCGAGGCTGGCAGCCGTAAGGTCTTGGAGCGGGCCGTCGTGCAGGAAGTCGACAAGCTCGTTGCGTTCCCGTGCGCGAACACGCCGGGTGATGGCAAGCAGCTGCAAGGCCGGGAAGCCACCGGCGGCGAGCTGAGAGCCCGGCGACCCTGATCCTGGGTCTCCCGATTCCGGCGGCACCGGCGCCGGGGCCGCCTGAGGCAGCTTCCGAACGGCGTCGAGCAGGTCGCGGGGCTGGAAGGGTTTGGCAAGGCACGCGACGTCGTCAGGAAACACGTCGATGGCTCCCCCCGTCATGAGCAGGCAGCGCCCAGCAGCGGCCGGGTCTTCAGACCGCAGCTCGTCAACCAGGTCGATGCCCCGCTCGGCGCCCAGGTGGGCGTCGACAAGCACCACGTCGTACCCGCGTGGATGCATCCCGCGCGCCTCCGCGAGCGTTCCGGCGCTATCGACCTCGTATCCAACGGTATTGAGCACCCGCCGGATCAGGGTCCGCACCTCATCAACGTCATCGATGACCAGCACCCGCTGCGGCACCTGTTCCCGCCACCTCATCAATCGTCTCGAGTCGCGTCCGCGGGACGGCCGGCCCGGCTGTCGGGTCACGATCACGCATCCCCGGTGTGCAATCACGCATAGTAGCATAATAATTACCATGCGCTAACGTGCTCCTGCGCGGGGGGCGGTAGGCATGTCTGCCGCGTTTGCGCGCGGGCGGCAGCCGGGGTGGAGAGGAAGCCGCAGATGACAGAGAGCACCGCAGCGGGGACCGGCGGCGGGGACGCGCGGATCAGTGTGTTCCTCCTTGACGATCACGAGGTAGTCCGGCGCGGCGTCCGCGACCTGCTGGCCGCGGAGCCGGATATTGAGGTGGTCGGAGAGGCTGGGACGATGGCGTCGGCGCTGGCACGGATGCCGGTGCTGCGGCCGGATGTGGCCGTGCTCGACGTGCGGCTGCCCGACGGCGACGGCATATCGGTCTGCCGTGAGATCCGCTCCACGCTTCCTGGGACCGCCTGCCTGATGCTTACCTCGTACGGGGATGATCAGGCGCTTTTCGGCGCGATAATGGCCGGCGCCGCGGGTTACGTGCTCAAGCAGGCGTGCGGCGCCGAGCTGGTCAGCGCGGTACGCACGGTCGCCGCCGGCGGGTCAATGCTCGATCCGCGCGCGACCCTTCGGGTGATGGAGCGGCTACGTGACCGGACACCCGACGCCGACCCGTTGTCCGCCCTGTCCGAGCAGGAGAAGCGGGTGCTTGAGCTGATCGGCGAGGGGCTGACAAACCGCCAGATCGCCGAACGTATGTTCCTGGCGGAAAAAACCGCCAAGAACTACGTGTCGTCCGTGCTCACCAAGCTGGGCATGCATCGCCGCACTCAGGCGGCCGCCTTTGCCGCCAGGCTCGCGGCGAACCCGCACGATTTGACCGACTGACCCGATCACAGTGGGCTTAACCCCGCTCGTGCGGCTGCCGGAAGCCTGGCGCGTAGCCGGACCGAGTCATGAACTCTGCCCCCTGATCGCCCTTGCCTCCTCGCGCGAGAGGTACCAGCGGCGCACCGTGAATCGCGGCTCCTGTCACCTCGCTGCGCCAAAAGACCCTATCGGGCCAGGGCCCAACGGCCGAAGGGCGGAGGATAACGGCCTGCCCTCAGCAGGGGAATCCAGCCCCGGCAAATGACCCGGCCGGCCGGGGCCGAAAAATCGGGGAAAATTGCTCTCCTGGAACGGGGAATCTGCCTCTGTGGGCGCAATCAGCAGCTTGCACACAATGGACATGACAACAGATTAAGGGGATGAAAGGAGGGAACGTCATGTCCAGGCACATCACCCGCACCGCACACGGGACACTCACCCGGATCGCCACCGCAACGGTCGCGGCCAGCCTGGCCGGCGCCGCCGCATTGTCCATGGTGCTCGGCCCAGTTTCCTCCGAAGCCGCCTCGGCGAGCACACCCACCCTTCCCCGGTTGAGTTCTTCGAGTGCCGGGATCACATCGAGAAGCTGGGCGGGCTACGAGGTGCAGAGCGGAACCTACACGAGCGTGTCCGCCTCCTGGACGCAGCCGGCCATCAAGCCCGCCGCGAGCAGGCACATCGCAGTCTTCTGGGTCGGCCTCGACGGAGCCCAAAGCAGCACCGTCGAGCAGTGCGGCACCCTTGGCCAGACCGAGAACGGCAAGACGACCTACCAAGCGTGGTACGAGATGTACCCGGCTAGCTGGGTGGTCTTCAGCAATGCTCCCGTTGCTCCTGGTGATCACATGCAGGCCACCGCCGCTTACCACCAGGGCCGCTACTCCCTCAGCGTCAGTGACCACACGCAGGGCTGGACACATACCGCACGCAAGCATGCCGCGGGGCTCGCCCGGTCCTCAGCAGAGGTCATAGCGGAAGCGCCCACGGTCGATGGCAACGCGGGACCGCTCGCGGACTTCACCCCGGTCACCTTCAGCGACATCACGGTCAATGGCGCCCCGGTGAACAACCCGATCCCGATCACGATGATTTCGCCCGCGGGTCAGACGGTCACCTCGGTGTGCGGCTTCACCGGCGGCAGCTTCACGGCCACCCCGGAAATGTAAGACTCCCGCGACATGCGCCGCGCCTAATGGGCCACTTTTGGATAATCAAGGCCACGCAATAGCCGACGTCAAGCTCAGCTTTGAACCCTGCCGGGTTACCCCCATGATCAGGCGGGGTCCGGCCAGTCGGCGGGGAGCACGTCGCTGTCATCGCCGACCACGTCCCTCAGCCGCTCACGGAAGCTCTCCCGCAGGTCAGGTCCCCAGGCGTAGACACGGGGCACCTGGACCGCCGCAGCCAGTGCCTCCCAAAGCTCGCGCTCACGTGCCTGTCGCGCGTAAGGCACAGCGACCAGGGCGTATATGTGGTCGAGCGCGCCGAACAGTTCGTTGGCGAGCACCGGCAGCGTGCCGTGGCACACGGCCGATTCCACGAATCCGTCCCACCAGAACTCCTGCGCGGACTCCGCGTCAACACCGAACGCACGCCGCAGCCGGGTGCGGACCGCTGCTGCGACCTCAGGGTCGTAGTCCGTTACCCCGCGCTGCCACATCCGCGCGGCCTCGTCATCACGGTCACGCAGCGCAAGCCCGCGGGCCGAAAGCTCCACCGCGAGCGGCCGGACCGATGCATCTCCGCACTCCACGGCCTCGGCGAAGGCCGCAAGGGCCTGTTCGAGGCGAGCCATGCCCAGACCACCGAGAAGTTGCCCGCGGCCAGGATCGGCCGCCCCGAGCCGCTGCAGCGCGAGAGCGAAGACCTCGGCTGCCTCTGCCGCCTCGCCACGCTCAAGCAGGCGGCCGCCCAGTTCGTACAGCTCCTCCGGGGCTGGCGGCGACGCTTCGGCCGGCGGGTCAGGCGTCATGCCGGAAGCCTAGACGTGCACGGTGAACCGTGTCAGCCTCCCTGGCGTACGGACGGCCGCGAGGTGCCTGGCCCGGCTGGATGTCCGGTCACCGGATGCGCGGTCAGCTATCCTCGCGATCGCTGCCGAAGGCCTCGGGCGGCGGGCAGGCGCAGACCAGGTGCCTGTCGCCGAAGGCCTGATCGATGCGGCGCACCGGCGGCCAGTACTTGTCACCGCGCTGCGCGGCTCCGACACCCGAACCTAGCGCCGCGGCGAAGCCCGCGGTGCCGGCTGACCCGTCGGCTGCCACCGGGTACGCTGCCTGCTCCCGCTCGTAGGCGTGCTTCCATTCGCCGGCCACGAGCATCTCCGCGGTGTGCGGCGAGTTCTTCAACGGATTGTCCTGCGCGTCGTACTCGCCCGACGCGACCCGGCTGATCTCACGGCGGATCGCGATCATCGCGTCGCAGAACCGGTCCAGTTCGGTCAGATCCTCGCTCTCTGTCGGCTCGATCATCAGCGTGCCAGCGACAGGGAACGACATGGTCGGCGCGTGCAAACCGTAGTCGATGAGCCGCTTGGCGACGTCCTCGTTGGTGATCCCCGTGTCCTTGGCGATCGGCCGCAGGTCGATGACACACTCATGCGCCACCAGGCCGCCGCGACCGGTGTAGAGCACCGGATAATGCGGGGCGAGCCGCTTCGCCACATAGTTCGCCGCCAGGATGGCGACCTGCGTCGCCAGGCGCAGCCCGTCGGCCCCCATCATCCGCACATATGCCCAGGAGATCGGCAGGATGCCCGCCGACCCCC
>Ga0335078_10002689_pt1 | contig 26767 bp, 17 predicted proteins | sample Lox_Sample_32_FD_206711 | JGI IMG/M metagenome (GOLD analysis project Ga0335078, IMG submission 206711) | Soil microbial communities from Loxahatchee National Wildlife Refuge, Florida, United States - Lox_Sample_3.2 | ecosystem: Environmental > Terrestrial > Soil > Wetlands | place: USA... | reverse complement strand
CAGCGCCTCGTTTCGCGAGCGCATGCGGCGGGAGTTGGTCTTCGCCCTGCAGTCGGTCACTGGTGGCGCAGTTGAAATCAAAACTTTTGAGTGGCATCTTTCGCGGTTGGAATTCGCGGTAGACGATATCACCATCCATGGACGCGAAGCCGCCGGCGAGCAGCCCTACGCCCATGCCGATCATCTGCGCGCGCGCCTGCGAATTCTCTCGATCATCCGCCGGGAAATTGCGCTGCGGGAGCTGCTGATCCGCCATCCCATCATTCACATTGTGGTTTATCCGGACGGCAGCACCAATCAGCCTCCCCTGCCCATCGGCGAAAAGCAGAATGCCGTCCAGGCACTGTTCAATTTGTCGATGGAGCGGCTGCAACTGGAAGATGGCTGGCTGTTGTGGAACCAGCGGCGCATCCCGCTCGATTTCTCAGCCGATGATTGTGTGCTGAAGATGGACTACGTCAAAAGCGTCAACCGCTATGACGCAAAGGCCAGCGTTGGCAGGCTCAAACTGCTGGCCGCGGACTATCAGCTTCCGCAGGCGCAGGGGCAAGCAGAGTTCAGCCTGTATACGGACCACCTGACGCTCAACTCGCTTAGAGTCTCAGCCGGCCATTCGCTGCTGGAGGCCAGCGGAAGCCTGAGCAACTGGAAGGATCCGAGTTTGACCGCGCTCTACAAATTTGCCGCCGATACTGCGGCGGCGGCGGCGATGTTCACGCCCTTCGGCGCGCGGGTTTCGGCCTCGCTTCTGCGCCAGTTCAGCGGAGGACAGTTCGAGATCAACGGTCAAGGCGAATTCTCGCGCGCCTCGTTCAACACTTCCGGCAAGGCGGTTTTCAAAGGCGTGGCCTGGACGGCTGGCCCGCTCGTCATCCGCAATCTTGCCGGCGGGATGGAGTTTTCAGCAACCCCCGAACGCATTTCTGTGCCGCATCTGTTTGCCTCGGCGCTCGGCGGCTCGGTGACTGGCCAGACGGAGATCACGCACTGGCTCACTTTCACTCCAGCAACGGCATTGGCAACTGCAGCCGAAAGCCCGGTGCGGCACTCGCCGAGGACCATCGGCAAACCACCGCAAGAGCAGGGCACTGTGAACTTCGTGCTGCGTGCGATCTCGATCGAGGAGCTTTCGGCTTCGCTGCCAAAGCGCGCTCGGGAGTCGCTGAAGTTTGGCGGGCGGCTCGGCGGCAAGGTCGCGATCGCATGGCGCGGTTCACCGCGGAATGCCGAGGCCCACTTCGACTTGGATGTAGCTCCACCGTCGTTGGCCGCGGCCGGACAGATTCCCTTATCGGCGCATCTTGAGGCCACATACGCCGGGTCGAGGCGGTTATTTGAGATTGCCGTGTTGAGTGCCGAGAGCCAGGCGACCCGCCTGCAAGCGAGCGGCAATATTGGAAGCGTGGCAAATCTGCGAGTTGTCATTAACACCAGCAGCCTCGGCGAGATTGAGCCGGTTTTGGCCCTGCTGCCGGTGCTTCCCAAGACGCTGCCTCTGGAGTTGGCCGGTAGCGCGTCCATCAGCGGAACCGTCTCCGGTACGCTTTCTGCCCCACTGATCGACGCGCGGCTTGAATTGCGCGATTTCACCACCGTTGTTCCTCGCGGCCGGGAGCAGCCGCCGCCTGTGCAGCCGGCGCCGCTTGAGCGGGCGCGCCGTTTGCTCCGCTCCTTATCAGGGTTGAGCCAAGCCGCTGTCTCAAACGTCGCTCGTGATGACCAGCCTGCTCCGCTACGTCTGCACTGGGACGAAGCTCGAGCCGAGGTCTTCTATTCTCCGCAGGTGCTGGCGCTGCGGCACGCAATATTGCGGCGCGGGCCGGCTGAGATCGACTGTGACTGCAGCTCCTCGTTGGTTGAAGGCCGGCTCGTCGAGTCGTCGCAGATTCGCGGCCATTTGCAGCTGCGTGGCGTGGAAGTTGCCGATTTGCAATCGATCTTCGGCATGAACGTTCCCATCCAAGGCAGGCTGGACACCGCCTTGCAGATCGACGGAACTCGCCGGCAGTTGATGGGAAGCGGTCATCTGGCGCTGGCGGATGCCGCGGTCTATGGCCATCCGCTTCACTCCGCCAACGCCGATTTGAAATTTACCGGAAGCAGTTTCAAGCTGCAAAATGTGGTCGCGGCCGATAATTGGGGCGAGGCGAGAGGAGCGGGAGAGTACGACTTCGCCGGCAAGCAGTTCAGCTTTCTGCTGCAAGGGGCCAATTTTCAACTGGAGCGCATCCCTCAACTGCAATCCCGCTGGTTACGCGTCCAGGGCGCGCTCAGCTTCGAAGCGCGGGGCTCGGGCACGCCGGAAGCCCCCATCATCAACGCCGAGCTTCAGCTGCGCGAGGTGGTGGTCAACGGCGAGCACATGGGCGACTTGCGGGCTGTCGCCGTCACCCACGGCACCGATCTCGCCCTGACCGCGCATTCGGCATTCCATAAGGCTGAACTTGCCCTCACCGCAAATTTCGACTTGGGCGGCCAAAGGCTTGTAGAAGCCAAGCTGGTGGCGGGCAATTTCGCGCTTGATCCGTTGCTCAAGAGCTTTTTCCCCGCCGGCCATGCGGCTCACGCAGTGCTCGACGGCGAGATGCTGGTTCAGGGCGACGTCCGCTCGCCGCTCTCGCTGAACGCCGAAGTCAATATTGCCAGGGTTGAAGGCGAGCTGGAAGGACTTCCCATCCGCAATGCCGGACCGATTCGACTGCGCCTGCACGATCAAGTTGCGACCGTCGAGCAGCTTCGTCTCGAAGGGGAACAGACCCACTTTGGCGAGCTGCGCGGACAACTCAACCTGGCCGGCGATCAGCGCTGCAACCTCGATGCTGAAGGCAGGGTCGACTTGAAGCTGGTGCAGACCCTCGCGCCCGAGCTCAGCTCGCGAGGCCTGGCAGACCTCTCCGTAAGAGTTCGCGGAACAATTCCCAAGCCCTCATTGAGCGGAGAGTTGCGCATCACCGATGGCGCTATCTCTTACGTCGATCTGCCGAACGGGTTGAGCAACGTTAACGGCGTGCTTGCCTTCAACCGCAATGGTCTGCAGGTGCGGGAACTCACGGCCATTACGGGAGGCGGCCGGCTTAACCTGGGCGGCTCGGTCAATTACGCGCAGGGACTCGTCTTCAACCTGACCGCCGAAGGCCACGATATTCGCCTGCGCTATCCCGAGGGTGTCAGTTCCACTGTCGATGTCAGCTTTGCGCTCTCGGGCACGACCAGCAACGCTCTGCTCTCGGGCGATGTGAGCGTCAGCCGGCTGGCCTTGAATCCGCACTTCGACTTCGCCAGTTACCTCGTCAAGGCGCAGCTTGTCTCGGCTCCGGTCAATGCAAAAACCTCGGCTAATAACCTAAGGCTGGATGTGCGAGTGGTTTCCACGCCGAAACTTCAGGTGCAGACTTCGCTGGCGAGGGTCTCCGGCAATGTGGAGCTGCACGTGCGCGGAACAGCCGCGCGCCCGTCGCTCTTGGGTCGCATCAGTATTTTGGAAGGCAACGTCACTCTGGCCGGGACCACCTATCGCCTGGATCGCGGCGACATTTCTTTCACCAACCCGGTCAGCATCGATGCCAACATCGACATCGCAGCTTCCGCCCGCGTCCGCGATTACGACGTCACGCTGGGTTTGCAGGGGACGCCCAGCCGCATGAATATGACGTACCGGTCCGACCCGCCGCTGTCGTCATCCGACATCATTACCTTGCTCGCGCTCGGGCGCGCCCGCGAAGAAGAAATCGCGGAAGTTCCCGGCGCGACGCTGCCCAGCGCGCCCAATCTGGCCGAGTCGACCTCGAATGCTATTCTGGAAGAAGCTCTCAATTCGGCGGTCAACAGCCGCTTGCAAAAATTGTTCGGCGTCAGTCGAGTCAAGATCGATCCGAATGTCGCCGGCCAGCAGACTGGGGCAAACGCCCGGCTCACGATGGAGCAGACAGTCTCCGATCGCGTCACCTTGACTTACATAACGAACCTCACGCAATCGGCGCAGCAGATTCTGCAATTCGAGTACTACCTCACGCCGCGCATCTCCATCGTCGGCGTAAGAGACCAAAACGGCGTAGTGAGCTTTAACATCTTCGTGCGCCGCCGTAAAAGCTGAGCCGGCGGCAGAATTCTTGATTGCACTCTGGCGTCATGCTGATGGATGCCTCCAACCCGCCCGATCCGTACTGCAAAGCCCGCCTCCGCATGGTTGCCAACCAGCTTCGCGACCGCGGCATTCGCGATGAGCGCGTGCTCGAAGCCATGGCAACCGTTCCGCGCCATGAATTCGTGCCGCCGGAGGCCTGGGGTCAAGCCTACGACGACCATCCACTTCCGATTGGCGGCGGCCAGACGATTTCGCAGCCCTACATCGTTGCCTTGATGATCGAAGCGCTCGCTGCCGAAGCCGGCGATACCGTGCTCGAAATTGGAACGGGAACTGGATATGAGGCAGCGGTGCTCTCCTGTATTGCCGCGCGGGTCTTGACTGTGGAGCGAATCGAATCGCTCGCCTCGCTGGCCCGGGCAAACTTCACCCGGCTCGGATATGACAACATCGAAGTTATCCTGGGCAACGGCAGCGAGGGCCTGCCTGACTCGGCACCCTTCAAGCGAATCATCGTGGCCGCTGCCGCCGCCGCGGTGCCTGATGCTTTGCTCCGGCAACTCGATGAGAACGGCAGGCTGGTTGTGCCTGTCGGCAGCTACGATCAACAGGAGTTGCAGTTGCTGCGCAAAGCCGCTGGCCAGATCATCAAAACCAGCCTCGGGGGATGCCGCTTCGTGCCGTTGGTGGGCAGCTAGAGAACAGGGCTTTTCGAGTGGCCGCATCCGGGTATCCCAGAGCGGTGTACCTTAAGGTGCAGGGTCGGTTTTGTAGTAGCGCCATCCTGAGGGGGAGCGACAGGGTCCCCATCAAGTCTGCTTTTGGCTTTATGGGGGCAGCGGAGCTGAAGGATCTACTTTTTACACATACAGCAAAAGCAGATCCCTCGCTTTGCTCGGGATCACACCTCGATAAGGCGCCCTACACAATACCCACAATTTCCCTTAGCTTTCTGGTGTGCTATCCGGCAGCTTGCGGAGCTGCGTTTGTGCCGTCGAATTCCCCATCCAGGCGTTCGCCGGCCTCGCGTATACGCTTCCACAACTCGTCTTTGCCCATGCCGGTCTTGGAGGAAAACGCCAATATGCGGTCAACGCCGAGCCCCTGCCGCAACTTCTCCAGGGCGGAGTGCAGGCGCGATCCCGTTCTGTCGGCCTTTGTTGCGACCACCAGAAAGGGGCGGTCGACGTCTTGCAGGAACTCGATCAGTTGCCCGTCGCTCTTCTGCGCTGGAACGTTGGCGTCCACCAGGCAAAGGCAAAGCGCCAGCGCTGAGCGGCGTCTCAGGTACGGGTCGACGAAATCTTGCCAGCGTTCAGTAATCTCGCGCGGAACACGCGCATAGCCGTATCCCGGCAGATCGACGAAGAGCAGATCCGGCTTCGGACGCCCCGGCCAGCGCACTTCAAAAAAATTAATTGCCTGCGTACGACCAGGCGTGTTGCTCGTCCGGGCGATCTTTGCTCCCGCAAGATTATTGAGCAGGCTCGATTTGCCCACGTTTGAGCGGCCCAGAAAGGCGATTTCCGGCGAACTTGCAGGAGGAAAGTGCCTCTCGTCCATCGCGCTCGTCAAAAATCGTGCGTGGACCTTCATCTTGGGATAACTCCAACTCGCCGGTTAGATGCGACCCTTTAGTTTTGCACACCATCGTTCGCGCAGAAATTGCAAAAAGCCCCCGGGGTTGGCCTCAATTATCGTCCGAGGCAGCCCGGGCCGGAATCAAAACCCCGGCAGGCCTGCTCTCGGCTTGCCGGGGTATTTGAGCTCGAAAGGAATCCTGCTACTGCCGCGCGGTCGGCTGAGGAGGCGCAGGAGGCGGCGGCGACAGCGGAGTAGCTTCTTCAGAGGACTCAGGCAACGAGTGCTCAAGGGCAATCTGCAACACCTGGTCCATGTTGTCGACGAAATGGACCTTCATCATGCTGCGCAGGTTCTCTGGCACGTCGGCCATGTCCTTCTCATTTTCCTGGGGCAGAATCACCTCGATAATGCCGGCCCGATTCGCCGCCAGAAGCTTTTCCTTCAACCCGCCGATCGGCAGCACCTTGCCGCGCAGCGTGATCTCGCCGGTCATGGCGATATCGCGCCGCACCGGAATCCGGCTCAGCGCGCTGGCGATCGCGGTCGCCATGGTGATCCCAGCCGAGGGTCCGTCTTTCGGAATCGCACCCTCCGGCACATGGATGTGGATATCGATATTGCGGTAGAAGTCGTGCGTCAGCCCGAGCTGTTGCCAGCGCGAGCGGATATAGGTGATGGCCGCCTGCGCCGATTCCTGCATCACATCGCCCAGCTTGCCGGTCAGCATCGGCTTGCCGCCTTTGCCTTCCACGACGGTTACTTCCGTTGACAGGATCGAACCACCGACCTCGGTCCATGCCAATCCTGTAACCAGGCCGACCTCGCTCTTTTCGTGCGCAGCCGTGTCGTGAAAACGTATTACGCCAAGGAAATCGTTGACATTTTCTCCGGTGACAGCGATCGAGTAGTTTTGCCCCTCCTTCACCACTCGCCGCGCCACCTTGCGGCAGACGTTGCCGATCTCCCGCTCCAGGTTGCGAACCCCGGCCTCGCGCGTGTAATGGCGGATGATTCCGATGATCGCGTCGTCGTTAAAGCTGATCTGCTGCTCCTTCAGCCCGGCCTGCTCGCGCTGCTTCTTGACCAGGTAGTGCTTGGCGATTTCCAGCTTCTCCGGCTCCGTGTAGCCGTGCAGCCGCAGCACTTCCATGCGGTCCTGCAAGGCCGCCGGAATGGTATGCAACACGTTCGCCGTGGCAATGAAGAACACCTGCGACAAATCGTATTCGACATCCAGGTAGTGGTCGATGAACATGTAGTTCTGTTCCGGATCGAGCACCTCCAGCAGCGCCGAAGACGGATCGCCACGGAAGTCCGCCGACATCTTGTCAACCTCGTCGAGCATGAAGACCGGGTTCCGCGTGCCGGCTTTCTTCATCATCTGGATGATCTGTCCCGGCAGCGCGCCGATGTAGGTGCGGCGATGGCCGCGGATTTCCGCTTCATCGCGGACTCCGCCCAGCGACATGCGCACAAACTTGCGTCCCGTTGCCTTGGCAATGCTCATGCCGAGCGAGGTCTTTCCCACGCCCGGAGGTCCGACGAAACAAAGAATCGAGCCCTTGGGATTTTTTACCAGTTGCCGCACCGCAAGAAACTCGAGGATTCGATCCTTGATTTTTTCCAGTCCGTAATGATCTTCGTTCAGAATCTTTTCGGCAAACTCGATGTCGCGCACTTCCTTGGACTTGCTCTTCCACGGCACCGCCAGCAGCCAGTCCAGGTAGTTGCGCGAGACGGTTGATTCAGCCGACATGGGAGGCATTGCCTCCAGCTTTTTCAACTCCTGCACCGCCTTTTCGTGTACTTCCTTAGGCATGCCGGAGGTGTCAATCTTCTTCTTCAGCTCGTCAAACTCGCTTTTTTCGCCGCGCCCGAGCTCCTTTTGGATCGCCTTGATCTTCTCGTTGAGGTAATACTCCTTCTGTGCGCGCTCCATCTGGCGCTTCACCCGCGACTGGATGGTGCGATCCATATTCAGCTTCTCGATCTCGATATCCAACACATCCAGCACGCGATTCAGGCGGTCCGCGGGATCGAAGATTTCCAGCAGCTCCTGCTTCTCCTCAATCGTGAGTTGAAGATTGGCGGCGATGGTGTCGGTCAGCTTGGCGATATCATCCGGCCGCACCGTGGCGGCCATAGTCTCGTAATTGAGCGACTGGCATAGCTTTACGTACTGCTCAAACTGCGAGATGACGCGCTGCATGGCGGCTTCAATCTGCGGCGTCACCTCGGGCGTGCTCTTCACCGTGCGCACAGCCGCTTCCAGATAGCCGGCCACCTCGGTCACTTGCAGGGTCTTGCCGCGCTCCAATCCTTCGACCAGCACCTTGATGTTGCCATCGGGGAGCTTGAGACTCTGGACGATGTTGACGACCGTGCCCACTTGGTAAATTTCGGTCGGCTTCGGTTCATCCACACTGGCATCGTGCTGCGTGGCCAGGAAAATCCGCTTGTCGTGGGCCAAGGCCTCTTCCAGCGCCCGGACGCTCGACTCACGCCCAACCACGAATGGCGTCATCATGAACGGAAAGATGACGACATCACGAATGGGCATCATCGGCAGTTTTTTGGTCTCGAATTTTTCTTTAGAAGAACTCACTCAGTACAGCTCCCTATTTGGCCCGTTTTATGCGAATCTCCGGGGCCCACAGCTAGCTTGAGCCTACTACATGAGACATCCTACGGCAACCACTGGCTCGCGCTGCAATGTACCCTTAGATACATCCCTGATTGTTTCGATGATAAATTCTGATTCGGGAACGCTCGTGAGTGAGAAAAATTTCCGTCGGGGCCCCGCTATGCGCTTTAGACGTAGTGGGATGGAGGTTTTGCCAAGCTACGCAAGCCCCTAGCAATCACGGCGAACCACCGGTACGTTGGCCTTTCGTAATTCCGGCCCAGCGGGGCTGCCGGCTCAGGGCGAGGAAGCACCACATTTGCCGTTGCTTAGGTTGATCACCTAAACGGAAAGGGCTTGCTTGGCGCAAGCCCTGATCGCGGGACGAATTCTTAAAAGCAAGAAAGGAACTTACCCTGCCTTTTCGAGCATGGCGATGGCTAAATCGCGTTTCTCGACCATCTCGCGGGTCACTTCGAAATCCTTTACTTTCTTCTGGCTCGGCAGGTGGTACATGAGGTCGAGCATCAATTCTTCCAGAATCATTCGCAGACCACGAGCGCCGACCTTGCGCAGCGTGGCCTCACGAGCGATGCTTCGGAGAGCATCGGCCGTGAAGCAAAGCTTGACGTTCTCAAACTCGAAGAGTCGCTGGTACTGCTTGGTGATGGCATTGCGCGGCCTGGTCAGGATCTCGACCAGAGCATCCTCGTCCAAATCATCGAGAATTCCCATTACCGGCATACGGCCCACGAACTCGGGAATCAACCCAAACTTGATCAAATCCTGTGGCTCGGCCCGCCGCAGCAGTTCGCTGTCTCGCTTGGCCGCGCCCACCAGCTCTTGTTGCCCCTGGGCTTCTTCGGAACGGAACCCCATCGCCCGCTTGCCAACCCGCCGGCCAATCACCCGCTCCAGGCCAACAAACGCCCCACCGCAAATGAACAGAATATTGGTTGTATCTACCGGCGTAAATTCCTGGTGCGGATGCTTGCGCCCACCCTGCGGAGGCACATTGGCGACCGTGCCCTCCAGAATTTTCAGCAGAGCCTGCTGTACGCCTTCGCCGCTCACGTCGCGCGTGATCGAAGGGTTTTCGTCCTTGCGCCCAATCTTGTCGATCTCGTCGATATAGATGATTCCGGTCTGCGCCCGGGCGACATCGCCGTCGGCCGCTTGCAATAGCTTGAGGATAATGTTTTCGACGTCCTCGCCAACATATCCGGCCTCGGTCAGCGTAGTAGCGTCGACGATGGCAAAAGGCACATCGAGCATTTTGGCCAGGGTCTGCGCCAGCAGCGTCTTACCTGTGCCGGTCGGACCAATCAGCAGAATATTCGACTTCGAGAGTTCGATGTCGCTGTTTCGCTGCTTGTTCATGTAAACGCGCTTGTAGTGGTTGTAAACGGCCACCGCGAGCTTTTTTTTCGTCTGTTCCTGGCCAATTACGTACTCGTCCAGAAAAGCCTTCACTTCATGCGGTTTCGGAAGCTGGCTCGGAGTGGCGGAAGGCTGCGCTTCGCTGCGGTCGTCTTCGAGAATCGAGTTGCAGACCGCAACGCACTCGTCGCAGATGTACGCCCGCGGGTAGTCGCTCGGGGAAGATATCAGCTTGGCTACAGCATCCTGAGACTTGTGGCAGAACGAGCATCGCAATACTTCATCGGAACCTGAGCGTCTCATTTTACCCCTCGATACTTGCCTTGCGCTTGCCGCTCTCTTACTCTGCCTGGACTTGCCAGGGCCGCGTCCCAGGCACGCGCCGTAGTTGCGCGTATTGGGCCGTTTGGGAACTCTCACGCCGGTCATCGCTGCTGGAACCGTATCACCGGCGTGAACACACCTACTGAAGCACAACTTTACTCCCACTAAAACTCACATCGCCAAATTTAAGTAACTATTTAGTTTCGGAAATCGGTACAAAACCTTAGCGATGCTTGAAAATAATCTCATCGATCAGCCCGTACTCCTTCGACTGCTGGGCATTCATGATGAAATCGCGCTCTACGTCGCGCTCGACCTTCTCCAGGATTTGGCCGCTGTGCTTGGCCAGCAACTGGTTGGTGATCTCGCGCATGCGCAAAATTTCCCGCGCCTGTATATCGATATCGGTTGCCTGCCCGGAGATGCCGCCGCCCATAATCAGCGGCTGATGAATCAAAATGCGCGACGTAGGCAGCGCGAAGCGCTTTTTTGCGGCGCCACCCGCCAACAACAGTGCCGCCATGCTCGCCGCCTGGCCGATGCAGATGGTGACCACATCAGGCCTTATAAACTGCATGGTGTCGTAAATGGCCATACCGGCTGTAATCGAGCCGCCGGGCGAATTGATATAAAGCGATATGTCTTTTTCCGGATCTTCCGCTTCCAAAAAGAGCAATTGGGCGATGATGAGGTTCGCCACCTGGTCGTCAATCGGAGTCCCGAGAAAGATGATGTTGTCCCGCAACAGCCGGGAGTAGATGTCATACGCACGCTCGCCCCTGCTGGTCTGTTCCACTACCATGGGCACAAGCATAGGTTTCACTCCTTATGTGGTTCGCCAGATAGCCGGGATGCAGGCGTTACAGTGACCTGCGTCTTGATCCATCATACTAGCGATTCACTGCTTTCGGGGGGAACTGGGCCGTGGCGTCAGCTCCCGTTCCGGAACTCCCTTTTTACGAATTCCCGCTCCGGGAAAAATCAATTACCCTGCCCTTTGATACAACATTTCCAATGTTTTGTCGTTCCTGATCCGGGCCCGTATGCGGCTGACCGAGCCATTCTCCTCCAGCCGCTTACGGACAGCCTCTGCCGTCTGCTGCATCTGCTGTGCCAGCGATGCGATCTCCTTATCCAGCTCTTCGTCGCTTACTTCCACGGTTTCCAGGTCGGCAATCTTGTCGAGCAATAAAGATGCTTGAACTTCCCGGCGTGCGGCCTGCCTCTGGCCCTCGCGCAGGCGGCCCATATCCATGCGCTTCAGATCTTCACTGCGCATTCCCTGGGCGGCCAGAGCGCGCAGACCTCGCTCCAGCCTGGTTTCAATCTGTTGCTCCACCATCGATTCGGGCACCGCTATGTCAAACTTGGTCACCAGGTCCTGCACCAGTTTGTCCTTGCCGCGATGCTCCTCTTCCTGCTGCTTGCCTGCTTGGATGCTCTCCCTGATCTTGAGTTTCAGATTTTCCAACGACTCAAACTCGCTGCCGACCTCTTTAGCAAACTCGTCAGTCAGCTCTGGCGTGTTCTTACGTTTGATGCTCTTAATCTGCACCTCGTAATGGATTGTTTTGCCGGCCAGCCGCTTATCGGAAAAATCCTCCGGGTAGGTGACATCAAAGCTGCGTGACTCGCCCGCCTTGGCGCCGCGCAGGTTGTCGCTGAACTCCTTCATGGTGTTGGCGCCGCCGATCTCCACCAGCACGTCGTCGACGTTCATCGGCTTGGCATCGGCCTCGCCCGAGGTTCCGCTGAAGGCGGCCTGGGCGTGGTCGCCGTCCTGGAGCGCGCGGTCCTCTTCCACGTTTTCGTAGGTCGCCTGCTGTTCGCGCAAGTTCTCCAGTGCCTGGGTGACTTCTTCGTCGGTCACCGAAATCTCTTTCTTTTCCGGATGAATCTCCTGGTAGCCGGTCACGTCAATTTCCGGCAGGACCTCAAACTTAGCCTTGAAGCGCATCGGCTGGCCGCCGGTCAGGTTGAGATCCGTGACCTGCGGTTGCGAAACCGGCACCAGGTGCTGCTTTTCGGTTTCCTGGCGGAAATAACGAGGAACCAGGTGCTCGACCAACTCGCTCTTGATGTCTTCGCCGAAGCGCTGGCGAATGATGCCCGCCGGAACCTTGCCCCGCCGGAAACCGGGCACGCGCGCAAGCTTTTGAAACTTGCTGATAACCGATTCTTCTTCTTTAGCCACCACGTCGGCAGGAACTTCAATGGAAACTTCCCGCTGGCAGGGGTTCGGACTTTCGTTTTTGCTCTCTTCAATAGGAGTCAAGGATATGCCTTCGAACGGTTTAAAGTGCCTGCCTAAATCGGCCAGTTACGGCTCGCACGGAATTAGCTCCGGCCCGCTTACCGACAGCAGTCAAGCGAAGCATTAGTGTAAGAGAGATCACCGAACCCGGTCAAACGCGCGGCAGCTCGCTGGTGTGCTCCTGCTTCAGATTGGGCGCAGCACGAGCGGTAGACGCGCGGTCGCAACGAGAGAAGCTACGGCAAGAAACCGGCTGATCCGTTCGACTCACCATGTGAGGAGCGTTCGCGGCGGCTGACGCGCCGGCCGTAGAGTACCAGGCTGGTTAGAAATATAACTGCGAGAAGGCCAGGCGCCAGCCACTCACACGGTCTTAAAATAGTTCCATGCCGTCCGCCTTGCAGGTTCTCAGCCAGGAAGTTATCCTCTGCCGGCTCTGCCCGCGCCTGGTCGAGTTCCGCGAAGCCATAGGCCGTGAAAAGCGTCGCGCCTATCTCGATCACGAGTACTGGGCCAAGCCGGTCCCCGGCTTTGGAGATCCGCAGGCCAGGGTGGTCATCCTCGGACTCGCTCCCGGAGCCCACGGCAGCAACCGCACCGGCCGGATGTTTACCGGCGATTCCTCAGGTCGCTTCCTATATCCCATCCTGTACCGCACCGGCTTCGCTTCTCAGCCTAATGCCGACAGCCGCAGCGACGGCCTTCGCTTGCTCGACGCCTACATCACCGCTGCCGTGCGCTGCGCTCCTCCGCAAAACAAGCCAACGCCACGGGAAATTGCCAGCTGCGCCCCTTTTCTCGACCGCGAATTGCAGGCCTTAAAACGCATGCGCGTGCTCGTCGCGCTGGGCAAGATCGGCTTCGATGCCTACTTGAATCATCTGCAGCGAAACGGCGTATTGAAAGCGTCCCGGCAAGCCAAAGACGGGCTTGCCCGGGGCTCCGCGCTGAAGAGCAAGAGCGCTTACCAATTTGCTCACGGCGCGCAATACTCGCTGCCGAATGGAGTCATTTTGCTGGCTTCCTACCATCCTTCAAACCAGAACACAGCCACGGGAAAGTTGACACCGGCAATGTTCGAGCAGATCTTCCTCGCCGCCCGAAGAGTTGTATCCGCGCACCCCGCAGGGCTTTAGCAGGCCGCTATCTCGCTTGTCGAAGGGTGGAGCGGATTCAAGCGTCGCTTTACTTGCCCGCGCTCAACAATTCGTTCACCTTGCGCATCACCTCAAACGCGTCGGCCACATAGAGCACGTCGGCCTTGCCGCGCGCCCATCCGCAGTTAGGGTCGAGATTGACCGCCCGCCGTTCGTTGATGAATCGCCAGCCCACAACGTGCGGCTCTTCGCCGTGGCAGCAGGTGGAAAGACCCTTGGGATGACGCGGCGTGGCGCCGGTCTGGCCCACCTGGTTCATGTGGCTCATAAATCCAAGCACCGCTTCGCCCTCGCCGCCCTGGTCCACCAATGACTTACTGCCGCCGAGCGAAGCCTGCGAGTGCTCGAGGAAGCCGAGAATAATCTGCTCGGCCTCTTTGGCGTGTGCCTGCCCGTCGCGTTGCTTCTTCGTCCATCCCGCGCCGGCGACGAATAGCAACTTGGCGTCGGGACGAATGGTTTGCTGCGTCGCCCCGGGTGAGCGAAGTCCCGTAACCTTCGTGCGCGTGTGACTCGCGCCGGGCGTGACCGTCACCGCTGCCACCACCGCGTTTCCCGGCGCGCCCTGATATGCCGCGTGGCAGCCCGTGTCCAGCGCCAGCAGCCACGGACGCTGCGTACGCCCGAGTTCAGCAACCATGCGCTGGCGGTAGAACCAACGCGTAATCCGCGGCACGCCGCCTTCCGCCTGCATGCTGTTGACGTGCGTATCGACACGCCCGCCAAGCCGGTGCGACACTCCGGCCAGCACGCGCGCCGCCCGCGAGGTTGCGGCGCTGACGATAATTGTGGCCTGCGCCGCCCGCGCCAGCGCTTCGATGGCAGCAGCGTCGGTCGCGTAACGAGCCTGCGCGAACTCCGGGCCAGCCACCCCCAAAAATTTTGCCGCGCCGCAGTTGGCCAGTTGATTCGCCGCCGCAGCCACCTGCGCGCCGTAGAGTCCGACGGCGAGCGGTGAGCCGCCAAGCGAGCTCGCCAACTCAATCGCGGCGCCAAGCGCTTCGAGCGCGGGCTTGGCCAGCAGGCCATCGGATTCCGTGTGAGCAACAAAAAGAATCGTCTCCATCAATACCTATCCTTGTTTTTCAGCTTTCAAGGTTTCACAGGTTTCAAAGTTTCAGCAAGTCCGCGTGCGGCGATGAAGTGTCCTGCTGAGCGAAGCATCTGCTTCCCGATCTCGAAACCTTGAAACCTTGAAACGTGAAACTTTGAAACTGTGAAACGTGAAACGTGAAACGTTTTTTATTCCTGCCTGATCCAGGCGACAATTTCCTTGGCGATCTCGTCTGCCGAAACGTCCTTCACAATGCGCGTGTCGCGCTGCTGCTTGGGCAACTCGACTTTCTTATACGCCAGGCCTTCACTGGTCAGCTTTGCCGGTTTCGCGCGTTGCAGTGCGGGCATCACCGTACGCATATTCGCCATGCCCACCTGTGGATCGTTGCGCGGCTCAGCCAGGCTGCCGGTTGCCCAGCCCAGCACTGCCGGCGCTCCGGCACACACAGAAACCTGGTGCTGGCCGCCTTCCACGCGCTCCAGAACTTCAAACGAACCATCCGCGCCGAGGCTGATCTGATCGACGCCCTGAAACTGATCGATGATCCCGAGCAGCTCGCCGACGATTTCAAGCGTCGCTCCCGCGCCGCGAGAAGCCGATTCCCAGCCGCCGAAGACCAGCAGCCGCGATTTGTCGAGACCGGGAATCGCCTGAATCGCCGCCGCCAGCAGCGCCGCCACCTCGCTTGCGTCAGCAAAGCCGCCGGTCGGCCCGTCGATGGCGACCAGCTCGAACGGAACCTTCTGCGCCACCGTCATCATCACCTGTTGCAGCTTCGCCTTCGGTCCCAGGCTTACCAGATAGACCTTGCTGCCTGGTACGTGCTTGGCCAGGTGCGCAGCTTCGTAGAGCGCGTGGCTGGCCCACGGATCGAGCACCGCCGGCAACATCATTTCGTTTTTGAGAGAGGGCAAACCCGCGCCGGACTGGGGCTCCAGGGTTTGTAGCGGGTCGGGCACAATGCCGCCGCAGACGACAATTTGCAAGGGATTACTCATAGTTTTCCTGACAGTGTTTCAGCTCTGATAGCGCGAAGTGTACGGCCTACTAAGCTCTATCTTAACGGAAATTCCGCGAAAGGCGCATCCGGCGCCCTTGCAGCGAAAGGCGACCCCGCAGTAAAAGGCGTGCCGAATCAGAGCGGGTCGGACGGCGGCTCGCGCCCCTTTGTAATTCGTTCGGAGGCAATCTCCGACACTTGATGGGGGATTCTTGTGACCTAGCCTAAAAGTGGAAACTGCTGCCCGGTGAAGAGGTGCGATGGTGTGATCAACAGTACAACCCTAACCAGTGTCTCTGTAATCTTATGAGTACTGTGGGTCCCGTGCGCTCAAGGTGTAATTGCTCTTGAGCAAGACGATGCAGAGCTGAAAAAGGAGGTCCATGCGTTCTGGCGGAGACGGCGTAATGGAAATCCCGGATTATTACGAGTTCCTTCAAATTAGCCCGAGCGCGGAGGCTGACACGATCCACCGCGTTTATAGATTTCTGGCGAGCCGCTTTCACCCGGACAACCAAGTCACCGGCGATGCTGAAAAGTTCTTCCTGTTGAAGCAAGCCTATGAGGTGTTGTCCGATCCGGAGCGTCGCGCTGCCTACGATGCGACTCGGCGAATATCCCAGCCGGTTCCCCTGTCCACGTGTGTTGATTTTATGGACAACATGAAGGGTGAGTTGAACCGGCGGTTGGCGATGCTGGCGGTATTGTATTTTCAGCGCCGCTCAAACCCGTACTCGCCGGCAATTTCGTTGCACAATATCGAAAGGCGATTGGGCTTTCCGCGCGAATATTTGGAGTTCACCGCGTGGTATCTGCGGACCAAGGAATACATCACCCGGGCGGACAACTCGGATTTCACCATAACCGCTGAGGGAGTCGACTTCGTAGAAACGCAACGGGCAAATATCCCGGTTTTGGACAAGTTGCTGACCGCAACCAGCGAGGGGTCCACCATGACCACCACAAGTGGACTGGTGGTCAACAACGAAGTAGCAGACAACGAAGAGATGGAGTCCCTGCAGAGTTAAGATTCCGCGAGAATTTGGCGGTATTCTTGACCTCAAACGGGAACCGGCGCCCCGCCGAACTTACGCCTACACCTGAAACCTAGTTCTCCGCCGAGTGCAAGCCGCCCGAGCCGGCACGGAATTCTATGTTGCTCTTTTCACCATCGGTGGTCTGCGAGCAATTCCACAGGCAGGCGCCGCAGTGAATGCACTTCTCGCGGTCGAAGGTGGGAACCGTCTCGCCGGTGGTGATCGCCTGCCCGGAGCACATTTCGATGCAGGTGCGCGCCCCGCAGCGCTGGCAAAGTTGCGCGTCGATAAAGACGACGTGATCAGCGTAACCTGCCGCAGCCTGCACTTTGCCGCCCACCAGCAGCGCGTCCTGATGAGTGATCAGAAGTTTGCCGTCGAAGGGAATTGCCGGCCAGCCGCAGGCATCCATGAAGACATCGTGAAGCGATCTATTCTCTTCCGCGGCCCGCCGCTTCAGCTCCACAATCTTCGCCGCGCCGAGCTTATCGGCGAAGTGCTGCTCAAGCGGGCGCAGATGCTCATGGGGCCACTTCGGTTCATTGGCCAGCACCATCTTGCCACCGGTCAATCCGGCGATTCCCATGCCTACCAGCCCGGAAATGAACCCTGTCTGAAATCCGTCGCGAGCGTGCTCGGCAACACGTCCTTCTTTTTCCACCCAACTCTGACGGCGGCGTCGGCCATAGTGGGCTTCCAGGTTTTCGCGGGTGAATGGCTTGCCTTCTTGCAGCAACTCCAGCACGCCCTCGGCAAGCTGCACGCCGGTCGTCCAAGCCTCATCGACGCCCGAGCCGGTCAAAACGTTTGTGCTGCCCGAGCCCTCGCCGATGCGGGCATAGCCATCGCCGGCCAGATACGGCTCGCCGCGTTTGCCCGATTCCTGCAATGATTTCGCGCCCCACGAGCGCAACGTACCGCCCTCCAGGTATCGCCACAAGTACGGGTGCATCATGAAGTGCTGGAGATAGCGGTAAGAAGTGCGCAGCGGGCTCTCAAACCACGACGGAACAAAAATTCCGACCGAAGCGACACGCTCCGGATGAACATAGAAGAAACCGAAGATCTCCGGCTCGGGGAAGCCGAGCGTGTGAATCACCGTGCCCGGCTCGAGCGTGACGTGCTCGGGAAGCTCGACCACCGCTTTCATGCCCACGGCCCATTCGCGTTTGTGGTGGCCCTCGGGCATGCCGAAGTGATCGTCGAGCTGGCGGCCAACCGCGCCCACCGGACCGTCGCCCACCACGGTCAGAGCGGCCTTGATGTCCATGCCCGCCATGAAACCGGCATCGGGATTGCCAGCCTTGTCTACTCCCTGATCGACCATGCGCAGCCCGGCCACGCGATTGTTCTCGATGAGAGCCGCGGAGACCGGCATGCCCGGCCATATCTGCACGCTGCCAGAGCCCATGATCTGGCTGCCAACCCACAGATTGAACTGGCCGAGCGAAAGCAGAAGGCCATCGTGCTTGTTGAGAAACTCCGGCGTGTACGGCAGCTCTATGCCCTCATGCTCTATGGGCAGAGCGAAGCGCAGAGCCTTGATCAGCTTGTCCACCGTGCGCAGCGAGCGCGAGCGGCGGCTGGCGCCGATCGGATCCAGCAGGTAGACGACTTTTTCCTGGCGAACCCGCGCCGCCATCGGAATCTGCGAGACGTCCAGCTCGGGAAAGCTCTGCCGAATGCCGCGCGCCCGCGAGACCACGCCGGAGACGCCAAAGCCAAGATCGTCAGCGCGCTCGTAGCAGATGACCTGCAGCGGCATTCCCGGATTCGCCGCGCTCTCGAGCGCGGGCGATCCGTCTTCTTTCACCAGGCTGCGCACCAGCGTGGTCAAAAATCCGCCCATGGCCGGACCAAAACCTACGCACGCAATGTCTACTTCCAGACTTTGGCGATCGATTTCAACAGGTTGTTGTTCGGTACTCAAAAAACTTCCTTCTTCCTTATTTGAAGTGAGCGGGCGTAGCGAGCGAAGAATCTTCTATTGATTGTTAGTGCAGATCCTTCGCTGCGCTCAGGATGACACCCTGAAAAAAACCGCGAACAATCAACAGCCCCAGCGTCCGACATACAGGCGCAGCCGGTGCGACCGCCCGCCTCACATCGGGTAGTCGAGCGCCTCGGGAATCATGACTTTGGTCAACGCCTCCGCCGCGCGGTCCTTCGCCAGCATGGAGCCCGTCAGGCATTGATCGAGGCGGGTGCGCAAACGTTTGAATTCGTCCAGGCCGTTGCCGCTGACGCACGGGCCCGCTTTTTGCGGATGCGAACCATCTTCGCCCACCACGTCGGTGGCGCAAGCGGCAATTCCGGGGATGAGATTTTCCATGCCGTCGAGTTCGTCCGCGCGGTAGCAGCCCTTGTATCCCTCCTCGTCCCACGCCGGATGCCGGTTGTAGCCGTTGACCAGCTCGGCGCAGATGCGTCCTGCCTCGCCGGCTGCGCGCGCCACTTGCACGTGGCACAGGTCGCTGAAAAACTGTACCGCGCCGGCCAAGCCTTCGGCAGCCACGGGGTTCTCCGGGCCTTTTTGTTCGAGCTCCAGCAAGTCGAGCACCTGCTGACGCGCAGCCAGCAACCAGCACAGCGCGTCGGCCAAGGCAAACGTTACACCCTGCCGCGTGCCGTGGTAGAGCTTGCCGCCATCGGCGTCGGTGGCCGATTGCAGATGCTGGTACGCCCACAGCCACAAGGTCATGGCGCTGGCCAGGGCGCACGATCCGGTTCCTGGACGCGCCGCGGCGAGCTGCCGCATTTCAACGATCCAGTTGCGGAACTGCGCCAGGAACAATTCGTTCGTCATGGTGACGGTGAGGTTGCGCCGTTGCACCGCCTCGGGACCTTCGTAGGTGGCCTCCAGTTGCGAATCCATCCACTTGTGGCCGAGGAAGCCGGGGCAATCTTCGGTAATGCCGTAGCCGCCCATCAAGCTCACCGCCTCGCGCATCAGCACCGAGCCCTGACCGGTGTTCCACAGCTTCGAGGCCGGGCAGAGCACGCCTGCCACCGCATCGAGAATGGCGTATTGCACCAGCTTGTTCTCGTGCAACTCCGCCAGCCGCGGATTGTTTTTCGCCGCCTCGGGATTGCGGCACAGCTGCAGAAATTCGAGAGCATCCTTGGCGATTCCGCGGAAAAACTTCAGCTCCGCTTTGCCGCCGCTGATGCCTTTTTCGGCGAGAATCTGCGTCTTTTCTTTTTCCAGCGGGTCCAGCACGTCGAAGCAGCGCGCGGCGGCGAAGGCCAGCGCAGCGGCGGATTCGCCCATGGCCCAGACATCCACCAGTCGGTGCAGCACGTCTTCGCGTTGCTGCAAGCCGAGTTCATAGCGCAGCGTGCCCGGCGTCGCCTGCTCGGCTCCGCGAAAACGTCCGCGCTGGTAACGAATGATGGGCTCGACGGCCGAGAGCAACTTGGCCGCGGTCATCGCCCCAACCGTCACCCGCGTGCGCTTAAAAACGGCCTCGATCACTTCGCTGTGGTCGTAGTTGGGAACGATCACGCCGTCCTTGACCGTGTAGCCACCGATAATGCGGCTGGCCGGGACGCGCAGGCTGAAGATCGGGTCCGAGGTCGACGATAACTGATGCACCATTTTGCGGGTCGGCGTGCCGCGGTCGAAAGTTCCCGGATCGGTTTCTTCGAGAATGATGATGCAGCTTCCCTTGATCTTTTCGTCCGCCGTTTGCACCGCAGCCGTCACAAAGTTGGCGAATCCCATGTTGGTGATGAAGCGTCCGCGCTTGTCGACTTGCAATACCGGCTCTTCGCCGGGTTTCCACTCGGCGATGCGAACCTTGCCGTTGAGCATGCCGGTGTCGACACCGACATAAGGAATGGGTTCGGTCAGGCAGAAAGCGCCGCGCCAAGGCGTGCGGTCTTCACCCGCCTGCGCTGGAGCGGCCAGGGACATATAACGCTGCTTCTGCTCGGGCGTACCGCGCTCATGAATGGGCGAGAGCGCCAGGCAGCCGGCCAGAGCGCCGGTGGCGGCTCCGCCATCAACCCAGGCTAACTCGAAGGCGGTGAGCGCCAGCGCCAGGTTCTTCGGCCCGGCAATGAACCCGCCTTCTTCCGGCTCCATGAAGGTCGCCGTAATGCCGCTCTCGTCGTAGGCTTTCAGCAGCTCGTTCTTGCGCGCTGTCCATTCGTGGGTATTGCGTTCGCCGTCGGCCACCAGGCGGGCGACCACCGTGCGTGCAACCGAGCGGGCGGATTGCACCAACATCTGCAGGTCGTAGCGATCGGAAAAGCGCCAGAGAATCTGGCGAATATCGTCGCCGGGCAGGGTACGCAGAGTTTCAACTTCAGGCTTCGCGACGGTGCTGGACATAGATGTTTTGAAATTCCTTTCAGGCTTTGCGGCGCGCCTAGTTGCGCGTCCCTTAATCAGTTCGTGCAGCAAATTGCTGGAACAGCGTTCGCGGTGCGCGTCGTAGGCTTTAGTTATTTTTCAAGATCTTGACCATGCGGTCTGTGATTTACGTCATAAAAACCAGCGGCATGTAAAATTTTTTCCGTTGGCTCGAATCTCTTAGTACCTCGACCACGCGGCAAAGACGCTAGGACGAGAGGAGTTGCCCAGCCGTTTCAATCAGCGCCTCCGGTGGCTCCGACAGCAGCAGCGTGGCATTGGCGAAGACGTCTTTCGCCCGCTCGCCTTCACAGAAAAGCACGATCTTGATGTTCTGATTGCGCCGCTTTGCCTCGCCCTCGAGCCGTCTGCGGTCGCCCGTAGGAATATCCGGAGACAGCACTAGCAAATCGGTCTTTCCCGGCCCAACCGCGCCCAGAGCGGCGGAAAACGAAGCGCAGGCACGCACTTCGTACCCGGCTTTCGCCAAAGCCTGCCCGTGCGGCGACAACACTTCGGGGTCGTAGCTGACGATCAGAACGCTCTTGCTCATCTTCGCTTCGAATGGAACTATTCCCTAAATCTACACGAAACGGCAACTTGCCGCGACCTGGACGGCGCCCCCCGGCTGGCGCGCTCAGTTTTTTGCAGAAGGCTCCAGTTCGCCAGCGCCGGATTGAAAGGTCGAGATTGGGGAACTCTCGCCGAAAAGTGCGGATTTGATCCGGTGGGTGGGAGGGTGGCGGCGCACATGGCCTTGTGACCGAATCGGGCGATCTCCAGGTTTTTCAAGGAATTGCGGGGAGGTGCTGTGACGATATCACACCGCGATGTGACGGATGCACTTGTTCTTGGTACATGGATACGCGACCTTAACTATGAGGCGAATCGATCGTGCCGGCTGTAGTGTGCCCTGCCATGGCACGCTCAAGCAGGCGAGCCGTTCGTCCGGCCAAGGAAGTTTACCGGACGGATTCATTAGGGGGTGCGTGGTGCTTTCACCGTATGGGTTAGACATCATCGAGAGCTGTCTGGGCTGCAAGATGAAGACAGATCATCTGTTCTGTGATCTGCCCGCGTCGGCGTTGCAATCATTCGAAACCATTAAATACGCTACTGCTTATCCTAAGGGCGCCGTGTTGTTCGTCGAAGGCCAGGCGCCGCGAGGTATTTTCGTTCTCTGCAAGGGGCGCGTCAAGTTATCCATCTGCTCCACGGACGGCAAGACCCTGATACTCAAAATCGCCGAAACCGGCGAGGTACTGGGCTTGAGCGCAACCATTTCCGGCAAGCCTTATGAGTTGACTGCCGAGACCGTCGATCCCTGCCAAATCAACTTCGTCAAGCGCGAAGATTTTCTGCGCTTCCTGCGCGAGCACAGCGAGGCCTGCCTGCGGGTCGCTGAACAGTTGAGCGAGAAGTACAACACTGCCTGCCGCGAGATCCGCTCGCTTGGCCTGTCGCACTCGGCCGCCGAGAAGCTGGCCCGGTTGCTGTTGGACTGGAGCACGCGCAACGGCGAATCCAGCAAACAGGAGCCGCGCGTCAAACTGGCGCTCACTCATGAGGAGATCGCACAGATGATCGGCACCTCACGCGAGACGGTGACGCGCCTGTTCGCCGAATTGAAGAAGCGGCAGATCGTACAGGCCAAAGGCTCGACGCTGGTCATCCGCAACAAGGCCGCTTTGAAGTCCCTGGCCACCGTGTAAAACGGCGTGCGGTTTAGGGAAGTTGCGCGGCTGAATTTCTGAATGCCCCAGGCTGGCCTGTTGTGGCCTGACCTGGGCATTTTTCTGCGCCGGAGTTCCTGCTGCTTGGCTCTTTCCCACGCGCGCACAGTAGCGGTTTCCCCTCTATTTATGCGGCTTTTGTGGCAGGGGTCACGGTAACGGGTGATTCCTATCACTGCGGCTCGATTCCGACTCCTGTAAATCAGAATTGCATGGAGAGCGCAACCCAGCCTAGTTGTTACTATTGTGAATTCCGGCCTGACCGGCTGTTCTGCGATATGCCGGTCGATGCGCTGCATTCGCTGGACGCGGTGAAGTCGCTGGCTATTCACCCCAAAGGCTCAATCTTGTTTGCCGAGGGGCGTCCCGCCAGGGGCATCTTCGTTCTCTGCGACGGGCGCGCCAAGCTTTCCATCTGCTCGGAGACCGGCAAGCGCCTGATGCTGCGCATCGCCGGCCCGGGTGAAGTGCTCGGCCTGGGCGCGGCCATGTCGGGAACGCCTTACGAAATCTCAGCCGAGTTGCTCGATACCTCGCAAGTGATGTTCATTCGCCGCAAAGACCTGATGAAGTTCCTGCGCGAGCACAGCGAACTCTGTGTCCGCGTGGTGCAGATGCTAAGCCAGGACCTGCATGCCGCTTACGAGCGCGTGCGCTCCATCGGTTTGGCCAGAACGCGCCGCCCGCGCCTGGCGCAGGCCGACTAGACTCGCCTTAGCGAAGTCTGCAAACCTCAAGCGAGACCCGCAATCACAGCTGCCCTGACGATCTGTTTTACGGCCTTCGCGCCCAAAATTCGAATCAGAAGCTGCGTTGCCGGCCAACCCCGGCCTGCTTGACTTGCCGGGGTGGGCGGCGGTCATCTGTTAAGGCCCGGCGCACACGCCGAGGTGCCCGCCGGCACAAGGCGCTATGCCGTTCTCCAGGGCAAGTGGTGACAGAGGTCACAGCCGCAGGTGAGCACTCTCACTGCCAGCGCGGCCATCTGAATGCGAAAACCTAAGTACCGTTATTTCTTACCCGGCGAAGATCACCGCGGCGTTGGCCGGAACCGGCAAGCCCCATTGACCCGGTTTACTATGCGACGCGGATGCACGGCTCGATGTGGATGGCAAGGGGTGACTTAAGCGGTAAAGCAGTACAAGGGTGGACTGGTATTGTTATTTATTTCTCGCAGCCGCGACCCGCAAAGTCCAAGTCCATTCGAAATACGAATGCCGAACTGAAGACTGGTGAGGTTTTGTGAATCGTTACAGCAAGTTTTTGCTGATATTTGTGCTGTTGGCAGGAGGGTTAGCCCAGGCAAAGCAGCCGCCCAAAGCGGCAAAGTTTACCACTGAGGATTGCCTGGCCTGCCATAACGACGCGTCGTTGACCAAGGAAGAAAACGGCAAGCAGGTCAGCCTGCAAGTGAAAGAGGAGCAATTCAAGAACTCCATTCACGGCAGCATGTTCACTTGCACCGATTGCCACAAGGACGTCACCTCGGTCCCGCATGAATCCACGCCCGCCAAACCCTCCTGCGCGCAGTGTCATGCCGACGAGCAAAAGGCGTACGACAGCGGCCTGCATGCCAAGGCGCGTGCCGCCGGCGACCACGAAGCCGCGCGTTGCACCGATTGCCACGGTGACGTGCATGCCATTCTTCCGGCCAGCGATCCCGCCTCCAAGGTCAGTCACAAGAATATTGCCGCCACCTGCGGCGCCTGTCATGGCCAGCAGTCGGTGATGCAGCAGGCCGGAGAGACCACGCGGCCGTTCAGCTCTTACGAAGACAGTGTTCACGCCAAGCTGGTAGCCGCCGGCAACGAAAAGGCCGCGGTTTGCAGCGATTGTCACGGCACCCACGATATGCGGCGAGTCTCCGACCCGCAGTCGCCGGTTTACAAAACCAACGTTCCCGCCACCTGCGCCAAGTGTCACGCCGCGCAAAAGGCGGAGTTCATGACGAGCATTCACGGGCAGGCGATCGCCAAGGGCAACTTGCATGCGCCGGTCTGCACCGATTGTCACAGCTCGCACATGATCAAGGACCCGAAGGACCCGGCCTCGACGGTTTCGTCGGAAAATCTGGTGACCAACACCTGCGCCCAGTGTCACGAGAACGTCAAGATGTCGCGTGAGTTCGGGGTCACTGGCGGTCGCGCCGGCAGCTATCTGGCCAGCTATCATGGTCTGGCGACGCTTCGCGGATCGAAGATTGCGGCCAACTGCGCCAGTTGTCACGGTGTGCACAACATTCTGCCTTCGCGCGATCCCAACTCAACCATTAACCCGGCGCATCTGGTCCAGACCTGCGGCAAGTGCCATCCCGGCGCCAACGCCAACTTCACTGCCAGCAAGATGCACCTCGACGCGCATGCCGCCGATATCGGCAGCAAGGCCGTCGCTCTCATCCGCCGCTTCTACCTGCTGATGATTTTCGCCACCATCGGCGGCATGCTCCTGCATAACGTCATCGTCATGCGGCGCAAACTGGTCGACATTCGCAACGGACATATCCACATCTCGGGCGGCGCCAGGAATGTGCTGCGCATGAGCTTCAACCAGCGCTTGCAGCACATGACCTTGCTCCTCAGCTTCTTCGTGCTAGTCGCCACCGGGTTCGCCCTCAAATATCCTGAATCCTGGATCAGCCTGCTCTTTTTTAACGAAGTGGTGCGCGGCACGCTGCATCGCATCGCCGGCGTGGTCCTCATGCTGGTCGGCATTTATCACCTCTATTACGTCTCCGCCACCAGGGAAGGCCGCAAGCTGGTCATGGATTTCCTTCCCGAGTGGAAGGACGTCACCGATACCAAGGATGCGTTGTTCTACTACCTGCGTCTGAGTGAGAACAGGCCCATGTTCAAGCGCTTTAGCTATGCCGAAAAAATGGAGTACTGGGCGCTGATCTGGGGCACTGTGATCATGGGTCTTACCGGCATCATGATGTGGGCCAAGGTGGAATTCGGCAATCACTTGCCTCGATGGGTCATCGATGTGGCCACCGCTGTTCATTTCTATGAAGCCATCCTGGCCTCATTGGCCATCCTAGTATGGCACTTCTACATGGTTATCTTCGATCCGGAAGTCTATCCCATGAACTGGGCGTGGTATGACGGCAAGATCACCTACGACCTGTACCAGTCGGAGCACCCGCTCGATGTGGAAACGCTGACCCAGGCAATCGAAGCGGAAGCGCGGGCGCAAGCCCAATTGCAAGCTGCGGCCGAAGCGAAGGAAGAAAATGTTTCCGGCCACTAAAGGTTGTTTCATGAACTCTGCTTGGGCCCGCTGCTGCCGGGCCGCGACGCGTACGGTCGCAACGGCGACATTTCTGCTGGCGCTCGGCGTGTTGCTTGCGCTCAGCGCGCCAGCCGCTGACACCTCGGGTCAGAACGATCTCTGCCTCGGCTGCCACGGCGAAAAGACGATGTCCACGAAGCACGGCGGCCGGACCATCTCGCTTTACGTGGATGCCAAGAAGTTCTCCTCTTCGGTGCACGGCCCGCTCGCCTGCACCAACTGCCATGCCGACCTTGAAGGTGTCGATTTTCCCCATCCCAAGCCGAAGAAAGTGCAGTGCGGCACCTGCCACGCGCAAGAGCAGGAAGAGCATGCCAAGTCATTGCACGGAAAAGCTGTTGCCCGCGGAGATCCGCTGGCTCCCCGCTGCGTCAACTGCCACGGCAATCACGACATTTTGCCGGTGAAGGACAAAAACTCGGCCGTCGCCCCAATGAAGATTCCGTTCGTCTGCGGACAGTGTCATCGTGAAGGCACGCCGGTGCAAACCCAGCGCCATATTGATGAGCACAACATCATCGAGAATTACACCGAGAGTATCCACGGCGAAGGATTGTTGAAAAAGGGCCTGGTCGTCGCCGCCAACTGCGCTTCGTGTCACACCGCCCACTCGATTCTGCCGCACACCGATCCCAAGTCTTCCATTGCACGCCGCAACATCGCGGCCACCTGCACCAAGTGCCACGCCGAAATCGAGCAGGTGCACCGCAAGACGATTCGCGGCGAGTTGTGGGAGAAGGAGGCCAACGTCCTTCCCGCCTGTGTCGACTGCCACCAGCCGCACAAGGTGCGTAACGTCTTCTACGCCCAGGGCATGGCTGATGCCGATTGCATGCGTTGCCACGCCAATCAGGCCCTCAAGGCAGCCAACGGCCGCTCCATGTATGTC
>Ga0335078_10002688_pt1 | contig 26770 bp, 17 predicted proteins | sample Lox_Sample_32_FD_206711 | JGI IMG/M metagenome (GOLD analysis project Ga0335078, IMG submission 206711) | Soil microbial communities from Loxahatchee National Wildlife Refuge, Florida, United States - Lox_Sample_3.2 | ecosystem: Environmental > Terrestrial > Soil > Wetlands | place: USA... | reverse complement strand
CGGACTCTCGGTCTTCTACGCGATCCTCGTTCTGGCGCGCAGCTGGTTCGGGCCCTTCAATCCCCACGTCGAGATTTCGCGCGACCCGTCGCACCTGCCGCTGTATGCGGCGTATTCGCTGTTGCGCATCACCATCGCTTACATCCTCTCGCTCGCCTTCACGCTGGTGTACGGGTACATCGCCGCATATAACCCGCGGGCCGAGCGCATCATGATTCCGGTGTTGGACATCCTGCAGTCGATTCCCGTGCTCAGCTTCCTGCCCGGCGTGATGCTGGCCATGGTGGCGCTCTTCCCGACGCGCCAGCTCGGCGTAGAGTTTGGCTCCATCGTGCTCATCTTCACCGGGCAGGTATGGAACATGGCGTTCAGCTTCTACGCGTCCCTGAAGGCAATTCCGAAGGAGCTCCGCGAAGCCACCATGGTGTACCGCTTTGGCTGGGTGCAGCGATTCCTGCAATTGGAGCTGCCGTACGCCGCCATCGGCCTGGTATGGAACTCGATGGTCTCGGTGGCGGGCGGATGGTTCTTTCTAATGGCTTGTGAGATGTTTCAGCTTGGGCAGCGGGACTTCCGGCTGCCCGGGCTCGGGTCGTACCTGCAGTCCGCGGCGAGCGCGGGCGACACAGGCGCAATCCTGTGGGGCCTGTCGGCAATGATTGCAGTGATCATTCTGCTCGACCAGTTCGTGTGGCGGCCGGCCATCGCGTGGTCGGAGAAATTCAAGTTCGAACAGGTTGAGGCCACTGCCGCGCCGGAATCGTGGTTGCTTAATCTGCTGCGGAAATCCCCGCTGTTGACCCGGGTACAGGAGCTGACGTTCGCTCCGCTGGAGGAGAAGTTGTGCCGCCGGACGGCCGAGCCGGCAACGCGGACTCCAGACCGGTCAGCGAGCAGGGTTGTTCTGGCGGTGATCGTGGCCGCGACGTTCTCCACGGCGATCGGCTACGGCGTGTTCGAAGGGGTCACCACGCTGCGCGGTATTTCGGGTTCTGCTTTGCTGACGACGATTGAGAGCGCGGGCGCAACCTTCACGCGCGTCGCAGTGGCGCTGATCGTCGCTTCGTTGTGGACCATTCCCGCAGGCGTGGCGATCGGGTTCAGTCCCCGGCTGGCGCGCATCGCTCAACCACTGGCGCAAATCGCGGCATCCGTTCCGGCGACGGCGCTATTCCCAGTGGTGCTGCTGGCGCTGATCCGGCTGGGTGGCGGACTCACCGCGGGATCGGTGCTGCTGATGCTGCTGGGCACGCAGTGGTACATCCTGTTCAACGTAATCGCCGGCGCGACGGCAATTCCCTCGGAGTTTCACGAGGTAGCGGAAATCTTCCGGTTCAGCCGTCTGGATACGTGGCGTACCGTGATCCTGCCCGGGATTTTCCCGTATCTTGTGACCGGGCTGGTGACGGCTTCGGGCGGTGCCTGGAACGCGAGCATCGTCGCCGAGTATTTCCACTTCCAGGGAAAGGTGCTGCAGACGTTCGGGCTGGGGGCGGAGATCAGTTCGGCGACCGATGCCGGAAATTATGCGGTGCTCCTGTTGTCCACCGTGGTGATGGCAACTCTGGTTGTGACGGTGAACCGGGCTCTTTGGCGGCCGCTGTACCACCTGGCGGAGACGCGCTACAAGCTGGAGGGGTGAGGCCGTTCAGCCGATGCGCCTTGCGCTGAGCACCAGATCAGGATCGAACACCGTTAGCATGTCGCCGGCGAAGCGGATACGCACAGCGCTGGCTCCAGCGGGATGAAATACGTGATCGCCGAGGTGGAACAGTCCACGGGGCGTTGTACCCAAGCGAGTGAATTGCAGCTGGTTTTGTACCACTGTCACCTCGATGCGATCCTTTGCTCCCTGACCAAATCCGTAGACGCCGCTTAAAGCAGTCATCTCCGCGTCAGTGAGCGGGGCGAGAGGCGGAGCTCCAGCGTCACCCAGCGACTCGAGATAACGCAGGACCGGTTCCGCCGCCGCTCCGCCGGCGCGTGCATGCGCCAGCAGAGGAATGCTGTGCGGACCGGGGATTTTCTGCGCGCCCGGCTGTGCCGCGATGAAGGCCTTAACAACACCAAGCTGTCCCAGCATGGCTGCTGAAAAAAGCGAAGGCCGCGCGCCGTGGAGGATCAGGTAGTCGGCAATCTCCCGGTTGCCGACGTGGGAGGCGGCGCCGAGGGCGCTCTCCCAGTCGCCGAATCCCCAGTCCCATACTGCCTTGGCCAGCGTGGGCCGGGCTTCCACCAGCTCTCGAACACGCTGCATGCTGAAATGCGACACTGTGACCATTTCGTGCACTAGTTCCGGAGGTTGCGAGGGAAACGTGGAGGGCAGACTGGCCTCCGGCGGCCCAGAGGCGGTGACTGCCGCGGACACGGGAAGCGCGAGCGATCCAAGCTGTACGACGGTTCGACGGGAAAGGGATTGAGGCATGAGTCATTATGCGGAAATGCCGCCGACCTATGGCGCGAGGAATAGATTAGCCATTAAGTCTTTATATTGCAATTGCTTGCAAGTTAAGATGAGGGGCCGATGCGGGACGAAAAGTCGGATACGATATGGGCAGCGAGGTCGGAGGCGGACCGTTGTGGGTCGTCAACATGATGGAACAAGTCCACCCCGACGTGGACTTGCTCCGGGAGGCGAATCAGGTGGGCGAGCACCCGGATATGGCCGTCCTCCATTTGCACCTGACCCAGTACAACGTAACGGGCCTGCAACGATGTGCCAATCGCAAGAAGATCGCGCTGCGGGCGAGGATGGCGCAAAATGGCCGCGTTGCCGATGACGCCATAACGTCCCGCCGCGGCTGTAGTCAGGTCCGCAACGACGGAGTCGGTCAGAGCATCGGCGAAACGGTCGAGGTCCGGGTTGCCGGTTTCGTTATCGAATCGGGTCACGGCCACCCGGGTCACTCGCGGTGGGGCGATAAGCCAGAGGCCCAGGGCGCCGAGGCCGAGAGCAAAAGAGGGGACCGCGATCAGGGCTGCGATCACCCATCGGCGATTCCGCCTGCGTGAGCGTGCCTCGGGGCCGCGGGCAACGGGCGCGATGAACTGATATCCACGTTTGGGAACCGTTCGCACGAAGCGGGGAGAGTCAGCCGCATCGCCAAGAGCAGCCCGGATCTGAGCGATGCAGAAATTCAGACCACGGTCGAAGTCAACGAACGTTTCGGCGCCCCACAATGCCTCGCGGAGCGATTCGCGGGTCACCAGGTCCCCCGGATGCGCGAGCAGCAGAGCGAGAACCTGAGCCGGCTGCGGCTGCAGGCGAACTGGAATGCCCTCGCGGCGGAGTTCATGGGTTGAGGGTTCAAACTCGAAAAGGCCGAATTGGAGGCGCGCAGCCGCGGATCCCGGAAACGGCTTCGTGGCTTTCGCGTCTATTGCTGTTGTCCCAGGAGCACGCCTCACCCCCCAATACTCGCACGCCGCGTGATGTAAGCCCACGAAGCAGACGGCCGTCAGTCGTGTTACTGGGGCTGCTGCTGGTGCTTTGCATTGTCCGGCTTTGGCTGATGCCGCTCGGCGAGAGCTTCTGGACAGACGAAGCCGGCACCGTGTTTGTGGTTCACCACGGCACGGAAGATCCCACGCTGGCGGTTGCACCCCAGGTGGCCGAATCCATCTATTTTGCCCTCCCGTGGATTGCGGAGAAGTTGGGAGGAGGCTCCGAGCTGGTGTACCGGCTGCCTTCGACATGCGCGATGCTCGCGGCATTGTTTGTCATCTTCCGTCTGGCCCGCCGGTTGATGCCGCCCCAGGCCGCCTGGTTCGTTTTGTTCGCCTGCCTGGCGATGCGTGGCTTCGATATTCAGGCAGATGACGCGCGGCCTTACGCTTTGGGCACGCTGGTGGCGGTTAGTACGGTGTGGTTCCTCGTTCGCTGGCTTGACGCGGGCAGATGGCGCGATGCTCTGCTGTTCGTGGCTGGCGGCGCATTGCTCTGGCGAGTGCAACTGATCTACTGGCCGTTTTATCTGGTCCTTGCCTTGTACGCCGGGGCGCGCATCGTGATGCACCATTCGGCGGTGCGATGGCCCTGGCCCACGGCGGCCTTTCTGGCACTGGCGCTGTTCGTTTGGCCCGCGGTTCCGGAGGCTCGGGCGCTCGCGATGAGTACGCAACAACACGTGATCGTCGCCATGCCAACGATGAGAAGCCTGCTGAGCGCCTGGGCGCCCGCCGTCTTAATCGCACTCAGTGTCCTGCTGATCGCATGGCCGGTCCGATGGATTCGGTTGCGGAAGGGAGAAAGTGCCGCGCCTTCCTCATGGGTTTTGATGGCAGCCTGGTGGTTGATTCCGCCTCTCGCCCTGTTCTCGTTTTCGAAGCTGACGGGCCAAAGTGTTTTCGCATCCCGGTACTACTCCCTGATGTTTCCGGGCGCGGCACTCGCCGGCACTGCTCTGGCCGCGCGCTATATCGATGCGCGGAGATGGACCGTGCTGGGTGCGATACTCGGCGGCGGCGTCCTGATCTTCCTCGGTCAATGGGACCGGCCGGCGCCGCGAGACTTTAACTACGATTGGCGCGCTGCGGCGCAGGCCGAGAAGCAGGACGCGCAGGCCGCGACGCCCGTGATTTGCGTGAGCCCGTTCGTCGAAGCGCAATCCCCGGCATGGCACCCCAACTACCCCTCCTCATCGTTTCTCTACGCTCCGTTCGTTGTCTATCCGGTGCAGGGCCGCGTGTACACGTTCCCGTTCGACATATCCCAGGCGGCAAAGACTTACGCGTACAGCCTGACCGGTACGACACTCGGGCCTGCCGGCGAGTTCCTCCTTTACGGATACAGACCGGCAGAGGAGCGCTGGCAGCAGTGGTTCCAGAAGCGACTGGCGCCGCGAGGATGGAGAAGCCGCAGCCTTGGGAACTTCGGCGAGGTGAACCTCGTCGAATTCAAGGCGCGACATTCTTAGTGAAGCGTGAAGTTGACGTCGACGTTGGTGACGACTTCCACGGGCTGGCCGTTGAGGAGTGTAGGCTTGTAAACCCACTGCTGGACGGCATCCTGCGCAGCCTGTGCGAGAGCCGGATCGCCGCTGACCAGATGAATCTCTTTAATGACGCCTTCCCGGGCGATGATCACCTGAAATCGTACGGTTCCCTGAATGTGCGCCTTCTTCGCCTCTTCCGGGTACACGGGCACAACCTTGCGGATTAGGTTCGCAGCCTGCACATTGCCGCCGACGCGAATCCGCGCCGGGGTTCGGGGTCTGGGTTGCTCTGTCGCAGGCGGGGGCGGGGGCGCCGGCTCTCCAGTCTGTCCAGGTGTGCCGTTGCTTTTCTTCGCTTCCACCGATTTCCTTACCCAGTCGTCGGCGAGGGCGATGTCGGATTGGTACTGCTCCGCCGTGTCCGCGAGTGAAGCGCGCTCGCGAATGAGCAGATTCATGTATATCAGCGCATCGACATATTCAGGATCGATGTCGATGGCCCGCTGGAGGTTTTCGATTCCGTCGCTGACCAGAGACAATGACGCCCGTAGCTTTTGGCGGATGCCTGGGCTCGCTATGGGCCGATCATCGTCGGGTTTCATTCCAGCCTCGTCCAGGGCCGCCTTCCACTGTGGATACCACTTCATCCACTCGATGAGCCCGAGAGTGTACAGAATCTCCTTGTTCCGCGGCTCGGCGGGCAGCAGCTTCAGGTACCAGGACCGCGCACCGTCCAGATGCCTGTATTTTTCGCCCTGATCCGTGACGCCTAACGCCTCGGAGTATTCCAGCGATGCCAGATACTGGAATGCCGGCTCGTTGTCGGCATCCAGCTTCAGCACTTGCTCATACTCGGCGTGCGCCTTGGCGGCGAAGGCGAGATTGTCCGCACTCTGCGCCCCGGGGATGTACTGGACGAAGTACGAAGTCGCCAGATACAGATGGGCCTTGACGTTGGAAGGGTCGAGCTGAACGGCCTTCTGGAAGTCATCCGCGGCATCGCCGTATCGAGCCGCCTTGAACTCCGCGGCGCCCCGCCTCAGCCACGTGGTCGCATCGTCCGCCGGCGGCGATTGCTGCTGGGCGAGCAACAAACACCCGGAAGCGAGCAGAACCATGCCGAGGGGATGCAGGTACAGCATCCAGGAATTAGACCACAACGGGAAGCCGGGCGCCACAGGCCGCTGCGATGTCGCTGACGTAGAATCAAGGTGCCATGGCGCGGTTCAATGGGGTGGATTATCTGCACATCGATTCGCTGTTCAGCGAGCAGGAGCTGCTGGTGCGCCAGACCGCACGGCAGTTTGTGGACGAGCGCGTCGCGCCGCTGATTCGCGATTGCTTCCGCGACGCGCGCTTCCCGAAGGAGCTCATCCCTGAGATGGGCGAAATGGGATTCCTCGGAGCGAATCTGGAAGGCTACGGCTGCGCGGGGATGTCCAACGTGGAGTACGGCCTCATCATGCAGGAACTGGAACGCGGCGATTCCGGTCTGCGCAGCTTCGTTTCGGTGCAGGGCGCGCTGGTGATGTATCCGATTCTGACCTACGGGTCGGAGGAACAGAAACAGGCCTGGCTGCCGAAACTGCAAACCGGCGAGGCGATCGGTTGCTTCGGGCTGACCGAGCCCGGATTTGGGTCGAACCCGGCCGGGATGATCACGCGTGCGAGCCGTGAAGCCGATTGCTGGGTGCTGAATGGCGAGAAGACATGGATCACCAACGGTTCGGTTGCGGACGTGGCAGTGGTCTGGGCACGGACCGGCGAGGGAATCCGTGGTTTTCTGGTGGAGCGCGGCACGCCAGGATACAGCACATCGGAAATTCACGGAAAGCTGTCAATGCGCGCGTCGGTGACGTCCAGCCTGTCGTTCTCCGATTGCCGCATCCCCGACACGAACCTGCTGCCGGGGGCGAGAGGGCTGCGTGCGCCGCTCGGCTGCCTCACACAGGCGCGGTACGGGATCGGTTGGGGGGTGCTTGGCGCGGCCATGGATTGCTACGAAACCGCCCGCCAATACTCGCTCCTGCGGAAACAGTTCGACGAAAGGCCCATCGCCTCGCACCAGCTCGTGCAGGAAAAGCTGGCATGGATGATCACCGAAATCACGAAGGCGCAGCTTTTGGCCATTCAGGTGGGGCGGCTAAAGGACGAGGGCCGCGCCGATCCGGCTCACGTCTCTATGCTCAAGCGGAACAACGTGGCCATTGCGCTGGAGTGCGCGCGGCTGAGCCGCGATCTCCTGGGCGCCAACGGCATCGTGGACGAGTATCCGATTATGCGCCATATGTGCAATCTGGAAACTGTGAAGACGTACGAGGGCACGGATCATATTCACGCGCTCGTGATCGGAGAGCGTGTGACCGGCGTACCCGCGTACCGGTAACGGTTGTATCGCCGCCCGACGCGCTACGGAAACCGCTTCGAACTACTGTACCGTGAGGCTAATGGTGGTTGTCGCTGTCAGGCTGCCGGATGTGCCGGTGACGGTGATCGTCGAGTGTCCCACCGGCGCGGACCGCGAAGGCGAAATGGTCAGAATCAGCGAATAGGGCGCGGGCCCGGCGCTCCACGTATAGCCGGTCCCGACAGGAAAGCCGGACAGGCTCACGTTCACTGTCTTGTTGAAGCCGTTGTGTTCGGTGAGGGTGATTGTCGAACTCCCTTTACTTCCTCGAGCGATAGTCAGCGACGATGGCGACGCTGAGAGCGTAAATCCCGGCGGTGTTGAGGCCGCGATTGTCAGGGAGATGGTCACTTTGCTGGTTAACGATCCAGACGTCCCGGTGACCGTGACGGAATAGGTTCCGGGGGTGGCGGTAGTGCTCACGCCGAAGTTCAATTGTATGCTGCGGCTCGAAGCGGTTCCCCAGGTCGCGGTGACTCCTGAAGGCACGCTGGAGACCGAGACGCTTACGGAACCCGAGAAGCCGGTCTGAGGAACCAGGGTAATTGTGCTCGATCCGTTGCCCCCCTGCGCGATACTCAGTGCCGAGGGCGACGCGGTGAGAGAGAAGCCGGCCACCGAGCCTACGGTAAGGCTGATCGTGGTACTGGCGTGCAGGCTGCCGGAGGTTCCGTTGATGGTCACCGTATAGATTCCAGGCGCTGCCGAAGCAGAGGAACTCAATGTGAGAAGACTGCTTGTAACCGCGCTGGCCGGGCTGAATGATGCCGTAACGCCCGAGGGGAGCCCGGAGGCACTGAGGCTCACCGATCCAGTGAATCCGTTCTGCGGATTCACATTGATGGTGCTGGTTCCACTGCCGCCCGGCGTGAATGAGATGGTGGATGCGGAAGAGGAAAGGCTGAACGCGGGTACGCTGGCCGCGCCGGTCAAATCGTTGATAAGCGATTGGCCTTTCGGCGTGCCCCAGCCAGTAGCCAGATCAAAGCCGGTGACCGCGGCGTAACCGTTGCTGCCGGTGGTAATGTCATGCAGATCGCTCGCGTAGTGCGAGCCGAGGCCAAGAGAATAGATAGTGGGGTTCAGGAAGCCGACCGAGGCTTTTCCTCCCGCTCCAGCCTGCTGATTCGCCAGCGCGGTGAATCCGGCCCACAGGGGCGCCGCGGCGCTGGTGCCGCCGATGGCGTACTCCTGTCCGTTATCGGCAATCAGGAACGATTGAATATCGGCCAGCAGAGCTACATCGGGGATGTTGCGCATTGTTGCAGAACCGCCCGAAGCGGCCAAATTAACGTTCTTCTGATAGCTCGGTATGGGCCACACCGTGCTGACTCCTCCGCCGCCGTCGGACCATGTCGTTTCGGATTGCCACGGCCCACCAGGCCCTGAGGTGGTCAGACTTGTTCCGCCGACCACGGTTACGTTGGGGTCGTCGGCGGGCGGCATGATCGTACCGTGATAAGCGCCGCTATCGCCCGATGCCTGGTAGAGCGACTGGCCCTGGATGATCATCTCACTGAAGATCTGTTCCGTCGTCGCGTTGGTTGGGCTGAACGTCCACGAGGAACTCAACTGGTGAGCCAGATTGTCGGTGGCCATCCGATTCAGCACGTCATTCGGGCTATTTCCTTCGTAAACGATGATGGAAGCGCCCGGCGCCATGTAGGCGGCCATCATGATGTCCAGGGTGACTTCGTCGTTGGCGCTTCCCGGATTGCCGCTAAAACCGTCGAGCAGAACGGTTCTGACTGGCACGGGGGAAAGCCCGGCCTGCTTGAAATTGGCGGTGACATCGGAGGCGTAGAACCCATCGAACTCCAGCAGTCCGACCGATTGCCCAGCGCCGTTCAGCGTTACGCCAGGAGCGTACGCCTCACGATAGTCTCCGCCGATAAACAAGCCGCCGGGACCTGAGCCGGTTGTCAGTGGCGATGCAGTTCGGAGCGGCTGCGTGCGCAGATCCATCGGCCGCGGCACGGAGAAGTTATCCAGTCCGCTGATATCCAGAACCTCGACGTCCGCATCAAGAGATGGCTCGCGATCGGGCGAGAAAAACTCGCCGCGCGACGGGTGGCTCCAGCGCACCATGTTCACATGGAACGTTCGCTCGACGGCGGCCGCCGGTCCGCGAACGTCGAGGATCATCCGGTTTGTATGCGTGCTCGTTATCTCGAAGCCGCGGGCCACGAAGAATGCGGCCAATCTCTCGTAATCCGCCGCAGCCGGGCCGAAGCGCTCAGTGAACTGCGCCGCAGTCAGGTAGTGACGGTAATTCGGGCTTGCCGGATCGGCAATCTGCTCCACCAGAGCCGCGAGCTCCGGCTGATTTCGAAGAGGCAGACCAATGGACAGCTCAAGTTGTCTGGATTGCTCCACTGGCCCAAGGGCGCGGGACGAGGCAACCGCAGCCGGTACGTGGCCGCTCAAAAGCTGCCCGGCCGAACTCGGAATGAAGGAGAACAAACTGGCGGCAATGAGCGCCGCGGCGGAATGAATCCTGTTCGGGATGTGCATGTGCGGAGTCCTGGCGTGCTTTCTACGCTTGACTCTCTACATATCGGCACGCCCCGCATTTTCGCCGACAGCAAACCAACCTGGTCCCGATTCGGGCAAAGGACTTAGCCTAGTAACATGGGAAGTTTAGACGTCAATCTGTGGAGTTCCTCCGAACACGCTCTGCGGTACCTCGAACGCGCCGATACTATTCCTCACCGCGCTGAAGGCGAGGCGACGCTGCTGGATTTTCTGCCTGCGCGGATCGGTCGCGTGCTCGATCTGGGTACCGGCGACGGACGGCTGCTGGCACTGGTAAAGCGGGCGCGGCCCCAGGCGAGCGCCGTGGCAGTGGACTTTAATGTCGAGATGCTGGCGCGCCTCGGCGAACGCTTCGCCGAGGACACCGGCGTGCAGGCGATTCGGCACGACATGAGCAATCCGCTTCCGGCCCTCGGCAGGTTCGACGCCGTGGTCTCCAGCTTCGCCATTCATCACGTCAGCCATGAACGCAAGCGCGCGCTCTACGGCGAAATCTTCAGGGCGCTGGAGCCGGGCGGCGTATTTCTCAATCTGGAACACGTGGCATCGCCCACCGAAGCGCTCCACCAGCGCTTCAACGACGCGATCGGCGTGCGTCCCGGCGAGGAAGACCCTTCGAACAAGCTGCTCGATGTGGAAACCCAGCTTATCTGGCTGCGAGAGATCGGCTTTGGCGACGTCGATTGTTCCTGGAAATGGCTGGAGCTGGCGCTGCTGGTTGCGACGAGGTGATACGCTCTGTGTCATGTGCATACCGCGAATCGCCGCGGGCGTTCTGTTTGCCGCCTGCGCATGGGCCCAGCAGCCCCCCTATCTGAATCCCGGCCTTCCGATCGATCAGCGCGCCGACGACCTCGTCGGCCGCATGACTCTCGAAGAGAAAGCTTCGCAGCTGGTGAATCAATCGCGCGCGATTCCGCGGCTCGGCGTTCCCCAGTACGACTGGTGGAGTGAAGCGCTGCACGGCGTTGCCTTCGGGACAGCCACTGTGTTTCCGGAGCCCATCGGGCTGGCGGCTTCCTTTGACACGCCGCTGATTCATGAAATGGCGGTGGTGATCGGCACCGAGGCGCGGGCGAAGCACAATTTGGCGGTCCGGGCGGGCCGGCGGCAGATCATGGAAGGTTTGGATTTCTGGGCGCCGAATATCAATATCTTCCGGGACCCCCGCTGGGGGCGCGGCCAGGAAACGTACGGCGAAGATCCGTTTCTCACCGGACGCATGGGTGTTGCCTTCGTCACGGGCATGCAGGGCGACGATCCGAGATATCTGCGCGTCATCTCCACGCCCAAGCACTACGCCGTCCACAGCGGGCCGGAGCCGCTGCGGCACTCCATTGACGTGAAGGTATCGAAGCACGACGAAGAGGACACATATCTCCCGGCATTCCGCGCCACCGTCGTGGAGGGCAAAGCCGGGTCGGTCATGTGCGCGTACAACAGCGTTGACGGTCAGCCCGCGTGCGCCAGCGATTTTCTGCTGAAGGATCAGCTCCGCGATAAGTGGAAGTTTGGCGGGTACGTGGTGTCGGATTGCGGCGCGATTGGCGACATTCACAGCGGGCACCATTACGTACAGACTCCGGCGGAAGCCGCGGCGGTCTCGGTAAAAGCCGGCATGGATAATGAGTGCGTCGATTTCTTCGCACCCGTGCGCGACAACTCGGACTATGTGAAGTACATTGACGCGGTGAAACAGGGTTTGATGAGCGAGAAAGATCTCGATGCCGCGGTAAAGCGGCTGGTCCGGGCGCGAATCGCCCTCGGCGAGTTCGATCCGCCGGAGATGGTGAAATACGCTCAGACGCCGGACTCGGAAAACGACAGCGAAGCGCACCGGCAACTAGCCCTGAAAGTGGCGCGCGAAACCATGGTGCTGCTCAGGAACGACGGCACTTTGCCTCTGAAGGCAGACGTGAAGAAGATTGCCGTCGTGGGTCCGCTGGCCGATCAGATTCGCGTGCTGGAGGGCAATTACAACGGCACGCCCTCGCGGGCGATCACCGCACTCGACGGCATTCGTGGGCAGTTCGGGAACGCGCGGGTAACCTTTGAGCCCGGCACCGAATTCCTGCGCCCGGACCTGCCGGTGGCGACTGAGGCGCTCACCACCGATGACGGTAGCCCGGGAGTGACTGTGGAGTTCTTCAAAAACGGCAAAATCGAAGGCAAGCCAGACCTGGCACGGGTTGACAGGAACATCGAGATGGACTTCGACCATCCCGGCATGCCCGCAGGCTTCACCACCGCCGCAGCGCGCTGGACCGGCTGGCTTACCGCTCCTGAGTCGGGCACCTGGGAGATAGCACTAAATGGTGCACGCAACCACATGTATCTTGACGGCAAGTTGGTTATCGACGGCAGCGCAGCTGAGTGGCCGCAAAAAAAGACTCTCACTCTCACGCTGAAGAAGGGCGAGAAGCACGCCCTGAGAGTGGACGAAGCGTGGCCCATGGGATTGTTCCAGACGCTGGCCTGGCGGCGCGTGGTTCCCGATGCGCTTGAGCGCGCCGTGGCCGCCGCAAAGCAGGCGGATGTAATCGTCGCGGTGGTGGGCATCACCTCCGATCTCGAGGGGGAGGAGATGGACGTTAATCTGCCCGGCTTCAAGGGCGGCGACCGCACCAGTCTGGACATTCCCGGACAGGAGGAAAATCTGCTCGAAGCGTTGGGGGCGACAGGCCGACCGCTGGTGGTGGTGCTCATGAACGGCAGCGCGCTTTCGGTGAACTGGGCAAACGCACACGCCAACGCGGTTCTGGACGCATGGTACGCGGGCGAGGAGGGTGGCGCTGCAATCGCGGAAACATTAGCCGGGGTCAACAATCCCGCCGGAAGGCTGGCGGTGACTTTCTATAAGGGCGTCGACCAGTTGCCCGAGTTCACGGATTACTCGATGAAGGAGCGGACCTATCGGTACTTTCATGGCCAGGCGCTTTTTCCTTTCGGCTACGGGCTGAGTTATTCGAAGTTCGAGTACGGAAAGGTGCGACTCTCTTCCACCACTTTGCCGGCGGGTCGTCCACTTCGCGTCGAGGCCGAAGTGAAGAACGTCAGCGGCCCCGCAGGCGACGAGGTCGTCGAACTCTATCTGGAGTTTCCGCAATTGCCGGGCGCTCCCATTCGCGCTCTGCGCGGGTTCCAACGGATACACCTGGCGGCTGGAGAGTCGCGTCACGTCGAGTTTAATCTGCAACCGCGCGATCTCAGCATGGTGAATGAAGCCGGTGATCGCCTGGTCGCTGCCGGGGCCTACCGCGTCAGCGTAGGCGGAGGGCAACCGGGCATGGGGGCGGCTACAGCCGAAACTCAATTCAATGTCACTGGGGAACAAAAGCTTCCGGAATAGAACGCTGGAACGCTGCGGTATCCTGTTAGGAACTTTCGGACGCAAAAGATAATTCGGGCGAAGGAGACTGCATGAACAGGCGTACATTCGCCCGCTGTGTCGCGGCCGGCTCGGCCGTTTGTCTGACAGGCACCGGAATGGCCGGATTGGAAGAAGATCCCGCCCTCAAAGCACCATCGACGCTCACTCCGGCCACTTGGCCGCGTGAGGTAGCCGGCATTCGCATCGCCGATAGCCGTTTTGTCGCCTTGGCCATGAAGACCCTCCTCGCCGATTCACCCGCATGGCTGGTCAATCACGCGGCGAGGACCTTCTACTTCGGCGCGCTTTATGGCCAGGCAAGCAAGCAGACATTCGACTCTGAGCTGCTCTTTTTGGCATGCGCGCTTCACGATCTCGGGCTGACCGAGGCGCACATGGGCGAGCTTCCCTTCGAGATTCAGGGCGCGCAGGCGGCCAGGAAGCTGCTGACCGAGGCCGGGCTCGGCGCCGATCGGGTGGAGATCGTGTGGGATGGGATTGCCATGCATCCGTCGCCGATCTCCGATTTCAAGCGGCCCGAGATCGCGCTGGTCGGCGAGGGTGCAGCGATCGATGTGGTGGGCGCGGATCTCGACTCATTCACAAACGATCAGATTGGAGCCGTGCTGACCGCCTTTCCGCGGCTGGGATTCAAACGCCGCTTCGTCGAAGGTTGCGCGAATGTGGTGCGCCGTTATCCCCGTGGAGCCGGCCGCAGCTTCATGCGCGACATCGGCGAGCGTGAAGTGCCGGGCTTCCAACCGCGTAACATCTGCGATGCAATCGCGCGGTCAGCGTTCGCGGATTGAAGCTCCCTGACGGAACGTTAGCGCCGCGATATCGTAGTTAGCAGTGTGATCCAGGATATCCGCTATGCCCTGCGGACCCTGCGCGCCAACCCAGGGTTCACCGCGGTGGCCGTGGTTGCGCTCGCTCTAGGCATCGGCGCCAACAGCGCCATCTTCAGCATGGTTAGCGCGGTGCTGCTCCGCCCCATGCCTTTGCGCAACATCGATCGCGTGGTAAGTATCTGGGAGACCAACTCCAGGATCGGTTTGCCCATGGCGGTGACGTCGGAAGCCAACTACTTCGACTGGAAGCGCCAGAGCCGCTCATTCGAGAGCATGGGGGCTGCGTTCGCGCTCCCCGATTACGGCGTGAACGTGCTGCATGGAAGGGCTCCCGAGCACGTGCCTGCCGGCAAAGCCACGGCCGGCTTTTTCGATGCGCTGGGAATGCAAGCGTTGTTCGGCCGCGAGTTCACTGCCGAAGAAGATCGGCCTGGCGGTCCCGGAGCAGCGATGGTCAGCGAGGGCTTCTGGAGGACCGAACTGCATGGCGATTCGGGCGTGATTGGACGGCGGCTGAATGTCGACGGATTGCCACGCACGATTGTGGGTGTTCTGCCACAGGAGAAAACCATGTTCTTCGGGCGGATCGACGTGTGGACGCCGCTGGCCATGGACCCCAACAGCACCGAACGGACCGCTCGTAATCGCGGAGTCCTGGCGCGGCTGAAACCGGGTGTGACCGTGGAACAGGCGCAGGCGGAGATGGTGGCCATCGAGAATCGGCTGGCGCGCGAATACCCGGCAGCGGATGAAGGCTGGGGGATCAGAGTCATCCCGGTGAATCGCCTGGTCACCGGGTTTGTGGGTCAGCCGCTGATGATCCTGCTGGGTGCGGTCGGCTTGCTGCTCTTGCTGGCCTGCGCCAACGTCGCGAACCTGCTGCTGGCGCGTGCCGCGGTTCGGCAACGCGAAATTGCCGTGCGGGCCGCACTCGGCGCGGGGCGAATGCGAATCATCCGGCAGCTCCTCACGGAGAGCGTGCTGCTCGCGCTGATCGGGGGCGCGTGCGGCCTGCTCCTCGCCGAATGTTGCATCCGCCCGATTCGCGCCATCATCCCCGATCAGCTTTCGTTGCTGCAGCAGATGAGCATCGACGGCCGCGTGCTGGTCTTCACTTCCGCGGTGGCGCTGTTCACCGGGTTGGTGTTTGGCCTGGCCCCGGCCATCCGCACGTCAACGGGGGACCTTAACGACGCGCTCCGTTCCACCGGACGAACGCTGGCGGGCGGCGGGCAGCGAATCCGCGACATGCTGGTGGCGGCCGAAATCGCATTGGCGCTGATTCTGGCCGTCGCGGCTGGCCTGCTTTCACATAGCTTCGTGCGATTGATGTCGGTAGATCCGGGGTTCAGTCCGGGTGGCGTCCTGACCATGCAGCTCGAAGTTCCTGTCGCGCGCTATCCGGAACCGCAGAAGCGCGCCGAGTTCTATCGAAACGTGGTCGATCGCGTGCGTGCGCTGCCGGGAGTGGAATCGGCGGGAGCCATCCAGCTTCTTCCTTTTCGCCAAACGTTCCTGAACAGCCGGATCGGTCTGCAGATGTATCGAATACCGGCCCTGCCCACGCCGCGCGCGGGGCATGAGCTGAACGCCGATTTCCGAGTCGTGACTCCAGGATACTTTTCCACGATGGGTATCCCTCTTCACGCGGGAAGGGACTTCGACGCCCGCGATACCTCGGCCAGCCGGAGGGTCGTGGTGGTGAACGAGGCGATGGCCCGGCAGCATTATGGCGGCTCAGCCGTCGGCAAGGACCTGTTCCTTCCGCCATGGAACGCGCCCGCTCGCGAGATCGTTGGCGTGATAGCGGACGCAAAGCTATATGGTTTGGATCAGTCGGCGGAGCCGGCGGTTTACGTGCCGCATGCACAGGCGCCGAGCGAAATGATGACACTGGTAGTGCATAGCCGTCTTGAGGCGGGGCCGCTTTCGGCGGCCATTCGCCGGGAAGTCGAAGCGATTGATCCCGAGCAGCCGGTGGCTGACGTGTGTGTCATGAATGATGTTATCGGCAACTCAACCATCCTGCGCCGGGTAGCCATGGTGTTGATTGGCGTATTCGCCGCGCTGGCCCTGGTGCTGGCGACAGTGGGCACGTATGGACTGACGGCTTACTCTGTGAGCCAGCGCACGCACGAGATCGGCCTACGCATGGCCCTCGGTGCGCGAGGTGTTGACGTGTTGCGGGCGATCATGGGACGCGCGGCGGCAGTCGCTTTGGCAGGCGTGGCGTTGGGGGCGGCCGGCGCGTTGGGAGCGGCGCGCGCGTTGAAAAGTCTCCTGTTCGGCGTCGGCATCGGCGATCCCCTCGTTTTGGCCGGCGTGCCGGCGGTGTTGTTAGCCGTCGCAGTGGTGGCGAGCTGGATTCCCGCGCGGCGAGCCACGCGCGTGGACCCCATGGAGGCGCTTCGCTACGACTAACGAACCTGCTCGAGTACGATGCCATGGTTGGCATCATTGGTGGGCCGTGGTGGAGATAAGAAGCCTGCGGGATTCACCGGCGCTTCCGGAGGCTGCTCAGACGACTGCTCGTATGACGTGAGAGCTGGCGGGATCGCGTCCGGTTCCAGCAGCCAGACGCTGCGCCCAGGGTAGTAGTGAATTAGTCTTTCGTCCTCGCCGGGACAGAGATCCACGGCCATGATAACGCGCTGGCTATCGATGTCGGCGCCGTTATGAATCCACTCGCTGTAGGCATGCTGCGGCCAGTATCGCACGAAAACGAGCTGTTTTCCGGGCGCCTGCTGCAACTGTGCCTGTATGGCGATGCGGCGATCGGGGTCGCCATGCGCGGCCAAATCCCAGGCGCCGAACTCGCTCACGGCGTTAATCATCCGTTCGTCGCCAACAGCCTGCAGGCCATACCAGAAAAGGAAGTGCGCTGCGCACAACATGACAATCCATCGCACGGCGAGCTGGCTGCGCGCACTCAACCTCTCCAGACCCGCGACGGCCGCCAGCAGCACCAGGCATGCCGCTGCCGCGACGTAATGCGGAAAGAAGTACGGGTAGAAGTTCGAGCCGATGGCGAAACCCGTGACCGTGAGTGCCACCCACGCGTAGCGGGCGCGCCGCAGAAGCAACAGGAAGAAAGGGATCGCAAGGTAGAGCGGCGGGAGCAGGAAGAATCGCGTGAACGGGAGGCGCGCGTAAAGGCGTACGAGAAAGCCCGGCGTCGTGTCGTGGGCCGCTTTCTGGCCTTCGTAGTAAAGTTGCTGGTCGATATTGAGAGGGTCGTGCGGTACCGGATCGGACTGGAAGGTAAATGTGGTAGGCACGCCGTGCTGATAGCGGCTGAGCTGATAGGGGAGCGTGGTCCAGCTTCCCGTGACCGCGTGATTGTGGAAAGCGAGGAGAGCGACGGCCGGCGCGACAAAGAGCGCCGCAATCGCCAGGAGCCCCCCGAGTCGGCGCACCGAAGGCAGCAGGAAAAGCAGGACCGCAAGGTCGAGGATTACAGACTCGTACGGACGTGAGAGCATCTGAAGGCCGACCCCGAGGCCGAGCGCGATGGCATCCCGAATATGCCGATGGTCGCGCAGGCGAGGCAACGCGCCGAAGGCAAGGCACCCGGCGCAGGCCGAGACTGCCCCGCCCCAGTAGCAGTTCGTCCAGTAACAGAGCGGGCCGAAAGTGCAGACGGCGAGCAGGCCGCCGACCAGCGCCCACCCGGGTGTGACCCATCCCCGCAGCATCCAGTAGCAGAGCGCGCAGAACAACCCGGAGGAGAGGAGCACGCCCGCCCAGGGTGACTGAAAAACGACCTGCCCGAACGCGAGCGCGAGCGCAGGACCAATCGGGTAAATAGAACTGTACGCCGGCTGCTGAAGAACGAAATTCCATTCGAAGAACTGGTGCAGCGGGTGCGTTGGGTTCGCGAGGCGGAAGTGAGCCAGCGTGTCGGAGAGCAGCAGATAACTGAAATCGTCGGCGCCGCGCGGAGCAGGGACAGGGGCGGCCGGCGACAGCGCGAGACGTAACGCGATGGCCAGCGCCGCGAGGAAGAGCATGCACCAGCCGGTGCGAACGGCGAATCGGACGGCGAGCGGTTCGAGGCGCGCGTGCCCCAGAACCAGGATGACCAGCAAGCCCGCCAGAGCGATCTCGATAAAGTCCGCCGCGCCAAAGCCGATGGGATTATGCAGTGGCAGAAACGAGCGAAAGAGATGAAAGATATACATTGCCCGGCTACTTCCCGAACCAGTGCAGCGGAGCTTCGGTTAGCCAGGGCAGATAGGTGATCAGCAGAACGCTCAGGAACAGGATGCCGAGAAACGGCAGCGTGGCCCACATAAGGTACACCATGGACTTCTTGAAGCGATATGCCGCCAGAAACAGGTTGATGCCGACCGGCGGGTGAAGATAGCCCAGCTCCAGATTCGCGATAAAGATGATTCCCATCTGGACAGGATGAATCCCGTAGAGCGCGGCGAGCGGTTTCAGCAACGGCACCACGACAAGAATTGCCGCGAAGACATCCATCAACGCGCCCACCACCAGCAGCGCCACGTTCAGCACCAGCAGAAACAGGATCTTCGAGTGGATGGTGCTCTGTACCCAATCGATGATATGCGCGGGCACTTCGGCGTCCACCAGATAGTTGGTGAACCCCAGCGCCACGCCCATGATCAGCAGGACGCCGCCGACGATGGTGGCGCACTCCACAAACACCTTGTCGTAATCGCGAACGATCTTCAGGTCGCGATAAACAAATGCCTCTACGACGAATGCCACAAAGGCGGTGAGCGCGGCCGCCTCGGTGAGCGTGCCGAAGCCCCCGAAGATCCCCACGATCATGATTCCCGGGATGAGCAGCTCCCACTTCGCTTCCCACAGTGCCGCCACGGCCTCGCGCGGGGAAAACGGCTCCCGCACCGCATCGCAACGCAAGCCTTCGTAGATGCCCATCGCCGCCACCAGCGAAACCATCAGCAGAAGCGGAAGAATCCCGCCTATAAAAAGCTGATCGATGGGCGTCTGCGAATAGACGCAGTAGAGAATGGTTGGCACGCTGGTAGGGAACAGCAGGCCGAGCGATCCCGACGAGGTCAACAGGCCGATGGAGAACTTCTCCGGATATCGCGTGCGCACGAGCACGGGTACAAGCAGACCGCCGATAGAAAGAATAGTCAGGCCCGAGCCGGCCCAGGTGAACACGGTGCAGATGAGCACCGTGACCAGCGCCAGGCCGCCCGGCATCCACGAAAACAGCGCCGTGAAAACGCGCAGCAGACGCTTCGTCGCGCCGCCCTGCACCATGAAGTACCCGGCCAGCGTGAACAGCGGAATCGACGGCAGCAGCGGCGAGGCCACCAGGCGATACATCTCCACCGGTACCGAGGCTACCGGGGTGGCGCTGTTCCAGAACAGCAGCAACGCGAACCCGCCAAAGACCGCGAAGATCGGCAAACCCAGCAACGCGGCGGCGAACATCACCCCAATGCCGAGCCAAAACACAGTCGGCTGGCCAGCAGGAATCCAGTAACAGAGCGCCGCCGGAGCCAGTACGCCAAGCAGTGCGATGGCTCGCGCGCGCCATGGTCCCGCCAGCCAGATGGCTCGCAGCGCGATGGCGCCGAAACCCACCGGCATGATGAGGATGAACCACCACCGCGGCAATCCCGGAAGCAGCATGCCGCCGGCATCGCGCTCGCTCGCAACGAAAGTCCAGCTTGCCTTCGCCAGCGATGTCGCCACAGCCGTCAGCATGAAGGCGGTGAACACCGCGACGTACGGCCGAATGCGCTCGGGCAGAAAGGTACTGGAAGACAGCGCCAGCAGACGGCCAGAGCGCGAGGCCAGCGCCGCGCCCAGCAACCCCACCCACAGTGTGAGTTGCTGAACGAACATGGGCGACGCGGGGATGCCAGGCACGTGGAAGGTCCGCGTGACCATCTCAGACACCGGCAACAGCATCATCAGGGACAGCGCGATTACCGAAAGGCTGTCCTCTGCCACCACATACCACTTGCGCCGCTCAACGGGGGCAGGCTGGAGTTCGGGTGTCACCGGTGGGTTGTTAGCTTACGTGGGGTGCTTTTCTTCGGCGCGGCACCCGAATGGGCGGCGCGATACTGCTGGCAGAGGCTCTTCACCTGATCGAACAGAGACGCGGGCATCGCGCCGCCGCGCAGAGCCGGCCATAATTTCTGCTCGATCAGCTCGCGCCACTGGGCCGCGGCGTTCGCATCGGCATGCACCACGTTGAGCCCGAGCGTCTGCATCATGCCGATGGAATTGTCTTCCATGCGGCGGATCTCCTGGCGAATCTCAGCGCCGGAATCGTGAGCGATGGAAAGCAACTGCGGGCGGGCGCCGGCGGGTATCTGATCCCATGTCTGCTTCGACACCAGCGTCGCCCCGGAAAGGGGAGCGAATTTCACGTCCAGCATGTTGCGCGCGCCACCGAACCATTGGCTGGCGAGGGCCACCATGGGCGGCGCTTCGAAGGCATCGATCAGGCCGGTTTGCAACCCCGTCAGAATGTCGGTGGTGGCAAGCGAAACGGGCTGAAACCCGTCCCTCTTGAACAGCTCAAAATCGGCCGTGTCGCCCTGCAGCACGCACAACTTCAGGCGCCTGAAATCGTCGGGCGTTGTGGCGGGACGTTTCGAGAACAGATGCACCCAGCCAGTATCGCCCCAGTTCAGTACGACGTAGCCTCGCGCGTCCAGAGCCTTCTCGAGCTGCGGACCGATGCGATCGCGGACATAGTCGAGTTCGTCCCAGGAGTTATACATCATGGGAATCTGCAGGGCGGAATCCGACCCATCGATTCCACTGAGCCCAGCGCCGGAGATAGCCACGGCCTGCAGCGCGCCGATACGCATCTTCTGAACCATTTCGGGCTCGTCGCCCTGCTCGCCGCCGGGGTAGACCTTTAGCTCGACTTTGCCGCCGGACGCCTTCTTCCATTTCTCGCCCATGTCGAGAATCAACTGATGCCAGCGCGAATTGCGCGGGGCGAGCGTTCCCAAACGAATGACCGTCGTCTGCGCGGAGACGGCACACACGAGCAGAAGGAATGCAACGGGAGTGCGTAACATGTGGCTTCCACATATTAATACGTTCGCGGCGGCCCAACGAGTTCAAACGTCCGCGTCGCTTCGGCTATACTCGGGCGGTGAAGCGAATCCTCCGGGCGGTTCTTATCGTTCTTGTCCTGATGGTTGCAGCAGCGGCGGCGGCGTCGTTCCTCATCGATGCGAACCAGTTTCGTCCGGGGCTCGAAACGCGGCTTACAGAGGCGTTGGGCCGCGCCGTGAGCGTGAGCAATCTGAAGCTCTCGCTTCTGTCGGGCGGCGTCGCCGCCGACAATGTCTCGGTTGCCGACGATCCGGCGTTTGGCCGGGCGCCTTTTCTGAAGGCCAAATCGCTGACCGTCGGCGTGGATCTGTTCGCGCTGGTGTTCTCGCGAAAGCTCAACGTCCGGCGCATCGCCGTCGAGAGCCCCGAGATCGCGCTGATCGAGACGTCCTCCGGCACGTGGAATTTCTCGAGCCTCGGCGGAAAGACGGCGGGCTCACCCGCTTCGGCAGCCGGCGCCGGGCCTTCGGCTCCTCTCGACTTGTCGGTGACACGCCTGGAGATCCGCAATGGCCGCGTGAGCATCGCCAATGCCGGGAGTAAGACGCGGCCACGCGAATTCGACGGCGTGGAGCTTGAGCTGCGTGATTTCTCCACCACCGCGCCGTTCCCGTTCACTTTCTCGGCGAACGTCGCGGGCGGCGGCGAGATCGTCCTCGACGGAAAACTCGGACCGATCAACGCAGCCGACACCGCGCTCACGCCCTTGGAGGCGAAGCTGCGCGTGACCCATTTCGATCTGGCATCCTCGCGTTTGCTGGGGAGCAGCGCCGGCTACGGCGGTCTGGTATCAATCGACGGCACTCTCAAATCCACTGGCGAGACCGCGGACGTAAGCGGAAAGGTCACGGGAGAGCGCCTGAAGCTGGCGCGCAACACTTCGCCGGCCAAGCGCCCGGTTGAGCTCGATGTAACCCTTCAGCACGACCTTCGCAAACATGCCGGCTCACTGACTCAGGGAGACGTTCACATCGGGCGAGCGATTGCCCGGTTAATCGGCACGTACGCGCTGACCGATGACTCCGCGAATGTGAACCTCCGGCTGTCCGGCCAGGCCATGCCTGTGCCGGAACTGGCGGCCATGCTCCCGGCCGTCGGTGTGGTGCTCCCCGCCGGCTGTTCGCTGCAGGGTGGAACCGCCCACGCTAATCTGACCGTGCAAGGCCCCGCGGATCGTGCGGTCATTGCGGGAACGGTGGGCCTGGACAACACCACGCTCAGCGGATTCGACCTCGGATCGAAGATGAAACTCGTGGCCGGCGTCGCCGGCGTGAAACTCGGCAAAGACACGGAAATCCAGATGTTGAGCGCCACCGTGCATTCGGCGCCCAATGGCGCCACTGTGCAGGACATCGCACTGATCGCCCCCACGGTCGGCGAACTCAGCGGCGGAGGGAACATCAGTCCCGCTGACGATCTTGACTTTCATATGGAGGCAAAGTTGCGCGCATTCGGAGTCGGCGCGGTCCTTGGCCGAAATGTTCCGTTTTTCGTGCGCGGGACCGCGTCGTCGCCGAAGTTCGAACCGGACGTTAAGGGCATTGCCGGTCAGGAATTCAAGGGCGCCGGCGGTCTTGTGAAGGGTCTGCTGGGAAGGAAGAAGTAGCGGCCGTCAGCCCTTGCGGATATCGCGGTGTGTCTCCTTGACTTTATATCCAGCCCGGGAGAGCCGTTTAGCGATCTCGCTCGCGATCATCACCGAGCGATGGTGTCCCCCCGTGCAACCGAACGCAATGGTGAGATAACTCTTCCCTTCCTGGATGTAGTGCGGGATCAGATAAATCAGCAACTCGGAGATACGGTTCACGAACTCGACGGTCTGCGGAAACGAGCGGATGTAGCGAGCCACGCCAACGTGCCGCCCTGTCTTGTGCTTGAACTCTGGCACATAGTTGGGGTTGGGCAGGAAGCGGACGTCGAAGACCAGGTCGCTGTCAACCGGCAACCCGTGCCGGTAACCGAAACTGGTCACCTCGATTCGCAGATTCGATTCGTCGCGCTTGCCAGAGAACTTCTCGCCGATGATTTCACGGAGTTCGTGGACATTCACGCCGGAGGTGTCGATCACCAGGTCGGCGGCGGCGCGGATCGGCTCCAGACGCTCGCGCTCGCTGCGGATGCTCTCTGCCACCGATAATCGTGTCCCCAGAGGGTGAGGGCGGCGCGTTTCGCTGTAGCGGCGCATCAGAGTACGATCGTCGGTTTCGAGAAATACCAGCCGCACGGGCACCTTGCGGCGCAGCGTCTTGAGCAGCGCGGGAAGGCGCGAGAGCTCTTGCCCTTCCCTGATGTCCACAACGAGGGCGGCGTGACGGACGTCATGAGAGGAATGGACCAGTTCGGCAAACTTCGGAATCAGGCCCACGGGCAGGTTATCGACCGAATAATAGCCGAGATCCTCAAAGGCGCGAAGGGCGGTGCCCTTGCCGGAGCCGCTGACGCCCGTGAGGATCACCAGCTCGGGACTGTCTTCGCTCATCCCGGTATCGGCGCCGGTGCCTCGCGCGGCCGCGGCGCGTTTGCCGGCTCGCGGGGGCGCGTTAGCTTTCGACGAGGTCGAAGTTGCCATCCTTGCGGCGCACCAAGACGTTCCGTTTCCCGGTGGTTGCTTCCTCGAAAACGAGGTAATCTTCGTTCGAATCGATTTCAAGCATGGCCTCGTCCAAAGTCATCGGCTTGACGCGATGGTCCGGCGTTTCCGCCTTGCCCACGCGAAACACCTTCGGCGACTTTCGTTTGGCCGGAGCGGCCGCCTTTTTCTCGACCTTCGGGGCGACCGCTTTCGCCGTAACTCCATTTACCGGCGCATCCAGCTGTCGGATGCTGTCCTTGTGGCGCTTTGTGTCACGCCATTTGGTGCGCATCCTGGCGAGCTGCTTTTCCAGGTTATCGACGGCGCCGCTAACGGCCGTGAACAGATCGGCGTCGGCGCCCAGCGCGACAATTCGGTGGTCCCAGACATTAACGGTGATTTCGGCCTGCTGCTGGAAGCGCTCCTGCGTCAGTACGACGCGGGCTTCTTTGTCGCTCCGCCCGAGCAGTTTGGAGATACGGGCGACCTTGGCGTCCAGCTTTCGGGCCTGATTTGGCGGGAAATTCGCCTTCCTGCCTGTATAGACAAGTTCCATCGGTTACCTCCAGTGGAATAATTCAGCTACGCACGCGCCGCTGATGCGTGGAGGGGATGCGCATGTCTTCGCGATACTTAGCAACGGTCCTTCGCGTTACGTCGATTCCCTCGGCCCGCAGGCGCGCCGTGATCTGCTCATCGGTTAGCGGCCGGGTATGATCTTCCTCCTCAATCATCTTCTTCACTTTGCGTTTCAGAATCAGCAGCGGCGTAGCGCTTCCCGCCGCGCCCTGCACCGCCTCGGAGAAGAAATAGCGAAGCTCGAAAACACCCTGCGGGGTGTGCGCGTACTTTCCGGCAACCGCCCGGCTCACCGTGGAAGGATGCACGCCAATTTCTTCGGCCACTTCCTTGATCATCATCGGCTTAAGCGTGTCGATGCCCTTCTCCAGGAAATCCAGCTGGCGGCGTACAATCGACTGGCAGACCCGCAGGATGGTGTGCTTGCGCTGCTCGATGTTCTTCATCAGCTGCAGCGCAGAAGCGTAGCGTTCCTTAACGTAATTGCGGACTTCCTTGCTGGGCTCCTGATCGCGGTCAAGCATGCGCTTGTACTGAGCGTTCAGGCGGAGCTGCGGCAGGTCGTCTTCGTTGAGCTGAATAAGGTACTCATCGCCGTCCTTGGAGATGTAGACGTCAGGCTCCACCTGGCGGGCGCCGGGCGCCGAATAACGCAGCCCCGGCCAGGGATCAAGGTGGCGAATCAGGTTCACGGCGATCTGGATGTGGTCCGCCGGCCGGCCCAGCAGCCGGGCCAGGTCCCGATATTGCCGCGATTGCAGCAACTTCAGGTGGTGGTCGACGATCTGCCAGGCGACGCTGCCGCGTGCGTTGCGGCTCTCCAGTTGCACGAGCAGGCACTCGCGAAGATCACGCGCGGCGATTCCCGCCGGATCCAGGCTCTGCACAACCCGGAGTGCCTCTTCCATCTCCGCGGCGGTGCGTCCATCCGACACAGCTATTTCCTCCAGGGAAGCAGTCAGCCGGCCGTACTCATCCAGATTTCCGATGATACTAATAGCGGCATCGCGAACCGCTCCCGGCATGACGAGAACCGCAAGCTGCGACTGCAGGTGATCGGCAAGTGTGACCGGAGAGGAGAGAAAAGTCTCAAAGGACGGTTTTTCAACATTTTCGGAGGCCGGGCTCTTATATCCGGGGTCCAGATAATCGTCAAAAAACGATCCGAAATCAATCTCGTCGAAAGGATCCTTGTCCTCGCGGACCTCGGTCGCCTCTGCCGGCTCGGCCACGGAAGGGGCTGCCTGAGTGTCTGCCTCGGCCTCTATGGGGCCGCCCGCGACGTCCGGGAGCGAAGCTGCTTCTGCTCCATCCGCGACTTCAGCGCCGCCCTCCGCCTCGCCGGCGGATCCATTCATGCTTAAGGCTTCAAGAATCGGCTGATCCGAAGGGTCGGCTACTCGCTCATTCTCGAGGAGGGCCTGAACTTCCTCGGGCGTCAGCTCGTCCCCACTTTCGGCGGACTCTTCCAGCACTGGGTTCTGAGCGATCTCCTGAATGATCATGTCCTTCAGCTCGAGGCGATTGAGCTGCAGGACCGTGACCATCTGCACCAGCCCGGGCGTCAGGATCTGCTTTTGCGCGACCTTGAGTTGCAGCCTCTGCGAAAGCATCGGTTCGCTTACATGATAGCAGCGTTCCACCCGCGCAGTGCCTGGATTTGCATGCAATTAACGTACCGCGACGATTGGCGTCCGAGAGGGTCGCCAGCGCGCCTGGCGAATCCTCTGGAACCAGACGCAGGCTGCTGCGTAATAAGGGTATGCGTCACGACTTGACGTTCGCCCTGCGCGTTCTGCGTAAGAGTCCGGGGTTCACGGCCATCGCCATTGCAGCGCTGGCCCTCGGCATCGGCGCCAACACCGCCATCTTCACGGTGATCGACCGCGTGCTGCTGCGGCCACTCCCCTACAAGGACGCGGACAGGCTGGTCACGCTTGTGCGCAAGTACCCCGATGGCGAGGGCCCATCCATCTCCATCCCGAAGTTCAACGTCTGGAAGACGGCCACATCGGTTGAAGATATGTCCGCATACGATTTTGGCGGCGCGGGCATGAACTTGTCCTCCGACGGCCTGCCAGAGCAGGTGAAGACCATTCACGTCTCCGAGAACTACTTCCGGCTGTTCGCGGTCGCGCCGGCGCTGGGCCGCACCTTCACGCACGACGAGGACGTGCCGAACGGCCCGAAAGTGGCCGTCGTCAGCAATGGTCTGTGGAAACGGCGCTTCGGAAGCGATTCCGGCTTGCTGGGACGCGCGATCCTGCTCAATGGCGAGGCTTACACCGTCATTGGCGTGATGGGAGCGGACTACCAGAGCGATCCGGAAGCCGATGTCTTTATCCCTCTGCAGCCCGATCCCAACAGTTCGAATCAGGGCCATTATCTGCGCGTCAGCGCACGTATGAAGCCCGGCGTCACCATCGCGCAACTCGA